>Ga0078972_1001521_pt1 | contig 85963 bp, 71 predicted proteins | sample YelNatPaOPGAMG01_FD_67568 | JGI IMG/M metagenome (GOLD analysis project Ga0078972, IMG submission 67568) | Hot spring thermophilic microbial communities from Obsidian Pool, Yellowstone National Park, USA - OP-RAMG-01 (SPADES assembly) (version 2) | ecosystem: Environmental > Aquatic > Thermal...
TGTAGGGGCGGGTCGGCGCCAGGATGCGGTCCATTTGCATGGCGTCGATTACGTTGGGATAGCGGCCGTAGCCATAACTCTTCTTGGCGCGGGCGTTGAACAGCCGGAAACCGCTGGCCACTATCACAGCCCCTACGTCCAGTTCCATCTGCTGATCACGCAAGCTGAAATCAATGGCGCCGGCCGGGCAGGCGCGCACACAGGCATGGCACTCGGAACAGACGCCGCAATCGAGACAACGCGCGGCCTCCGCGCGCGCCTCTTCCTCGGTAAAGCCTTGCTCGACTTCGATGATGCCCTGGATGCGTTCAGCGGGGGGGAGTTCCCGAAGGACGGAGCGCTCCCGCCGCGTGGCGCCTTGCTCGCGCTGGAGCACCTCAGCCTTATCCATGACTGGCAAACGATCGTTGAAAACTAGTTTGGTCACGTCGTCGCCCCGAAGATAGTGGTCGATGTAAAACGCCGCACGGTGGCCCTCTCCGATGGCCTGTACGATCATGGAAGGTCCGGTGACCGCGTCGCCTCCGGCAAAGACCCCGGGCAGCGAGGTCTCAAGCGTGCTCGCATTCACGCGGAGGGTGCCGTTCTTATTGCAAGCGAGCTCGCCGGCAAAAGGACCTGTACTCGGCGCCAGGCCGATGGAGATAATCACCAGGTCTACCGGGATCACGTTCTCGGACCCGGGCACCGGCACTGGCCGCCGGCGTCCGCTTGAGTCGGGCTCACCCAGGCGCATTGCCTGCGCTTTTACAGCCTTCAGGTGGCCGTCCTCGCCGAGGAATTCCACAGGCGTTCTCAACTCCTGAAGCTGAACTCCCTCTTCGAGCGCCGCCTTCACCTCCCAATCGTGGGCAGGCATCTCCTGACGGCTGCGTCGGTACAGAATCGTAACTTTGGCTGCGCCCAGCCGTAAGGCCAACCGTGCGGGGTCGATCGCCGAGTTGCCGCCGCCGACGACAATGACGGATTTCCCTGCTAAGCTTGCGATCGCGCCCGTATTCGCTGCGACCAGAAAATCCATGCAGCCCATGACGCCCTCGAGATCCTCTCCAGGCACCCCGAGTTTTTGGCTCTCTCGGGTGCCTACCGAGAGAAAGACTGCGTCAAAGCCCTGTTCTAACAGACTCCGCACCGACGTCACGGGATGGTTGAGCTGAATGCTGACGCCGAGGGCAGTAACGTTCTTAATGTCGCGGTCGAGCACTTCTCGCGGCAGACGGTAGGCGGGGATTCCGTATCGGAGCATTCCGCCCGCCTGGGGCGCAGCCTCAAAGACCACCACTTCGTGTCCTAGTTGGGCCAGAAAGTAAGCCGCTGTAAGGCCTGCCGGTCCGGAACCGACCACCGCCACGCGCTTGCCCGAGCGGCGCTCTGGCGGTCCGTACTCCGGCTCCGAATGAGCCGCATAGTAGCGATCCGCCAGGAAGCGCTTGATCCCGCGAATGGAAAGCGGCCCTTCCAGCCCGCCGCGCGTGCAAGCGCCCTCGCAAGGGGCATAGCATGCCCGGCTGAGGCTTCCCACCAGGGGCGCATCCTCCATGTGCAGCGCGAAAGCCTCTTCGTAACGTCCCGCACGCACCAGCGCGATGTAGCCGTGAGCTTTGACCCCCGCCGGGCACTCGAAGCTGCAAGGCGAAGTGCCGGCGCGCTCGATGACCGCCTTTTTGGGAACAGCTTGAGGAAACGGGATGTGCGCCGCGCGCCTGAGGACAAGGTCCGCGTTGAATTCGTCCGGCGAAGCCACCGTGCAGGCCAGCTCGCACTCCCCGCACCCGGTGCAGGCTGACGGGTTGACGTAGTTGGTGTGTTTTTGGAGGCGCACCTGAAAACGTCCGTCTTCACGTCGCACGATGTTTTCCACTTCGCTGTGAACCATCGTGGTGATATTTGGGTGGTGAGAGGTTGCCGCCATCTTGGGAGTGGAAATACAGCTCGCGCAGTCCAGCGTCGGGAATACCTTGCTCAGGAGGATCATCTTGCCGCCGATGCTGGCTTCCTTCTCGACCAGCAGGACCTTGAACCCCATGTCACCGAGGTTCAAGGCCGACTCCATGCCGGCAATGCCTCCACCCACCACGAGGACGTCATAGCTCATGGTTTTCCCTCTTCCTGCCTTTCTTTTCTCACCTCTAGCCGTTTCAAATCCTCCCCCAGTCTGTCGATGTGGGAGACGAACGACTCGGCGCAAACCGAGCATATGGCCGCCATCTTCAGGCGCCGGGGATCGTGGCCGTGCTCTTGCAAGAGCTTTTGGGACTGAGCCACAACCTTTCCCGTGCGAGTGGTGCAGTCGGATACGTAAGCGCAGTCGGTGCCATCTGCGGCAATGAAGACGCCGTCAAAGCCAGCCTCGATAGCGTGCAGGATCCAGCTGGGCCGGATGCCGCTCGAACACGGCACCGGGATCGTTACGACACGGGGTGAGTAATGCATGTGGGCGCTGCCAGCCAGATCAATGCCGGGGTCGCTGACAGAATTCGTCGAGAATACTAGGATGCGGGGGCCGGAATCGTCACTGTGAACCGCGGGCATGGCGTTTCCCAATTACTTGGTTCTCTTCACGAACAGCCGCCAGTAGCCGGCCTCGTTAATCGTGCCGAGATACTCGTGGCCCGTTTTCTTACACCACAAGGGAATGTCGTTGTTGGTGCCCTCATCCGAGGAGAGCACCTCCATGATCCCGCCTCTGGGAACTTTGGCGATGCCACGCTTGGCTTCCAGCAGCGGGCCCGGGCAGGCGGTGCCGCGGGCGTCGATGGTCTGATCAACTTTGAGGTTCTTGAGTTCTTCCGTTGTCATAACAAATCTCCTTATTTGCATCAAATAGTAACGCGTCGCCCCGGTGCGCTCCGCGCCAAGGCGCTTCGCTGCCGGATGCCACCCAGCAGGACGGCGCGGGTGAGTTCGCAGACCTGTACCAGCCGGGCATCCCGCAACCGGTAATAGATCAACCTTCCCTCCCTGCGGGTGCGCACGATGTCGTGGTCGCGAAGGATTCGAAGGTGCTGGCTGATGTTGGCTAGCGACGCCCCAGTGCCCTTGACCAAATCGCTGACGGTCAGTTCCCTGTCCCGCAGCCGCCAGATAAGCATCAAGCGCGTCGGGTTGGCGATGACCTTACAGAACTCGGCGTGCAGCACAAAGATCTCCGCGCGTTGTCCTGAATTGCGCGGTCGGGTTCGCTTGGGCATCCTTTGGTTCGCTTTATTGCACAGTGATATAGTTGCGAATATTAGCAACTAATATCCACCATACCTTTTTGCCCTTTTCGTGTCAACCTTCCGGTCTTGCCCTGTGTTTCCTATTGAGGCGTGCAATGGCGCACTTCAGTTGTATCCTCGGCCCGCCCCTGTTTCTCTGTGCCGGGCGGAAAAATTTGCCTTGTTTTCAGTTTTCGGCTGTGCCGTCGGATGCTACGATCGTAAACCGCAGGTCTATAGGCGAGCCGGGCTCAACAGTGAAGCCGTCCGCCGCTTGGGTTTTGCCGGGGAAGGAGACGCCAAGAAAACCATAGTGGCGCAAACACCACTGGTGAGGCGCGCCAGGATTGTGCTCATCGGGCACAATGCGCAGCACGGCGTGCTTTCCTCCATACCTCCCCTCCAGTTCTGCCCAGCCATGAGATCGGAGGTCTTCGTCACGATGGATAAAACCGTCGCTGGTGCGGATGACGGTGGCTTCCCGTGGCGCAAAGCGAGCCGAAAGCCCGCCATAGCTTTTACCAGGATCCCGGGAACCGCGCAGTGTTACAGAATTTCTGACGGCCGCCAACCGGAGCGCTATCTTCACGACACGGCTGCTTGCCGCTGCCGGGTGGACGCAGATGCGCACCGTCTCGCTCACCCATTTTTCGCTACCTGCATACCAGCCGTTCTCGACTTCGAGGGTGACGCCCGTAGTAGCGGCTTCACGCCGCAGCCAGCGTTCGAAACGATGTTGGATGTTACCGTACATCCAGAGGTCGTGTGCGATGCCGCCGGATTCCACAACAGGCCATGCCCAGAAGATTCCATGGTGGTGAAAATGGTCGGTGGGGAAATCATCGAGCGGGGAAACGCCTGCCGGAGTCCAGAGAGGGAAGATGTAGCAACAACGAGCGCGGTCCGCAGGCGCGTGGGGGGAGGCTTGGACCCCGAAATTGTAAACTAACGCCGGCTTGCCTTGGTCTAGAACCTCTATGCGACCGCCTTCGAGCTCCCGCCATTGCATTTGCGCGGCAACGGGCAGACAGACTACTGCCAGCAGCGTCGGAATCCCTGTCCTAGTCTTCAGAAGCACGCCGTATCTCCTGCTCATTGACTTCCACGTCCAGACCCCGTCCGTCGACGAGTTATATCATTTCCCTTTTGACGGGATCGTAGCCGGTCCGCCGCCCCGTGCGGAGAGAGACGGCCGCCATGCAGGTGGCCACGGCATGTGCATACCCGGCTTCTACGCTTGCGCGGGGTGTGGATCGATTTCTCACACAACGGAGGAAATTCGCCATGTGCGATTCGATGTCGGAAGGGATAGTTAACTGGTAAGGCTGAGGCACACGGTTCGGATCGTGGCTGCCTTCACCCGAAACGCGCAGCGCGTTTGCGTCCAAGGTGCCTTTGGTTCCGAACCAAAGGTTACGCGATCCGGCAGCGTTGGTCAGGCTCATGGCAAACGACACAAGACAATCCGTGTATTCGAGCATGGCCTGGAAAACATCGGTGGTTTGCCGGCCGTCTTTCCACAGGTATACGCCCCCCATGGCCATTGCGCTTTTGGGGAACGGGTCCTGCAAATACCAGGCGACCAAGTCGATCAAGTGCGTCATCCAAAGACCGGGGATGCCGTTTGAGGTGTCGCTGAATAGCTGCCACTGGCGCAGTTTTCGGGCGTCAAATCCGCCCTTGATGCGCCCTCCGAAGCAAAATGCCTCCCAGTCCACGTCTTCGGGTTTGACGGATTGGTACTCCCTGCGCCAGCGGGGCTCTTGGAAATGAACTTCCATGGAGACGCGCGTTACCTTTCCGATGACTCCTTGCTGAATGACCTGCGCAACGGCAATAAATGCGCCCTCGCTCCGGTGCTGGGTGCCCACCTGTACTACACGGCCCGAACGCTTGACGGCATCATAGGCCATTCGGGCTTCTTCAAGCGTTACGGCGAAAGGTTTTTCGACATAAGCATCCTTGCCGGCTTCTACGGCGTCGGCCAGGATTTTCGGATGGGTGAAATCTGGGGTTGCGATCAGCACAGCGTCGATATCCGCCCGGTTCAGCACTTCCTGGTAACGACTGGTTTGCACGGGCTCCCGTCCGAACACTCTGGCTACCGCATGCGCCATTGCTTCGCGGTTCACCCGCCACACATCGCATACCGTCGTGATGGCCGCGTTTTCTCCAGAATCTCGCACCGTATCGAGCAGCGCTCGACCCCGGCTGCCACAGCCGACCAAGGCCAGACGGATGCGGTCATTGACTCCCGTATGAGCCAACACACCGGTGGTCATGCCGTGCAAGATGAAGCTTCGTCTTGTGTGCGTGAAATTGATATCCTCCGACTCGTTCTGTTTCATAGCCTTGTGAAGCTCCTGAGCTTCGGACGCCAGGCCGGGCTATAAGCGCCAGGTCGAGATGCGGATTTGCCAGGACAATCCGTATGCTCCGCACGGTCGCCGACGCCTGCCACACTCTTTTAAAGGCTGCCCTGGATACAGTCATCCCCAAACGACCTCCCATGCTGCGCTCACGGATCTGGCATCGAGTTTCCGCGCGAGCGAGGTTGTCGCTCGTGCAATTCTATCCTAGGGGTTCGTTCAATACAATGTAGGACTCGAGAAGAGGCAGATCAAACCGGCCGCTGCTCACGGCCTGGAAATCACCTAGCACGTATTTCGTAGAAATGTGCGGGACTTAGTGTTGCTGCTCCTAAACGAACCACTCTCCTTGCAGAACCACGCCAGCATCCCGTAGGGCGATAACAGCGAAACTCCGATGACAAGAAAAACTACGGCCAGCCCTCCGCGCCACGCAAGGGGACGAATCGGCAATAGGTGGCTACGCGTGACGTGATCTTACCTTCTGATTTTGTAAACACTCGCAACTCTTGATCCGCAAGGGAGCCGATCGGTATGACCAGTTTACCCGGGTCTTTTAACTGCTCAAGCAGTGGAATGGGAAGCTCGGGAGCGGCTGCCGCTACGGAAATAGCATCAAAAGGCGCATATTCCAAACACCCCACCGAGCCGTCGCCGCACAAAATGGTAATGTTATTAGCGCGTCCTATACGTTGCAGATTTTCACGGGCCTGAGCAGCTAGCTCAGGAATTAGTTCTATCGCATAGACTTGACGAGCCAGCGCGCCAAGTACTGCAGCGTGATATCCGGACCCGGCACCCACCTCTAACACTGTCTCCGTACCTTTGAGTTCCAGGCATTCCGCCATCAGGGCGGTGATATAGGGCTGGGAAATGGTCTGGCCCCACCCTATCGAAACCGGCTCATCTGCGTAAGAAAGCGCGCGCAGAGCGGGTGGAATGAATTCCTCGCGTGGAATCTCGAGCATAGCCTGGAGCACAAGCGGATTACGAATTCCACGCGCCTTCAGTTGGCGCTCTACCATCTGTACGCGTTCTGCCGCAAAATCTGTTGAGGTCGGTTTCACTTGAACTGCTTGCGAAACAGTACGTCGATCCCAAATAACCCATTTTCATCCCGAACCGCCAGGATGGACCATTGTTTGGTCACGTTCATTTCCACGCGGAAAATTTGCGCTTGAGCCCGGCCTACGCTGGTGATATACGTTACGGTAACATCTTTGGAAACTTGCTGCTCCAAAGCGACCTGTGTTTGAGGGTTACCCTCAATCCCGCTACGTCGCGGGTCGATGCGAATCCGGCTGACTCCGAAGAGCCGTTGGAGCCGTCCGGTTACCGGTTCCGACAGGGCTTCACCAAGAAATGAAGTCAGTTCTGCTGGACCCAGGCTCGCCCGATCCACAGCAGCCTGACGAGCGGTCACCGTTGGATCGTTAGCCGGTTCTCTTCCCACTGCCAGTAATGCAATGATCTCGCTCGGTTGCATTGGGGGATCAGATCGGTAAGTTACGTTTAATTTGTCCAATGGACCTGAGAAAGTAATACTGACGTCGGTGCCCATAACACGCGTAGTCAGATCCAGATTCAGCACCGGCTCCAATTTCACGGGATTGAGGAACGTTATGTCTCCTCTGGTGATGGTGTAAGTGGTATCTAGGAACTTAATCTCTCCTTGAGTGAACGAGAGCCGGCCCAGGAGCACTGGTTTGTATGGGGAACCTCGCAACCGCAAGTCTCCTTCCGGCCTCAGGTCTTTGCTCATGGCGGTGTCGAGACGGGCGTCCGGGGCTGTTTGCACTCGGATATCGAAAAGCATCCCGCGCAACAATCTGTTCTGCGTGGCGGGAGTCACCAGTGGTTTGGCTGACTTGGCTAAAAGGGCTGCAAGGTCCACATTCGTGCTGACTGCGGAGCGAAGTACCGTCACAGTGCCCGAGAGCGTGCTATTGACCGAGGTTCCCGTGAGTTGCAAGGATGCGTTGATTGTTGTGCTTATGCCTTCCGGGTACCGGATGCGTACCTGGTTGGCTGTAGCTAGTAACTGGTATATCACCTGCTCTGTTCCAAAAACCAGAAATCCCCCCAAACTCAACTTGCCACCACCAGTTTCCGCGGTCAGTTTCTGAATCGTAGCCCTCTCTTGAGTGAAAAAGATCACGCCGCTTGCTTTTTCAATGCCGTTCGGCGCATCGCTCAGGTAGAACGATGCGCCGGTAAATTCAAGGCGCCCAGTAATCTGCGGGCGAGATAAGCTCCCGCGAATTGAGGCATCCACCGTGGATTTGCCGGAGGCAGACAAGTCGGCGTCGAAATCGTGCAGCACAGCAAGATTGACAGCCCCTCGCGCCTCGAGCCGGAGTGGGTCATTTTGACCGAAGGCGAACGTGCCGAAAATTTGTAGGTCTGTATCCTTTCCCGCTAGCTGCGCCCGCTCTATGACCACTCCCTTGTGGTCAACGCTGAGCAATGTCGGGCCGTTGCTCACCAGCGTGAGTTTTTCGCGCTCCAGAGGCCCGCTGGCCGGCTGGATTTCTAAAGACGTCAGCTCCACTCTAGCTTTCCAACTCGCCGGCATAATCGCCTCACCCGAAAAAGCAACCTTCACGTTTCCCTGTGCTTCGACGGGTAATCTGCGGAGCCACTTACTCCACACCGGGTGCAGGGAAGCCAAATGCACATCCTGAAAACGCAGTTCACCCTGCGTTGGGTGATTTGCGGTGACACGACTCGAGACTTCGCCGGAAATTTTTGCGCCAGCAAATTCTCCGTAAGCGCGCACTGCTATTTCACCAGCCTTCGTCTCGGCGCTAAAGACCATGCTGCCTGCAGGCTTGCCTTGCCATGTGAGACGCTCGGCCCGCACTTTCCCAGCAAGAGCCGTAAGAAGAACCCGTGAAGAAACGATGGTAGCTTCCCCCTTGATATCCAGGTCAAAATTCCCGTCAATACTTGCTTCCTTTGCAAAGGCAAGGATTTTGTTGAGTGGCGCCTTTTTGCCGGATATTGCGAATCCCATTGAACCGGAGTCCCACTTCGACGCTTGTGGGGTGTAGGACCCACTAAAAGACAAGAAACTTCGACCCACATCCAGTCGGCCTGCCACCACCTGGAGCAAGCGTGGGGAAAAGCGTACTTGCGCACGAACACGGTCGAATCCGTATTTCTCGAAGACCAATTTCCGGACATCAATCTTACCAGTGAGGTCCGGGTTGCTGGGCGTACCATCAAGATGCAAAAGGCCGGAAAGAGTTCCGGCCAGTTGGACTTTTCGTCCAATCATTCCGGGAATTCTTTCCAGGGGAAGGCCCCTGAGGGAAACAGAGCCATTGAGCCTGGAGTGGGGTTCCGGTCTCCAGTGAGCCAATACAGCTTGTAGCTTTCCTTCCAACCGCATATCATGTGCGGCTACGATCAAGTTGTGCACCTCCGCTTCGTCAGACGAGATGCGGATGTCAGCGGACACACGGTCGAAAACGCATCCCCTGTATACTGCATCGGTAATTACGACGCGCCCGGCAATCCTCGGATACTCCAGTCTGCCGCCGATTGAGCCATCAAACCGGACCGCGCCTTTCTGTAGCGCGAAACCAGGCCAGCCGGTTTCCCTGCCCAGCAGGGCCTCTGCCGCAAGCGCGAGCTCGTTAAAATCATTCGAAACCAGGGAAATGCGCAGGCTTTGGCCAAGTTCTCCCTCGATGCGAATCACCGAAGACGGAGTACTCAGACGCACCCCTGTTAAGGAAAGAACCCCGGAGCGCCAATTGTAATCGAACTGCAGCGTTCCACTGACGGGCAACCGGCCTGGGCCGGCAGTAACGCTTATGTGCCCGTATGCCCTTGTAAACTGCAGTCCTTTTCGTGTCAGCACGGCTTCTGCTGTTAAGGGTCCGGAAATCCGTCCACCCAGACGAAGGTCCGCAAAAAACGGCAGGCTCGTAAGATGTCTCAGAGAAATATCTGTCAGGTGTCCTTGCAACAGCAGCCGATGGAAATTTTCCAGACGAAGCTCCCCTTTAAAGCTGCCCCCGAGCATAGATGCGCGCAGGCCATTCATTTCGAGCAAACCGTTGCGCACCCTCACATCGGAGGAAATGTCCATTCCAGAGATCCGGTGCCCCTTTTGTACTACTGTGAGGTGGGTTGCAACCAGCCTTGACTCCAAATCGTATTTGGACTTGCTTTGTATTTGAATCTTTCCCTCCAGGCGCAAGCGCCCCTCCGGAGCCAGCCCCCATTCTTTGGGGAGACCGAGGTCCTTGAATGCGCAATCCGCCGCAAAGTGGAAATTGCTTTCTGGGATGTGGCGCCAGCGTATGGCGCCTGCCCATTCAATCTTCGATGTCCCCGTATATAGCCAGGCTCGAGTGAATCGCAGCTCGTCTTTTTGCAAGACCAGATCAGCGGTTGCTCCTAGAGGCGCTACCTGAGCAACGGGCATTCTGAGGTTCACCGAGCCAAAAGCAATCTTGCCTGTGTAGCGAGGACCGTTGTTGTCAATAAAAAGCCTTGCTTGAAGATGCTTGCCTTGCAGCTCCAAAGGGATTACAGTGGCGCCCAAATCGGCACGGCCGTTCTTGATGAGAATCTCTCCGATAGCCAGCGAGAGCAGTTCGCCTACAAAATCCCTCCGCAAGCGCGTAATCTGAGGTCCGGGAAAGTTGGTACTGCCATCTTCGTACACCATGATATGGAGCTGAGGGCTGTCAAGGCGTAAAAACCGAATGTCTATATCTTTACGAAGAGCGGCGCGAATTTTGAAACCCACCTGGATGCTTCTAGCCCGGAATAAAGGCGGCTCTGACGCACCCTCTCTGCCGTGGAGAATGAAAGACCTAATTTCCACTCGCAGCCTGCGCCAGTCCAGGCTTATGAATCCGATCTCCGCGCGCCCGCCTGTGGCGCGTTCAATTTCCCAAACTATGCGCTGTTTCACCCTTTCGTGAAACCACTCCGAACTGAGGACTGCAAAGGCAGACACCGCCAACAATACAGCCGCAGCCGTGCCTGCAATCAAGATAGCTGTCCGTGTCTTGGGTAGCTTCACGGGAAGACTCCGTTCATGAACTCCACGCGGGTGCGAGTCCTGGCTTCCTTTAACCATGCCTCGATCAACTGGTTCACCCGATCGGCAGTCAACGCCTGCTCAATCTGGGATTTGACTTCTCCGAAATTAGGAGGCCCAGCCTTGCTTTTATTGTTCCACTCGGGTACAAACTTTTTGGCATAGAATTCAAGCATCTCGCGCTCGGTGATTTGTACTCCGGGGCGAAACCGGGCGTCGATGAACCCGAGGATGTAAATTTGCCGCTGGAGAAACTGTTTGAGTTCCTCTTCAGTAACGCCGTAGGATGCCAGTGCTGCGCGATACTTGGTTTCGTCGGGGAAATGCTCGCGCTTGACCTTTGCCAGTTGGGTGTCAACCTCTGAAGGTTGAGGCGGCGGGTACTGGCTCAGTTCCATTTCGTTCAAAAACAACAACTGGTCCACCATACGATCTGCCGTCTTTTTCATGCTCGTTGAACTGAAATCCGGCCGCTCCCCGTTCAGAAAAGATGTCAGGCGGATCTCTTGCAAAATTGCGCTTTCCGTAATCACACGCTTGCCCACTTTGACGGCAATGCGGTCGATGATTACGGCCAGACTGCAAAACGTTGCTGCAACGAGCATTGCAATAACCCGCCGAGTCATTAAAAGGTCTGCCCCAGTGAAAAGTGGAATTGGAACCGGCTGATTCTTTGTACCGTCTGCACTCCGCCGCCAAAGATCAGCTCCTGAAGTGTTCCCTTGAAACCGTAGAACCACGGAGAGTTTGGGCTAAAGGAAAAGTCGGCGCGAATTGGCCCTACGGGCGTACGGTAGCGGACTCCTACTCCCGCATCGTGAACCATATAATTAAAGTCCTGATTTCCGTGCTGGTGGAAGCGGAATGAGACGTCCTGAACCCGTGAATAGACGTTGCCGGCATCGTGGAACAGGACCCCGCCGATGTTTTGCCCAATCAGCGGAAACCGCAGTTCCGTTCCGATGACCAATAACGCGCCGCCCCCGGTCGGGAAACCTGTAACCGGATCTCTTGGGCCAGCTTGGTTTTCAGGAAACGATCGCAGCGTTGAAGCTCCTCCAGCGAAAAAACGCTCTGGGAGCGGAATCTGTTCGCCAACAGGAAGGGCGCGGTTGGTATGCAGCGGGTTCAGCCAGCCGAAGGTTGTTGTTCGCGCAAGCACCAGTCGGCTTCCCAGGGGGTGGTATGTGGAATTTCGCGCCAGTAGCCTCGTAAAATCGGCCTGCGAGCCAAACACTCTGGAAGCAACCGCAAGATCGACTGTGTTATATGTTCCCCTGTGGGAATCGCTCGGGTGGTCTCTCCGGTCATCTACGTAAGAAGCGGACAAAATACCCACTCGAACGGGCTGCGAGAGCAAAGGGATGAGTTCCGGTCTGATCTTGAGTGTGTTCTGATCAACCCCTACGCGCCTGTAGGCAAACCTGTACAGAAAAGTTTTCGATCGTTTCCAGCGTTGAGCTAGTTGCACGGAACCTTCCCAACGCCTGGCGGAAAAGGTACGGACATCACGGGAGTCATCAAACAGCAGGTTGAACGAGAGGTCTATCGGCTCCTGGCCGCGGAACTGCGGCGCAAGATATGTCGCCAGGACTCTTTGTTGTAAATTCGAGAACCTGCTTCTAAGGCTCACCGTCTGCGCGTGGCCGAGAAAATTTAACCGGCTTACGTCGAAGGAAGCCCGGGGACTGAACCCGGCTTTCCCGGCCGGTGATTCGAGACTGGTTTGACTACCGCCGATTCTTGCAACTTCGGCTCCGATTCCTCCAGAAATCGCGTACTTTCGGGATTCATGCAATTCGTAAAGTATATATTTGTCCCGCTCTTCCCCGTCAGGATTTTGTATCGCCATGTCCACCTGAGTGAAGATTCCCAGGTTATAGAGCTTCCGCTGCGTCTCTAGCATCAGGGCCTGTGAAATCGGATCACCTGGATTCAGAAGAATTTGACGGTACGCAAGGCGTGGCTGCGTTGCCTGTAGGCCGCCGATCAGCACCTCGCGTACGAACTGTCTAGCGCCGGGGGAAACCGTGAACCGGAGATTGACCCGGTTCGGTTGGGTAGATGGTTGGAAAGTCCATTCGAAGGCGGCATTCGGGTATCCGTTGTTATAGTAATGCGCTAGTATTGTTTCGCGGTCCGTGGCTACGTTTGCCTCGCTGAAGGGCTGTCCGGGCAACGACTGAATCAGAGGGCGCAAGACCTTCTCGTCTTCAGCGGCTATCCCCTCGATTTGCAAATCTCCGACGACCCACTGCTGGCCTTCCCGGATGTCGATAAAGACAGCCATGTCGCCGCGCCTTCCCTCATAGTCGTTCACCACTTGGGAATCGACTTCAACATCCCGGAATCCGTTCGCCCGGTATAGTTCCGTCACTGCTCCCAAGCCCCGGCGCAAAAGATTATCGCTGAAGCGCCCGCGGCGAATTTGCGTGGAGGCCGGAAGAATTCCCAGCCGCTCGGAAATGGTTTTCTCATCGAAGTACTTGTTACCGCGGATCTGCACTCTAGCCAATTTGTACCGGGCTCCGCGGTTGACCGTATACAGGATGCGCAGTATCTTCCCGTCTACCCTATCGGAAGTGTATTTAACCTGAGCCCGGAAGTACCCCTGTCTTTGCAGGTAGTCAGTAATATTCTTGGCTCCCTCAACAAGCAGATCTTGATCCACAGCATGTTCTTCGAAAATTGGGACGAGGCGAGTGAGAAGCCTGCGGCTGAGTTTTATCCCAACTGTCTCTATGCGCACTACCGGGCCGGCATCAACGCGTAGTCTTACAGTGGCGCGCCCGGTTGCCGAATCATAGTCGATTTTCTCCAGGGATACCTGGGCCATGAGATGATCGGTTTTTTTGTAAGAGTCTCGAATTCTTTCCAGCCCTCGCTGCACGCGCTGAGCGGTCATTTTCTTCCATCCGAACCAGCCTTTCCACCGGGTGTGCTTGATGATTTCATATGAAGCCTTTTGGGGATCCCCAGCGATCACAGGGCTGGCGAAGTACGCCCGTCTGTGGGGGCTTACTACGAATTCGATTTGAACTTGCTGGCTGGCTTCCTCATAGCTCAACCGTGTCTGCACTGAACTTTCGAAAAAACCGTTATTCCTCAGCACCTCCCGTATGTTCGCCACAGCTCGTTCGGCATCCTGGGTAGAGAACGGCCTGCCCAAATCTAACTTGCTGGCGGCCACCAGCTCGGAAGGCCGGGGAGGCGCAGGGACGCCGCTCACTGATACGCGCCCTACGAACCAGTTGTTTTTGGTAAGAAAAAGCAACGCCACCTGCCCGTTTCTTGGTTCCGCGTCAACGGCAATATCCGCGTACCTCCCCGTGGCATATAGTCTCTCGATAGCCGTCCGTATCAACGGAAGGTGAAGCGGCTGGCCTACCTTGAAGGGCAATAGGCTGGATAGTTCGACAGCCGGGATCGGTTGCGCGGCGGGCTCGCAAGTGATGGACATAATCCGCCTGCCTTCGAACTGTTCGGCCTGGCCCGCGCAGTGGCTTGTGTCCAGACCCAGTATCAAACACAGCGTCAGGAAATATAAAAAGCTGCGCAGACACACTACCAGCATGATACAGCAACGATTGATACGATTGGGTTAGATGGGTCCTCGGGAAAGAGAACGGTACTCGCGGCAGATATTATTTCCCGGCTTGGGCGAGATTGGCCAGCAGAAGCTGGCAGATTCCGAGATCGTTTTAGTCGGTTCGGGGGCGTTGGGCAGCTTGCAAGCGGATCTGTTGGTGCGAGCAGGCGTGGGCAGGCTACGGATCATCGACCGGGATTACGTTGAGTTGAGCAATCTGCAACGCCAGTGTCTGTTCACAGAGGCTGACGCGGAACAAGGTTTGCCTAAGGCTGTCGCCGCCGCACGGCGTCTGGAGCAAGTGAATAGCCTTGTTGAAGTCATCCCTGTTGTGGCGGATTTGACCCCCTCTAATGTAAATGAGCTCCTGGCCGATGCGAAACTCATTCTGGACGGAACGGATAATTTCGAAACACGCTATCTCATTAATGATTTTTCCGTACTCCACAAAATTCCATGGGTTTACGGAGCTGCTGTCGGCAGCTATGGCGTCGTTATGCCCTTCGTTCCAGGCATGACTGCTTGCCTCAAGTGCATTTATCCCGAACCTCCAGCCGGACCTCAACCCACCTGCGAGACGGCAGGGATACTCAGTTCGGCTGCGGCGGTGATAGCAGCCCTGCAAGTTAGTGAGGCAATCAAGATCCTTTCCGGGCATTTGGAGCTGGTGACTCGAAAAGTGACAACCGTCGATGTTTGGACGGGAATTATCCGGCAGGTTTTTTGTCCCGAGCGCGACCCCAACTGTCCCGCTTGCGCACTGGAGCAGTTTTTCCATCTGGAGGGAGCAGGATGCATCCTCGTCAGCCTTTGTGGGCGGAATGCAGTACAGATCCATGAACGACGCCAGCCACTGGATCTTGCCGAGCTGAGGAGCAGGCTAGCGCCTCTTGGAGAGGTGCGCGCCAACGAGTTCGCTTTGCGTTTTTCTGTGCCACCGTATGAGATGACCGTATTCCCGGATGGGCGGGCCATCATTAAGGGCACTACTGACATCGGTTTGGCGCGTAGTCTTTATGCCCGTTACATCGGGGCCTGAGCGCCACTCAGTAGCCTGACCTTTTGTCGACTACAGTCATGAAAGGCTCCCCTTTGCAGAACCTTTCGAAGTTTGCCAGAAAAAATGACATGGCGCGTTCTAGCCAGTCCGATGTGTGATCGGCACAGTGTGGGGATAAAAGCAGGTTCTCCAGGCGATAAAACGCATGCCCTTCTGGCAGAGGTTCTGTGTCAAAAACGTCTAAGGCCGCTCCTCGGATCCAATGTTGCTCCAGGGCGCGGATCAAAGCCTTTTCTTCCACAACCGGGCCGCGGCCAAGGTTGATCAGTACGGCTGATGGCTTCATGCAGCGCAGCTCATTCTCACCGATCAGTCCGCGTGTAGCTTCAGTCAGCGGCGTTGAGACGACCACATAGTCAGCCGTCGTCAGCAAAGACTTAAGTTGTGCAGGTCCAAGAAGAACATCTACCAAAAGGTCATGGATGGAAAGCTCTGGGCGCCGCCGCAGTGCGACGATTTTCATCCCGAACGGCCGGGCACATGCTGCGCAAGCCCGTCCTATGTCGCCGTAGCCAATGATTCCCAAAGTGCTACCGCAGACCTCAGTGACATCAAAGGGATCCCACTTGCCTGCCTGCTGACTTTGCACCATTCTTCGCAGGTTTTTGGCGAAGAACAGTACCGCCGCCATGGCAAACTCGCCCAGAGGGCGGCTGAAAACTGTGCGGGAATTGGTAAGGGGTACATTGCTCGCTACGAATGCTGGTGACAGGGCGCTTTCCACGCCTGCTGAGCGCGAATGTACCCACCTCACATGGGGAGAGATCGCCCACACTTGCTCAAAGAGCTTCCAGTCGCCTGTCCAGTTCAAAATGACATCGGCTCCCGAGGCTGCTTCCCGGAACGATTCCACGGTGTTGCCGCAGACAATGGTTGCGACTCCGGCCAGCCGATCGAGCATTGAGAGCGTTTTGTCTTCCGGATCGGCAAGCACGAGAACGGTCAGTTTCGACATGCGCACGAATGTAACATTATCGCGGGAAGACAAGGTGGGGGCAAAGCCGTTTACGACTGTGCCTTAAACTACTGCTATCGCGGTTATGAATTGACACCCCATGCAAAAATCCTTTTGGTAAACTGTAGGCTTGCTGCTAGGGAACTTCGCACGGGCCATATTCGTTGCGTGGTTGGCGGGTATGCTTGTACCCGCAGCCGGCACGGGCGCCGAATCTTCCTCGCCTGGTAAAGCAGTTGGCGTTTCTCGAAAACGGAAGAAGCAGCCTGCCCGGACAAGGAAAGCTGTTTCATCTAAGAAAACCAGCAAGAAAGCCAGCATTTCTCCGAAACTTGGATCCCGTTCCGGTCGAAAAACAAAGAGCGTATCCGCGGCGCGCAGGAAGAGGTCGAAAAGAGCCTCAACAGCTAGTTGGAAGCGTACTCAGCAAACGCCCACCCCGGAGCGGTACAAAGAGATCCAGCAAGCTTTAATCGATAGGGGATATCTTGAAGGGCCGCCCACAGGCGAATGGGGCCCAACCTCTGTTGATGCTCTCAAGCGCTTTCAGCAGGACCAAAAATTGGACCCCACTGGCAAACTTGACGCGCTGACGCTGATCGGTCTGGGGCTTGGGCCCAAAAGGGACCTTGCGGCAAAAAATTCTCAACTCACCGTACTCACTCCACATAAGGATGAACCATGATTATCGGCGTTCCTAAAGAGGTCAAAGACCATGAAGCGCGAGTTGGACTGGTGCCTAGTGGCGTAACGGCGCTGCGCGAGGCCGGCCATGAGGTCCTCGTGGAGGCTGGCGCTGGTACGGGGAGTGCTCTTTCTGATGACGAGTATGTAAGAGCCGGAGCTCGTATTCTGCCTACAGCCGCTGAAGTGTGGTCTCGTGCAGATTTGGTTGTTAAGGTGAAGGAGCCTCAACCGAGCGAATATGGCTTCTTGCGCCCCGGATTGGTGCTGTTTACCTACTTGCATCTGGCCCCGCTGCCAGAGCTTACAAAGCGTCTCATCGAAGCCAAGGTTAACGCGGTGGCCTATGAGACTATTCGTGAGACCGATGGTTCGCTACCTTTACTCACGCCCATGAGCGAAGTAGCGGGACGCATGGCTGTTCAAGTGGGCGCTCAGTATCTTGAAACCACCAATGGCGGCAGGGGAATACTGCTTGGTGGGGTGCCGGGAGTGGCCCCGGCCAACGTGGTGATCCTCGGCGGCGGAATCGTGGGAACTAATGCCGCTAAGATTGCTCTGGGCATGGGCGCGCGTGTGACCATTATCGATAAGGATCTGAACCGGCTTCGGGAGCTGGACGATATCTTTAACGGCCAGGTGGTTACGCTGGCTTCCAATGTCTGGACAATAGGCGAAACTCTGAAACAGGCCGACTTGGTCATCGGGGCGGTGCTGATTCCAGGTGCGGCTGCTCCCAAGCTGGTTCGCAGGTCGATGCTAGCGGATATGAAACGAGGCGCCGTGGTTGTCGATGTAGCCATCGATCAGGGCGGTTGTATGGAAACATCGCACCCAACGACGCACAGCAACCCAGTCTATGTTGTAGATGGAGTGATACATTATTGCGTCTCGAACATGCCTGCGGCTGTGCCGCACACGTCTACCTTCGCGCTGACCAATGCAACTATCCCCTATCTTTTGGAACTGGCCAATAAAGGTCTGCGGCGCGCCTGCATGGATCACGCCGCCATTCGTGAGGGCGTTAACACTTACGGAGGCCACGTGACCTGCCAGGCTGTGGCAGAATGCTTAGGGCTTTCCTATACGGAACTCAAAGCTTTACTCTAAAGTCCGGTCTTCTTTTTTTTATATGTGCAGCCGCTGGGCCTGAGGCCTGGAAAGCCGTTCTTTAAGCCGGGCGGCACGGCGAAGAAGAGGTTCGGACTCCTTGAGCCTCAGTGCATTGCGGGTACATTCGAGTGCCATCTCGTAGTTGCGCTCCCGATGCTCATAATGTTTAGCCAGTTCCTCCAGGGCTTGGACTCTGTATGGGTTCTGTGGAGTTGCCAAGTCATTCAGGGCAGCCACAGCGGCATCATAGTGCCCCATGCGCTTTTCCAGTGTGGCAATATCCCACAATGCCCGGAACAGCAACTCATCCGGGAGCCGCATTTCCACCGCCTTTCGTAACAAGCAGAGGGCTTCGGTTTGCCGGCCGGCGTTCAGCAGCCAGCGAGCGAGCCCAAGCCAGTCTGCCCCATGAGACAGGGGGGCTTCTTCGGGGGCTCGAAAAGCCCAGGGCACAATGCCGGTGAGGCAGGCGAGCGTCAGGATGTCCATCGCGTTATGGTGAAAAATGGGAACCAGATGCCGTGCCTGGCGGCTGCGCAGGTACTCAAAGTATACGTAGGGAATCATTTCACCCGGCAAGTCCCCTTCCCGGATTACCCCGAGAATTTCGTTTTCAAGATCCACCAGCCGGCACCTCTCTAAACGTAGTTTCCAGATCCGGCGGGCTCCAAATAAAAGATCTAGATGAGCCAGCCGCGCGAACGGGGGCTTGCGCCGGGCCATCAAAAAGCGTGTTTCGAGCAAGGGCTGATCATAGCTTTTGCCGTTATAAGTAATGAGAATCTCGAAATCGGCCAAGTGCTCGTTCAGCGCATGGAGCAGGCTGGGTTCTTCTGAAAAATCCCGCATGAAAAACTGCCTTACGCGGAACCCATCCTGACAGATACGTCCTACTCCGATCAGGAAGGCGTAGGTTCCGGGTCCGGTCGCCAGCCCGGTCGTCTCTGTATCCAAAAACGCCCACCGCGCCGGAGGCACTTTCCTTGTAAATCCTTCCAAAAGCGGCTGGAGAAGGTCGTCAGGGAGTTCATGGAGATTGGAAAGATCCATGATGCCGTGGCGCCGCTGCCGGGGATAAAGTTTCTCTGTTTCAAAATGCGTGCCGCAAGGCGTCTCGACGACTTCGCCACTCATGTATTCATCGGTGAAGTAACGGAGCGGGAAGTAGTCTTCGACCGAATGGGGAGCCGACGGCGGCCGTGGTTCAGAAACAGATGGAGCCGCAAACTTCTGGTTGATTTGCTGGACCTTGCGTCTCAAGTAGGCGAGTTGTTCCCGGAGATCGTTCACTGTTCGCCTTTCCTTTGCCCAATATACCGGCCCAAGTGCGAGCCGATCAACTCGCGCTGCGCCCTCGGCTGGTTTCGATTTGTTCGGCTATACTCTCCCATTCGGCCAGTAGCGCCGCCAACTGCTCACGCCGGTCTTTTAGGAGATCTCCCAGCCGCCTGCTTTGTTCGGCACTTTCGAACACCGCCAGCGCTTTTTCGTACTCATTTATCTCTTTTTCAAGCGCAGCGACCTTTTCTTCGATCTCTTCACAGGACCGCTCCAGTTGTTTCAGTCGGATCGGATTTAGCCTGCGTGTCTTGATGGTGACAGGCCTTTGTGGAGCAACGGGCTGTTCTGAGGACTCGTACCGCGATGGCATAGCTGTTCCTCCCATCTCGGTCCGTGCTGACTTACGCCAGAGATAATCTTCATAGTTGCCCGGGTAAATGTTCACCCAACCGGAGTCGATTTCCAGGACGCGGGTGGCTAGTTTGTCGATAAAGTACCGGTCATGGGAGACAAAGACGACCGTACCCGTGAACTGCTCAAGCGCTTCGAGCAAAACGTCTTTGGCGCGGAGATCTAGGTGGTTGGTGGGCTCATCCAGCAACAGAAAATTCGAAGGATGCACCAACAGGCGAGCCAACGCATAACGGTTGCGCTCGCCGCCGGAAAGAACGCCGACAGGTTTCGAAACGTCCTCTTCGGAAAACAAAAAACAACCTAGAAGGCTTCGTAAATCACTCAGTCTTGTTTGCGGTGCAATGCTGCTGAGATCGTCAAGTAGCCGGATCTCTGGGTCAAGTTCCTTATACTGGTCCTGCGCAAAGTAGTCCGGTTTTACGTTGTGTCCGAGACGGCATTCACCGGTGGTCAGCGACTCGACGCCGGCCAATATTTTAACCAAGGTGGATTTGCCGGCACCATTAGGGCCAATTACGGCGACCCGGTCTCCACGCTCAATCAAAAAAGAAGCTTCTGAGATAACCAGCTTGTCCCCGTAACTCTTGCTGGCTTTATAGCATTCAGCTACGATGCGCCCGGAAGGCTCGGCTTGGGGGAACATAAAGTGCAAGGTCTTTTCTTCTGGAGGAAGCTCGATTTTCTCCATGCGCGCCAGTTCTTTTAATCGGCTTTGTACCTGCCGGGCTTTTGTGGCTTGGTATCGGAACCGGTTGATAAATGCTTCCAGTTGGCGGATCTTGAGTTGCTGGTTTTTGTACGCGGCTTCCATCTGCGCCCGTTTTTCCGCCTTTTGTTCCAAGTAACGAGAGTAGCTTCCTGAATAGAAGTGGATCGACCGATTCCAGATTTCCGCAATCTTCTTCACTGTGACATCAAGGAAATACCTGTCATGAGAAACCACTATGAAAGCGTACGGGTAGGACCGTAGGTATTCTTCCAGCCAGTTACGGGCTTCCAGATCGAGATGGTTGGTAGGCTCGTCTAGCAGTAGAAGATTCGGCCTTTCAAGCAATAATTTGGCCAGAGCGATGCGCATCTGCCAGCCACCGGAAAACTCTTCGGTACGTCTTGTCCAGTCGCTTTTTGCGAAACCAAGTCCCAGGAGCACGGCTCCGACCCGCGACTCCAGAGCATATCCATCGCCTGCGTCAAACTCCGCTTCAAGGCGATGGATTTTTTCGGTGACTTCGTGGTATTCGGCAGTGGCCGGGTCGAGTGTCCCCAGATTGCTCATTAATGTCTCAAGTTCCGCCTCGATATAACGAAGCCTGTCAAACACTGACAGACACTCTTCAAATACTGTCTTTCCTGAAAGTGTGAGTCCGTATTGGGGCAGGTAACCGGCTGTGACTCCGCCAGCTATCGAGATGGATCCCGAGTCCAGCGAGTCCAGACCCGAGAGAATGCGCAGAAGTGTTGTCTTTCCCGAGCCGTTGGCACCCACCAGACCTATTCGGTCACCGGAGGTGATTTGCCAGTCGACGTTCTCAAAAAGCAGTTTGGAACCGTAGCGCTTGCCGGCCGAGAAAAGCTGGATCATTGAACCACAGAATTATGTAACCCGCCCGCAGAAGAAATTGAGTGCCCGGTGAATATACGACTTCAGCTCATTGCGTTTCACCACCGCGTCAAGGAAACCGTGCTCCAGCAGAAACTCGCTTCTCTGAAACCCGGGAGGAAGCTTCTGCCGGATGGTCTGTTCGATTACTCTAGGACCTGCGAATCCGATGAGTGCGCCTGGTTCGGCAATGTTCAGGTCCCCGAGCATGGCAAAGCTGGCCGTGACACCTCCGGTGGTCGGGTCGGTTAAAACGCTGATGAAAGGAATTCTGGCCTCATCAAGGCGCATCAAAGCGGCGGAAATCTTGGCCATCTGCATAAGGCTCACGGCCGCTTCCTGCATCCGTGCGCCTCCGGAGGCCGATACAATGATTAGCGGCATGGGGTTCTGAATGCATCGTTCGATGGCCCGTGTGATTTTTTCGCCCACCACGGCGCCCATGCTTCCGCCGATGAATTTCAGTTCCAGCGCGCAGATGTGAACCCGCCTTCCGTGGAGAAAACCCACAGCGGAAATTACTGCATCTTTTAGTCCCGTGGCTTGCTGCATGGCGGCCAGCCGTTCCCGGTAAGTTTTCTGGTCAACGAATTCCAGCGGATCGGTCGAGTAAAGCCCTTTATCCATTTCCTCCCATTTGCCGTCATCAAAAAGCAGTTTTAAGCGCGTAGTCGCGTCAATCTTGAAATGGAAACCGCACTTTGGGCAAACCTGGAGGTTGTCTTCTAAGGCTTTGCGCCAGATAATCGATCTGCAATGATCGCATTTCAGCCACAGGCCTTCGGTTTTGACGCGGCGCTCCTCTTCCTCCGGAGCTCCCGGTTGCCGTGCCGGTTTTTGTCTGGTAAACCAGGCCATGTTGTTTTCAGTACTCAATCCCTCGCTGAGCGAGGATTCCTTTCTCGAACGGATGCTTGATCTGGCGGATCTCGCTTACAAGATCCGCGGCTTCTATAAGTTTCGGGTGGGCATTGCGACCTGTGCAAATTACATGAAGCCGCTGCGGACGTTTCGCCAAACCCTCGAGAACGGTATCAATGGAGAGCATTCCATAATCGATGGCGTAATTGATTTCGTCAAGTATTAACATCTCGTACCGGCCGGAGTGCATGGCTTCAAGAGCGGCTTTCCAAGCTTCTTCGGCCGCACGAATATCTTCTAGGGCTGGACCTTCCTCTCCAACTTTAACGAACCCGCGGCCCATCACCCGGATTTCAAAGCCCTCACCCAGCATCCGGGCCGCGTCCAGCTCGCCGTAGTGCCACGATCCTTTGATGAATTGGATCATCAAAACTTTAAACCCATGGCCCACGGCACGGAGCGCGGAGCCCATAGCTGCACAGGTCTTACCTTTGCCGTTTCCCGTAAACACCAGTAACAGGCCGGCTTGCTCATCCATCGTCTTAAGTTAGCGCGGGTACGGATGTCCCCGCAAGGACGTGAAAGCTCTATAGATCTGCTCGGTAACCACCACGCGCGCCAGTTCATGAGGGAAGGTCAGAGGCGATAGGGAAAGCAGAAGGTCCGCGGAACGGAGCCAGTTCCCCGGCAGTCCGTCAGCGCCACCAATCAGAAACACGACCTCGCGCCCCTCCCTTTCCAGTCGCTCGAGCAAAGAGGTAAATTGAGCTGAGTTCATTGTCCTGCCTTTAGGATCCAGCATGATCTTAAAGGCATCGGCATACTTTTTTAACGGATCTTCGAACGCCGGTTTGATTTCCATCATCTGACAGCGCACGTACCGTTGAGTTCTCCGGACGAATTCTTCCGCCATCCGGTTTGCATGCTCGTTCCGGGGCTTGCCGATATAGCATATGTTGATTTTCATCCCCTATGATTATGGGCTGATTTCAATGCACTCAGTTTGGCTCCATGCAATTGCAAGTATCATGGTCGTTGAGTCGCATGAGCACATTCACAAGATCTGCCTTACGATCCAGGGTGTCTGCATGGCTATATCCTGCCGCCGGTTATGCAATCTCGCTGGTGTGTTTGGTTTGGGTTTATCGTGGATTCGATTGGAAAAGTGAGCTGCCGAAACTCGCGTCTGCCGACTGGCGCTGGATCACCGTTGCCGTGCTGTTCGATCTTGCAGTCTATTTCATTCAGGGTTGGCGGTGGCGGCTTCTGCTCATGCCCGTGGCGCGCCCCTCGTTGTTTCGCACCGTACAGGCTGTGTTCGTTGGGTTGTTTGCTAATGAAATATTGCCTTTCAGAAGCGGGGAGCTTGTCCGCGGCTACGCCATAGCTAAATGGAGCCAGATCCCATACTCGGTTGCGCTGTCTTCGGTCGCCGTAGAGCGCCTTTTCGACGGTTTATGGTTGGTCCTGGGATTTTATCTTATCCGGCCTTTCCTTCCCGTGCCTGGTTACATACGGGATGGGGGCGCCATCTTAGCCGGCTTGCTTGTCGTGCTCGCCCTGGCCTTGGGAGGCGTCATGTTCCGGAAGCAGCACGCCCACGCCGCGGTTTCGGCCAGCCGGTGGTCCGGGGTGCTGTTCCACGTAGTGGAAGGTCTGCACGCCATGGGCAGTTCTCCATCCTTCTATGCTGCGCTTGCGGTTAGTTTTTTGTACCTTGCCCTCCAGGTGGCCCCTATTTATGCGTTGATGCGAAGCTTCGATTTGGACTTACCTTTCCTTGCGGCGGTTGTCGTGCTGGTTATTTTGCGACTTGGCACTATTTTGCCTCAAGCACCGGGCAACGTGGGTGGATTCCAGTTTTTTGCTGTTGTAGGACTGCGGCTGTTCGATGTAGATAAGTCTACGGCCACAAGTCTTGCCACAATAATGTTCGTTGTGGTTACTGTCCCGTTGTGGGTAGGCGGTTTGATCGCCATAGCAACGGCGGGCGTGCGACTTAAGGACCTGCATAAGGGCGCGCGGTCGAGTTTTCGCACTCGACAGGTACCTGTTGAGGACCCCAAGGAGTAAGAAACTTCCAACACTTAAGAGGCCCTCCATGAGCACAGCAACAGCGGGGACATCGAAATACCGTATAATTGCCCGCATGGAGCTTGTTCATGCGCAATAGTTATGCTCCTTTTTCCAGACGTAATTTTTTAGAACGATCCGCGGCCATAAGCTCATTTATCATCGTCAACTCACGGGCGGTCCGAGGTTCCGATGCCAACTCCAGGATCTCGGTGGGGTTGATTGGATGCGGCAACCGCGGCTCCTACGATGCATCAATCGTAAACGCCGACCCGCGAGCGCGCGTGATGGCGCTTTGCGATCTATTCGATGACAGAATCGAGACGGCAATCCACGCAATCAAGGGCGAAAGGCCTTCGGTATACAAAGACTTTGAGAAGCTGCTCGCTTCGGATGTGGACGCTGTGCTGATCGCGACGCCACCGTTCGAACATCCGCGCATGCTGGAGGCTGCAGTTGAGACTCGTAAGCACATTTACTGTGAGAAACCAATGGGCGTTGATGCCGAAGGGTGCCGCCGGGTAATTAGAGCGGGCCGCCGCGCGGATCCAAAGAAATGCCTCTCTGTCGGATTTCAGCAACGGTACGGACCTGTATACCTGGAAGCATACAGGCGGATTCAGAGTGGACAGATAGGCGAACTTGTCAACGCCCGTGCATACTGGATCGGCGGAGATCCATTCACGCGGCGTCCCTATTCCAATCCGAAAGTAGAAAAACTGCGCAACTGGTTCTGCTACCGGGACTACTCAGGTGACTTCATTGTAGAGCAGGATTGCCACAACTTCGATGTGTTGCACTGGTTTCTGGGTGCACTGCCATTGCGGGCAGTAGGCTACGGTGGCTGCAAAGTGCGCACATCAATGGAGATACTGGATCACCTGAGCCTTAGCTTCGAATTTCCGAATGGCATTCATGTGAACTATGAAGCCAACCAAATGTCGCCTCCCGGTTTCGGGAGGGTTGGAGAGGAATTCACTGGCACCCAGGGGGTAATCGCCACTTCCCGGGCGCGCATGACGCACACGCGAGGGCCCAAGCAGGTGGATGTTATGGATTCTCCGCGGGATATTACCTACGATGCAATCGAAGCTTTTCTGGGTCGTATCGCCAGCGGTGATGTGGAAAATGTGGCAGAGCGATCTGCGCTCAGCACGATGATCGCTATCCTGGGCCGAACTGCACTTTATACGGGCCGTGAGGCCACTTGGAAAGGAGTATTTGGATGATCACAAGAAAACTCTGCTGTTTGCTGACTTTTGCTGTTTTCGCCTTGTACGGGCAGACGGAGAAGATTCGCGTCATCGCCTTCGGCGCTCACCCTGACGATTGTGATTCTTCGGTTGGGGGGACCGCAGCTAAATGGGCCGCCATGGGCCATTTAGTGAAGTTCGTTGCGGTTACCAATGGGGATGCAGGCCACCAGAGCCAAGGAGGTGGGGCGCTGGCTAAGCGGCGAAGATCCGAGGCCATCGAAGCGGGCAAGCGGCTGGGTATAGCTGAATACGAGGTTCTCGACAACCATGACGGAGAGCTGTTGCCCACGCTTGCTGTACGCCAGCAGATTATTCGGCGGATCCGCGAGTGGAATGCCGATGTCGTGCTCGGACCTCGCCCGAACGATTACCACCCGGATCACCGTTACACGGGAATGCTCGTCCAAGATGCCGCGTATATGGTGGTGGTTCCGAACATTTGCCCCGATACCCCGCCACTAAGAAAAAACCCGGTTTTTCTTTACGTCCAGGATCATTTTCAGAGACCAAACCCGTTCCGTCCCGATATTGCAGTGGCTATTGACGATACGTACGACAAAAAAATCCTTGCACTTGATGCGCATGTCTCTCAATTCTATGAGTGGCTGCCTTGGGTTGATGGAAATTTGAGTTCCGTCCCCCAAGGGCCTGAGGAGCGGAGAAAATGGTTGGCTTCTCAGAGAGACCGAGCCATCACGCCGGCGGTGCGGGCCGCTTTGGAAAAGTGGTATGGTGCGGAGAAAGCGCGTTCCATTCATCACGTGGAAGCCTTTGAAATCTGCGAATACGGGCGCCGTCCCTCCGACCAAGAAATACGCCGTTTGTTCCCGATGCTGAAATAGTCTGACCAACTGAGCCGAATACACCCGGCTGGGTGGGGTGCCGCCGGGTGTTGCGAATTTACCATGTTCGGCTCTCATACTGCAAAGAACCGAAGCAAGACCGGTGGTCAATCAGCGGGCGCTATTCGGACCGCACAAATCCGGTATGACGACTGCCTAAGCACGTTCAAGATACGTGCCCTCCACGGTGTTTACGCGAATCTTATCCCCTTGGTTGATGAACGGTGGGACTTGCACAACGATTCCGGTTTCCAGCTTTGCGGGTTTCGTGACGTTAGAAACGGTGGCGCCTTTGAGCGCAGGCTCAGTCTCCACAACGGTGAGATCCACTGTGGGTGGAAGTTCGACGCTGATGGGCTTGCCCTCGTAGAACTCAACCTGGACTCGGAGCTGGGGCACGAGATACTGGATGGCGTCTCCGAGAATCTCTTTGGTGAGATGCATCTGTTCAAAATTCTCGGTATCCATGAAATAATAATACTCACCGTCGTCGTAAAGGTATTCCATCTCGTGCTCTTCAAGCACGGCACGCTCCACACGATCTTCTGAAGCAAATCGATGCTCAATCATCGAGCCATTGCGCAGATTGCGCATCTTAGCTTGAACAAAACCGCGCAAGTTGCCTGGCGTGCGGTGGAAGACACTGAAAATAGAAAACAGCTCGTTGTTGAACCGGATCACCATGCCCGGACGCAACTGCGTGGCCGAAATCATCAAACAATAAGCTCCCTGGATTCAGTGAATGGTAACAACAGGTTGACGATATTCATTCTAGCAGAGGGCGCAACCGTGCTGGTACGATGACGCCGTTCCGTTCTGCCCCAAGGTGTTATACTGCTGCTGACACGTTGGGCCCCGAAGGCCTGTACGCCGAGAAAGGATGTCAGAATCATGCGCCGCAGCTTGCTGGTGTTAGCTGGTCTTCCTTTTTTGTTGACTCATTCCGACCGTCGTCCCCTTTTGGGAAGTGAACTGGTGAACACCTGGACACTGGTCTCACAGGACCCTCAGGGAGCCCGCCGCTACAGTTCGTTTCGATGGATCAATGAGGGTGGCTACTTCCTGCTCTGGGGCTTTATGGGGCATGTGACCGATCAGTATGGTAATCCTGAACAAGCCTGGAACGGCAATAACGAGTACGATATCGTGGTGTTCGACCCTAACAAGGAAAAATGGGAAAGTCAGTACCCTTATGAGAAGGTGAAGGAGTGGGGCCTGCATCCACCTCCCATGCATTTGTGCAGTTCCTACCAGGGAATCACAACTGGAAGTTACCGCCCCCAACTTAGGGTCCGCGAAGGGGTCTTACGCCCAGATCTAAATATAGCTTTTGACCAAGTAACTTATGACACCAGGCGCTCACGAATGATTTATTTCACTGGTGGGAGGACATTTGCCTATGAAACCCGGAAACGCCAGTGGTCCGACGCCGCTCCGAACTCTGTCGCGCCTCCTCCGGTAAGTGGAGCTACGCTCTGTTACGACCCGTTCCACGATGCAATAGTTTTGGCCGGGGGTGGACATGTAGCTGAACCTGGACCGGGCGGCAAGCTGGTCGGCTATACGGGGACTTGGATTTTCGATTGCCGGAGCGCACGCTGGCAGCCGTTAGGTCAGGCTACGGAACCCCCTCCGAGGATGTCAACCCGGCTGGTTTGTGACATCCAAAACCGTGTAATGGTGATGTTTGGTGGAGACGGACAGAGCCGTTATCTAGCCGACACCTGGATCTACGATCTGGCAACCAGGCGCTGGCGTCAGTCCCAAGCTTCTGGTGGACCTCCTGCGAGGGCTGGCCACTTTACAGTGTTCGATCCTGGTTCGGGTTGGGTGATCATTGGCGGAGGCTATAACCGTAAGAATCTTTCCGACATGTGGGCGTACGACGCCAGGACTGACCGTTGGACGAAACTGAAGGGCGAGGTCCCCACAGGGTGGTACATCACTGCCGATATCGATCCGCGGAAAAGCCTGATTGTTCTTACTACGTCTACTAAAACCCCCGGCGATACCATGCACTGCAATGAGATTTACCCCGTGCGTACAACCTACATGATGAAAGTTCGAAAGGGCGACCTCGTAGACTCATCTGTGGTTCCACGCCCGCAGAAACCTGTTCTCAAGCGTTCCATGGAGGAAGCTATGGCGGGAACAGCGCCCGATGAGAAACGCCGACGAGCACAGTTGATGCGTATTCGTACGATGCCCGTGAACCGCTGGGTGCTTTTCAGCAATCCTGGTCGCGTAGCTCCTTTGCGTACATGGGGTTCGTGTTCCTTTGATACCAACAAGGGCAGGCTGGTCTATTGGGGAGGAGGGCATTGCGGTTACGGCGGAAATGATTATGACTTTTACGACGTCGAGGAAAATACCTGGATTTCCAGTCCGATTGTGGCAGAGTATCCGGAGAGGGCATGGGACCTGGGTGTCAATGCAGCCGGAGTGACTTTTAGTGGCGCCCCTTTCATCCGTCACGGGAGGAAGATTTACGCTTACGATCCGGTCAGCAAGCTGATTATTAACATGAAGACAATTCTGCTCACCGCCGGTTATGAACCCGGTCCGTTAAAGACCGTGAAGCCAGTAAACCCGAACTTTGGTTCGGGTGAGAATTTTACTCAATCACACTACACCAAGTGGGTCACCTGGGCTTATGACCCTGACAGACACCATTGGGAAGTCGTTTGTTCCGCCACCCCTGGGCTTGACTTAACCGTAACTACCCCGCATGGCGTTCTGGCTGTGAAATATTGGTGGGACGTAGCCGGAAGGAAAGACCGGCCGGACGCCGTGGTTTTCCAGGGTCGTACCGTTATTGACAATTCAGTCTACCGGCTGGATGTCAAGAAGCGCCGGTGGGAAAAGTTGAACAGCTCAGGCCCCTGGCCCCAAAACCTTTACGAATTGACCGCCCTCGTATATGATTCTAGGCGCGATCAGCTCATCCTTCACGGTGGAGGTCTCCGCCGTGACGAGCTTTGGCGTTTCCCACTCAGGGAGAAAAGATGGGAAAAGATTGAACCACAGTTCGCACCCGATATGGGCGGTACGCCTCCGGTATGCCGCAGGGAGGCTGTTTATATTCCCGATGATGATGTGATGCTCACTGCCGGACAACCAGCGAACAGTACAGAGCCTGTGAGCCTATACGCATACCATGTGGGTAGGAACCGCTGGTATAAGCTTCATATCCCGCCCCCGGACGGCAAACGACCGGTGGATCTAGGCGGGCAAAACCGGGCGTGGACCTTCGATCCCAAACATAACCTGGTTCTGATGGTGCTTGGTGACCGCGGAGGGGACCAGGCACGCGCTCAGGTGTTCGCCTTGCGCTACCACCACAGCCGCGCCTTGCGCAAACAGTAGTAGTCCTTGCTTACCCGCGGCGGTAGAGGAAATCGGCCGGTTCCAGGTGGCTTGGGGCTTCGGCAGTACATACGGCGAGCTGAGCCGGAGGTCCTTGCGGCGAGTTTTTATCCCACAGTGATGCTCCGGCATATTCCCCGTCCTTTCTCAACGCATAAAAGTACAGATTTACGTCTGCCAAACGGTTGCGGTCACAGTCAAAATTTCGGGCTACGCGGTTCAGTGCGTCCAGGATTGCTTCACGGGGAGACATTTTGCGGCGCATATTCTCAACAATAGTGTGTGCGCCACAGACCCTTATGTTTTCCTCGCCGCGCCCTGTGGAGCCGGCTGCCCCTACGTCTTGATCCACGTAAAGCCCTGCTCCAATCAGGGGAGAGTCTCCGACACGACCGGCAATCTTCCATGCAAGCCCGCTGGTGGTGGTCACTCCCGAGATCTCTCCTTTCCCGTTAAGCGCAAGGCAGCTAATGGTGCCTGTGGGTGGATGAAGCGCTACCTCCCAAGCCCATGTGAGAGTCTGCTCGTCCACGTTTGGGAATGCCCTTTTTAAGTCAACTAATTTTTTACCGGGCAGGCTGTCTAGCCCCGGACCCCAGTTATTGTGGCCGTGCGCGTCCCTGAGCGATTGTTTCCACACCAACCATGCAAGGCGTGATTTTTCCGTTAGCAGGTCCTCCTCCTTGAAGCCGTATGCCTTGGCGAAACGGAGTGCACCTTCACCTACCAGCATCATGTGATCGGTTTCTTCCATGACAAGCTTCGCAATTCTTGAAGGGGTTTTGATGCCGCGTAGTGTGGCCACGGCTCCACCGCGTCGTGTCGGGCCATGCATGACGCAGGCATCAAGCTCAACCACCCCGTCTTCGTTGGGAAGCCCTCCGTAGCCAACACTGGTGTCGGTGGGATCTTCTTCGTTAATGTTTACGCCTGCAATTACGGCATCCAGCGTGTCGCCTCCGGCCTTCAGTACTTCCATCGCCTTTGCGCAGGCACGAAGGCCGTTAGCGCTAGCGATCACAACGTTGTTGGAAATCCGCGGACTCGAGGCTATCTGCCGCAGTGGGAGTACTGCCGTACCCAACAGGACAGATCGCCGGCTAAAGTTGATGTTTTTCATAGGAGCCTCTGATACGAACCGTTCCCGATTTATATCACAGGCTTCGCGAAACCGGCGCGCTTGACGTCAGGTCTGCTCCACTGCCAGCTGGATCGGATCATAATCAGTCCATGATGAAAGAATTTCTCGCCATTGCTTCTTTCGGCCTTGCCGGCGGATTTGCTCGTGCAACTGATTTTCCGGCTGCTGAGATTACCAATAGTCAGATCCGTGTCCGGATATACCTTCCCGATGCTAAGAAGGGGTATTATCGCGGCACAAGGTTCGATTGGTCGGGTGTCATCTATAGCTTGCAATACAAGAGTCACGAGTTTTATGGGCCGTGGTTTCAGAAGGTGGACGATGGCGTGCATGACTTTGTTTACCAAGGCCAGCAGATCGTTGCAGGTCCCTGTAGCGCCATTACCGGACCTGTGGACGAATTCGCGCCGGTAGGCTTCAACGAAGCAAAGTCTGGCGAGAGCTTCCTGAAAATCGGGGTGGGGATGCTGAGAAAGCCAGACAATGCCAATTATGACAAGTACAGGCTCTATGAGATTTCCGCCGGGGGACAGTGGACTGTGCGGAAAGGAGGTGAATTCGTCGAATTTCGGCAGGAGCTTCGCGATCGGGCTTCCGGCTATGGGTATTACTACGAGAAGAATGTCCGCCTCACCAAAGGGATGCCAGGAATGACGCTGGTGCACAGGTTTCGCAACACAGGGGAAAAGCCGATCCAAACGAGCGTTTACAACCACAATTTCCTGGTAATGGATAACCAACCGCCTGGGCCGGATTTTGTAATCACCTTACCGTTTGTGATCACGTCCCGACGTCCTCCCAACAAGGAACTTGCGGAGATTCGGGGGAATCAGATCGTTTACCTGAAAACACTCGCTGGTCGGGATGTGGTGGCGACGCCCATACAGGGTTTTGGCAATACAGCCAACGACCATGAGATCTGCATTGAGAATAGGAAATTGGGGGTAGGTGTGAAAATCCGCGGGGACCGCCCACTGATCAACGAGTCATTGTGGGCGATCCGGTCTGTAATCGCTATGGAACCTTTTATATCGGTGGGAGTCGGCCCTGACCAGGAATTTTCTTGGTCCACAACCTACGAGTACTATTCGCTGCCTACCGGTGAACAGTAAAGCTGGCAGGTAAACCAGCTTTGTGACCACAATATGCCGCAGTAAGTCTGGCTTTACCGTGTCACAATAACTCACATGACAGCTAGGCAGCGGTATTGGGCGGGCTTCGCGATTTCGTTGCTTCTTTTTGGGCCTTTTGTAAAGATCCGTGGAGGGGCAGAGCCCAAAAATAACTTTCACTTTTCCATCTTGGGTGACCGCACAGGTGGAGCTACGCCGGAGGTCTACGGCCGAGTGTGGCGCGAGATTAGTCTTTTGCATCCTGATTTTGTGATTAACGTCGGGGACAGCATTGAAGGACATAATGACGTCGCCGCCGAGCAGGAATGGCGTACGGTCGCCTCCATCTGGCGCCGTTACAGTGAATATCCGTTTTACTGCGTGCCTGGCAACCACGACATTTGGAACGAATCCTCGCGGGCTTTATACGAAAAAGTGACCGGGCGACAGACTTTTTACAGCTTTAATTGGCAGGACGCTCATTTCACAATCCTCGATAATAGTCGCACGCCGGAATTGAGCGACCAGCAACTGCAATTCCTGGAGAAAGACCTGTCGGCAAATCGGATGCGTAAGCCGAAGTTCGTGTTTTTTCACAGGCCGTACTGGATTGTTCCCTTGAAGCTCGCGAGCGGCGAATTCCGTCTGCACCGGCTGGCACGAAAGTACGGCGTAGACTACGTTATCAGCGGGCATGGTCACCAATTTTTGCGGTTGGTCAGGGACAAAATAGTTTACATGGAGGTGGGCAGTTCGGGAGCACGAATAGCTGCTAATCTGACCTCTGATGATAATTTCGCTCAGGGCCGCTTCTATCACCATGTCTGGTGCAGGGTGAGAGGAGCGATGGTGCAATGTACCATTAAAGAACTTGACGGCTCACGGGGCAAGGGGCGGATGTTCCCTGCGGAGGAGTGGCTGGACAACGGACCTACTTTTGACCCTGCTGACCCAGCCGGCAAGGACAGGCCCGAGACCTAACAACAAGACCAGACAAATAACTAAAAGTGACTGAACCTGTTTGCCGCTAAAACGTTTGCTCCAACCGCCGGATGGTTTCTAGCAACACCGCGCCTACTACTTCAAAGCTGTGCGCGCTTAGCTTGTCTACAGTGTCCCTGGCTGTGTGCCAGTAAGAGTTCTGGGGGCCGTATTGAAAGTCGATCAGGTTCAGAGCATTCATCCCAAGTCTATAGAACGCCATATGGTCGTCGTCGACGTAAACGGCCTCGTGCAGAAAATAACGGCTGTAGCCCAGATCCACCGCCACTTTCCACACAAGGCGTCGAAGCGTGTCCGAAGAGTTTGTGACTTGAAGGATACCGAGGTCCTTGTCACCTATCATGTCCACATTGATCAACGCCTTGAGACGGCTTGCCGTTCCATCCTCGTACCATCTCTTGGCCAAATGCCGACTTCCATAAGCGCCATCTGTCTCGGACCATTCAGCGATAGCTTCCTCGCCGTCGAACCACACCAAATACACATCGTCTTTTCTTGGCCGCCCTGATAGTGCGCGCGCCATTTCAAGCAAAAACCCTGTAGAGGATCCTCCGTCGTTCGCCCCAACAAAGTTCATCCCGCGCATCAGCTTGGTATCGTAATGTCCGGTGATGGCAATGATGCGACCAGTGGATCCTTTGAAGCGGGCAACGATGTTCTTCATGGGGAGTACACCCACGGGTGTTTGTGCATTGAATGCGTCGAACAGGACCTCGCATTGGCGCTTGTTAAGCTCCCCGATGATATATGACTGAAGTTTCCGGATTGCGGCGGAGCCAGGAGGACGGGGACCAAAACTCACGACCCTTTCGGTATAGCGCAATGCGGACGTACCACTGAAATCGGCGCCTAGGGCTATGCTGGCGAGCAGCATCAAAAGCATTTTTGGGCTGTGCATATATATCCCAAGGTGAAGTTGCGATCGCGATCCAAACCATCCAGAAGAGGTAGTAACAAGGCCGCGGGGGTGACCGCTAAGGCTACTACGGGGAACAAGTACCACGGGAAAAACTGCAGCGAGTTGAGCATTCTCCTGGCGAGCAGCCGGAAAAAACCACCTACGGGGCGAATGTCCAGTATTGTGAAGCCGGCCATATTCAGGAGGTGGTACACCCCATAGCGGGTAAATCGGAAATAGTCATGTGGCGGCTGGTGGATTTCCCACTCCTGTGGCAATACAAGGAGCAAGCGCCCGCCGCCTTTGAGTGTTCGGGCGATTTCTTGGAGCGCTGAATGAGGCGCCTGCAAGTGCTCCAGCGTGACGATGTTCAGACAGGCATCAAAACAGCAGCTTTGAAAGGGAAGCAGAGTCAGATCGGCGACAACGTGCAGTTTTCGGTAATCCCACGTCGCATCACCGATACCTAAATCTACGCCGTAATAGCATTGCTTTTGGAAAAACCGCGCGTACTTCATCTCGCCTGCGCCAGCGTCCAGAACCCGGCAGTTCGCCGGTAAGGACGCGGCAAACTTCCGTACCTCCTGGGTGATGGAAGCTTCGAAGTGCAAAATATAATCCCGCAACGGGACGGGCAAAAGGCGCTGGAGTGCGGCAAGATTCACGCCTTCTTCCGTGCCTCCACCATGATTGTAGATCCTGCACCGCAGGTAGCCTCGAGTAGTGTCCAGGGAATGGCGGCCATAACCAGGCAGAAATACATAAGATCCTTGAAAAGCTTCATGCGGGAGCTCTCATTCACGCGGCGAACCCGCCGCGCCATCGGATCTAACCAGGGAGCGATGCTGGTGGCGAGTCCCGTAGGATTGTCGCGCAAAGAGAAAAACTTTTTTCGGACCACATGAAAGCCGCAACGGTCCAGCAAAATCTCCAAATCCGTTGGACGAAAAGTCAACAGATGCCGGGGTATGTCCAGCCCGCTCCAGCTCTCACCAAGCAACAGAAACTCCCAGCAACTGGCATTGGGAACTTGAACAACAAGCCGTCCTTGCCGGCGGAGAAGCGTGTGGGCCGACTGCAAATAACTCACGGGGTCGTAGAGATGTTCCAGCACATGAAACATGGTAATTACCTGGCAACTGCCGGCGGGGAAAGGCGCTTGGGAAAGCGTGCCGCAAACCGCGGGCACAGCGTTTTTCCGCCGCGCGATAATTGCCGCATCCAGGGAGAAATCCAGCCCGGCAACGCGAAAACCTTGCTCGGCCAGCAACCGGAGAAAAAGCCCACCTCCGCAACCTACGTCTAGGACTACCCCTTCGGTCTCACCTGCTTCTTTGATGGCCCTTACCACGAAATTGACATGGTCACGTAACACAAACCTTCTGTAACGTTCCTCTAACCTACCCGCAAGAGCCTCTTCCGGAGCATACCAATAGTCTTTGGGATAGTACTGCGTGAGTTCTGCTGGAGAAGGGCGGGGGAGGAGGCGGATCAGCCGGCAAAGAGTGCACTCAACAACTTGGAACGGCTGGGTTGTGGTCCGGTACAGCCGGTCCGTACCTGACAGCAGAACGGTGAAGGTTGGGTTCCCACATGCGGGGCAAAGGACCTCGGCTTGTGAAGCCGAGCCTGCGCTTACGGTATCTGCAGCGTTGCCCGTCATATGGTTTTGCCTATAAGCGTGCGCAACGGAACTCTGTGGTCAACAATCAGCTCCTTAACCTGCTTTGGAGTAAGTTTGCGCAACCGGCTGATCTCGCGCCGCTTGCAAAGCATACGGGGGAGCATCCGGAGAGCCTGTAGGTCCCCTTTCAAGAATGCTACGGCGGCGCGGCACTTACCTTTAAAGCCGGGGAAACGACCGATTTCGCCTTTGCCACACATCGCCGCTATAATTCCCGCGCCAACTCTTGCCAAGTAGTACAATCCGTTCAACCACAACAAGTTCCAGGGAAATAACTTCACCACTAAAAGGACACGGTTGCGTTCAATCAGCTCGAGCCGGCGACTGGATGTAATGCCGAGGGTTGCGCCCCGACGGTGGTGTACAATAGCCTCCGGCGTGTAAAGGCACCTCCAGCCTGCTATTCTGGCCCTTAGCCCAAGCTCCGCATCGTCGGCATAAGCGAAAAAGTCCTCGTCGAATCCACCGATCTGATCGAGCATCTCCTTCCGGTACATGGCGGCACAGCCATCCGGCCAGAGGACTTCCTCTAGCTGGTCATACTGACCCACGTCCAGTTCTCCTGTTCCCCGGCCACGGTTCTGACCGTCGGGGTAGATCAAATGGCCGACTTTATCGATTCGCCTGCTGTCCTCAAAACTCAGAATTTTTGAAGCGGCCATGCCGACGTCCGGGCGTGCGTCAAAACAGCGGCGTAAGGCCGCCAGCCAGCCGGGCTCCGCCACCGCGTCATTGTTCAGCAACGCTACGAACTCGGCACAGGCAGCAGCAATGCCCTGGTTGTTTGCGGCGCAAAATCCGCGGTTTTCTCGGTTTTGAATCAGCCGGATACGGAAATCGGTCCGTTTCAAGAACTCAACCGCCACCATCTCAGACGAACCGTCGGTCGAGCCGTTATCCACAACGATTACTTCATATGAAACGCCTGTCTGGCGTGTAAGAGAATCCAGACACTGCCGCAGCAACTCGCGCCGGTTCCAGTTGACAACAATCACCGCGATTTCAACGTTTGCCTGCAAACTTACGTGTTCAGAGTTTTTTATCTTCCACTTTTTACAGTCCTGGATCCGCGGGAGTCCCGGCAGCAGCGCGGAGGCGTCGTTTCTTCTTTCTCTCGATGCGCGCCAGCAAAAGGAGTTCGCGCCGCCGGTGGAGCTTGATGCTGTCGTCGACCTTGCGCCAGAACTTCAAAAAGTAACCTACCGCAGAGGCTAAAGAAAAGAGTACCACGCCCCACAGCCACAACTTTGCCATGCCCGCCAGAACTGACCAGCGAATGCTCACGAGCAACAAAGAAATGGCAATGACTTGCGTGACCATCTTGGTTTTGCCGAGATCACTGGCTTTAATAGTATACCCTTCTGCGGCAGCTATGCTTCGTAAACCTGACACGGCGAACTCACGGCCGACGATCAAAACCACCATCCACGCGCGAACCCGGTGAATCTCCACCAGGGCGATGAGGGCGGCTGAGATCAACAGCTTATCCGCTATGGGATCCAGCAGCATTCCTACGGTAGTCACCTGATCCCACCGGCGGGCCAGGTAACCATCCAAGAGGTCTGTCGCGGCTGCTGCCAAAAAGATTGCCAGGGCGAGCATGTCATAAGTAATAGGCATGCCAACAAATTGAAAACGCAGCTGCTCTTGTACGAGCACGGCCACCAGTAGCGGAACAAAGAAGATCCGCAGTATGGTCAGCAAGTTAGGAAAATTCATGCGCCCTCACCAAATATAAACCGACAGCCACTCACAAACAAAGCGCGTTTTTGCCCTGCTGGGTTACAAGGCAAGCCTTGCTCGATCTACTGGATGCTTATCCGACAAGATACGCCGCAAGCCGCCGCTTCAAAAACTCCGGAACTTCCGCCTCCACCTCGCAGTAATCTCTTGCATACCGTGTCGCATTCACCTTTCCGAACTGATGGAGTAAATGCAAGCCCGCACCTTCCCCGGCAGGCAGGCGGAACAACGCGTGGCTCACCGGCTCATTAGGGATGGTTTCATCAATTGCAGCAAGCAAGACTTCAATGTTTTGGCCCGTCTTGGCCGAAATGGCCACGGCTTTCAGGTGCAACTCCTTACCGAGCGCGCTGCTCAGGCGCCGTCCCATCGCTTCAGCATTCGTGACCTCACCAGGCACCAAATCAACTTTGTTCAATATCAGCAACTGCGGCGTATCTTGCACACCAATTTCTCCTAAAACCTTGCCGACGTGATAAGCCTCTTGAAGCGCATGTTCGGAGGAAATGTCCACCACATGGAGCAGCAAGGCTGCCTCAGTCACCTCTTCCAGAGTTGCGCGAAAAGCCTTCACCAGTGTGGGAGGGAGGTTTCGGATGAAACCAACAGTGTCACTGAGCAGCACACGCCTCCGCGACGGCAACTTAATCGCCCGGATGGTAGGATCCAAAGTAGCGAACATTCTCGCATCAGCGAGCACCCCGGCTGCAGTGAGGCGGTTGAACAGGGTTGACTTGCCTGCGTTTGTGTACCCTACCAACGCAGCTGTGGCCAGCGGGACATCGATCCTCTTTTTCCGTTGCACCGTTCGGTGTGCGCGCACTCGGGCCAGCTCTTTTTCGATCTTTTGTAGTCTCCGGAAAATCTTCCTGCGGTCGGTTTCAAGCTGGGTTTCGCCCGGACCTCTGGTCCCTATACCGCCGCCCAGCCGGGACATTTCCCGCCCGCGGCCCGTAAGCCGGGGAAGTAGGTAGTTCAATTGGGCAAGTTCGACCTGAAGCTGACCCTCCCTAGTCCGTGCCCGCCGCGCGAAGATGTCGAGAATTAACTGCGTCCTGTCGATAACCTTGACTCCCAAAGCGCTTTCCAGGTTTCGTTGCTGCGTAGGGGAAAGCTCCTGATCGAAAATTACTACGTCGGCCTCTTGTGCGCGGACTCGTTCCGCCAATTCCTGTACTTTTCCGGACCCAATCAGTGTGGCTGCTGTTGGCGCCGGTCGGGCCTGAATTATGCTGTCCAGCACTTCGGCGCCTGCGCTTTGAGCCAAAGAGGCCAGTTCTTCGAGAGATTCTTTCTCGCTGTAATCCAACTGATCTACGGAGATAATTGGAGGGGCATGCTTGGATGCTGTAACTTCCAACCCTACCAGGATGGCGCGTTCCCTTGAATCTCGCACCAGCAGAAAAATTTACTCCTCCGTGTCGGGTAAAGTTTGCCCTCCAGCCGAAGTCGCTTGGCCTGGCTGGCTCGCGGTGTGAGTTTGGACTGGCTTTGTCAGCACCACAGTCGAAATGGCATGCTTAAAAATCAACTGCTCTTGATTGTTGGACTCCAGGACGACTGAATACTTATCGAAGCTTTTAATACGGCCGGAAAGCTTAACCCCACTCATCAAGTAAATTGTCAGAAAGGTTTTGTCCTTGCGCGCGTTGTTCAGAAAAGCCTCTTGGATGTTTTGTGGCAGCTTTTCCATCTTCTTTTCCTATTCGCGAACGGCACCCTCGAGCGGATCTGCAAAAATTCGAGATCGCTGTCACAAAATTTTAGCACCAAATGCGTGTTGCATGCCTTGGAAAATCCTACGTTCTACAATCAATGGGAGATGGACAACCGGGAAGTCGCCCGCATACTTTCGGAAACGGCTGACCTGATGGAGATAGCTGGTGAGGATCCCTTTCGCATCCGAAGTTATCGCAATGCCGCTGCCGTCATCGAAGGCTACCCGGAAAGAGTGCTTGATATTGTCAAGGACCCCAGCCGAAAGGTAACCGATATCCCAGGCATCGGCAAGGGCTTGGCGGCGGTTCTGGTGGAGCTGGCCGCGCGGGGCTCCTTCGAGCGGAGGGACCAGTTGCTGGCCAAATATCCTCCTACGGCGCTTGAGTTGCTCAAGATCCAGGGGTTAGGTCCTAAAAGCATTGCCCTCATCTGGGAGCACTATCGTGTCAGTACCGTAGACGGGCTTGAGCGGCTTGCTCGCGAGCAAAAACTTCGTTTGCTTCCACGCATGGGCGCTAAGCTCGAAGAAAAGGTCTTGCGCTCCATTGCTCAGTACCGGCAGAGAGTCGGCCGGTTTCTCCTGAATTTTGCCGACGAGGCTGCGCGTGAGCTGACGGCATACCTTGCGGAAGTTCCGGGCCTTGAAAGAATCACCCCTGCCGGTAGCCTTCGACGAGGAAAGGAGACTATTGGCGATATCGACCTGCTGGTAACGGGACCCGGCGCTGAAGCTGCCATCGAGCATTTCGTTCGGTATCCTCACGTAAGTGAAGTGCTCAGTAAAGGGTCCAATAAAGCCAGTGTCAAGATCGGCGTGGAAGGACTTCAAGTGGACCTGCGCGCGCTCCCTGCCCGAAACTATGGCTCAGCGTTGCAATATTTCACCGGAAGTAAAGACCACAACATAGCTTTGCGCATGCGATGCGTAAAGATGGGCTTTAAGCTAAGCGAGTACGGCGTGTTTCGCGCTCGTGATGAGGCCTGGGTAGCAGGCGAGTCCGAGGAAGAAGTGTACGCTGCTGTGGGCCTTCAGTGGATTCCGCCGGAGTTGCGGGAGAACCAAGGAGAAATTGAAGCTGCGGCGGAAGGCAAACTCCCCAAACTAATAGAACTTTCTAACATCCGGGGAGATCTCCACATGCATACGGTTGAAAGCGATGGGCGGGCAACGCTAGAGGAGATGGCCGCGGCAGCAACACAAGCCGGATATGAATATATTGCCATCACCGACCATTCCAAAGCGTTGGCCATGGCCAATGGTCTCGATGAGAAACGCGCCGTGGCTTTTGCCGAACGTGTGCGGCGTTTCAACCGTGATCACGCTGGAATTCGGGTTTTTTCGGGCCTCGAGTGCGACATCCGTAAAGACGGTTCCATGGATCTTTCCGACGATGCGTTGGCCGAGCTTGACCTCGTCATCGGGAGTGTGCACAGCTACTTGAATATGGAAGCTGCAGAAATGACCGACCGACTGTTGCGGGCGCTCGAGTGTCCGTACCTGCGCATCCTTGGCCATCCAACTGGCCGGGTCTTGTTGCACCGCGACGCGTTTGCTTTCGACTTTGAACGCATCGCCCAAGAAGCGAACAGGCGGAACGTCTGGCTTGAAATAAATGCCAGCCCGGAACGTCTCGACCTTGACGGTTCTTTGCTGAGAATTGCGAAGAGTCAGAAGGCGAAGTTTGTCATTGCGACGGACGCCCACCATCCGAAACACCTCGACAACATGCGTTATGGCGTGATTATGGCCAAACGTGGATGGCTGACCGCGCATGATATTATGAATACGCGTTCTCTACACGAGTTTGAACAATTTCTCCGCAAGTGTTAGGAAACTCATGAAAACGGCTGTGCTGTTCTTGTTTGCTTTGTGTTTGTGTGCTGCAATTGTTGAGGCTGGCGATTTCAAAGTAGCTTTTGAGAAGTACCAGCTCAAGAACGGTATGCGGGTGATTCTGTGTCCGGACAGGTCAGTTCCCGTGGTCAGTATCTACGTGATCTACGGAGTGGGCGCCCGTTCGGAAGAAAAAGGCCGGACGGGTTTTGCTCATCTGTTCGAACACATGATGTTTCAAGGTTCGGCGAATGCGCCTAAGGGCCGTCATTTCAAGCTGGTCGAATCAAACGGAGGAACTCTGAACGGGTCCACTCACCCGGATTACACCGACTACTTCGAAGTGCTTCCCTCCAACAACCTTGCTGTGGGGCTCTGGCTGGAGGCTGACCGGATGTGCGCCCTAGCCATTACGGAGGAGAACCTCGCCAATCAAAAAGAAGCTGTCAAACAGGAAAGAAGGCTCTCATTTGACAATCAACCGTATGCAACCGCGATTGTCGATCGCTGGCCGCAGATCTCCTTTACGAATTGGAGCAACGCGCATTCTTTAATCGGTTCCTTTGAGGATCTCAATGCGGCTACGGTTGAAGACGCCGTGAACTTCTTCAAGATTTATTACGCTCCCAACAACGCCGTACTGGTTGTATCTGGCGACATGAACGTGTTGGAGACAAAGCGACTGATCGAAACCTATTTTGGGGATATTGAATCTCAGGCCCAGCCGAAACATCCGGATCTTTCGGAACCTGCCAGCCCGGCTCCGCGGTGGGACGTGTACCGCGATACACTGGCGCAGGTCCCGGCGGTGGTCATCGGTTACCCGGGTCCCGTCAGGCGCTCGCCCGATTACTATTCGCTCGCTATGCTGGACATTCTGCTGACGGGTGGGGAAAGCTCGCGCTTCCAGCAAAATCTGGTTAAGGGCAGGCAATCTGTGGTGCAATACGAAGCTAACCTCGGATGGCCGTTCGCCAGTGCAACTGACTACAAGGATCCCGGTCATTACGCTATGTTTCTGCTCCATAATCCCAACTTCACGGCCAAACAAATCGTGGAGCAGGTCGAAGAGGAACTGGCTTCCATTCAAAAGGATGGGGTGTCAGAGAAGGAATTAAACCGCGCCAGGGCCTACTTTCGCTCTCTCTACATCAGCCAGTTGCAAAGTTCTTTACGGCGAGCCATGCTGCTTGGCAAGTATGAACTCTTGGATGGGAACCCGGATTATATAAACACCGAGATAGCCTCATATCTGGCTGTCACGCCTGACCAAATTCAGGTTGCGGCGAAAAAGTATTGTAACCCCGGACGGCGTTTCGTTCTGGAAATCATCCCGGCAGAAAAACCGGAGAAATGAGTGTCATGCTCCGACTAGGCATTTGTATCGCGGTGTTTGTTACTGCTATGAACCTATTTGCCCAAAAGATCGATCGCAGCAAGCCTCCCCAGACTGCTCCATTAAATTCTTTCCGGCTGCCGCCCGTTTTTGAGACAACCCTCGAGAACGGGTTACGCGTCGTGCTTGTAGAAGATAGACGCTTTCCTCTGGTCACTTTGCGAGCCGGGTTTCTGGCAGGTTCAAAGTTTGATCCCGAACAGCTTCCCGGCTTGTCGGAGGCTACGGGCGCGCTGTTGACACAAGGAACCAAGATGCGCACAGCACGCCAGATTGCGGAAGAGCTTGCGACGATTGGCGGATCTCTCAGCGCCAGTTCGGGACCTGACACGTTAATTTTACATGGCAGCGCGCTGGCTGAGCATACGGCAACGCTTGTCGATTTATTGGCCGACGTGATCCTGAATGCCAACTTTCCGGAATCGGAAGTGCAAATCTGGAAAAACCGCCGCAAGCAAGAACTTATCGCCGAGCGCTCGGATGCCGCCTTCTGGGCGGAAGAAAAACTGGCTACCGCTGTTTTCGGAAGGCATCCATATTCGCGACTGAATCCCACGCTCGAATCCATCGACAGCCTCAACCGCGAATCGCTCGTCACATTTCGCGACCATTACGTTGCACCGAATAACGCGGTACTAATCCTTCTTGGTGCGCTGCCTGCGCCTGAGGAGACCTTCAAGCTACTCCGGGAGCAGCTCGGTGGGTGGGAAAAGAAAGAACTTCCTTCCCCTCCTGCTGTAAGTTTCCCTGATCCAGTTCGGAAGTTGATTTTGGTTGACCGGCCCGGTTCCGTACAGGCCGATATCCGGGTGGGTCGACTCGCCGTTCCGCGCACGAGCCCGGATTATTTCCCTCTTCTCGTGGCGAACACCATCCTGGGCGGAGGCGCCAGTTCCCGGATGTTCATGAAAATCCGCGAGGAGAAAGGCTACGCATACGACGCCCATAGTGTCTTGCAGCCGCGCAGGGACGCCGGATTATTCGCCGCTGTTACACAGGTTCGCAATGAGGTAGTACAACCAGCCATTGAGGCTGTGCAAATGGAAATGGAGCAATTGGGCAAAGAAGATGTTCCTGCTGGCGAGCTGGGCGACGTGAAAAATTATTTGAGCGGCACCTTTGTGATGAGCCTGGAAACGCAAAACGGGCTCGCAACACAGCTCAGTACGATGGAACTGATGGGTTTACCCGCGGACTATTTGGAAAAATATACGCAACGTGTACGCGCGGTATCTCCGGATCAAATACGGGAGGTTTCCAGAAAGTATGTTGCTCCGGAGCGGGCCAGCATCATTGTGGTTGGGGATGCTTCCAAGATTGCCAAGCCATTAGAAAAGTTTGGCAAGTTTTCCGTCGAGAAGGCTGAGTAACAACAATGAAGCTGATTTGTTCTCAACAGCGTTATCAGTGTGGCATCTTTCGGGTGACCGAGGACCGGGCGGTGGCTCCGGACGGGGGCGAAATCCGGCGCTTCATCGTAAGGCACAAGGGCTCCGCTGTGGTGATGCCCGTTGATGGAATGGGAAGGATCTTGTTGGTGCGTCAGTTCCGATTACCCGCGGAACGCTTTTTGTGGGAATTGCCTGCTGGACGGATCGATGAGGGCGAAACGCCATTACAGGCTGCACGCCGTGAACTGGAGGAAGAAACCGGCTACCGCGCCCGGAATTGGAAGAAGCTCATCTCGTTTTACGCAAGCCCTGGCTACGTAGATGAGAAGATGACCATTTTTGTGGCATCCGTGCTCTCACAGGGAGAGGCAAAACCCGCGGATGATGAGCGCATACACTACCGCTGGTTTAACTGGTCTGAGCTGGAAACCATGATCCGCTCCGGAAAGCTTCCAGACGCAAAAACCATCCTCGGGTTGCTCTTCTTGAAACGCTACCACGTGTTGCGACCGCAAAAGCGACGCTGACTTACGGTCCCCGGTAGGCCGTCGCGGGCACCCCGAATGAAAGTTAGGTTCTGCACCCCTGCATCCGGTGTGCGAAAAATCGGGTAAACAAGACCAACGTATAGCGTCTTGACATCGTCTGCATCCGCCGCGCTTACGAAAAGGGTCCGGTAGCGCCGCATTGATGAGTCAGAAGCGAATTTACCCGGGAGCTACCGCTTTGGCCAAATCTCTTGTCGACATAGTCCTCGAGGATGCCGATGAACTCTTCGACCATGCGGTCGCCTTTCAGCGTAGTCACCAAACGGCCGTCCACGTAGACCGGAGCTTTGGGCTCTTCAGCTGTCCCTGGCAGCGAGATCCCGATGTCAGAATGCTTGGACTCACCAGGGCCATTGACGACACACCCCATGACCGCAACCTTAAGTGCCTCAACGCCGGGATGTGTGTATTTCCAAGCCTCCATCCGCCGTCTCAAGTAAGCCTGGATCTGGTCCGCCATCTCCTGGAACAATGTGCTCGTAGTGCGCCCGCAACCCGGGCAGGCAGTCACCTGCGGGCTGAAGTTCCTCAAGCCCAACGATTGCAGGATCTGTTGGCAGAGAAAAACTTCCTCGGTGCGGTCGCCGTTGGGCGCCGGGGTCAACGACGCGCGAATAGTGTCGCCTATCCCCTCTTCGAGAAGAATGGAGATCGCGGCCGTGGTAGCCACAATTCCTTTCGTGCCTAGCCCGGCTTCTGTTAGTCCCACGTGCAGCGGGTAGTCGCATTCGGCGGCTATCATGCGGTAAACCTGCACCAGATCTTGGACACTACTCACCTTGGCGCTCAAGATGATCTTGTCGTGAGCAAGACCGTAATTTTCCGCTGCCCGCGCTGACTCCAGCGCGCTTGTGACCATGGCATTTATTAGGACGGTCCCCGCATCCAGAGCCGAGGAAGCCTTAGCGTTGTCATCCATCAACCGGGCAAGCAATGTCTGGTCGAGAGATCCCCAGTTGACTCCTATGCGTACCGGTCGATCGTATCTTATTGCCGTTTCGATCATTGTCCGGAAATTTTCATCGTGCTTTCGTCCGATGTTCACGTTGCCCGGGTTAATCCTGTATTTCGCCAGCGCCTTGGCGCATTCGGGATATTTCTGTAGCAAAATGTGCCCGTTATAGTGAAAATCGCCGATAATGGGTACCGATACGCCTACCTTGTCGAGCGACTCCACGATCTGCGGTATTGCGCGAGCGGCGGATTCAGTGTTGACCGTGACACGCACCAGCTCGGATCCCGCCTTGGCTAAAGCCACCACTTGGTTCACAGTGGCGGAAACGTCCGCTGTGTCTGTGTTGGTCATCGATTGGATGACAATTGGCTGATCGCCGCCAATTTTGACACCGCCCACTTCTGTCACAACCGTCCTGTGGCGTGGTTTGGCGCCCATTTCTCCCCCACGGTGGTCATTCTAACAGCCCAACCTGGTCCGAAACCAATCTCAGAACAGTCCGGCCTCCTGGTGCATGCCCGCATCTTTTATATACTCATAGGTTGCCATGGGGTATGTTTGGCCAAATTTATGAAGGAGTCATAGCGTGAAAAGGAAGCATTTTTTCAGCTTTATGGCCTTGTGGGCAGTTGTGGGATCAGCTAGGGCGGAACAGGTGATCTGCAACACGGTCGCTGATACGTGGGTGGAAATCCCTGAGTTTGGGCTATTTCGGTCGGCACAAGCGAGGAAGCCCGGACATGGCGCAGATGCCCAGCTAATAATCAGCGGGCGACAAAGCTTTGCTTTACTGCAATTTGATCTTTCCCGCGCCAAAGGCATGACGGTTTCGCGCGCCGTCCTCCGCCTCCACCGCGAACCTGCGCCGGTACCACTTCATACTATTGGGTTATCCACCGTTAGCGGTTCCGGCCCCTGGACGGAAAGCGGCGCCGGGTTTGTTTTTGCGAGTGAGAACAACACGCCATGGTCATATCCTGACTCCGACATCACGGATGTGACTTTTGGACTTGGTGGGAGCCTGTATGCCTACGAGCGGGTGCGTGAGACGGGGGGAGGTTGGTATGAAGCCGACGTGCCGCCCGTGCTGGTGCATGCTTTGCTCAGTGGGGATCAGTACGGGCTGATGCTTGACGACGAAAAAGGACAGACACGGACCCGGCACGTTCTGAGTAGCCGTGAAGGTCCGTATCCGCCAGTGTTGATCCTTGAGGGGACACGGACCGACCACACTGCTCCGGGGCGCGTCAAATCTTTGCAAAAAAGCGCCGCGCCGGTGGTTTCTACGCCAGCCCAGGCACGGGCGATCGGAATGACCACTCTTAGGCCAGGGAGCGCCATAGTGAGATTTGGTGGTGCAGGGGACGATGCGGGTGCGGGCATAGCTACCCGTTACGAACTGCGTTACAGCCTGAAGCCAATCGATGCGGCGAAATTTGACTCCGCTATTGCCGTGCCGCGCTGGTCGCTCAATCCACTTGCTCCGAAGCCTTATCCCATGGCGACTTCCAACTCACTCCAGGATCAAGTGACTGCTGTAGTTGACGGGCTGACACCGGGCCGGGTCTATTACTTTGCGGCCCGGGCTTTTGATGAAGCAGGCAACGCCGGTCCAGTATCGATGCTGGGTTCTTACGTTGCGTACAATCCCAAATTTCTGGCGCTTCCACCTGTAGTTGCTCAGACGGCTCCCCGGCGCGCGACTTCCAAGCCGGATGTTTGGGTTGTTCCCGAGCTCTGGAAGATTGACCCCCGTACCGGAGCGGTTCTCGAAGCAGGGAATTTACCCGACTATCGGACGGCTAACCCTGTTTGGGATGCGGCTGCGTCGACTGTAAGGCTGCGCGCCGCGCGTAATGAGTTCGTGGGCTTTCAGGTGGCCGTAGAGAGCAAAAGTCTGAACGATGTTGAAGTTAAGGTCAGTGCTCCCCTATTCGGTGGGAGCAAACTACCGCCTGTTTTTGCCCGAACCGGTGCTATTCAACTTTATCGGGAGTGGTTCGTACCAGACGACAAGCAAACCTCCGAACCCCGTGGCTGGTATCCGGACCCCTTAATTCCATTGTCTGGGACTTTCGACATACCGGCGAAGGATAACGGAGTGCCCGGACAAACCGTGCAGCCGGTTTTTGTGGATATTTACGTCCCTCACGATGCTGCTCCCGGAAAACACGCTGGCCAGATGGTGGTAACCGCTGCGAATGGGCTGCGCCGTCAGATTACCGTTGAAGTGGAAGTTTTGCCCTTCGCGCTTCCCGACAAGCTGGACTTCCTTGTGGATTTGAACTGCTATGGTGGCGTCAATGCAGGCTGGAATATGAAGCGCGGAACGACGGAATACCGGGCGCTGGAAATCGCCTACCACCGCCTTGCTCATCTGCACCGCGCCAATTTGGACGTGCTCGGTTACAATCATGACGGATCCGTCGATGCTGACCACGCGCCCGCGCTAACAGGATCCGGGGCGGATACCAGGATCTCCGATTGGTCCGGGTGGGATGCTCTTTTCGGGCCCATTGTAGGTGGGTCTGCCTTCCGTGACTTGCCGCGCGCAGGTGTGCCAGTACCAGTTGTTTACTTGCCGTTTTTCGAAAACTGGCCAGGAGACTTCCGGCGTGGTTACAAGTGGGATGACCCCACTGTTCCGCGAACCGAAGCGGAGTATCAGGCGCTGATTACCAAGCATGCGCTGACAGCAGGACCAATTGAGGAAGGCTTCACCCAGGAGTATAAAGAGCGAGCTCGCACCGTAGCCGAGCAGTTTGCCGCACACATCAAAGAGCGCGGCTGGATGAAAACGCGGTACATGGTCTTCTTTAACGACAAGCACTACTTCAAACGGCCCTCACAGGGCGGCCGGGGGATTTCATGGTGGCTGATGGATGAACCCAATTACCGCGACGACGTACGCGCGCTGAGCTATTTGGGGAATCTTTTCATGAGTGGGGCAGCCAAACATCCGGATGTTCCGTTTGTCTTCCGGGCTGACATTAGCCGTGTGGAATGGGTTCGTGACTTGCTGGCCGGCCAGCTTGATATCGATTGCACAAGCCAGGATCTGTTCTACAAGAACCGGTTTATGTTGGATAACCGTAATCGCTTCGGCAAGGAATACTGGCATTATTCGAGCACCAACCATCCACGGGAAAGCAACGTTGCTATGCGCGCTTGGGCTTGGAAGGCATGGCTGGCCGGCGCGGATGGAATCGTGCCATGGAACACCGTGCGGGGAGCCGAAGCCTGGAACCGCGCAGAGCCGCTGACGGTTTTTTACGTTGGCGCGAAGTTTGGCTCAAAAGAACCATTTGGTTCTCTGCGCTTGAAGGCCTTCCGCCGCGGCGAACAGGACATCGAATACTTGGTCTTGCTATCCCAACGGGCGGGCTGGAGCCGGGATGCGGTGACGCATGCCGTTACAAACATATTGGACCTTTCCGGGGAGTTTAAACAAACCTACGCCGAAGATGCGGGCAGGTTTGATTACCGGCGCGTCCCGGATTCACAACTGGAGTCCGTTTTGTCACGCGTAGTGCAAGCACTGCGGCAATAGATCTGGTCCGGAACTGTTCGGCTGGTAGGGCCGGCTCTAGGCCGCTTTTGAAAAATGCGAAGATGGAGAGCCTCTGAGAAAGCAAGGAGACCCTCTCCGTGAAAGGAGCATACGGTCACTCAATGAGGAACCATACTAAATTCTTTCTGCTTGTTAGTGGGCTTGTTGCATTGGTAGCTTTTGAGGGTGCTGGCGCCCAGCGCAAGCGACCACCGATGCCAAAGATCACACGGGCCGTACTCTTCGGGACCCCGGAAGCCGACCGCATTCTGTCGGCCTTACAGGTCTTTCCCCCAGACAACCCATGGAATCAGGATATCTCCAACATGCCGGTGCATAAGAATTCGGCCCGGATCATCGCCTCCATCGGCGCCGACAAACATCTGGGGTACAACCTGGATATGAATTTCGTGATCGTTCCGCCGAATCAAAAGCGGGTGCCAGTAAAGCTGCTGCTTTACCCTGGGGAGTCTGATCCCGGCCCGTACCCCGTCCCTGACAATGCCCCCATAGAAAACTGGCCTCTCGCGGTAAACGAGGACAAAAGCGCCTTGACACGCCCTGGCCAGACGCTCGATGACATTCAGCGGCACGGTAGAGGCGATCGGCACCTGCTGGTGGTGGACCCGGTCAACGGTAAGCTTTACGAATTCTGGCAGGCGCGGAAAACGGATGCTGGCTGGGAAGCATCCAACGAGGCGACGTTCGATTTACGGACGGGAGCTTTACGTCCGGAGGGTTGGACGTCTGCGGATGCGGCAGGACTCCCTATTTTTCCTGCCACAGTTCGTTACGACGAGTGTGAACGCGGTCTTGTAGAACACGCCATGCGATTTACTGTTCGCCGGACCCGTCGGGCGTATGTGTTGCCGGCGACACATTTTGCCAGCCGATATGACGATCCGGACTTGCCCCGTATGGGCGAAAGGTTGCGGTTACGGCGCGAATTCGATACTTCCGGTTTCCCACCTCACGCCCGCGCTATTCTGGAGGGGCTGAAAAAGTACGGCATGTTTGTGGCGGATAATGGGCAGGATTGGTTGATGTCGATATCTCCTGACTCACGCCTCAAAGGGCTGGAAACCTTGCGAAAAGTTAAAGGTTCCGATTTCGAAGTCGTTGATACCGGGGCCCGTTCGGGTAACCTGACACCGAAAAAGTAGAGTGTTACCGCTTCACACTGGCAGCCTAACTTCATTGACGCAGCTTTTCGTTGGCGCGCAGAATGCGGATAAGATTCTCGCCCATGATCTTACGGATATCAGCATCCGAATAACCCATCGCGATCAAGCCTTGTATGAGTACGGGGTACTTGGAAACATCTTCGAGACCGGCTGGCGCCATGCCGGAGATACCGTCGAAGTCGGACCCGATGCCGACATGGTCTACGCCGGCGATTTTTGCAATGTGGTCGATATGTTGTAGTGCGGCTTTGTAGTCCACCTGAGGCAGCATGGCACGGTAGCGCTGCTGGATCGCGCGTTTGATCTCCCAGCGACGTGGATCTCCTGTGTGAAGACCAAGCCATTCCGCGATCTCCTTGTCGCGTTGATCCCGGAAGGCGACAAAACTCCGGTACGCTTTTTCGTCCAGGTAGGCTGCATTGAAGTTGACGAATACGGCGCCTCCATTGCGCCTGATTGCCCGGAGCATGTCATCGTCCATGTCGCGGGCAATGTTGCATAATGCCCGCGACGAAGAGTGCGACGCGATTACCGGCGCTCGGCTAGTTTCCAGAACGTCGTAGAACGTCTTGTCGGAGACATGCGAAACGTCGATCATCATGCCCAGGCGGTTCATTTCCCGCACGACTTTTCGCCCAAAAGGTGATAGGCCATTGTGAACGGCTGTATCCGTCGCCGAATCGGCCCAGTCATTGGTCTTGAAGTGCGTCAAAGTCATATAACGCACTCCCAATCGATAAAAGTCTCGCAGCAACGGAAGGCTGTCGCGAATGATGTGCCCGCCTTCCAGACCCAACATGCAGGCGATCTTTCCCTCCCGGTGAATGTGAACCACATCGTCAGCTGTTTGGGCGATCTCCATATACGCCGAGTTGAGGCGCGCCTGCTCATGGACCGCATCCAGGCATTCTAGAGCGCGCGTGGCCCAAACCGAAGGAGCAAAATCCTCAGGCTGTGCGTAGATACCAAAGAAAACGCCACCGAGATGCCCGCGGCGTGCCCTGGGAATGTCAAATTCGTAGTAATTGTGTTCATCGACAAGTTGATAGCCCTCATCGACGACATACATGGCGGTGTCGATGTGGGTATCTATGATGAGAATATCCCGCATCAAGCGCTCGAAACGCTGTTCGGCTGTTTCCTGCGCAAGCGCGGGGGCCATCAATAAGGCGATAAGCACTGGTAGCATGTCAGGAAATTGTACTACCATTGCCGCAGCCCGTTACGGTTTTTTAGGGGAGTTCTTTACCCATGTGTCGATCCACTCAATAAAAGTTTTATGCCACAACAGACTATTCTGAGGTTTTAAGATCCAGTGTCCCTCATCTGGGAAGAGAAGCAGCTTGGATGGAACCTTTTGCAACTGCAAGGCCGTGAACAACTGGAGACCTTGCCCGTAAGGAACACGGTAATCGCGCTCGCCGTGAATAACTAGCGTAGGAGTTTTGAACTCCTTGACATAGAACGACGGAGACCATTTAGCGTAAATTTCCGGATTGGTCCACGGTGAGCCCCCAAGATCCCACAGAGGGAACCAAAGCTCTTCAGTTTCCCCGAACATGCTGCGGAGATCAAAGACGCCTGCATGGGAAACAAAAGCCTTGAACTGGTCGGTATGGCCGAGTAACCAGTTCACCATGTAACCGCCGAACGAGCCACCCGCAGCGGCCATCCGCGAGGCATCAGCATATGGTAGTTTGGCAACGTGGTCCACAACTGCCATGATGTCCTGGTAGACCTTGCCTCCCCAGTCGGAATTGATTTCGTCTGTGAATTTCTGTCCGTATCCGGTCGATCCGCGCGGATTGGGGAGTACAACAAGGTAACCCGCCCCGGCGAAAACCTGCGCATTCCAACGGTAACTCCACTGCTGGCCCCAGGCGCCTTGTGGCCCTCCATGGATTAGCAAGAGAACGGGATATTTTTGCCCTGGCCGAAAATTGAAAGGTTTGAGCAGAAAGCTGTGGATACGTGTGTTATCTTCAACGTCTACCCAGAATTCTTCAAACTGCGGAAGATGGTATTGCGTCAGTAGGTCATCGTTGAGGTGGGCGAGGGGAGCTGCAAGCCCTCCCGTGGAGGACACCCGGAAAATCTCGACCGGGCGTGAAGCGCTCTGTTCCGTGTAGATCATGATTTTGCCATCCGGGGTGAGGTGCACGTCATCTAAGAAACTGGCCCCACTGGCGATTACGCGCGCGCCCCCGCCAGCGACTGGCACCATCTGAATCATCTGACGTCCCCGGTCCTCAACCGTAAAGAATAGGCGGCTTGAATCGGGTGCCCAGGTAAAGGTGCCAACAGAACGGTCCAGCGCCTCGGTGAGCGTGCGCGTATCCCCTGTGGCGCGGTCGAGTACTGCCAGACGCCACCGGTCGCTTTCATAACCTGGGCGCACTTGGAAGCGGTAGGCGATGTATCGACCGTCGGGTGAATACTGAGGAGAATTGTCCGCTCCGGCGTTGAGGGTGATCTTGCGCGCTGATCCCCCGGTGGTGGGAACTACAAAGAGGTCCGAGTTAGTGCTAACCGCGGGTTCTGGGTCCATATTGGCCACATAGCAGAGTTCTCCGCCGTCGGGAGAAACCGCATAATCGTCTGGCCCGGCGAGGGAGAACGGGGGAACATCGCGCGGGCCGGGCGTCAGGTCTTTCGCGGTTCCACCTGAGATGTCCTGAATAAAAATATGTCGACGGCGGTCTCCTTGCCAGTGATCCCAGTGCCTGTACAAAAGGGAGGTGTATATGCGGGCTTGGACTTTAGAAGATTGCTCCGCTTGAAGACGGCGCTGGTTGCAGGCATCATCGGGGCAGTCCGGAAATACCTCGCTGGTGAACAGGGCATGCTTCCCATCCGGTGAAAACAAGACACCCCCGGCGGCCGTTGCAAGATGAGTTACTTGCTTCACATTAAGACCATCCGGATCCATTAACCAGACTTGTGCTTGGCCGCTGCGGTCGGAAATAAATGCGATATGTTTGGAGTCCGGAGACCAGCGTGGACGTTCGTTGCGAGTTCCCTCACGAGTGATTTGCTTCACGGGTCCCAACTCAACAGGTACGACGTAAATGTTCGAAATCATCCGGTTATTCTCTAAATCAACGTGCTGGACGGTGAAGGCGACCTTCTTTCCATCGGGAGATATTTGTGAATCGCTGATTCTGGCGACTTTCAGGAGCGCCTGGACATCAAAAGGGCGGTGTTGCGCTGTAAGGCCGAAGGCAATGAGCAAAAACAGACCAGCGAATTGACGCATAACCAGAATTGTATCGCGGCGTTGATGCTACTCTTGCTAAAGTTCGAATTACGATTTAGCTTGGAGTCGCGGCAAAATGGTTCACTTGCTCTTTGATCCAGGTCCGGACGGCTCTCCGGTGCTCCGGGTGCAGGCATGTGAAAAATGCTACGCCATAGAAGACGATAAAAATCACTGCTGTCGAGACAAGTAGTGACAGCCAGCCCTCTACAGGCCCATAACGGTGGTTCAACCACAAGGCCAACAGCAGGAAGGGGACGGCGGTAAGAATCGGGTGAGTGAAAATGTATCCCATGTAGTCTCGGTAGGAACTGCCTAAGGCCTTGCAGACCAACCAGGATGTAAACAGTCCCCGGTTCAGCAGCATCAAGGACGAGGTAACGACAGCTGCGGCGACGATCCCGTAACGCGGAAGAAAAACAGTCATACAGGCCACCGCAGCCAAGGCTTCGACCAGGAGTGCCCGGGCATAATTTTGGTGTTTGCCAAGACCAAAAAGAACAGTACTAGAGCTAAACTGGGCAGCGGTAGCCAGAGTGCTGCCCACAAGCATGATAGGGAGCAACGGAGCACTGTGAATAGCGAATGCGGGCCCGAGCCAGGCTTTCATCAACTCCGGGCCATGTACGAGCAATACGATGCTGAAGGGTGCGAAAAGTGTGAGACAGTATCGGTTCACATTGGCGGCAAGTCCTGAGACCCTTTGTAGTTCTCCAGCTGAGGCCAATTCGGCAGTGCGGGCGCCTACAACCATTCCCGCCCGGCCTACCATGTCAACTCCGTATTGCAGAAGGCGCTGAGGTAAAGTGTAGTAGCCAACGAAGGCAGCCCGACAATAGTGACCGATGAGAACAGAAGGACTTTGGTCCAGCACGATCCCGCCCAAATAGGCAACCAGTGTGTGGGCGCCGTAACCCATTGCCTCCTTTAACATGGACAATTTCACCAGGGAGGTGGAAAACCGCAAGTAAGGGAAAATACGCCGAAAGCTTGCAAAGGAAAAGGCGAACGACAGTAACTGCGTGAACACCGCCCACGCGCCCATAGCCGCCAGACCATGCCCCATCGCAATAAGCACTGCGATGCCGCCTGAACGTACAAGGATGGTGACCATGGACACGCGGCTGGCAAGATCAAAGCGTTGCAGGCCCTCGAGGCAGCCTGTGAAAACGTTCAAAGTCACTCCAACCGCCATACCCAGTCCCAGCAGCAAAATCAGCCAAAAAAAATCGCCCTGAAGAGCTGGAGGGACCTTAAAGATCCGGTCAGCGCCCTTTGCCAGAACAGCCGTGACCTCCACAAGGAGTGCTGAGCCAGCGGAAAAGCAAGCCAGCATGGTATTAACCAGCTCATTAATTTTGTCTGGATTGCCGAGACTGGCAAACTGTGCTGTAAATTTGACTACCGTGGACCGGAAGGCAAGGTCGAGAAGGTTATAGTAACCCACGATGGAGAAAGCCAGTGACCAAAGGCCGTAGCTTTCAGGACCAAGCTTTAGAATGATGTATGGAGCGAGCGCTAGGGCGGTGAGTATCGGTACAGCGACACTGGCCCAGCTCCACAAGACGTTTTTTACGAACCGGCACCGGTGATAAGCAGATTCATTATCTTGCATTTCCGGTTGAGATACGGAATTTCTGTTCTCTTTGGGCCACCAACCAAGGCGGCGGACTGACTTGCCGCCGAAAAGTGCGCAGAAGCCATCTTAGCACGCGCGGGTGTAACAACTGGGTTTTGATTCCCTGGTCGATTTTGTTTTTCCGGGAGTTACACCCGGTTGTATACAACATGACCGGGCACCACTGTTCGAGGATTTCTATAAGCTTGGCGTAATTGACTTTGGGATAGCGACGCGCTATGGTTCTTTTTAGAAGTCCCCGATCTGGCGCGGTAGCCAAGTGGTAAGGCAGAGGTCTGCAAAACCTTTATTCGTGGGTTCGATTCCCACCCGCGCCTCCAATGTTTCCTCCGTAGCATAATGGAACCCATGAGCGCCACCAAATTATCTCGTAGAGAGTTTGCTGCTTCTGGTCTCTTTACTATCGTGCCTAGACACGTCCTTGGCGGAAACGGGCAGACGCCGCCAAGTGACCAAATCAGTATCGCTAGTATTGGCATGGGTCGCCAGGGCATGGTAGTCACCATGGACCTGCTGTCACGCAACGACGTCCAAATCGTTTCCGTATGCGACTGTAACCGCCAGAGTAAAGACTATGCCGAATATGCTCCTAACGCTTTGCTGAATTCCGCACGCAAGCTTTTGGGAAGTGGTTATGAAACCTGGGGTGAAGATCTGGCTTCCCCGGGATCGATAAATCTGACGCCCAGCTTTCGGACGAGCTTGGGCGCTGGCGGCAGAGAGCCTGCGCGCCGTCTTGTTGAGGCATATTACGCCTCGCGCAACAAGTCTGGGTCCTATAAAGGATGCACAGCCTATAACGATTTCCGCGAATTACTCGACAAGGAGCGGGATCTGGATGCAGTGTACATCGCAACGCCAGACCACTGGCATGCTCCCATATCGATTGCCGCTATGCGGAAGGGCAAGCACGTACTGTGTCAAAAGCCGATGACGCACTTGGTGGGGGAAGCCCGGCGTGTGGCTGCTATTGCCGCCGAACGCAAGATGGCGACCTCTGTTGTTGTGAACAATCCGTCAAGCGAGCCTACAAAGACTATCGAGGCGTGGCTTGCCGATGGAGCTATAGGCCCTGTTAGGGAAATTCACAATTGGTCCAGCCGCCCTTTCTGGCCTCAAGGCATAGACCGTCCGACCGAATCGATGACCGTACCAGAAGGTCTGGATTGGAATCTATGGCTTGGGCCCGCGCCCGAGCGCCCTTATAACAAGGCGTATCTTCCGTTTGTCTGGCGCGGCTGGTACGACTTCGGATGCGGCTCATTTGGAGACATGGGTTGCTACAGCTTTGCAGGAATTTTCAAGATCCTTGGGCTGACGCCACCAGTTGCTGTGGAGGCCTCCACCACCGAATCCCACGAAGAAACATACCCGCTGGCATCGATCGTTTACATGGACTTTCCGGCTCAAGGTGCACGTCCCGCCCTTCGTATTTCCTGGTATGACGGAGGCTTGAAACCGCCGCGCCCGGCCGGATTGCGCAAGGAAGATGAACGGCTATTTCTCAAAAGCGGAGAAGGCATAATGTACGTCGGCGACAGGGGCATTCTGGTGGCGGGTTTTAATGGTGAAAACCCGCACGTTTATCCAGAGTCTCCGAAGTATGCCGAGCCGCCTCGACAGTACGGGAAAGAGCGACAAGCCGGCAATGACGTCATTAGCCAGTGGCTAAATGCTTGCAAAGGGGGACCGGCGTCCAGCGCGGATTTTGCTTCGCAAGGCCCTGTAACAGAGGCTTTTTTACTCGGGTGCCTGGCGCAACGGATGCCAGGAGAGCGCCTGATCTGGGACCACGATAAAATGCAGGTCACCAATGTAGAGGCCGCCAACCGCTACATTGACCCCCCTTATCGGGGCCAGTGGATCTAATACGTGCCTTTCGGGGAGTTCGGGCAATGTTCCGCATGTTGTTAATTGGTTGGACCGCCTTATGGTTCCTTTCTCTGTGCATTCTTTTAAGAGCGGATGAGAACATCCGCGTCGGTCTGATTCAAATGAACGGGCGCGAGTTCGACAAAGAGTTCAATTTAACCCGCGCAGAGAAACTGATCCGCAACGCGGCATCCAGAGGAGCTAGGATCGTATGCACTCCAGAGGCGGCTGTTCAGGGATACCCTCGTGTATCCCTGCCCCCTGGAACGTCTATGGATGCACCTTCTGTTGCTGCGAAACGTGCCAAAATCATAGCGGCAGCGGAACCGATCCCCGGCCCGGTGACCGATCGCTTCGCCAAGTTGTCCAGAGAGCTGGGTGTATGGATTATTTTCGGGATAGATGAGAATCGTGCAGGAAAACTCTTCAATACTGCCGTACTGATGAATCCCCAAGGGCAAATTGCCGGCAAGTACAGCAAGGTGCACTTGCAAAACTGGATGGTGGCTTCGGGTGTAAACCACGGCGAAAATTTTCCAGTTTGGGATATCGAAATTGCTGGAGTGAGGACCAAGATCGGCATTGTGATCTGCTACGACATTCAGCACCCGGAATCTACTCGTGAGCTTGTGCTGGGAGGAGCTGAGATCGCTTTTATCCCATACTGCACCAATGACTTTGCTCGTCCGTTACTGGTGCATCTTTTCCAGACCAGGGCTCTTGAAAACCGTATGTTCATAGTTCGCGTCAATTACGCCGCACCGCGGAGTAACGGAACCAGTTCTGTCATCGACTTCGAAGGCTCGACACAGGATGAGCTGGACCAGGCCGAGGGCGTTTTGGTCAGTGATCTGAATTTGACCGCATTACGCAAGGTGAGATCCGCCTGGAATAAGGTTTATGGACCGGCAAACCGGTATCCGCTTGCTTACAAACGTGCTTGCGGCCAGCAGTGAGGGGCAGCGATTATGGACGTTCCCGGGCTGCCGGGTAATATTCTATGGCCCCGAAGCTTTTTCGGATACCCCCGCAGTACTTGCTGGTTGCCCCGCTAGAACTTTAGCGTTTCCGGCATTTTGTTCTCCTCTACGCCTAAGGCGTCTTTCATCTGTCACGCGCCACTTAGAAAGCAAGTTTGCAACAACAACCGTTACCGGTCTGGGGCACCGTCGTTGTGATAAACACCGTTCGCCGCGCGGTAGCGAAGAAAACGCCAGTCCATGCCTACAGCACTAGCTAGGACCTTTTCCGTCTCCTACGACATGACCACCAAGGTCATCTCTTTGGCTGTTATCACGGGGCTCCCGGCTCTCGGTGTAGTAATTCACGCCCCATTCCTTGCCGGTTTTTGTGTGCTGGTTTTTCTTTTGGGCTACGCGTTTTCCCCGAGAGGTTATTTGGTGTCAGAACGCTTGCTTATCGTCAAACGTCCGATCGGGACTGTTAATATTCCGCTTGACGGTATACGTGAAGTGAGACTGGCAACACCCGCAGATATGCGTGGCTGCATCCGTCTGTTTGGGAGTGGTGGGTTGTTTGGTTATTATGGCCTGTTTTGGACTGCAAAGCTCGGCAAATCAACCTGGTATGTAACCAATCGTAAAAAAAGCGTCATCTTGGCGAACGCCACCAGAACGGTGGTCGTGAGCCCCAACGATCCAGAAGCGTTTGTCTCCACAGTGCGGCTCGCCGTGCCACTCCCTGAAAATAACGCTCTGCTGGATGCTGCTTATCTCAGTCCCGACAAGTCACGATGGTGTTTGATTGGAGCGGTAATCGGGCTTACAGGGTTGGCTGTTGCCGCCGGGATGATGCTTTATTCCCCTGGACCGCCTAAGTACACGTTGACGCCTGATGGCTTGGAGATACACGACAGGTTCTATCCCATCACGGTGAAAGCATCGGAAATCGATGTTGGAAGCGTTCGGATTGTGAACATCACGAACGACAATGAATGGCGGCTGGTCAGGCGAACCAATGGCTTTGCCAACCGTTACTACCGCGCTGGCTGGTTCCGGGTTGCTAATGGGAAGACCGTTCGGATGTATTGCGCTGGCGGACGGCGCTTGGTGCTGTTGCCGCCAAAAGCCTCCGGGGCTCCTGTTCTTATGGAGGTCACCCGGCCGGAGGAGTTCTTAAGGGAACTGCGGCGGGCGTGGAGCAAGAGCTCATAATGTAGCTAGCGCCATAAGTAGAGAACTGCTGGTCCTGAAAACGGGGTATCGAACAGGACCCGTTCACCCCCTTGGATAGGTTTTCCTGGCACTGTTCTGTCCGCTTGAATGTCCAACCACTCTACTTGAAAAATTGTGCCCGCAAATTCACGAAGATCTACACGGAACTGCCCCCTGTTGCCAGGCTGTAAAATCAGATACGCGAAGCCCGGTTTTGCAAGGCAGTACCGGGTGCTCGAAAGCTCATTGTGCGGTGTCATCGCTATAAGGTCTACCTTTTCTGCGTACCGCCGAACCTGTCCCATGCCGGTGCGCGCTGAATCCCTCCAGTTGGGCGAAGGTGTCAGTTCCTCCATAAACAAGACGTTCAGACCGCGACAAAAACTTTTCCAAACCCAAATGGCATCACCGCAGCTGTGCCCGCACAGATGGTCGGTGTCGTTCACGATGACCTTCTTGCCGGAATTTGCCGGCGGATCTTCCAAATAACTTTGCGGCGGGTCACCTGGGTTGGGAGAAATCCAGTCGGCCGGGCTGTCAAAAAGCGCAGCGTTACTTCCGCCCTTATGCTGAAACGTCATGCCCACCGGATGCTGCTTTGCTTTTTGAGATTCGTAATTTTTTATGAAACGTATGGTATGGTACTGCCACTCTGTAGAATATGGACCGGCTTCGTTGCAGACCTCGTAAACCACGTTGTCGAGATGGTTGACGGTGTCGATTACCTTCCGAACGTAAGCTTCTTGTAACTCCAGCACCTTTTGTCCCATGGGTGAGTTCTGCAAGGTATAAAACTCCAGGCCCCGTCCATCCCTGTCAGCATCCGCTTCAATGCCATTTATATTGTTGTTTCCATGGAAAGGATGGCACTCCCACACATCCAGATTTTGAGCGCCCCAGCCTTCAAAGAGCATGATGGAGACGTAGATTCCTCTTGCACCAGCTCCTATAACCCTCTTCTTGAGGCGCTCGAAATACTCGGGATCAAAGCGGGTCAGGTCAAACTTTGGTTTGTGGTCAAGCGCCAGTCCTGGTCCAGTTCGCATCCACGGATGCGGCCTTGCGTACTTGACGCCTGGTGGGTCTTCATCTGTCCATTTGGGCGTTTCCCATCGCCAAAGCCGGAAAAAGTTGTGGTTAAACCTTCCGAGGAGATTCAGATAGCCACCCCAGTCAAAAACAGCGGGAGGATCCCCGCCAACCGTACGGTGGCCGTTGTCTTGGAAGTTACCCCAGTTGTGGGAGCCGGCGAGGTAGATTGCTTTGCCGGAACCATCGGTAAAATAGCGCGGGTTGGATTCTAGAACTTTAAGGGGCCCTCTCGCCTGGCTCAGAGCCATGGAGGTCCACAACGGGGCGAACAACATGATAGAAACAGTTTGGCGCACCAGGCCGTACAGATGCTTACACATGGGGGCTCACACTCGGATACAGAATACCATTCAGCTTGACCGAGTCTGTCGCATTCGATATCCTGAAATTTCCTCTTGATAGAGGCGCGGAGGTCATCAGTAGGCAGGCACACTGTTCCGTGGAGTTACGGAGGCCTGCGCGAAAGGGGCCAAATTCCGCCGAAATCGCCGTTGGAAACTCACTCCACGTCGGTTGGGGGGCCGGGCTAATACCCGCCCACTGTCATCCGTTGCAGGAAACGGATGGAGCGCTATCGAGAAGAGAAGATACGCCTACCTTGCGGATTTTCCTTCTCTAAAGTCCTCCATTCAACGGCACTGTGCCATGAATGTATTCGAACTAACACGCAAGCTGGCCGACATCGAGTCGATTACGGGAAACGAGGGGAGTGTCGGCGAATTTTTGGCTGAGTATCTCTCTGGAATGGCCGGCAAGCATCAAGGGCGTGTAGAGCGGATGCTGGTGGAGCCAGGTCGGTGGAACATTTTTGCTGCGTGGGGTGTGCCGGCCGTAACGCTATCCACGCACATGGATACGGTGCCGCCTTTTTTCCCTTCGCGCGAAGACACCGAAAATATTTATGGACGCGGTGCCTGCGATGCCAAAGGCATCCTAGCTTCCATGGTTTGTGCCGTGGAAGGGTTACTGCGTGACGGCGTGCAGAACGTGGGACTGTTATTTGTTGTCGGCGAGGAGCGCAATAGCGCCGGCGCATTGGCCGCCTCGCGGCAGCGTCGAGGCTCGCGCTATCTGATCAACGGCGAACCCACGGAAAACAAACTGGCGATCGCCTCCAAGGGTGCGCTGCGTTATGAGATTGCGGCGAGCGGCCGCATGGCGCATTCCGCTTACCCCGAGCTTGGTGAATCGGCTATCGATAAGTTGCTTGACGCCCTTCAGGCGCTCCGTGCCATTGCTTTGCCGAACGATCCTGAACTGGGTCCGAGCACTTTGAATATCGGTACACTCAGCGGCGGCAGGGCGCCGAATGTAATAGCTGATTACGCACGGGCGGAGGTTTTGATTCGTTTGGTGGATGATCCCGCTCCCGTGCGTGCCGCCGTCGCCAAGGCGGTGGAGGGGCTGGCGGAAGCGCGCGAAATCCTCTGCATTCCAGCACTCCGGCTAGGAAGACTGGAGGGTTTTGAAACAACGGTGGTGTCGTTTACGACGGACATCCCTGCTTTCGGAGGCGCCTGGGGTAAACCTTACTTGCTTGGGCCTGGTTCTATTCATGTGGCGCACACATTGGAGGAGTACGCGCCAAAACGGCATTTAGAGGAGGCCGTGAGAATTTATCAAAAAATGGTCAGGCAACTGCTCGCCGCTTAAATTTTTAGGAGAAGCTATGGAACGCAAAATAGACGTCGGTATCCTTGGGGCCACCGGGATGGTTGGCCAGCACTTTGTCAAATTCTTGCAGGACCACCCCTGGTTCCGGGTGAGCTGGCTGAGCGCCAGTGATCGGTCAGCCCACAAGAAGTACCGCGATGCTGCACAGTGGCATTTGGGGGGTGTCACACCTGAGTATGTCGCTGACATTGTGGTGGAAGAGTGCAAGCCAGGCAGCGCGCCGAAACTTCTGTTCTCGGCTATGGACGCCAGCGTGGCTACGGAGATCGAACGGGCATTTGCTCAAGCAGGGCATATCGTGGTTTCCAACTCTAAGAATCATCGCATGGAGCCCGACGTGCCATTATTGGTACCCGAGATTAACCCGGATCATTTAAAGCTGATACCTGTGCAACAGCAACAGCGTGGTTGGAAGGGACAGATTGTCACCAATCCCAATTGTTCCACCGTGGTGCTGACTATGGCATTGGCTCCTCTTAAGCCCTATGGAATTACACGTGTGGTCGCCACCACGCTGCAAGCCATCTCCGGGGCTGGCTATCCCGGTGTTCCGGCAATGGACATCAATGCCAACGTGATCCCGTTCATTGGCGGGGAAGAAGAAAAAATGCAGCAAGAGACGCAAAAAATCCTTGGTGATCTGGAGGTTGACCACATCCGCCCTCTTCCTGCCCAAGTGAGCGCGCATTGCAACCGTGTTCCTGTGGTGGACGGACACACGGTTACTATTTCGGTTGAACTTGCAACCAAGCCTGATGAGGCTGAAGTGCTTCATGCGCTGAACTCTTTTCGGAGCGTTCCGCAACAGCGCCGCCTCCCGAGCGCTCCAGAGCGGCCGGTTATTTATATGAGCGAATCCAGCCGCCCGCAGCCGCGTAAGGATGTAGAACGTGAGCGCGGCATGGCTGTGTTTGTTGGCCGTTTGCGCCGGTGCCCGGCTTTGGACTTTAAATATGTGGCGCTCGGACACAACACCGTGCGGGGCGCCGCAGGCGCGGCCGTCCTGAACGCCGAACTAATGTATACGGAAGGATTGCTCGACGGATGATTGTCATGAAATTCGGTGGGTCCTCGGTGGAATCCGCCGCAGCGATTGAAAGAGTGGCCGGTATTGTGAAGGCTCGGCTTGAGCGGCGGCCCGTAGTGGTCGTGTCCGCCATGGGCAGAACGACCAACAAGCTGCTCGCCATGGCTGCGGACGCCGTCGGAGGTAGGACTGGCGAGGCCCTACGGCAGTTACAGGACCTTCGTGAGTTTCATCTGCATGAGGCCAGTGCTGTCGTCAGCGATGCAGACTGGCCTAAGGCGCAATCCGTCATTGAAGCGCATTTCACCGAGCTGGTGGAGCTCCTCAAGGGCTTAGCGGTGTTAGGGGAGTTGTCGCCGCGCTCAATCGACGCTATCTCCAGTTATGGGGAGCGGTTGTCGAGCGCCATTATCGCGCTGGCTTTCCGAAGGTTTGGCATGGATACGGCGCACGTAGATTCCCGTGATGTAATCGTAACCGACGACCGCCACACCCAAGCTTCTCCGATTTACTCCATCACTTACGCGCGGATTTCCGAAGTCCTTCTACCGTTGGCCGCCGAGAAGGTAGTGGTCATGGGCGGCTTCATCGGCTCCACTGAGACCGGCGTCACGACGACGTTGGGGCGGGGTGGTTCGGACTTCACCGCGTCGATTGTAGGAGCGGGCGCCGGCGCCGAAGAAATCCAAATATGGACCGACGTGGACGGGATGCTTACTTGTGATCCCACCATTTTGCCGGGAGGGCACCGCGTAAAAACAATTTCCTTCGCCGAAGCCGCCGAGCTGGCCTATTTCGGAGCTAAAGTCCTGCATCCTTCCACGGTATTACCCGCTATCGAGAAGAATATTCCCGTGTTGATTGTTAACTCGCGGAATCCGGAGGTGGAAGGCACTAGAATCATTGCCGAATCCATACCCTGCCGGAACGTTGTGAAGTCCATCGCCTGCAAGCGGAACATCACGGTGGTGAATATTCATTCGACGCGTATGCTGATGGCGTATGGCTTTCTCCACCGTATCTTTGAAGTCTTCGACCGGTATGAGACTCCCGTAGATATGGTTTCCACTTCCGAAGTGGGGGTGTCGTTGACCATAGATAACAGGCAGAAGTTGGATGCGATCTGTTCCGAGCTGCGACAGTTTTCCGAAGTTGCGACGGAGGAAAAACAGGTTATCGTGTGTCTGGTCGGCGACAACATACGGTATACGCCTGGAGTCGCCGCCCGCGCGTTCCGCGCACTGGAGCGGATTAACATTCGTATGATCTCGCAAGGCGGCTCTCGGTTGAATCTGAGTTGCGTGATTGCAGAACAGGATCTCGTAGAAGCAGTTCGGGCGTTGCATGAGGAGTTCTTTTCCGAGGTTGATCCGGCGGTTTTTGCCTGAGCTGTGGAGGTCGAATTTCCTGCGCAAACCAGAGTATGCTTCCTCCTATGAAGCTCGCAATTGTAGGCTACGGCAAGATGGGGCGGTTGATTGAACAACTGGCGCCCGAATACGGTTTTGATGTTGCCTTGAAGCTTGACGAGTATAACAACTCTGCTTTTGAGGGCATTACACCTCAAAATTTTTCCGGTGTCGATGTGGCGGTCGATTTTTCAGTTCCTGCGGCTGTGCCGGAAAACGTTGGGCGGATTGCCCGTTTGGGCGTAAACATGGTCGTTGGGACTACGGGCTGGCTGGATCAACTTGACCTCGTCAAAACTGTGGTCGCGCAGACAGGGATCGGTCTTGTATGGAGCCCGAACTATTCGGTCGGGGTCAACGTTTTTTCCAGGCTGGTCGCCGAAGCAGCGCGATTGCTCAAGGAGGAGAATTACGGTGTATGGGCTTGGGAGATTCACCATGTTACCAAGAAGGACGCGCCATCCGGTACGCTTCTCAAGCTGGTCGATGAAATGAAGAAAGCCGGCTACCGAAAGCGGATTGACATCTCTTCCAACCGCGCGGGGGCTCACCCTGGCACCCATGAGATCGGTTTCGATTGCCCTGCGGATACGATTACGCTACGGCATACGGCACGTAACCGTGAGGGTTTCGCTCGCGGCGCCCTGAAAGCGGCTCAGTGGGTCGTGGGCAAGAGAGGGTTTTTCGAATTCAGTGATATCCTTTTCCAGGCGGCTGAATGACAGCCGCCGATCGGGAGGTTGCACATGTTCACAGGATGTGGGACAGCTCTGGTGACGCCGTTTCAGACAGACTTGTCTCTCGATGAGGTGGCACTCCGCCGGCTGGTGCGGCGACAGATTGAGGCCGGCGTTGACTTCCTGGTCCCTTGCGGGACCACAGGAGAGAATCCTACGCTATCTCGGGCCGAGCACCTGCGGGTAGTGGAAATCACCATGGAAGAAGCTGAGGGTAAAGTCCCCGTACTGGCTGGAGCGGGAGGATACAATACCTCCGAGGTGATCGCACTTGCCAAAGAATTGCAAGCCCTTGGCGTGAACGGCCTGCTTTCGGTCACTCCCTACTACAACAAGCCAACCCAGGAAGGACTTTACCGGCATTACAAAGCCATCGCCTCTGCGGTGTCGCTGCCCATTGTTGTCTATAACGTTCCAGGCCGCACCGGCGTTAACGTGGAGCCCCCCACGTTGAAACGTATTTCGGAGATTGACAACCTTGTGGGTGTGAAAGAAGCTTCAGGTAATATCACGCAGATTGCCTCCATTCTGAACCTCGTCCCGGATCACTTCGCCGTGCTCTCCGGGGACGACGCGATTACACTGCCACTCATAGCTCTCGGCGGAAAGGGAGTGATTTCCGTGGTTTCCAACGAGATCCCTGCAGAAATGGCCCGGCTGACCAGGCTCTGCCTCAATGGCGATTTCACGAGCGCCCGTCAAATTTACCGTCGGTATTTGCCTTTAATGGAAGTCAACTTTGTGGAATCCAATCCCATTCCGGTAAAAGCCGCCATGGCGCGGATGGGCTTGCTGGAGCCGGTTTGGCGCCTTCCGCTCGCACCGCCAAGTCAGGCCAACCAAGTCAAAATCGAGACAGTGTTGCGGAACCTGGGTCTCATCAACATCCCAACGAGCCATGCTGCGAACTGAAATTGAAAAACTTTTCGACTCGAAACCTGAATTTTATTCAGAGGCGGACTTTTGTATTTTCCGTGAGTTTAAAGATGCGCTGAACAGAGGCCGGATCCGGGCTGCGGAGCCCGATGCCGGTTCTCCTACTGGTTGGAGAGTGAACGAGTGGGTCAAAAAGGGTATCTTGTTGGGATTCCGCATGGGGGCGCTGGTGGATATGTCTATAGACTGCAATCGGCAGCCATTTTTTGATAAGGCCACGTATCCGGTTAGGCGGTTCACCGTGGAAGATGGGGTACGGATTGTACCCGGCGGCTCCAGCATCCGCGACGGATGTTACGTGGCCAGGGGAGTTACTTGCATGCCTCCCATGTTTATTAATGTAGGCGCCTATGTAGGGGCGGGAACCATGGTGGATTCGCATGCGCTCGTGGGAAGCTGTGCGCAAATCGGCGCAAACTGTCATATTTCCGCGGCTGCGCAGATTGGTGGCGTCCTGGAGCCGGTGAATGCAGTCCCGGTAATTGTCGAGGATGAAGTTTTGGTCGGCGGAAATTGCGGTATTTATGAGGGTACAGTAGTCAAGCGCCGTGCTGTAGTTGGCACTGGAACGATTTTGAACCGCTCAACGCCGGTCTACGATCTCGTACGCGAAACCGTTTACAGAGGGACGGACGAAATGCCCTTAGTGATTCCCGAGGGCGCTGTGGTGGTCGCCGGAGCGCGAGCTCTGACCCAGGGGAAGGGTAAAGAATGGGGCATTTGCCTCTACACTCCTGTCATTATCAAATACCGGGACGAGAGAACAGAGGCAAAGGTTCAGCTTGAGGACTTGCTGCGGTAGGACGCAACTTCTTCGAGAGCCCGGAGCGTGATTTCAGCTGTTCTCCGCCAGGAAAATTCACGCGCTCGCAGGGGGCCCTTACGCGCAAGCATGGCGCACAAATCCGGCTCGGAGGCCAGGCGGAGCATGGCTTGCCGGATCTCCTCCTCTTCGGCAGGGTTGAATAGAAGCGCGGCATCGCCCGCGACATTTTTTACCGGCGCGATAGCGGAACACGCCGTTGGCACACCTGCGGCCATAGCCTCCACTACCGGCAGGCCAAATCCTTCGAAAGTTGTGGGGTAAAAAAACGCAAACGCCCGGAGAAACAATTCGTAAAGTTCTTGGCGGGGAATCCACCCCGTGAGGCGGACGCATTCCTGAAGATCAAGCTCTGCGATTAACCGTTCAATCACTTCGCTATGGAAGCCTCTAAGACCCGCAATTACGAGCGTGAATTCCGGCCTGTCTTTCCGGAATGTCCGGAATGCCCGGATAAGACGCTCGAGGTTCTTGTGTGGATGCAGGGTGGAGACGGCTAAAAAATAAGGCTTGATATTCTCCTGACAGCGCATCCGACCCACCTCGAAAAACCTCTTGTCGACACCTAAGGGCGCAGTCCGGACTTTTTCAACGGGAAGTCTGTAGTACCGGAGCAGGTCCGCGCGTGTTGCTTCTGAGTCGGCCAGCAGAATTCCGGCGCGCCTGGCGGACAGATACAGTAGGACGCGCCAGAACGGGAGATCGAACCACCGGAAATACTCCGGGTGGCGTTTGTGCTGGAGATCGTGAAACACAGTCACGGTAGGGCAAGGTGAAAATACTGGCGAAGTGAATCCTGGATTGAACAGTACGTCGATGTTCCAAGAGCGTAAGGCCAGGGGGAGAACCACTTGCTCCCACAAGATCCTTGCCGGTCGTATGCGCGCACCCACTGGTTGTCTGGCTCTGCGGAAGTTTGGAGCAACCGGGCCAAGGCTGCTGCCAGTCTCACGATTGGTAAAAATCACATATTCGTTGACCGAATCCAGCTCCGCCAGCTCGTCGAGCAGACAGCGTAGGTAGATCTCTGTGCCTCCCACACCTCCTGGGATCATGTAGAGGGCATTGACGCCGATTCGCAAAGGCCGCATTCTTACTGCCTGCCGCCCAGTCGCGATTGCAGCCGCATAAGGTTGTTCCGGGCGGAGCTGTTGTCGGGATTCAACTCCAGAGCCCGATGATAGTCGCGAAGCGCCTCGTTGGCTTTGTTCATCATCACATAAACATTGCCGCGGTAGGCATAAGTCATATCGTAATCCGGCTTGAATTCAGCGGCTGTATTGAGCGCTGCAAGGGCCTCCTCAAGTCTCTTCTGCTGAGCATAAACCATGCCAAGAAGCGCATAAGCGTACACAGACTTATGGAGCTGTAAGGACTGGCGCAGTTTTTCGATCGCGGCTTCAGGGTGGTGCAGACGATTTTCCGCCATGGCCCAGTCAATCAGCAGCCGGTAGTCCGGCTTCTTTAGCTGCGAGGAAATTTCATAATGCTTGATGGCGGCATCGTATCGCCCGATGGCATAATACGCTAATCCGAGTTGGGCATGCGCCCTCGCATTATGAGGAGACTTAGCTACTGTGTCTTCCCATAATGCAACCTCGTTGCTCCATACCTTGTTGCGCTGGTAAGTCAGCACACTGAAAACCAACAAGACCGTGCTCAGGGCACCCGCTACCACCATGCGGTTCATGCGCCAGCGAGAGAGAACGTCTAACGTTACCAGCAATAACCCGATCATGGGCAGATAGAGCCGTCTTTCGGCTACTGCATCTTGTATGGGGACAACAGAGGACGTGGGGGCGAACAGAACCAAAGTGACCAGCAAGCCATAGGCTGCCAGGGTATAGCGCCGGCGGAAATACATTGCCATTCCGACAACAAGAATCAGGCCAAGAAGACCGAACAAAGCGCCGCGGTCGAGAACGTTACGCGAAATGGGATAATCATAGTCCGCGTTGAGTCCCACAGGAAACAAGAACAGACGGAAATAGACCCACATGGCGCGCCATTGCGTATAAAAGTAGTGTTGCCACGGCAGATCACGCATTCCGAAGCCTGCTGTGGGAGCGTTTTCCAGAACACGCCAGACCCAAGCCAAGCCCAAAGCAGCGGCAACAACCAGTGGAGTATACAGCCTCCAGTTGCGGCGGATGGCATGCCAATAGCGCCCGGAACTCCAGAAACAGTCCGTCAACAATAACAAAGCGGGTAACACCACCGTGTGTTCTTTTGTGGAAGCGGCCGCGCCGAACAAAATAAGGACGCCCACTGCGACAGGCCACGACACAGCTTCTTTCTTGCGGTACAGAAAAAGCGCGAACGCAGTGTAAAAAAACATCACACTCAAGGTTTCTGAGCGGCTGGCCACATAGGCCACGGATTCCGTTTGGACGGGATGTAAAAGAAATACGGCGCCTGCGAAAGCTGCCAGGAGTTCCCGGTGCAATCCCGCTTCCATACCAGCCATCTCTAAGAATTTCCGCGCAATGAAAAACACCAAAAAGCCGTTTACCAAGTGCAGAAGAACATTAAAAAGATGGTATCCGTACGGTTCCAGACCGGAAAGCCTGTGGTTTATCCAGTAAGTGACCATGAGAAGTGGCCGTACGCCATGCATTGCGTCTTTAAGGGCGGTTTCGCCAAAGTGCAGCGAATAAAACGGCAGATACATGTCGTCGAAAACGAACGGCCCGTTCAGGGCTGGACCGTAGACGACGAAAATCACCACCGTGGCGGCAGCGGACGCTGCGATTATATGCCAGGGTTTTAAAGTGAATTGGGAATGCAGCCTCTTAGCGGGATGGGCCGGATGGTTGCGCTTGTTTGTTTTCATGGAATGCACGAAGGTGATACTCGAGGATCGCTACTCTCTGCGCCAGAGAGATATTGGCGTCCTTGAGATCGGAAATAATAATGGAAAAACGATAAAAAACAATCAAAAACAAACAACCCACAATCAACACGAGGGCAAGGGGTGGGTCCGCGATGCCTGCAAGTTCCGCGATCTTTTCCAGCGCTTTGTAAGAACGGGACAACAACAGGACAGCAGCAGCTGCTCCAAGCCAGCTCACGGAGTACTCCACCCGAATGTGGGCTCGCCGCACGGATCGCAGCACGAGCACGATCAGCACGGCGCTCAACAGTGTCATAAGGTTCAGAAGGCGGTCCACAGCTACCTCCTCCAACGCCAGCGTTCGAATTTCAAAATATTCACAAAAACGCCAAGCAGCACATGAAGAATATAGTAGACGGACTTTACCGCGGTAATGGAACTTCTCCCGGCCATCCGGCGGCGCATACGGCAGGGCACTTCCAAAAACCGAAAAGCTCTGCGTTGTAGCACCACCAGAGCCTCGATTTCAGGGTATTCAAGGGGGAAACTGGTACTGAATACTTGCAAAGCCTGCCGATTGACGCCGACGAAACCCGAAGTGGGATCACGTACCCACTGGCCCAAAATCGGCCTCAGTATGAGCCGGAAGAACTGGACGCCGAGTCCGCGGAAAAAACTTGTCGGGACTGCATTGCCCTGGATAAATCTCGAGCCGATAACCATCTGGCATGACGAGGTGAGCAGTGCTTCGTAGATGCGTGGAATGTCACGCGGGTCATGCTGGCCATCCCCATCCAGCCGGATGACGTACTCATAGCCGAGCTCATAAGCCAGCTTGTAACCGGCCTGTACTCCACCACCCAGGCCGAGGTGGTGCGGAAGGCGTAAGACCCTGGCGCCGGCTGCTTCGGCCACTGATGCGGTCGCATCTATGGAACAATCATCGATCACAATGACCGGTACGCCGGGGATAACTTCCCGGATCTCGGTGACAACCTTGCCCACGGAGGCTTCTTCGTTGAAAGCCGGGATGATGATTAAAAGCGACCGCTCAGCCGAAGGGTTGTTCATAATGCCGCTACCTCTTTCGTGCTGATGCCGTATGTTCTCAACAACTGCCTGAACTGCGCTGGCGACAGGCGTGCAGTTTGCCTGACAGCGGAGCGCTTCTGAATAAGAGCGGGCCAGTTCCAAATCATAGCGAAGTGGGCTTTGATAACAATCCACAAAAGCCTGAAGATGCTCCCTCCTTGATTGCAGAACTCGGCTCCAAGGCCGCGCCCGCGTACAATGGAAACCAGATGCCAGCCATAGCGCTCCAAAGTGAACAGTGGAGCCAGCGCTAAACAACCAGCAGGAAAGTTCTTCATAATGAGAAACAAGCGGTTTCTCTCGACGTAGTACGCCTTCAAGGGCGACGCTCGTCCTGCGGAATGGGAGTAACGGTGCTCAACCACTGCGCCGGGCACATATAGACACTTCCACCCGGCCCAACGAGCCCGTAATCCTAGGTCCGTATCTTCAGAGTACAAGAAAAAGTCCTCGTCGAAGCCGCCGATTGCTTCTAGCATCTGGCGGCGGTATAGCGCGGCGCAAGCGCTCGGCAGCAACACCTCTTCCGCCGAACTAAATTCCTCAGGAGGGCGGAGGTGACCGCGCTGCTTACTGCTGCCGTCAGGACAAATCACCATGCCGGCGGAATCAAGCATATGCCGGCCCGCCAATCGTATCTGGGAAGCGAACATGCCTGCGTCGGGATTGGATTCGGCTGCCTTCACAAGCGCCTCTAGCCAGTCCGGCCATGCGTTGACGTCATCGTTAAGCGTGGCGAGATAAGGCGCCTCGGAAGCCCAAAATCCTTGATTGACTGCCGCGCCAAAGCCGGCGTTGGACGGATTTTCCAGAACTCTCACTCCGGGAAAGCTCGCTGACCATTGTCTGGCTAGCCCTTTTCCACTGTTATCCACAACGATGACTTCGAGATGCTGAAAAGTCTGCGCCGCGAGCGAGCGCAGACACTCCTCCAGCACGGGATCCGCTGCAAGAGTTGGAATAACAGCTGTGACTAGTAGACCAGCCAAGTTTCGATTTTACGCTATCGCTGAGGGCCTATATTTTCGTACCACTTAAGTAATGTGTCGCCTGTGCAGATAATGTCCAGTCTGCCGTCTCCGTTAAGATCGGCTACATCGCATGAGGAAGCGGGTATTCCGCCATTATCGAGCACACTTCTTGTCCACCTTTGTCCTGCATCATCCGCTGAGGAGTAGATAAAGACCGAGGTGCCCTGGCCGCGGTAACCCGCAATGATTTCGTCAAGTCCGTCACCGTTCAGGTCCGCTACAGCGAGCGCGTGACCTTGGGAGAACGTATCATCCAGTACCATGCGTCTCCATTCTCCGTGCTGGTTGGTATAGACAACGACCTGGTTGCCATGCCAGGGTTCAATTGCGCAAAAGAAACGATGGGGCCCGAGCCGGCCGGCCGCGACCTCGCTGGAACCGCACTTCGGCCAAGCAGCAGGGTTGCCCTGCGCGAGCAGCTGCATACTCCAGCCTCCGTCCGGCTTGGGCCTTATAAGGTGAACACCCTGAAAACTTGCAGTAAGAAGTTCGTCAGTACCGTCGCCATCCCAGTCTGTGACTGCAATGCCGTGTAGCACGCCTTTCAGCTCAGTGGGAATCTCTTCACGCTTCCATAAGCCCGGCCGGTACAATACGAGCGAAACTCGCTCCTTGTAATCCGGCGGGTGCGCGGCGGCACCCGCAAGAGGTGCATTGATACACACGGCTTCGAGCTTTGCGCCCACCCTGGCCCAACGAAGCCGATGCGTAGTAGGAAGGTGGTCTATCTCCCGTATGGACCACAATTCTCTTGGATTGCCTTTGTTTTCAAGTAACCATACTATCCCCTGGCTTTTGGCTGGCTCCATCGAGAACTCGGAGGCCAGTATCAGTTCCGGGATGCCGTCTTGGTTCACGTCGCGCGCGGCCACGTTGATCATCTGATGCAGACCGGATGCGATCACATGACGCGGCCATCCCGGATTCTCATACCAGGCCAGTTCGCTCATGCCACTAGCGACCACCAGAAGGTCTTTATCGCCGTCATTATCCATGTCTACGGCGACAACCTGATAGCCACCTTGCAAATCCCGTGTGATAACGTGTTCCCGGAATTGTGCTGGGGAGGTCGCGATTAGCATGAACCCGTTCAGAAACGTTAAGCTAACAGCAATACGCACCATTGGCAGTATACCCTGTGGTATACCGGACGGGAATGGCTGGCATGCTTCGCGTCCTAAAAATCCTCAGCTGGCCGCTCATGGTTGCGGCTGTGTATGGAATACTGCACTTTTTGGCGAGCCGCTCAATTTATTACCCCGCTAGCTTTCCGAAAGGCTGGTGGGAAATTCAAGCGGGACTGGGCGCGTCTGACGTCTGGCTCCGCGCCAAGGATGGAGTTCAGCTACACGGCTGGTGGGTGCGGCGGCCGGATTCCGATCTTGTGACACTATTTTTTCACGGCAACGCAGGCAATCTCACACACCGGGAACGTCACATCCGCGAAATTTTCAACGCCGGTTCGTCGGTGCTGATCATCGACTACCGAGGCTACGGAAAGAGCCAGGGCCATCCGTGTGAGCACGGGCTGTACGCAGACGCCGAGGCTGCTTATGAGCATCTCAGGGATAGGGGATACGGCCCGGAGCGGATTGTACTGCACGGTGAGTCATTAGGTACCGTGGTGGCTATAGATCTGGCTTCGCGGAAGCCATGTGCAGCCGTAGTGTTGGAAGCTCCTTTTACATCGGCGCGCGCGGTGGCTGCGAGAGTCCTTCCGCTGTTAGGACCATTGTTGATTTGGGGGTACGAGGCTAAAGCGAAGGTCCGGCTCGTCAAAGCACCGTTGTTGGTTATCCACGGCAGCCGGGATGAAGTCATTGATTTTCGTTTTGGTAAGGAGTTATTTGAGGCGGCGAACGAACCAAAGATATTCTGGGCCGTTTCGGGGGCGGGACACAACGACATCATCGAGGTAGCTGGACCACTTTACGGGCTCAGGCTTCGGGCGCTCTACGATGTTGTCAGGTGGCAATCTCCAGGTCGGTCATCGGGTATCTGACTTTTTTCAAACGCGCAAAATCAAGCGCTTCCAACTAATCTCCGGATACAATAACGGATATGGAACTGAAGGGGAGAAGAGTTGCGATTCTCGTAGATAACATGTATCAGGAGTTGGAGGTCTGGTATCCCTATTACCGCCTCAAGGAGGAGGGTGCTGAAGTCCTTAGAGTTGGACCTAAGGCGGGCGATACGTATACCAGCAAGTTGGGCTATCCGGTCTTGTGTGATATCTCATACGAGCAAGTAAAAGCCGAGGATTTCGATGGGGTGGTAATTCCTGGAGGGTATGCGCCGGACTTCATACGGAGATATCCGCGGGCGGTTGAGTTTGTCCGGGATCTGGATGCGCAGCACAAACTCGTCGCCGCAATCTGCCACGGCGGCTGGATGCTGTGTTCGGCCAGAATCGTTGCCGGCCGCAGGGTTACCGGCTTTTTTGCCATCAAAGACGATCTGGTGAATGCGGGAGGGCTTTATGAGGATACCGAAGTGGTTGTGGATGGCAACTTGGTGACCGCCCGCAAGCCGGATGATCTGCCTGCTTTTTGCCGGGAAGCAATAAAGCTATTAGCATCCATTCCGGCACGTTCTCGTTAAACGGCAAGAGAATTTATTAACCGCTGATCCTGCGTACCCACAGAATCATTTGTGCGAAACAATAAGTGGTGATCAGAATCGCAACATAGGAAGCGTACCGCCATATGTGCTCTGCGGCGGTTTTTGCGGTGGAAGGGAGACCAGCCAAGTAGGCGCAACTAAACCCCGCTGCTAGCCCGCCGATGTGCGCAGCCGTATCAATACGAAACCCCGGAAGCAACCCAATAATGAGCATGTAAATTACCCAGCGGATATATAAGCTGCGCATGGCCGAGCCGACTGACGACGGATATCGCACCGTGAATGCGAGCATGGCTCCGATCAATCCAAATAAAGCGGCTGAGGCGCCTACAGATAGCGCTGATGACCACCAACTGCTGAGAAGGAACCCGGCCAGATTAGAAACGAAATAAAAAACAATCATTCTGGAGGCGCCGTAGATTTCCTCGACCTGTGCGCCTAGATCAAACAACACCCAAGAGTTCATCAGGATATGTATCAGGCCGCCATGCAGGAAACCAGCGGTCACAAGGCGCCACCACTGTCCCAATAGAATGGCGTCGCGGTACTTGGCGCCAAATGTAAAAAGAGTTCTTCCATCAATCCCCATCCAGTCGCCATTACCGGTTCGGAGGCTATAAACCGCCGTCGCAGCAAACAACCCGAAGTTGATCAACAAAATCATTGTGGTGGTGAAATGCGCGTGGGGGATTAACCCGCCCAAGATACGGCCTTCGGCGCGCGACTCGACGGGGCGTGGAGTGACCGGTGTATCACAATACGGACATATACGATTACTGGAGCTGATAAAAGCCCGGCAATGCGGGCACATCCGACGTTTTTCCACTAGAACCATTGTACAAGGGCTCAGGTCGGCTTCAGCTCAATTAATGGCGTAGAACCCTATTCTTTAAGGGTTAAGATGATGTGTTCGTGAACCCAATCGGAGGCGGCGGCCTGCCCGCATTAATGGCGTAGAGCCCGTGAACTCCAGAGATGGCGTTATCCGCTTGATTCTATTGGTCGGGGCGGCAGGATTTGAACCTGCGACCCCCTGCGCCCAAGGCAGGTGCGCTACCAGGCTGCGCCACGCCCCGACTTCTTTATCCATCTTAGCCCATCACACCAGCTTCACTGGAGGTGTGGTCTTCCACTTTCCTTTGGTAAAGTCCGGAAAATCGACCGGCCTGCTCTTGCTCGCCACCGACCGTTCTGTAAGGGGAGAAATTACACTCCAGGTTACAGCATCGTAGACCGTCATGTCCGGTTGTGTTCCACTCATGAGCGCCTTCAGAAACCGCGCCCACATTACTGCCGTGTCCGCTCCCCCGCCATGCCCCCGGGCAGTCTTGAACTTCGACCGGTCAATGGTCTGATACAACGGCGGAGCGAATTCTTTGCTGTAGTTTTCCAACGGTTCCCACTGGTGTTCCTGTGGGCTGCGCCCTTCGATGTACACCATACCAATGTTTGCCGAAAAATGTCCCCTGGTGCCTTGTAGGCGCAGGTCTGCTGTCTGCGGGTGCGGCGTGTTGGTGTCGAAATAAAGTACTGCCATTTTACCGTCCACAGTGCGGAGCAATGTTGTGTTCCCATCACCCTGGTTCATCTTCATTCCAGCGTATGGGTGTCGGCTGCCAAAGTAATGTGCGGCATACTCATTAAGACAGACTGCCTTCGTGCTCATTGATACTAGATAGTCGAAGCGATCACCACGGTTAATGTTCATCCACCACGCCATAGGCCCCATGGGATGTGTCGGATATAGATTCCCGTTGCGATCAACCGAGTGCTGAAGCCGCCAGGGCTCCCGTTCAGGATCAAACTTTACCAGCCTCAGGTCATGGACGTACCCGCCACTGGCAAGCAAAATTTCGCCGAATACCCCCCTTTGCGCCATTTCGAGGATCTGAAGCATCACTGGCATGTAGTTAACCTGCTCGAGCATCATACAGTGCTTGCCGGTCTTCTCCGACGTCTCTACCAGCTCCCAGCACTCTTCCACGGTAAGAGCTGCCGGTACTTCGGTAGCCGCGTGTTTCCCATTTTTCATGGCGGCAAGACATACAGGCGCATGGATATGCCATGGGGTGGCTGTCACTACAAGATCCAGGTCTTTGCGTTCGCAGAGCCGGATGTAGTCTTCTGGTCCCTCGTAGAGTGTTGGTGTGGGCTTGCCGGCTTGCTCTATCCACCGCTTGGCCCGGTAAAGATAGTTCGGGTCGACGTCGCAAATAGCCGGAACTTCCACGCTGTCCATTCCGAGCAACGTGTCCAGATGGTAGGAGCCACGATCGCCGACGCCGACAAAACCGACGCGGATTGGGCGGGCCTCACGCTGCGCTCCGAGAGACCCCAGTGCGAGTCCGGGTACGCTACGCTTAAGAAAATTTCTTCTATTGTACCGGTTGGTCATGGCCTAGTCCTCCCCCGCTTTAAACGATCGAATCGATGTCCAGCCGGGGCCGGTTTTTCCACCGTCCCCGCGTGAAATCTGGGAACTCCATCGGCGCGCTGCGATTTGCCACGGAAGTTTCTGATAGTTGAGAAATCGCACTCCAGGCGGCGGCGTCGTAGACGTCGATGTCCGGTTCCTTGCCCTCCTGCAGGCATTTGATCAACCGGTACATTTCCATGTAATCAATGCCACCGTGGCTGCCGATCCCGGATTGTTTTTCCATCGACCGCCAGAGTTTGGAGTCATATTGTTTTCGGTACTCATCCGTGGATTCCCACTCGTGCCGCGCCCGCCATTCCGGGCTATCGTCACGATTGCTGCGACCCTCAACAAAGATCTTATTCATATGGCAATTAAACGCACCCTTGGTGCACTGGATGCGCAGCAGGTGCTCTTTGACACGGGGTGTGTTGGTGTCGTGGTGCAGCACAATCTGGCGTCCCTTCTCGGTATAAATCAGGGTGGTGTTGACGTCACCCAGGGCGTAGTCCGTCTTGGCCCGGTAATCATTGGGGCCGAAGGCCTTTATGGCAAACTCTTTCATGGACCGGGACTTGGTGCTCATCGAAACGAGATGATTCATTTTGTCTCCCCGATTGATGTCGAACCACCATGCCACGGGTCCCATGGGGTGGGTCGGATAGATATTCCCGTTTCTTTTGATGCTGTGCTCCAGGCGCCAGGGTTCACCGTTGGAAACCGTATTGAATTTCACGGCGCGGATATCATGCAGGTAGCCGGCTTCGGCATATAGCGGCTCTCCCAGCACGCCTTTTTGGATGAGATTCATGATGAGCAGGGTCTCTCGGTCATAACAATCGTTCTCCAGCAACACGCAGCGCTTGCCAGTCTTCTCTGCGGTTTCGACTAGCTCCCAGCATTGATCGATGGTCACAGCCGCCGGGACCTCGGTGGCGGTATCTTTGCCGGCTTTCATTGCCGCCACGGCAATAGGTGTATGCCACTGCCATGGAGTAGCATTGATGACCAAGTCCAGGTCCTTGCGGTCGCACAGACGCAGGAAATCCGTTTCGCTTCTTGAATAACCCTCGGGTTTCGGGTGGCCGGCCTTAACCACCATATCCTGAGCTTTGCCGAGGTGATCCTCGTTGATATCGCACAGCGCTGGAATTTGCACGCCGGGAAGCTTGAGTAAGACTCCTATAAGGTCTTGCCCCCTTCCTCCCGTTCCTACGAAGCCGATTCGTATAACTTTCTTTTCCTCCACCGAAGCTCCGGAGCCGAGCATGTTCACGGCCATGCCAACTCCCGCTGCGGTCCCAAGTTTCAAAACATCGCGGCGCCTGTATGTCGCATTCATCATGATTCCTCCTTCCCCACCAACTGCCGGGTGAACGTGAGCCCCCGCCTTTCCGGCAGCTCGTTGACCAGGATGTACAGAAGGACTCAGCGTATCGGGATTACCCTGAAGTTGTCAAACCCTCCATCTCGCCAGTGCAAACTGCATTATGATGGCTTACATGGAAATCAAACGAAGGCAGTTACTAAAAAGTATGGCCGCCTCGCCGCTGGCGGCTGCCGTCGCCGGCTGCAGCGCGCCCAAGCCGAAACCCAGCGCACAACAAGTCCCGGGCAAAAAGGGGAAGCCGTTGGATCTTAGCGAATTCCAGCCGAAAAGCATGCTGGTCGTCCATGAGACGAAGGTCGACAAACCCCGATACCCGGTGATCGACGCTCACACTCACCTGAGTTGGTCTGCCAAGTCCGAAAATGGCGTGGCTCTTGCTGCTGAGCGGCAATTTCTGATGCCTCCGGAAGAGCTGCTCGAGGTTATGGACCGTAGGAACATCAAGACACTGGTTAACCTCACCGGCGGCTACGGGAGTGGACTCAAGGAGGCTGTGCAAAAGTACGATGCCAAGTATCCGGGGAGATTTTTTACTTTCACCGAGCCCATATATAGCCGCTTCAAGGAACCGGACTACCCCAAAATTCAAGCCGACGCCATCGAGCAGGCAAAGCGGGACGGAGCCCGCGGGCTGAAGATCCTCAAGACGCTTGGTCTTTACTTGAGGGAGAACATTACCACCGGAACGTTGGTTAAGGTGGACGACAAACGCTTCGATCCAATGTGGGAAGCCTGTGGCGCCTTAAATATGCCGGTAGCTATCCACGTTTCCGATCCGGTAGCGTTCTTCTTGCCCATTGATCGCTTCAACGAGCGTTTTGAAGAACTCAACAACCATCCGGACTGGTCTTTTTACGACAAAGATTTTCCAAGCAATGCCGAACTGCTGGAGGCGCGCAACCGCGTGTTTGCCCGACACCCCAAGACCCAGTTCCTTGTCCTGCATGTGGGCAATTACGCAGAGAACCTGGGTTACGTGAGCGAGTGCATGGATCGTTTCCCCAACATGTGGGTGGACATTGCTGCGCGCATCGGTGAACTCGGTCGCCAGCCTCGTACGGCGCGTAAATTCTTCGATAAGTACCAAGACCGGATTCTGTTTGGGACCGACGCGGTCCCACACGGCGACGAGTTCCCCCAACAGGTTTTCGGTGATCTTTTGTACCAAATCTATTACCGGTTCCTGGAGACGGAAGACGAATATTTCGATTACGCACCGGCCCCCATCCCGCCGCAAGGGCGCTGGCGTATTTATGGTCTCGGATTACCCGACAAGATTCTTCGCAAGGTTTACTACGAGAATGCAGTGCGCCTTCTGCGGCTCGGCAAAGTATAGACGCCGAAAGCGAGGATGTAGAAGCGGAGAATCCGGCAGGAGCATCGAAATAAAGGGTCGCTGCCACGTTGGATTTCGAGAGGCGCTAACGCGCAGCAACGGGTGAATCCAAATTAGCACCTTGCAAAGTGGCGGCAGCTTGTCAGTATGCCTTGGCGCCTTGTGGATTGGGGCCAGATGCAAGACGGGACCTTCCAATCCCAAACGTCTTCATTTTGCGGTATAGCGTGCTGGGGTTTATCCCCAGTTCCTGCGCGACGCGGGTGCGGTTGCCCTGATGGCGCTCGAGTGCCGACTCAATCATGAGTTTTTCCATCGAGCGTAGAGTCATGGAATCCGTAACGTCCGTTTTTATCGTGGCAGGACGCAGTTCAGGTGGAAGGTGGTGCAATTCGATCCATTCCCCACGGCACATTACGAAAGCCTGTTCGATAATGTTTTCGAGCTCACGCACGTTGCCCGGGTAATCATGCTCCATCAGTCTTGCCATCACAGCTGTCGAGACCCCTTCGATGTTTCTTCCTTGCAACCGGTTGAGTCGGGTGATAATGCGCTGAACCAGCAGAGGTATATCCTCACGGTGTTCTCGCAAAGACGGCAGCTTCAGGTGAACCACGTGGATTCGGTAATACAGATCTTCCCGGAATTTGCCGTGTCGTACCAGTTCTGCAAGATCTCTGTTGGTAGCCGCCACCACCCGGACGTCGACCCTCACCGGCTCGACTGAGCCCAGCGGCTCAATAACCCGTTCCTGTAGCACCCGTAGCAGGCGCACTTGCATGGCAGGGGAAATGTCACCAATCTCGTCGAGGAAGATCGTGCCACCGTCAGCCAGTGCAAAGCGCCCAGGTTTGTTGCGCCGCGCGTCGGTAAAGGCCCCGATGGTATGGCCAAACAATTCGGATTCCAAAAGAGTATCCGGAAGGGCAGCGCAATTAACGGCAACAAAACGCTGTTTCCGGCGAGGAGAAAGGTTGTGAATGGCGCGGGCGAACAGTTCTTTGCCGGTCCCGCTGGGGCCTTCGATTAAAACCGTACTCTGGCTTTGGGCGATCTGCGGCAGGATCTCAAAAAGCCTTTGCATGATTGGGCTACGACCAACAATGTCTTCAAATGTGTAGCGCGCCTCAAGCTCTTTTCGCAGTTCCTCAACCAGGCTGAGGTCTTGAAAGGTCTCAACCCCGCCGATAACCTTGCCATCAGTGTTTTTTAAAAGCGCCGTGGAAATGCGGATGGGGATGCGTTCGCCGGAAGCGCCCAGGATGTAAGCAGTGGCATTCACTACGGGTTTGCCCGTGGCGAGAGTGTGTCTAAGCGGGCAAGCCTGTTCGCAAAGACTGGCGCGGAATACCTCTGAGCAGAGTTTTCCAAGCGCCTCCTTGCGGTTGACACCAGTAATGCGCTCGGCCGCGCGGTTAAAGGAGCTGATGCGCCAGTCAGGATCCACGGTGAAGACGCCTTCGTTGATGGAGTCCAGGATTGGGTCGGCTGGTGTCGTCATCTCCTATATATCAATCATAGCGCTGTCTCTTGCAAAATGCAGCAATTTAGATCTAAGTATGATGCAAACTGCAATAAGAGGGCTACCCTGCACCTGACAAACCAACATGGGGGAATCCACGCACACCATCCCACTGCCAAAGCACAAGTTTCCATCCACCTCCTTCGACAACCAGAGCAGCCGCGTAATCGGTACCGACGGGAAGCTCCACGAGCGACCATTTGCTCGTGGCAGTAGTATCGCCGCATACTGCCAGTACAGTTGCCGGCCTTGCCGGTTCTACAGCAACGTCAACTGCTCCCAAGCTCCAGGATAGCCGCGCGCCTACGGCTTTAGCCCAGGCCTCTTTGCAAGTCCAGTAACGGAAAAAAGTAGCGGTGCGTTCTGTGGCCAGAAGGTTTCGCAGAGCGGCTGTCTCGACCGGAGAAAAAAACCGCTCCGCGATTTTTTCCCAGGATGAGGACTCGCGAATCCGTTCGACATCGATACCCAGTTGCCGTTTCCAAGAGACTGCATACAAAGCCAGTTCACCGGAGTGACTGATGTTGAACTGAAGATCCTCCGGGCCGTATCCCGGAAGAACCGCAGGTTTCCCTCCAGGTCCATAACGGAAGGCAAGAGCTTGCGGGGGGATCTTGGTATACCGTGACAGGATGTCACGTAGAATACCCCGAGCGGCGGCGAATCGGTCTCTGTGTACGGAACAAACAAAGTGCGCGGCGCGCTCTCTCTCTTCGGCAGAAAGAGTTTCGTGCAGTATTGCTTGCTGGGGTGCTGGAAGATCGACAGTAGCGCGCCAGACGTGTACCTCATCATCCGGCAATTGCAGGACCGGATGCGGAAACGGCCAACAAGGGACGCGGCGTAAGTTCTTCACTGTTTTCCACGAACGCCTACATTCTCCAGCGTCCGGTGAATTGCATGAAAAATAACATCCTCCACATCATCGCGGAAAGGGCCAGGTTGCCCATAATAGATCATGCTTTCTTCGGCCTCATAGCCTCCTTCCTGTAGAACTCGCGACGAAGGGATGTAACACATCACGTCATTGGAATATCCCGCTACGATCAAGTTCTCTTTGGGGTATTCGCGGTAAAGGCGAAGAGTATAATCCACCACCACCTCGCCCCCCAGCGCGATGATGGTGAGATTTTTGCCAAATCGCAAGGCTTGTACCGGATACAGAACTTTCCGGATGGGCTGCTTCTGGTCGTATGTTGTTAGCATGTACTTGGCGTGACGCCTATAAACGGGGCGGGGGTCATTTAACCGTTGCTCAAAAATGGTACGGGTGTGCATAGCGAATGCCGGCTCGACGATCTGAAAAGCGGAACGGAGAGGGGCTCGTACACGTTGGAGTTTCCTTTTGAGCACGCGATCTACCTCAGAGGCCAGCTCATTGCCGTATTGTTCGGCGAGCTCCGGCTTACCGCGAGGATGGGGATTTTGGTCTGCGCCGCAAAGCATCAAAAACATGGCGGTCGCTTCCGGGTAAATTTTTTCCAAGCGAAGCTGCGCGAAGCCCGCATAGTCGCCACTGATGAGGTATGAGTCTGCCGTCAGTGTCGTATTATGGCATGCGTAGCCGAACACTACCGCGAGAAGCTTGCCTTCGGAAGTGGCTACCTTGAGTACAGGTACAGAATGATCCACCGGACCTTGTGGATTCACTCCGATGCGGAATCCTTGAGCTGTGCGTTCCCGGCGATTGACGGCGAAGCCAACCTCTCCTCGACCATAGTACAGCTCCGCCGGTTCGAGCTTGCCGAGAGCAGCGGCTACAACTGAGACCAGATCGCCGGGAAGCTTCTGGCTATAATCCTCCACTATATGTCGTTCGTCCGGAACGAGATCGAACATCAACTCGAGATTTGCCCTCAGCAGAGGGCCACTATGTGTGTGCGATGAATTCAACAGCAGGGCCGCGCGATTCAATCCGTATTCTTTCGCGAGCCGGGCGGCCACAGGATCTGCGATCGCCCGCGGCAAGCCGATCAAGTCGGTGGTGACGATCACAGCCCGGTTTCCCCTGGAGTCTTCGAGCGCCAGCGCCTTGGCCCATAGCTCATGCATCACTCCAATGGAAGTGTGGGTTCGCGCAGCGAAGCCCGCCATCCAGATTGGAGCCTCTGGAGTGATGCGTACCCGCGCGACTCCTGCACGGAAATCGGCGCCCGCCAACATGGTGCTAAGGGATACGAGCAGAACCAGCTTCTTCACGCCGAGGTTCCCCTTAAACCCACACTTTTTCCAGAGGCTCTCCACGCCGGCAGAGTAGGCAGCTTTCCGCGTCAGGATAATAGGTGGTAGTTAGTTTCACCAAAGAATAAAACGGCAGAGGGGCAAAATCCGGTGTTTTCGGCGTTGGCTCGTGCACGACCACTGCAAGACCTACCACATAGCCCCCGTGGTCCTCGACAAGCTTTTTGAGTTCCGTCAATTTTTTTCCGGTGCGCAAAATGTCGTCCACCAACAGGACTTTCTCCCCCGGCGTCAAGCGCAAATATTGACGGAAACGCAAAGCGCCTGTCTCGTCATCGCGCTCAGCCCAGTAAACCTGATGAGCGGCCAGGGCTTCACAAACTCCGTAGGCTACGGGCAGCCCTCCCGTGGCTGGAGCAACGATCGACAGCTCTTTGATAATTGCTCGGATTTCTGCGTTTGCCCGTAATAAACGGCTAAGACCCACACTTAATGTTTTGGCCACTTGGTAATACCGCATGGCCAAAGCAACTTGAAGGTACTCGTTGGTATGGAGGCCGTTCGGATATTGGAAATGGCCGCTTCGCAAAGCGCTGGTTTGTCGCAGCAATGCGACCACTTCCTCATGAGTAGGGACCAAGTGCATAGTTCAATAAGCTCCTTTCCCGGTTAAAACCCGAGGTACAGTATGCAGTAAAACCTTCCAGTCAAGCGCCAGAGACCAATTATCGATGTACTGCATATCCATTTTCATCCAGGTCTCGAAGTCGAGCTCGTCGCGGCCTGCCAGCGTCCACAGGCAGGTCAATCCGGGCCGCATCCGGAGCCGCCTGCGCTGCCAGCGCTTGTACCGTGCCACCTCTTCCGGCACCGCCGGCCGAGGACCCACCAAGGACATGTCTCCTTTTAACACGTTCCAGAGCTGAGGCCATTCGTCGATGGAAAATTTCCGAAGGTATTTGCCGATTGGCGTGAGCCGGGGATCGTTGGGAATTTTGAAGGCCGTTTCTTTCCTGTTAAGATGGGCCAGTTCAGCCTTCATCTGTTCCGCGTTTTGGCACATGGAGCGGAATTTGTAACAGGTAAACCTCCTCCCATTCAGACCGCACCGCTGCTGGCGGAAAATGACCGGGCCCGGAGAAGTCAGCCTGATGAGTATTGCCACCAGCAGCATAAATGGGGAGAGGAGCGCCAGAGCAGAAGCTGCGACCACCACGTCGACGACTCGCTTGATAAGCAGCCGGATTTCGTCGTGCGGGGCCGCCGAAAACGTCAGCAAAGGAACCCGGTCCAGCTGGTCAAGGTACACCTGACTGTTGACATGCGGGAAAAAATCTACAGATACACGCGTCCGCACGCCTTCCTCGTCACACAGTAGAAAGACTTCCTCAAGTTCGGAAAGTGCATTGCTGTCGACGGCGAAAAGAATCTCGTCGATCACATGCCTGCTTAGCAACTCTGGCAATTCCTCTATACGATAAACCTTGTACGCGTTCTGCAACTGGATTTGGTCTGCAACAGCGGCTGCCTGCTCGCAGAGAAATCCGCTCAGGTGGACCCCATACTTCGAGGCGGCTTCCAATGCTTCGCCCAGCCGTTTTGCCCGGTCTCCGGTTCCGACGATCATAACGTAAAGGGGGGCGCTAAACTGTTTCCGGAGAAATCCCATCGAATTGCGGATCACCAGCCGAAAAACAGTGAGCAAGACCAGGTTGTAAATCGCGAACAGAGCCAGGAAAAATCGGCTTAAATCCAGACGGAGAAGGTACTGAAAGAGGATGAGGCTTACGGATCCGACCAAACACTGGCGGAATGTATCACGTGCAATGAGCCACGGCGCTTCCGAATCCAGGCTATCGTATACCCTCAGCCATACTCCCGCAGTTACGTACATCAGCAGAACAAAACCCAGCAGTAAAACCTTAACGGGGAGGACGATGTAAAAGACCCTTTCCAGAGGAAGGTAAAGGCGAGTTTGGTAGGCGGCTTCGAAAGCCACCGCCGTGAGGATAATGTCGGAGAGTCCGAACAGGACCTTGACCTTGCGTTTGTGCCAGCTGAACACTTCGTCGATCAGAATATCACGGGATCACAGCCTGGATTGAGTCATGAGCTATCGCTTTGCTTGTGGTGCACGGAGGCACGTGTGTGACGAAAAGAAACTGGAAATTAGGGCCCATTGGGTGTAAAAAACAAAGAGGGAGTGATTTGTTTTCGGAAGACTTGTGGAAAACCTTACGGTGACCCGTTGGGTTGGCTGGAATCAAAGGACTTGCTCTGCTGCGGGAGCAATTCCGCGATAAGCCAGTTTATTCAGAGGGTAACCATTACAAATCACGGCCCTGTAAAAGTGATTGCTAGAGGCGTGACAGGTCGCTAAGCTGGAGCGATTGGATGTATGTCGTGGACCGACGTTGAACTTCAAAGAGCGCTTCCGGCAAATCTCGATGCCGAGAGATACGTCCTTGGATCTATCCTTCTCGACAGTTCCCTGTATGTGCAGGTGGCTGCTACGCTCGAGCCCGAGGATTTCAGCCTTGAGAAGCACCGGCGAATCTTTCTTCGCATGGGGGACTTACACGCCCGCGGCGAGAAGATCGACCGTGTAACCCTGGCCAACGAGCTGATGAAACATGGCCAGCTGGAATCTTGTGACGGCCTTGGGTATCTGGTTTCTTTAGATGAGGGGCTTCCGCAGATTTATAACCTGGATAGCTACGTCCGAATTGTAAAGGACAAGGCGTTGCTGCGACGTTTGATCTTCGCTTCGCAAAAACTGATCGACCGCTGTCTGCTCGGTGATGAGGAACCTTCCGAAATTCTGGCCAACGCCGAAGAGGTGCTTCTGAAGCTCGGCGAGGCGGGTGCTCCATCAACCTTAGCTACGCCCGGCGATATCATTGAGCAATTTCAGGGCGGCTTGAATGCTTTTCTTGATCCTAGCGCTCGCATAAGGGGTTTAAGTACCGGTTTTAAGCGGTTCGATGAAATGACTGGAGGGCTTCACCCGGGGGAACTG
>Ga0078972_1001522_pt1 | contig 85956 bp, 84 predicted proteins | sample YelNatPaOPGAMG01_FD_67568 | JGI IMG/M metagenome (GOLD analysis project Ga0078972, IMG submission 67568) | Hot spring thermophilic microbial communities from Obsidian Pool, Yellowstone National Park, USA - OP-RAMG-01 (SPADES assembly) (version 2) | ecosystem: Environmental > Aquatic > Thermal...
AGTTTGGTTAATGTGGCTTTGAAGTTCCGTCAAAAGTATTTCATACCAAAAGAGGAAGAAGTTATCTCATTAGGGCTAAAACCAGCCATAGTAACTGAAGATCCAAAGAATAATAATTCAAGGAGAAAAAGATAAATAAAGGAATCTGAATAAGGAGGATTTAAATGGAAAAAAGGAATGTTAAAGAAATCGTAAAAGAGGGATATGCTAAAATTGCAGTAAAAGGAGGGTCTTGTTGTGGACCTGCGAGCTCCTGTTGTGGAAGTGTTGATCTCGCTGAGGATATTAGTAAAAAGATCGGCTATTCGGATGAAGAACTTAAGATTGTTCCAGAAGGTTCGAATCTTGGCCTTGGTTGTGGTAACCCCGTAGCACTTGCTTCTCTAAGAGAAGGAGAGATTGTTCTTGATCTCGGCTCAGGTGCAGGATTTGATTGTTTTCTTGCTTCCAGTAAGGTGGGTGAGAAAGGAAAAGTAATTGGAGTAGATATGACTCCTGAGATGATTAAGAAAGCACGAGAAAATGCCCGAAAGGATGGATACAAAAATGTTGAGTTCAGGCTTGGCGAAATTGAGAATCTTCCTGTTTCGGATAATTCGGTTGATGTAGTAATTTCAAACTGTGTTATCAATCTCTCCCCTGATAAAGATAAGACCTTCCAGGAAGCCTTTAGAGTTTTAAAGCCTGGTGGAAGAATTATGATTTCAGATATTGTTTTGCTAAAAGAACTTCCAAAATCTATAAAAGAAAGCATTGATGCTTACATTGGTTGTATTTCGGGTGCAATTCTAAAAGATGAATATCTCGAAAAAATAAAAAAGGCAGGCTTTGAAGAGGTTGAGGTGATTGATGAAACACTTTTCCCAGTTGAACTTATGGCAAATGACCCTACTGTCAATAAAATCATAGAAAAATTAGGAGTGTTGGCTGATGAAGTAAAGGAAGTTTCAAATGCTATAATTAGCATTAAAGTTAGGGGAATTAAACCAGATGGAAAATGCTGAAATACCTAAAATGGGCCGGAGGCCCAATAACATCTTAAACAACGATGGGGGAATCATATGTCAGAGTTTAAAATTTCCCAAGTTGGAGTAGAAGGTTGAGTGACCTGAGAGCCTGAAACGCCAACAGTTAGTCGGCGAATATTAAAATTTCCTGATGGGACTCAAGTCCGTTTCAATGGGTTAGAAGAAATCATGGCAGAGTTATATGCTGAAGGGAGGCAAACGAATAAGGAAACGGGAGAAGAAATCCTCTTGAGGCTTGAAAAGATGAACAATTATATACCTTCCTCTGCCCGTAGGGAGTATCTAAGTGTTGTCCTTAAGGAATATAGAGAGTATGTGGCCAATCGAAAAAACAAACATATTATACGAGGAGGTAGCAGAAATGAAGCAGGGGAAAAAGATAGATGATTTTTTAAGTAATTTTAGTAAATTATCTAAGGACGAACAAAAAGAAGTGATGAAGAAATTGATTCCTGAATTTTGTCAGCTCGCCATGCAAGATAAATCTTTCATGCAGGAAATGATGCCTCAATGTATGGAGATGATGAAAGGGATGGATTTCCCGATGAAAGATATGATGTTTAAAATGATGGGTAAAGTATAAATTTAAAAATAATATGTGAAAGATAGCAATAGTGTCTGTGGCCTGGAGACTTTTAGACTATAGTTTTCAAGACCCTTTTATGAATCTCGCCTTTGAAGAAACCCTTCTAAGGGGAAGGGTTGAAGGTGAAAGTCCGGATACTTTGAGATTATGGCAACATCCACCTGTTGTAAGTGTTGGATGTTATCAAAATCCAAAAGAAGAGGTTGATTTAGAGAAATGTAAACAATATGGAATCAAAATAATCAAAAGACTTTCCCCTGGAGGGTCTCTTTATATTGATGAAGGTAGCCTTCAGTATAGTCTCGCTCTTGATCGCAATTCTATTTCTCTTCCTGAAAAAATTGAAGATTCATATAGTATTTTTTCAAATGGGGTTATAGAGACTCTATCTTTTTTTGGAATACATGCAGAGTTTAAACCAATCAATGATATTGTTGTCAATAGAAGGAAGATATCAGGAGCTTCTCAAAGCAGGATGTATAATGGGATTCTTCATCATGGAACAATATCAATAAATACACGACTCGATATCCTCGAACAGGTTTTAAAACCCTCAGAGATAAAATTGAGAGCACAAGGATTTCAAAAACTAAGGGATAGGGTTACAACATTGAATCAAGAAATTGGAAAAATTATTCCCATTAATATCTTTAAGGAAGAACTCATTAAAAGCTTTTAAAAAACATTAAATACTAATTTTGAAAAAGGTTCTCCAACAACTTGGGAAATGAAAATGGCTGAAAGACTTTATAACGAAAAATATAAGAGGCTCGAATGGATTTATTCTGAAACAGAAAAGAATTTTGATATTCTATCTAATTACAGAATTGCTAAAGGTGTGATTAAAATATCCTTGTCGATAGATGATGATAGAATTAAAGACTTGAATATATCAGGAGATTTTATCATTCATCCTGAGCAGGCCATAAGCAAACTTGAGGAAAATTTAAAGGGAGAGTTTCTTATTGAAGAAAACCTTATAAAAAGGATAAAAGAAACCTTTTCAACCTATGGAATACAAGCCTTAGGAGCTAATGAAGAAGACTTTGCAAAAGCGATTATGTTAGCTTATCTTGGATCGAATTTTAAGTAATGAACCCAGAATATCAGGATACTTATCAGGATTGTAAATAGCCTCTCTCAAATCATCCTCTTGAGGAATCTCCAATGCGAATTTCACCTCGCCATTAATAATCACAGCGGGTATAATGTGAGCCTTGGAAAGTGTAACAATTACTGGCGGCATTAACTCTGAAGGATGTTGTTCAACCCCTGCCCCTCTTCTCCAGACAATGACTTTTACCTCATCCATGATTTTGTTAGTAACCCTTTTTACCATTTCTATAAGTTGACGACACTTTGATGTTGGCGGATTTGCAACATAGAGGGCAACCAGAGTTTCTCCCATTAAAGCTAAAAAAGGAGCTTTACCTTCTTTATGCCACTTTTCAGTATTATATTTTTTATTATAAAGTTTTTCAGCTAATCTTTGTTCTGTTTCGATAGGCCCCTCTTTTTTAAAAGACATGTTTAATTTTTTTTCAAATTCATTTCCTATTCTAACAAGAATCTCTTGGGGCTTAATAGTTTTTCCAATTTCCTTGCTAACTGAAGTAACTTCTCTTTTTAATACTTTATTCAATTTCTCTAAATTTGTATTAATATAGATTGTCCCTTGAAGAAGGAGGATATCTTTTATCCAAGCAGGTTGAATCGAGGCTATCTCTCGTCCCTCAATTGTAAAAATCCCATAAGGTTCTTCTTTAACCTTAAGACCTACTCCTCTAATCCCTTCAGCAAAAAAATTTAATAGGAATTTATATTCTGAGAGTAAGGGCTGATACTCTCCTTCAAGAAATGGAATCAAAAACTTAGAATTCATGGCTATTGAAAAATTTATATTCCCAGCATCACAAAATTGATTATTCCCTGCTACGCCACAAGTTCTCAAAAGCTCTATCTCCCCAACTTTTCCTGGTTCACTTGATATCTCGTGTTTCGAACCTGAGTAAAACAGAATAATGGGATTTGATGTTTTCCAGAAATAAATGGTATTTGGTGAAAGGCCTGCTCTATTACATCTGAAGATAGCTTCACTAACAGCAAGGCTCATTTTAGGATCCGAAGTTTCATATTGGAGAAGTCTCCAATTATTTTCATTATTCACCATAATTAGGACACCTCCTCTTTAAGCATTCGATATTGAATTTACTAAAAATACAGGGTCTTGGATCTTTAGAAATAAAAATAGGGATGCCAAGTTTATGGTTAAAAAATTCCACTGCTAACTTTATGGCAATAAATGTAGATGCCTTACAACATCGAGGACCACCAAGGCGAGCAATTTCGCCAAGAATTTTAGAAGAAATCTCCAAAGCAAGTGATCGCTCTCTATCTGATAAATAATTAGCACCTGTTATAATACTTGTTACTGCTCCCACAGCAATCGCACAACCACATACACCCCATGACCCACAGATCCCCTGAGAAGCCCTTTTTAATCTATTCGCAACTCTCTCAAACTCACGTTTGCCAATGGATAGGTTACCGATATTTTTTAACGCTGTCAAAATTGAATAAGCTGTTATAAGATGATTTTCTGGACCATGCATCAATATCGCAGGATGTTTCATTAATAGAATTGCAATTTGCAAAGGATCTTTCTCTTGACTTGCCTCACAGGTTTTTCTGATAATTTCTTCACCCGAGGCCACTCTACATTCCTCACAGATATAATGTCCATCCACACAAACATAATCTCCCTTTTCACTTTTACCACAGTATGAGCATATCGATTCAACGGATGTCACTAATAGAGGTTTTCCACATATAATACAGAAATATTCTTCTTCAAATCCATCGATTGTTATGGATTCGCTTAAAACTTCAGTCTTTTTGAAATCGTTTTGATTATCATTACCCATCTTATCTCTCTTAATGGAAGGGAATGATTTTTTATCAATTATAACAAATTTATTTCGGGTTAAATATAAAGAGAAATTAATTTATAGATTGCCCCTATTGTTCCCCCTCCTATGATGAGCCAGATGAAGTTAATCCTATATCGAAATATAATTAAAATACTAACTAACGAAAGTATAGCTGTAAAGATATCTATTAAAGCAGTTTTGCCAAGTTGTACTGTTACACCAGCCATTAAACCAAGGGATGAGGCATTTACTCCATCAAGAAATACTCCTGCCCAAGATGATTTTCTGACAAAAGGAAGGATTCTGCTTAATAGTCCAACAAATATAAAAGACGGGAGAAATATTCCAAGTGTTGCAATTAAAGCTGATGACCAACCTCCAACAAGGTATCCAATAAATGTGGCGCTTGAAAATACAGGGCCTGGAGTAATCTGTCCGGCTACAATAGAATCAAGAATCTGTTGATTTGTTAGCCATCCTAACCTTATTACGAATTCTGACCTAAGGAAAGCCAAAAGAACATAACCACTACCAAACAGCACTGAACCAATTTTAAGAAAGCTCAAAAAGAGCATCTGCTGGCTAAATGGGACAATAGGTGTTTTTATAAATGAGAAGGGTGAGATGATTGAAATTGGAATCAAAGTAAATAATCCTCCCATCAATAATCTCTTTCCGCTATAAATAATTAATACTACGATCGCTCCACCAAATAGCAGGGCAATCTCATTTAATCCAAGAAGATAAAGTAAGGCTACTCCTATCCCCACAATGGCTGTAGTTAAACTCTTAAAGCCTTTTTGCCCTAAGCTCCATATGGCTTCAACAATTATCCCGATAACAACAGGTTTCACTCCATAGAGAATCCATCCGACTTCAGGTATTGAACCATAATTGACATATGCCCAAGCAACAAGAAGAGTTGCTAACATGCCAGGTAAGATAAAAAGTGTGCCAGAGGCAAAAAGCCCTGGCCAACCTGCTCTAATCAATCCCAAATGGATTGCCATTTCTGTGGCATTTGGACCAGGGATTAGATTTGTAGCACCAACCAGGTCAAGAAAACGTTGCTCATCTATCCATTTTCGACGTTTTACTGTCTCATGATGCATTAAACTAATATAGACAGCAGGGCCCCCAAAACTAAATGAACCAAGTTTAAGAAAAAGTAGGGTAACCTCTTTTAAATTTTTAAAAATTTTTGGGTTCATCTTTACTTAAATACAAAAATCTCCTTTTAACTTAAAAACGTCATGCCTTACATTATTCTCTCAATTTTTTAAAGAAATATTATGATACTCAAAGATATCTCGTCAATATGTCAATAAAAAAATTAGCACTAAAACTCCTATGATCTAATATGGGAACAAAAGTTATAGACGGTCAGTTTACTAAAATCTATATTGAACAATTCTCAATTGTTATTGTGAGGCGAAGAGGAAGCAATCTTTATTTATTTATTTAAGGGATTAACACACCACGGCTGAGAGGGGGAAATTGCAAACAAACTACATCGATTTTTTAAATGAATTACATAGAAAATAACTTTCAAATCCCACCATCCCCACCTTTTTTAAAGGGGAGTGAGGGGGGATTATAAATTTTCATCGTTCGAGGGTGACAGCACTGTCATGGGAAATTACTTTGAAAATAATTTTTACCCCTCACCCTTTCCCTCTCCATTTGGGAGAATTTTCATCGTTTGTGGATGACCAAACTGTCATGGGAAGTTATTATCTTATAAACTTTTCGGGTAGAACCAACTATTGAGACTGAGATTGTCTAACATTTCCGATAACGGTATCAGCATAAAAGAAGTTTTTGCGAAGCAAAAATTTGGGTGAGCCCAAAGGATGAACCTTTTATGCTGTGTTATACGCTGTGCCGTGTTTATATCCATCCTTCTCAATGTTTTATTTCATTCATAAACTGATTTGATGCTTCTGCCAAATCAGATGCCCGCTTATCAAGAAAAGTATTATAATTCTCTATTTTCCAAAGAATAGCATCTACTGGAATCAATTGCTCCCTAAGTCGTTGGTTATCAACTCCGTGGATTCTAAGGTACTCTTCAGGTTCTTTTGAGTTAAATGTTCTATTAGCTTTTTCATTCAGAACAATTATATTTGCCAATAAATTGATTTTTGATTCATCAACATTATATTCTTTTAGAACCTTTTTAGGAAAGAAATGATGCCATTCAGGCTTAAATCCTTCATTAAGTTGGCTCTCTGAACGGTCATAACCTATCTTGATATTTTGGTACATCCAGTCTTTCGCTTCGTTTTTGAAAATAACAAGATAAAGAATTAAACGTAAATATTCGTAACGGAAATCTTTTAGAAAGTCGTCCTTGGTGAACAAATCGGAAACACGTAATGGCTTGAGTAGAGCATTTATTGCATCATCAAAAGATGATGATGAGTTGATGGCTCGTATATCTTGATCCAATACTGTAATTGCAGAGCCACTATATCGTCCGTCCCCTGTTGCTAGTAAAAACCAATGCAATGCTCTTTTGAAATTGAAATTTCTATCGAATTTTGACTGGAGAACAAATAGCGGGATAAGAGCGTTGTGAGAGGGCAATATCTCTGAGGATAAAATACCTATGTTATTCATTTGTTTCACAACTTGTTTAATAGAGTTCTTTGTTTGGTTCCATGCATTCTCCAAGTCGCTTTGATTTTCCCAAAAAACTACTGGGATATCTTTTAGCCGAGCAATACCATTGCCGATAGCTCCCAATGTTCTTATTAAAATAGCTGGGTCTATCTCAAATCCCTTTGCTTCCAAATCATCTAAGAATGGATTAAATTGCTCCCTTATCCAACCTTCTTGTTTCGCGGCAACAAGAGCGATTATTACATCACTTTCTCTAATTTTTACACCAGCCATATTTAATCTTGTGAAAATTTCTGCTACATCTTCTACTTCGTGATCAATGATTATTTCATATAGCGGATAATTCTCTATTCTTTTTAGTGATTGAAGTTTTTCATGGATCGCGCTAAAATCTTGAGTGATTTGATTTGAAAGTTCTTGAGCCAGTTGTGACAGATTTTCACAAGTTAATATCTTCCGGACGGATACCCATTCTGGTAATCTTCGCCTTATCGGGTTGGGCAAAGCAAACTCTAAGGCGTCTTTCGGTTTGCTAATATTTACAAGAACATCATATTTTTCATAATACCTATTCCATTCGGATGCATCTGGCCACCAATATGGTTTTTTCCCAAAAAGAATGGATAGTGTTGTGATTCTTTGTTGTCCATCTACCACCCATAACTTTTGCGTTTGGCCTCCTTGAGCTACTCGGGGTGAACTATATTTAGATTCCCATAGGAGAATTGTGCCTATTGGATAAGCACGCCATAGTGAATCGACAAGATTCTTAGCCTTCTCTGGACTCCATACAAATCCTCTTTGGAACTCCGGTATGTCCAGTCTCCCCAGCATTGCATCGTCTATATGTTTTACTATGTCTTTTATTTCTAACCTTTGATCTTTCATTAATTATTCCTCCTTTATATCTTTAAAGCACGGCATTGCGTATAACGTTTTGTGGATAAGAGAAGTTGCCAAAGTCAATTTTGGGAAATCTTTGATTTCCCTTTTATCCGCTGTTATATGAAGTTGATTAGTTCTTTTCATAACAACCTTTATTCCATTGATAGAATATACTTAGGAAGGATAGGCTCGAACCGAACCATTCTCGGCACTACGACAGACAACCAACCCAATAAATCAAAAAGAACTAAATCAGAATTTTTGCAGATCCAACCTTCAAATGACCTTCCTTCCGAAGTCCGAAACTGAAAGGAGCCCTTACCATCTCCGAAATTGATAACCCATCCCAGACCTAGCACAAACACTGCATCTGCCAGTTTATTAGGTTCCACTGAATTTTTATTCTTAAACTCCACAATCTCGGTCTGAATATGGGAAAGGGTAAGTTGTGATTCAAATGCTATCAGAAACCAAGGCGGGCATTTGTAGAACCGCTCGAGATCTGAAGGGTTCGCATGCACCAGTGTTCCTTTGCCCGGGTTTGTCTCAAGTTGCTTAAATTGATAAGAGTTCTCAAGAGCTTTTCTCAACTCTATGCTGGTAAGATTCGCCTTAACTTCACAAGCTGCGCAAACACCCTCAATAAGGAAAAGTCCAGGAAGGTCTGGAGTGAATGTAAAAGGATGGTCCTCACTAACAATTACAACATCAGTCTGCTTTGATCTTCGCCCTTTGCTATCAATGATTTCACCATTCCCCACCTCCAATCGCCTAGGCAGGTATTGGCGCAGAAATGTCCGAAATGAAACTTCGACGGAAGTCCCTTTGTCTCCCGGTTGGGTAAATGTGGCACGAGCTTCCTCCAGCTTAGCTCTCATTTGAGCTTCAACGGCAGCAATCTTATCTTTCAGCATAGTATCTCACCAATTTCAGCTAACGGTCAAGGCTAAAAGAAGTATGTGGGCATTTAGATGTCAATCTTTTAGCCGATGTTAGCGGAAGTCTGCCTACCACTACTTCTACTTATATGCTGAATAAGCAAAATTATAAGGATAATTTTGAATCCTTAGATAGCTTGAAATTGGCTCTTCCAGTATAGTTATTACGTTTAGTTTTAAATTTTTTGAATCAGCTTCATTTATTGAAAAATGATAATTGTTAGTAAAGACCTTGTCAGGTTTTGATGTTCTTACATTTATGGTTAAGCTATAATCACCTGTTTCCCAATAACATTTCCTATCAAGAGCGGTATAAGTATCTAAATAGATTTTACTCCGTCTAAATTCTTCAATTATAGCAGCCTGTTGGGCAACTATTTCAGGTTGGAATACGCCACTTGGAGATGGCCGAATTTCAGTCAATCGCTCTACGACCTTATACCATTCTGTGATATAGTTATTAAAAATGTGCCGGATGTCTTCAAAAAGATCATTGTCATTAAAAACAATATTAAACCTGTGGGGGGAATTAGGGGATATAAGAAATCCAGAAGGAATCTCCATCAAAATTGGCTGGCTACCTGCTAAGTCAATTTTGGGTGGCCGAAAGGCAATCCAACGGAAAACATGCTGGGATTTATCTTTCTCTCTAACGACCATCAAGTCTATTGATTTCACAAAAATATCTTTATTCAATGCCCGCATGGTACCATTAAGACCGATAGTCGGGCCAAAGGTGCTATATCCAATTTCTATAGTCCCAGTTTCATAGATATCTATTTTGCCTATTCGGGCATACTTCTTCCATAAAGCCATAATCCAAACTTGAATGATGCCGTAAATAGCTAAAATAAGTGTACCGAAGGACTTAATGAAATCATCCATAAAATTCTCCTAAAATACTGGCGGATTTCCGCTAACGGCTGAGCGTATCTGAAGTTCCGAGTGTAGCGAGGAATTTGGGCGGAGTGCCGAGGGCACGAAGCCAGATACGCTCTGTTATATGAAGTGGCGCCGTCAGTCATATTCATAAAATGGCCTCTCGTATTTTTCATAAGTTTCTATTTTGGGTCTTTCTGTTGTTAAATAATAAATTGGTTTTTGTAAAGATTTTACATAATCAATGAATTTATTTATATCCTCATTATTTTCATGCCTCTTTACCCATGAGTAAAAATCGTTACGAGCAGCGGAACCTAATTCTTGAACTGCCAAAATAACTGCCATTTTTATATAAGTCTCACTTAATCTACGATAACTATCTACTATCAATTCTCTGTCCCTATTATTACCGTATTTCCCACTTAACAGAAAATAAAACGCGCGAACACAATAGTGTTTATTAGAATCCTGGGCAGACCTAATGAAAAAATCATTATCTAATCTGTCCATTTCGACGTCAAATTTCAAAAGGGTCTGTAATACTTTTAGTTCTTGCCATTCGTAGATATTATCTTCCGATCTTAAAAAGGATAATAAGAATTTCACTATCTCCCGATCTTTGGGAAACATTGATAGAAAATCACAAAATAATCCAGTGTGGTGAGGTTTTGAAATGAAATTATTCTTAATAATTTCTATTATATTTCTCGTGTCAAACCCGAAACCGCTGTTATGTAAAATAGATAATCTATATAGAGAAAAATTCAAATGCGTTTTTTCAAACTGGTCATCTGAAAAGGTATCCTCAAAAAGCTTTAACAGAGGAGGTATAACCATTTTTTCTATAAGGTCTTTATCACCAGACTTCATTATCATATCTATCATATTTAGAAGTGATTTGTGAGGGTCAAAAAGCTTTTCTTCTATTTCTTTATCCTTCAGTATGGCAGTTTTTTTAGCGTTTACATTAAGTTTAATATTTCTGAGTGCTATTATAAGCTCCTTAAGAGCAACTTTTGCATCAATTTCTCGTTTGCAAAATATTCTAATGTCGTCCATATAACGGAAATATCCTTCATATTTTTCCATCTGGCGGTCTACATAATCTAAAAATATATCCGCAAGAAATGATGAAGCTGGAGGTCCTTGAGCTAAACCATAACCGGATATACGTTCATCGCTCCATTTTCTTAAAAGCGTGAAAAGCACTTTAACTAACTTTTCTTTATTCTTATCGTTTCCTAAGTAATTTATAATCCTCTTCCTTAGTTCTTCTAAATTAATATTCTCATAATATCCTGTTAAATCTGCAGTTACACAATATTTATACCCATCTTTATAGAACTTCCTAGAAGAGTCATCAAATTCTAACCAAGCATTTGTTTTCCTAGAGTCAGGAGTCTTAAAATTCAAAATACTAAAACTCTTTTTGCATATCTCATTCTTCTTTAGTATCTCTTTTGACAAATACTCAATAAGTGCTTCATATATTAACCAGTCTTTCACTGATGGTCTCGCCATCGGTCTAATAGTGAAATTTGCCTTTGGGACATCTATCCTTAACAAAGATTCTGGGGTGGATGTTTCATTTTCATACTTTTTTAATAAACTTTCTACTTCAGTAGAAAAATCGGGTTTGAACAAATGTTTGAGATGCAGAAAACCTAATATATCGGGTACAGGATTATTCCCTCTTAATTCTTCAGAAATTATCCTTTTTAAGGCTATATCAAAATATGACTTCATAGTTCTACGCTCTTTAATTTTAGTGTCGCCATTTCATATAACTTGTTCATATCAGCACTCGGTGCAGATATACTTACAAAATAGGATGATATCAGCACCTGGTACGGATATTTTCATTCTGGCTGAATCGCCAGAAATCCCTTAACCTGACAAATATTGTCATCTCTCACCCCCTTTATTCAGATTTAGGGTATCAATTGGACTGACTATCTTCCCTAAACTTTTCGTGCTTACATGAGTATAAATCTCGGTTGTCTTGCTGTGGGCATGACCTAATAACTCCTGAATATACCTTAAATCCGTTCCTCCCTCTAAGAGATGTGTGGCAAAACTGTGCCTGAGGGTATGAAAAGAGACCTCCTTGTTGATCCCGGCTTTCTTGCAGGCAATTATAAATATCTTGTCCGCTGTTCTTGCTGATAAGTATCGACCTCTCGTGCACCTTCAAACAGCCATTTCTGAGGTCTATATTTTCTCAAATATTCCCTTATGGTTTCCAAAACAGTTTGGGATAGCAGAGTATACCTATCCTTTCTCCCCTTTGATCCCTTAATATGTATAAGCATCCTATTGCTGTCAATATCCTCAACTTTAAGTTTTACAACCTCACTGACTCTTAACCCTGAAGAATAGGCAATCATCAGGATTGCCTTGTGCTTTAAATTATCCACTGAATTAAGGATTTTTGCAACCTCTTCTTTGCTCAAAACAACAGGAAGTTTTTTGTCCTTTCTCGGTCTTCTAACTTCATAGACAAACTTCTTTTTAAGCATTGTTCCATAATAGAATTTCAAGGCATTGATTGCGTGGTTCAATGTAGAAGTTGCGGATTGTTTTTCTTCTGCAAGATAGAGGAGATAATTCTTGATGTCATTATCATTGATTTCAGAAGGCTGCTTATTAACAAAGCGGAGAAAATCCCTGTTGTAATATAAATAACCTTTGATAGTTCTGTAGCTGTATTTTCTTGAGAAGAATTCTCTACGGAGGTCTTCCAATACTGGGGATAGTTCCGATTCTACGACTCCGCTTCGCTTTTTCCGTAAATCTGAGACAATCCCCTGCAAGGCAGGGTCTATATAGATTTCTTCAGCTTCAAAAACTTTTAAAATCCTTTCCAAAGTTTCATTGGTACCTGGGAATGGCCAGTATTTATCACCAGGATGCCAGCGATGCCCTTTGATAGTTTTTATCTTTTGCACAAATTGGGGATTATATGGAAAAGAAACCATTAAATTATCCTCTCTGTCTTTCAGAACTTTAATTTTCAAATCAATAATTTTTATTTTATCCATCTTCAAGGGAAAAATTCAATAACGTTCGCAGCATAAAAGAAATTTTGCTGAATGCAAAAATTTGCCTGCCTGTGCCGAAGTCAGGCAGGGGTGAGTGCTGTAAGGCACGAACCTTTTATGCTGTGTTATATGAAGTGGCGAATCCATATTAGTTTTATATTTATATTTATTTTACCATTGACTTTCAAAGGCATCAAAATCCTTAACAGGAGCAACAAACTTTGAATCTCTTATAAGTTCAAATCTCTTTTTTGCACTTTTTATCTTAATTTGTTCTTCAGGTTTCAATTCATAAATATTATTAGTCCCTTTGATTTCAACAACAAAGTAAATTTTTTCTTCTTTCTTACTATCCTGCACTTTTTCTACTATAATTGCCCAGTCAGGTGTATAATTCCCAGCCGGTGTCTCTATTGCATACCAATCAGGCAGTTTTATGAATAATTTTATTCTTGAATCACTATCAAGTGACTTAGCAAACTCTTCTTCTATATTTGATTCTTTAATTATTCCATCATAAATTGATTTCTGCACTTTTAGCACATACTTGCCATAACTTGCTACTTCCTCCCTTAAAAGACCAACATCATAACTCTCTTCCAAATTAATGTATTTGATACCTTCAACTTCATAAGATTTTTTACACTCTTTAATAACTTCAATAACCTTTTCTGCATATTTTGGAGGATTCAAAAACAAAAGGTTAAGATTATTAGAACCCTCTAATATTCTAAATATTGTCCTTTTAGTTAAATTAGTTTCTCTTTCAATGCAGGAGATAAGGTTAAGAACTTTGGTTATCTTGGTTTTTTCCGATGCCTCTCTAGTAAATTTCTGCTCAAGAGATTCAGGTTTAATTTTATCTATTATAACTCCTTTAATGCTTATTTCTGGCTCTTTTATTTCAATTTTTTGTATCTCTTGAATACATTGTTCTATGAATTTATCACATTCTATATCTACGATATACTTTGCTTTTAGAGAAACTTTATCCCATAAATTTTTAAATAAATCCCCTTGAAGGACATCATCTTTGCGTTTTATTGTTACCCTTTGTTTTCTTTCTTCAACCGGCGGTGCAGGAACACCTACTTACTCACGATATTCTGTTTGTAATCTTTCCAGGTATTCCCTACAACTTTCATTTGTAATCACAGTCAATAAGTTTATATCTTTATCCTGAATTCTATCCCCATCTTTATTTTAACTGGTAATCTTAAACCTCTCCCGATTTCCTGTCTCTTTTTAATCTCTGAAGTAGAGTAAGCAAGTGTGCAGATATTGAATACATTAGGGTTATCCCAGCCCTCTCTTAATGCAGAATGAGAAAAAATAAACTCAACAGGTTCTTCCAATGAAAGTAATCTTTCTTTATCCTTCGTTATTAAATCATAAGCTGATTCGTCTTCTTCAATACTTTTATCCCTTTTCATCTTTGAAAAATAACCGCTATGAACCTTCTGAAGATCTAAATTTGAGAATTCATTAAATCCATTCTCAACTAATTTGTTAAACTCTTCTTCAAACATTCTTCGCACAATCCCATCTTCTGATAAATAATCATCAACCTTATTTAGGAAAAAGAGACTCAGAACTTTAATCCCTTTCGGGTTTAACTTTTTCTTTTTATCCAAATGCTCTTTTATCGTTTCCCTTACCATAATACGAATGACATCATCTTCATCTGTGGAGGACTTCCCTTCGTAAATTTTGACACCATTAGAAAAAAGGATATACCCAGCACCTTTATTTATTTCACTTACAATAAAACCATCATAATAATCATTTTCTGTTTTCATTGTTAAATTGTCGCCATGTTTAATTGTTATTGTTTTTAACTTTATACCCTCGCTTTTCTTAACAAAAACTTTTACTTTTGCCCCCAAACCACTTGATGTTGATTCTATCTTTTCTAAAATAATTTTTTTACTCGTAGGGTCTCCTTCTTCTGTAATAGACAGGACTTCTATTTTTTTGACCAATCCTAAATTATAGGCATCATAAGGAGTTAGTTTATAAACAAGATTGTAAATATCCCTGTGAGTTGCAGAATATCGCAAGACAAAAAGTGGATTCAACTGCTCAATCCCCCACAAAGTTGCTTCTCCACCCATCTTTTATGGCTCATCAAGAATTACAATAGGTCTTGTTTTTTTATAATTTCAATTGGTTTATCGTCCATTTTATCGTGAACATTGTGAATAATATTTATATCTTTATTAAAGGCATCTCTTGTAATAACCATTATTTGAAGATTAGTATCCTGCCCAAACCTACGAACCATCGCAAGATTATCTGATCTATAAGCAAAATAGGTATATGGTAAATTATCGTAAAGTTGCTTAAAATGTTCCTTTGTAATATCTAAGATTTTTAAGACCCCTTCTTTGATAGCGACTGATGGAACTACAATAATAAATTTCGAAAAACCGTATTGCTTATTCAGTTCTAAAATAGTTCTTAAATATAAATAAGTCTTACCAGTTCCTGTCTACATCTCAATGGTAAAATTGTAAGGTTCTGTTAAATCATTTATAGTAGATAAGGGAAGCCCATTTCTCTTTTGAATCTCTTGTAGATTCTCAAGAATTCTTTCTTTAGGAAGGTTTAATATATTAGGAAATATCTGAAAAGTATAATTAAAGGACTTCTTGGATTGCCCTTTGAATAAGTTTACTACAGAATTTATACCATCAATCTGAAAATCTAACCTCGGCTCAAATTTTAATTTTAACATTGCTTTACTCTGTTTTAATATCCATTAATTTCTTTTTCAATACAGGAATATCTTTTTTAACCGTATCCCAAATAGCATCCACATCTACACCAAAATAATTATGTATGAGTTTGTTTCTCATCCCTACGATGTCTTTCCATGGAATATCTGCATATTTTTCTCTAATTTCATTAGATAACCTTTTTGTTGCTTCTCATATTATTTCAATTTGTCTTATTACTCCATCTTGAATAAGATAATTCTCAATAAAATCTCTTTATTCTATCTTCTGGACATATTCCTCTATTCTATGGATAGCATCTAAGATATGTTTTAGATATACTGCTTCGTCTTTTTTCATGCGTAAATTACCTCCATTTCTTTTCTTATGGAATCAATTAAATAAGGGCTTATTGATTGCTCTGTCAACAAATCTACCTTTATTCCTAAAAACTCTGATAGTTCCCTTTCTATTCTTACGAGTTCAAGGAGACTTTTTCTTTCTGAAAATTCTACAATAATATCTATATCACTTTCTCCTTTTTCTTCACCTCTTACATAAGAACCAAAAACAGATATTCTTTTTGCACCTTCGTTTTTAAGAAATTTAATAATTTTTTCATAAATTTCTCGTTTATTCATAATCTTACCCTCCTATATCACCTTCAATCTGACAAAAGCACTTAAGTTTATTTTATCACTATCAGTTAATGAATTATCTAAAAACACGAACATTTTTCCTTTATATTTTGAAGTCCTTATTTCTTCAATTGTCTCAGGGTTAATTTTATCTTCAAGACAAATATAAAAATCTAAATTTTGCTCTTTATCTTCAACATAATAAAATTAATTTTCTTTAATATTTATTTTTTCAATCTTAGAGTTTAAATTTAATCCTTCCTTTAACATTACTTCATAAATAACATCTATCTCTTTCCATCCAGGAACTAATGGTTGGTCAACCCACATACCAAGCCATTCAAGATATTTTTTCTTTAATTCTTCTTTATCTTCGCTTGGGTCAAATTCAAACTCATCTTTAAGATTAAAGTTTGACTTATCTAACTTGAATACCTTAAACCCAAAATCCATATCGTTTTTTATAATTTGTCCCTCACTTTCTTTCTTATACTTTCCCGATACCCTTCTTAATCTCTCAATACAAATATCCGCAACAGTAGGAAACTCCTTTTTAATCTCCTCATCCTGAACTTCTTCATCCAGTTGAACAAGGATAAACTTTCTATTACCGCCATCCTCTTTGTTTAAATCCCAGACAGCATGACCTGTTGCGCCTGAGCCTGCAAAGAAGTCAAGGATAATATCGCTTTGATTACAGATTATGGAAATGAGGTGTTTAATTAACTCTATTGGTTTAGGATTATCAAATATTTCTGGACGTCCCAAAATGCCAGTCAGCATCTTTTGAGCTGTATCAGTAGTACCGTGGTTATCGAGTAAATTAGGTTGAGCTGAAAAGGTATCTTTATCTTCAAATTCATAAATTTTTAGTTTGACTATTCCGTTGTCCAAAATAAAACGTCCTTTCCTTTCTAATTCTTCAGCTTTTTCTTCGCCAATTTGCCATCTCTTGCCCTCACGCGGATAAACACCAATGATTTTAAAGCGCATAGAATCTCTTTCGTATTTGCCTGCATGCTTTTTTCAATAATCGTCAAACGATATCTACCTTCTCCATCTTTATAAGGATATGTCCTTGTTTCTTTCAATCTAACCCTGGTTTTTAGCATAGCGGCAATAGTTTTTCCATAAGTTAAAATATAATCCGTAAGTGAACTTACTTGAACCCCTTCAACATTTGTTGAAGTAGATTTCTTTTTCCAAAAAAATTCTCTTCCCCAAAAATCTCATCCATTATCATTCTTAAATGGTGGACTTCGTTATCATCTATTGAGATAAAAATCACTCCATCTTCTCTTAATAAACTTCTTGCTAAAAATAATCTTGGATACATAAAATTAAGCCAATCAGAGTGATACCTTCCACTTGCCTCTGTATTTGTTGTAAGTTTTTTGCCTTCACTGTCAATCTGCCCTGTTTTTTCTAAGTAATCCTTTAATGGTTCTTTAAAATTATCACGATAAATAAAATCTTTACCCGTGTTGTAAGGAGGGCCTATATAAATCATTTTTATTTTACCAAAGTAAGGTTTAAGCAGCAATTTTAATGTCTCTAAATTCTCACCAACAATAACAATATTCCCAGTCTTATCAAAATCAACAGACTTTTCTTTATCAGGTTTCAGTGTTCCATAAGCAGGAGATTGAGTAAGTTTATAAAGATTATTTTTTCCAGCTCAATTGAAATAAAATCTATCATCTTCCTTTTCAATAATTTCCCCGCTGAGTAATGCTTTTAACTTCTCAAAATTAATCTTATTATCCTCAAAAACCTCAGGGTAAATTTTCTTTAATCCTTCCTTAATATCAGTTTTTACTATTCTATTTATCTTTTTAATCTCCATTTATTGCCTCCATAACAAGATTCGCCATTTCATATAACGTTCCCAGCATAAAAGAAGTTTTTTAGAAGCAGAAATTTGCCTGCCTGTGCCGAAGTCAGGCAGGGGTGAGTGCTGTAAGGCACGAACCTTTTATGCTGTGTTATACGCTGTGCCGACATCGTATCATTCACCCTTCTCCAAGAACTTTCTTTGCTTTTGCCTTAATATATCTCACAAATTCCTCTGAGGTCATACCTTTGGTTTCCTCATGAATTCTCAAGCGTGCGTAATGAACCTCCTGAAGCGCTGGGTCTTTTGGAAAATCTTTCTTTACCTTTTTCCAAAGTTCATCATTTTTCTTCATATTTCTCATCTCCTTATATTAATTCTCCAGGTGTTACTATCTCTAAATCTGGATAACCCAGAGATGCATTCACCATATTTACAATCTTTCAAGTCTTGATCTTAACGATATGTTCAAAATTCCAGCTGAGCAAGTAATCAATTCTATTTACTGTGGCGATAGAAATGTGCAGTGCATCTTCTGGATAATCAGACGGTATAGCTCCGTGTCTAACATAATCATCTGCTAACATTCTACTCTCCTCATCTATCGACAAAATCTTAAAAGAAACCGCTGTTTCTCTCAACTTCTTTCTTAATCGTGTATCTCTTGTTTCATCAATTTCAGCCAAAACTACTTCATGGACATAGGTATCAAAAGCCTCTATGTTCTCAAAGAAGAGTTGAGTTAAAAGTTGCCTGAGGGTTCTTTTTGTCGAATAATGCGGATATCACAGATGTATCCAGATATAGTTTAATTTTTCCTCTCATCTAATCAACCTCTTACAGGCATTTCGTATAACTTGTTCATAGACGAACTATTTCGCTTTTTGTCCTGTTTTGAGATTATAGACGAAGTATTTCGTTTATCCCAACTCCTGAATAGCCATTAATCTTTTACCTTTGACAATTTTTATCACTTATCACCTCCTTCTTTGAGTCTCAATGTATAAAGTGGACTCAGAGGGCTGCTTCTTAATAAAGTAAAAGAAACCTCTGTTGTAATATAAAGTCTCCCCTTACCCCTCTTTGCCAAAGAGGGATTATGAATTGTATCTTTGCCAATATTTACCTTCTCCATACACAAAAGTGTATTATAATTTGAAAAATGAAGTCAATAAGAAATCAAAACACATTATGAATATCATATAGGGGATTAAATAAGGTTGGATGAGCGAGAAATAAAAAATCGTTGGGCAAAACAAAGTTCTCTAATTCTTATGTAGACGTTTCTTTACTGAATATCTGGGGAAAAACCTTATGAACCTAAAAATATTTTAGAAATAGTATCTTATTCTCAGTTCAATTCTGTAGTCATTAGGTTTTTCACCGAATTCAGTACCTTTCTGTCCAATCAGGGCTGTGCCTTTCAAGCGTAACTCCCAATTCGTAAAACCAGTATAGAGGAATTCTGGAGATAAGGAGAGGCTTTTATCATTGAGGTTCATGATCATTGTGATTGCAGGAGTAAAATAAAGGACATTAAAAGGCTCTTTCTGGCTTATACGAAGGTATAAATAATCCTTCATCGGGTTTGGACGACCATAATTTCCCTGGGTGAGATTGGTTGCCTTCTTTAATAGAGAATCACTGCCTTTTGTAATAAAGGATTCATAACCCTTATCAATAAAGGATAAGTAATCTTTCATTTCAAGGTGTGTAAACCCTGTTCCATTACGATAATATTCAAAAATGAAAGTGGTATCCCATGGGGTCAGGTAGCGAATTCCAAGCAAATAGCTCTTTGCATCAAATTTTGATTCGGAAATGTTCCCCTGATTATCCGTAACCTTCTTCGTCTGATTATTAATAAAGGCGAATTCTCCATGGATTTCAAAATTTGAAGTAATGTTTCTTGAAAAATCGATACCAAAACGATTCGTCTTACTCCCTCCGGTTAACCCAATAAGGTCAATGTCCGTATCGTAAAGGAGAAAATAGAGTTTTCCAGCAAAGTTGAGCTGATTAATCTTCCCGAAGTCTTCGTTGATATGCTCATACACTGGTAATATAATCGGAGTAAAAGAAAATGTTTTTAAAGGGCCACTAAAACTTTTTATATAATCGGCTGAAGCCGTAACAAACCCTTCCAGTGCAAGTTCAGGATCATCAGGGTCCTTGGGCCTGCTGATAAATCCCACGGGGTTAAAGGCATACCCTTTGCCCCAGAGAAGTGTCTGTTTTCCAAATTTGAAGCTAAGAGAATCCGAGGGTTTGAGAGAAAGATAGCCTTCATAGATAATCCTTTTTGTCTCATTATGGTCCCAGCCAAGATAAGAATATTGCAAATCGAAATTGGCCCTGACGAACAGACGCGCAATCCCTTTTTCATAGCTTCCTTCAATCTGGAGTTTGCCATTGTATTCCTCAATAGTTTTTCCTTCATCTCGGTTATAAAATCTTAGTTTGTATATGGCAGAATCCCTGTCGAGAATAAAAAGAACAGGTCTTAGTTCAACATAACCACCAAGGTGGTAGGGCTTCTTCTCTATTTCGGAGGGTTCAAATTTATACTCTTCTTCTCCCAACGCCACGGAACTTAATAAAATAACTATCCATATAGCCCCAAAAAGAATCCGTTTCACCTTACACCTTTCACCTTACACCTTACACCTTTCACCTTCTCATCGACTCCATATTGGGCATAAAAGTAAGAGTAAAGACCTCGTCTTTGAACTCTCTTTTCTTCAGATTTGCAATGATGATAACGGATTTATAACCCTTATAAAGCGGACTATCCGTTTCAATAACAGATGGCCTAATAATCCCTCCCCCAAAATCTTTAATTTCTTTAAAATAGAGGGTTTTGATGAGCATGTCCGCTTCAGTCCGACATTCAATCTTTGTGGGTATTTTCTTATTTTTGTCAGCCCATAGTTTAAGCCTATCGTAGGCGACGGTTTTTGTCTTGGCCTTTAGATGGAGAAGATATTCATTCCCTTGTTCCTCGATTTTTTCGACATCATATTCATCTGCATAGTCAAGTTGCATGATATCCGAGTTGTTGAAAATACCTCCTACTACCGATTGAAGGCTTGTGATACGGACAGGCTTGCCCACATTAGGAATGTAGAGCCACATATTGTCTCCAAGTCTCAAGGTGCTTCGTCCCTTCTCACTTGCTGGCGATAAAAATAAAGCCGCCACCTTATCCTTCCCTTTTTTAACTGTAAAAAGAACATACTCCTTCTTTTTCCCGTCAGGCTCAATGTTAATAAGCTTTCTGTAGAGTTCATAGGATTCTGGGTTGAGATTTCGATCAATTTGTTTCAATAATTGAGTGCCATCAATGGCATAGACCGGAACAGCAATTAGCAGTGCAAACAAACAAATCAGAATTTTCTTCATATTTAACCTCTCTTTCTTTGCATTAGGTCCAAGATTTAAGGCCCAAGGTGAAGGGTTAAAGGCAAAAAATATTTTTAGCTATTTTCCTTTGACCTAACACCTTTCACCTTTGACCTTTCATATTCTCTTATACATGCCTCAATGCCTTGATCGGCTCCATCCTTGATGCCTTAAAAGCTGGCTGCAGGCTAGCGATCATCGAAATAACGATAACTATAAGAGAAACCACTAGCATATCCATTGGCGTCACTTTTGCTGAGAGAATCAATCCAGTCTGCCTTCCAAAACTAAAAGTAATCTTAGAAAAATTGATGACAGCAATAATAATGAGTCCAAGAATATTTCCTGAGATGACTCCTAAGAGCCCAAGGGAGAATCCTTCCATGACAAATAGGGAAAGGATTTTCCCGGGCAGGGTTCCAATGGCGGCAATCGTTCCGATCTCTCTAATCCGTTCATAAACAGCCATGATCATGACGTTCATGATACTGATTAAAACAATGGCAATCAGCATCAATTTAATAAATAAGGCCATAAGATCAATCATCCTTGCAATGTTATAGAAGGGAGAGAGTTTTTCCCAGGTGTGGACCTCAAACATGGGTTTTCCTTGCTTGGTGAGTTCGCCAGAAAGGATTCCCTCAAGTTTATTGCTGAAACTTTGGAGACGACCGAAATCTTTTAGCCGGATGGCCACCTCGCTTACCTCCATCTCCTCCATTCTCAAAACCTCCATTGCATCCTCAATATGGATATAGCCATCCCTTCCCCCTGGACCTGTAATACTCTCCAGGATCCCCGAAACCTTAAACTGTTTTCCGTTGACAGAACCATCCTTATTCGTGGCAATGACGACGACTGTATCCCCAATATTAACCTTCATGCTCTTCGACATAAGTTCAGGAATCCATATCTCTCCTTTCTCAAGGGGTTTTCCTCCACCATTGGTAACCCTTGAAGGAAGAAGGGGAACTGTTTTTAATTCCCGATCTGGATAGACTCCATTTAGCCTGATATTGGTTGTCTCAACAAAGGTACTAAACATCCCTCCAAATTTAATTCTTGGAGAATAGGCCTCTATCTCGGGTTGTTGGTTAAGAATTCCTTCCAGTTTCTTATAAGATGGAAGTCTAAGATTCATGTTGAGAGGAAGATTATCAATGGAAGCCAGGTAGCCCTTTCGATGCACTTGGAGATGCCCCAACATCGAATCGGTCATCTGGCCGATCATCATGTTCTTAAAAGAACCTGTGACAGAAATAAAGAGCAAAACAAATACAACCCCAAGTGTGATAAGAGAGGCTGTAAACTGTAGATAATCTCTGCCTCCCCTACGATTTTTTGGTCATGGGTGGAGAAGATGAAAGTGGTTTGAAACTCATTCCTCATCTTTTTCATCGACTCAAGAACCATAAATGCCGTCTTATGGTCAAGATTAGCAGTGGGTTCATCGGCCAGGACAAGTTTCGGATTTGTGACCAGTGCCCTCGCAATGGCTACCCTTTGCTTCTGTCCACCAGATATCTGATCAGGATATTTATCTTTCTGATCAGCCATTCCGACTGCCTCAAGAAGTGTCATAACCCTCCTTTTCCTCTCAGCCGAAACAACATTCTGAACCATAATCAGGGGATATTCGATATTTTCATAAACTGTAAGAACGGGAATCAAATTAAAGTCCTGAAAAATGAAGCCGATGTTTTCTCCCCGGAACTTAGCGCTCTGTTTCCGGTCAAGATGCAAAACATCGGTGCCTGCAACTTCGAGTTTTCCTTCCGTGGGTTTATCGAGGCATCCAATCAGATTAAGGAGCGTTGTCTTACCGCTACCGGAAGGACCGACAAAGGAGACAAAGGAGGCGGGTTCGATTTCAAAACTCACTCCATTGAGTGCCCTGATCGCAATTTCCCCGACCTGATAATCTTTGCTTACCTTCGTTGCCACGACACTATAAATCTTTGTAATATTCTCTGCCACTACCAGTCCCATCATTTTCTCCTTTCTTCACTTTGCTTTTTTGAAAGAGATGCCTTCATAGATTCGATTTCCTGTCTAACCATGACAGGCCGCTCGTCACTTGGATCTAACAATTGCTCTAACTTTAAAAATTCCTCCCAGGCTTTAATCGCACCTAAATAGTCCTTCTTGTCATATTTAAGAACGACGCCTAAATTAAATCGGCTATTTGCATGCATAGGGTTGTCCTGGGCAGCTTGGCGAAAGGCTTCTATGGCTTTATCAAATTGCCCCAATTTTCGATACATAATCCCCATGTCCGTCCTCACATCTGGATTCCTGGGATCAATTGCTAAGGCCTTTGAGTAAGCGTCGATCGCTTCCTGATATCTATCCGTATCAAAATAGGCATTGCCTAAGGTAATCAAGGCCTGAAGATTCTTAGGATCTTTTTCAAGGATCGATTTGGCTAATCGGATATCTTCCTCATAATCGGCCTTATTTTTTTCAGATTCCCCAACGGTGGAACCAATCATAGACGGTTGGATTGGCGAAACCATGGGCTGAATTTTTAAAATAGCAACTACTGCACCAAGTATAAATCCAATAAGAAGTGAAACTGCTGAAATCAGTATTACATTCTGTTTACTTACCAATCCACGAGGAGTTTGTGACTCTTTTTCTTCTATAAATCCATTTTGAGAAGGTATTTTATACTTCCTATTCATTTTGAAAATCTCCTTGATGTTTTAAAAGATTATAGATAAGAGTTTTTCCTCTCTTTTGCAGAAAATGGTTATGAAAGGCGCTAAATACAGCAAAAGGAGGGTAAAGAATTATAACGATCTGGAAAAGATAAACGAAGGCTTCAGCCTTTTGAAACTGACCGAAAAGACCTGATATTCCATAAAAACCAAAAAATATAGGCATTAGTGTTCCCGCATATTTCCCTATCATTCTCACTTCGTGATTCTTCCGGTTGAAGTACCGGATACCCATATCATCCAGAGTCCATAGGGTGGATAGGAGAAGAGAGATTACGATTGTGATTCCTGTGACAATGAGGAATCGCCCAGGTTGAAACTGCCCTGTTGGAATCAATAATGAGGCTGTGGCCGGTTCGCCTGTAACGATTTGAAGAACAAGAAGAAGCTTCGTTCCAAAGAGAAGACCAATGCCAATGCCTTGAAAAGGACGGAGGAGCCAGTGTTTTATAAAATGAAACTCAATATCTTCTTTTTCTTCAACTCGAAGAAAAGCCTCATTTCTTTCCTGGACTAATCTATTTAAACCTTCAAAAATAGGAAATAAAAAATAAAGGGGGAGACAGAGCAGAACCGCAATCCGCAAGAACCTGAAGAGTCCTTTATAGATTGCCTCAGACCCTTTAAGGAATGTGAAGTCTCCTAAAAAGATGGAGAGGAAAATGGTGAGAATCAAAATTGCAACAGCGTGGCCTATTTCCTTGGTCCACCGACGAAACTTATTGGAGGAGGTTAATGAGGTCATTATCATAATCTTACCCTTTTTACCATGGCATATCCAAGAATAATTCCCAATGGGGTAAGTGATGTGTTTCTATAATCTCGCAAACCCTATTTAATTCATCCAGATATCCACGGCATCTCTCACATTGAGAAAGGTGTTTTTGAAGCGTAATAAGTTTTTTCCTTCCTAATTCCTGATGCGAATATAGGATCAAGGATTTCTCATATCTTCGACATGGGTTCATTTTTCCCCTCCAATCGATTAGAATCCCCCTCACCTTAATCCTCTCTATTTCCATTGCTGGAGGTGAGGGATTTTTTTACACTTTTTCAGCATGAATTTCAGGAATCTTTTCCCCAGACTTAAGTTCTCTCCCACAATAGGGACAAAAGATTAATCCCTCTTTTCTAAATTTTGTAGATTCCCTTAAAGTTTTAAAAAAGTATCCAGCAATCAGCACTCCAGCAATAATGAGAATCAGCATCAAGAAAAAGGGAAAGATTGGCCAAATCCTTGGGCCAAAAGAGTGATATCTCCATCCCCACATAGGATATATGAAAGGATAGAATGGCCAGATATGGAAAAATAATTTGTAAATGATCCCGACGATTATCACAATTCCTGCAACAATCAATCCCCACCGAAAAAAAGTCTTCATTGTTTTATTCCTCCTTTATTTTTTATCAATGATAACCCCTTCGAGGACCTCTGCCAATTCCCACATTGATTCCAAATTCTGTCCCCATTCCAAGCATACAATCCCATGGGAGTCGGTCCAATTGGTCGTTTGTGAATATCGAGCGAGCCTTCATCTGATAAGAAAAAGAAAGACGTTCAAGCTTTGTTTGAAGCTCCAGAATCTTACTCTGGCGATCAAGAAGAATCTTTGGGTCAATCTTTGGGTCAGAAATCAAGTAGCGAAACTCCATATTTAAGATTATTAACTCTCTACGAATAGGGGTGGCCTCTTTATAGAAAGAATTCTGAATATCTTTTAATACGCTTAGTTGTTCCTCTGAAAGAATACTGGATAAAGATTTTGAACAATCCCTTCTTATCTCTGGTCTGAGTAATGGTCTATACTGAACATATAAAGTTCCTTCTCCGTTTGATTCTCGAAGGTTAAATAGTATGAAAAGAAAAACGAGAAATATAAGTATGATTCCCCTGAAAATGGGTCTAACTCTTAATTTATGAGGGACTTCCAAAAACGGATGATTCTTAGAATTCTTTGATCTTAAAAGATGACCAAGAAACAAAAATAGTTTTTCCCAAACAATAGGTTTTTGGAAAAGACCATCTATTTCCTTTGCTTTCACTCTTCCTTCAGTCTCTTCATTTACAAACCCTGTAATGATTTCTGTCTTTAAGTTAGGTTGAATCACTTTAGCCTTTTGGATTAATTCAAAGCCATCCACCCCGGGCATTTGTAGGTCGGTAATCAAGATATCGAAATACTTTTCATTAAGGCTCTTCAATGCTTCTTCTCCATTGGAACTGGATTCCACTTCATATCCTGAACTTTGAAGAAGTTTTTCCATGGCTCCTCTCGAGAACTCATCATCCTCAACGATTAAGATTCTTTTAATCTTCATGATTCATCCTCTTTTATCTTAAGAGGGGCAGGATATAGCACCCATTTATCCCACCCCTCCTTCATGGAAATTACCTCCTTTTAAAAATTGTGATTTGTTTAAGTTGAAAATGGGCGAGGAAATCCTTCTCGCCCCTCTGTTTTACCAGCGCCCCATTCGACCCATCTTTCCCATTCCACGGCCCATACCTGGTCCATAGACAGAGAGTTGAGCTTGCTGCTCTGGGGTTAAAACCTTCCGAATTTCAAGCCTCAGATTGGTTCCCTTCTCAGCGATCTTGGACTGCAGATTCAGAATCTCTTTTTGAAGGGTCGTAATCTTTGCCTGATCTGGATTCGGGCTCAACCATAGACTCCGAAGTTCAGTCTTCTTCTTCAGAAGGTCCTGTTGAAGGGGAGCAGTCTCATCCAGATAGGCTTTCTGTAGGGCCTGAATCTTCGAAGATTGCTCTGCGGTAAGGTTAGGGATAGCAGGATAACCATATCCAGGTCCCCAACCCATTCCTCGACCAGGTCCCCAGGCAAAGGCTACTGTCGTCATTAAGGCCACTGCTAAAACAAGTCCCACGCCAATGACGGTTTTCTTTCTCATTTGGATTCACCTCCTTTCTTGCGGATTTTTACTTCCTCAGTTTTACTTTATTGACCTCTGAGGAGAAATTAATCGAAATGAGATAACTTCTTCAGATTCTAAATTTAGGGATAGATTAGAAAATTAACAACGAAGAGGAATTATAGGTAGAGAATTATCAGAAGTGATAGTGTGAGGATTAAAAACTTTAAAATTAATGAAATCACTATCTTCATCAATAAAAAACATCGATGGTAAAGCACCATTCCCTGGGATTTCATTGGAAACAATGGAGTTGAAAGGACAAGGATTACATTTCAATGATGGGTTATGTGAGTTTAATGGGCAACCTGACCCCATCTTTTGAACAAAATTCAAAGGAATCATACCCAGTAGAATGGGGATGAGAATGATTGCAAAAAGAAAAATAAGGAATTTGTTTCTGGCTAACATTGAAGCCTCTATAAATTAAACTTGATTTTATAAAGAGCAACTTTAATGCCATAGTATGAAAATAATTTGTTAAAAAGGAATTTTGTGAATAAATTCAAAAAGTTATTATGGCAGGAAATGAATATAATTAAATTTTAAATAATCCGATTCATTCGACAAGGATGTCGAACTTAGAGATTTAAAAATGGCGTTTTATTTTTAATATCGCCTAATTAAAAACTTCGACAATTTTTTCCAAATTTCGACAAAACTGTCGAAAGAAATTATTGGATTTCCATCTTCATATTCTTCTCTTCTTGGAGAGGGAAAAAGTCGTTTTAAAGGCAATTTTATTAATGGATATGCCCGAGTTTTTATATTGAATTGGTTTAAGAGATATTATAAACTGCTTGACCTATTTAAAATTATATGGCAATTTAATAACATCGAATCAATCAATAGATGGAGATAAGAAAATGTGCGCTAAAAAAACTTCTGATAGAAAAGAAGATTTGAAGAAATTTAAAGAAGAGATTGTTCATCAATTCCATATCATTTCAGAAGATGTTATTAGCCAAGTAAAGCAAGTAGCAGAAGGAGTCGCAAATATAGATGAAAAATTGGAGAGAAGATTTAATGAATTAAAAACTCAAATTCAAGAAACCAGACAGGAGGTTTTAGCGGCTGTTAAATTTTCTTATGCAGAATTGGATAAACGTATTACCACCCTGGAAAAGGAATTTCTTGAACTAAAATACCGCGTAGAAAAAATAGAGACTCGACCTATCTCCTAAACATCTGTTAGATCCTCAACAATTAGTTAGCTTAATGATGTGTGAGATCAAATTATCTCCCTGAAATTTTCCTTTTTATGAACTATATTTAAAAAAATTCTTTGAAGAGAAAGTAAATCATAACCATATTGGAAGAAAATGAATAGGTAGGCGATTAGCCCAGTCTCTTTCTTAATACCCAAGTACTTACTGAATAGAATAAGGATGAAAAGGCAAAAAGGATAAGAAGAGAAATCCAGGTAGGAAGAGAATGGCGAGATGAAAAGAGGGAGTTTCTTAAAGACTCTACACTATAGGTTAATGGAAGAAGGTAGGAGATGAACTGAATTGGTTTTGGCAGAGTTTCAATAGGGATAAACACACCACTTAAAAAAATCATCGGGAATCTAAAGAGATTGGCTAAGGTTTGCGCCTCAAAAACCTCCTTTACTGCAACTGATACAAACCCGCCCAGACCTGAAAAGGCGATAGATGATAAGACGAGGGAAGAGAATAGAAGAAAAGGATTGAATTTAGGAAACGAGAAGAAAATGAGCGATAAAATAAATATGGACAAAGCAACAATGAATCCAAAGAATGCCCCGCCAAGTATCTTCCCCATTAATACACCCTCCAGTGAAACTGGAGCCAGAAGTAGACGCTCGAATGAACCTAATCTTCTTTCAAAGGTAATCACAACTGCCTCCATCGAGGTTGCTCCAAAAAGGAGGGTCATCCCAAGAAGTCCTGGAACGAGATCAATCATTCCAGTTGGGTTTCTTAAATAAAAAGCAAGCGCCATCGCCAAAGGGAAAAGAATTCCCCAAGAAATATTTGGAGGTTTAAAATAGTAGCTTTTGATATCCTTAAGACCAATAAAATAGATTGCTTTTAGTTCATTCACGATCATCATCACACCTTTTTCCCTTCTTTATCAACCATCATAATTTCCTTATCCAATCCCGTAATACTAACAAAGGCATCTTCAAGGGTAGGCTGAAGCGTGTTTACTGAACTAATGACAATCCCTCTCTCGCGAAGAGAATAAAAGAGGTTTTCCAAGGATGGCCTTTTTGAAAACGACAGGATAAAACGATTTTGATTTTGCTTTACTTCCTCGACACCCTCCATCTCCTTTACCCTTTTAGATAAATCAGAAGTTCCAGGATTCTCAACACCTACCTCTATGACAAACTTCTCCTGGACAGATCTTCTTAGGGCTTCTGGTGTATCATTAGCAATGATTCTCCCCTTTACAATAATGGCAATACGATGGCAAAGAAGATTTGCCTCTTCAATATTATGGGTTGTAAGAAAAATAGTTGTTCCCTGTTGATTGAGATCTCGAATCATCGACCTCAAATTTCGGGCACTCATGACATCAAGGCCACTTGTTGGCTCATCCAAAAAAACAATAGGAGGTTTATGAACCAGAGCCGCAGCAATGGTAAGGCTTCGCTTCATCCCCTTTGAGAGTTTTGAAAAAGGGATATCTTTTTTGGACTCTAATCGGACAAGTTGAATTAGTTCTTCAGCACTTTTCTCCCTCTCATCTTTCGGAACTCCATAGAGTTGTCCCATGAATATTAGGTTTTCAAGGCATGTCAGTTCATCATACAGATTTGAGATTTCAGGAACTACCCCAATTTGGCGTTTTACCTGAACGGTTTCCTTTTGAATATCCAAACCCATCACTCTTGCCTTCCCCTCAGAAGGGGTAAGGAGTCCACAGAGCATCCGAATAGTGGTTGTCTTCCCTGCCCCATTGGGACCAAGAAAACCAAAAATCTCTCCTTGCTTTACTTTGAAATGAATATGATCGACTGCCAAAAGACCATTATAATACTTTGTTAAACCCTCAACTTCAATTACCCACTTTGTTTCCAAAATTCCTCCTTGGCTTGTAGAAGGGGTGGAAGAAAAGAAAACCTTTCTCCCACCGAGCGAAACTACTCTTTTATCTTCTTTATCCTTTCTTCTACACGGGCGATCTCATCCTCAAGGCCGCGTTTGTAACTCTCGAGCCATTCCTTTTCCTCTTTTGGAGAAAGAGGTCGAGTGTGGTGAGGCATACAGCATCCCCCATAAAAATGGTGCCATGAATGGAAGGGATGTCCCATTTTAGGTTCGCAACACATAGCATTCACCTCCTTTCATGCTTCGATCCTTTTTCATAATAATTCTTATAGATTTTTAAAAATTGATCGAGTGCTTCTTTTCTTTTCTGGATGGTGATGGCCCACCCATGGAGAATCTCTTCTCCCTGAGGGGTAATTCGATAAATCCTCTTTGCAGGGCCAGGCCCCTTTGTATCCCATCTCGATTTTACCCATCCCTCTTTTTCCATACTCCTCAAATTCCGGTAGATTGCCCCAACATCTGGGGGGTGATTGTGAAATCGAAAATCTGAAACCTTTTCAATCAGCTCATAACCATAGGATTCCTTTTCCTTCAAGGCTAAGAGGATGAAGGGTTGAAGAAGCCTCGGGGCTTTCTGCTCCGAACAGCCACACCCCTGGATTTCAGAATCATGTTTAACACAGGAATCGTTATTTTGATGGCACATTTTTTTCTATTTTATATGTTTAAAACATATATATGATATTTTCAAAATTTTGTCAAATTAAAAATTTAACTAACTTCCCATGACTGTTTTGTATCCCACGACCCATGAAAATCCCCCTCACCTTAAACCAGGGAAAGGGTGAGGGGAAAAATCATTTTCAAAGTAATTTTTCATGACAGTTTTGTCACCCAAGAACGATGAAAATTTATAATCCCCCCTCACCTCCCTTTAGAAAAGGGGGGATGGTGGGATTTGAAAGTTATTTTAAAAGTAAACTATTTTGAATTTCCTTTCGTCTTCCCCTTTTCCAGAAGACTGTGTCGCAATGACCATTTTTCTACGGCGACCTTGTTGATTTTCCCTATTTGGACACCATCTCCGTGGAGAAGAGGGAGGGAAGGAGGGCGAAATGTGAAAAGAAAATTTCAGATTTTAGTGTAAAAATCTAATGAAATCTCATAAAAATTTAGTTAAATTATTATTAAAAATAGAGAAGGAACCATGATAAAATATAAAAAAAGGATCATCTCCCTTTTCCCCACTATTTTAACAATTTCTCTTCTTCTTAGTACGGCTTCTCCGGTTTTCTCTAAACCCATCATCCCTTTTGGCTTTTGTCCAAAATATAACCCCAGAATTATGTATCAACTCTATCAACCTTTCATCAATTATCTCAATGAAGTGACTCCTTATCAATTTGAAATTAAATTATCAAGGGTTTATCAAGATATCATCGATAGAATTGGAAAGGGCGAAATCTCTATTGCCTCGTGTGGGCCAGTCTCTTATATCAAGGCGAGAGAAAGATATAGAGTCACCCCAATTCTTCGTGCCTTGAGCAGAGATGGAAAACCCTACTATCGAGGTATTGTTATTGTTCGTCAAGAGAGTCCCATTCAAAATATCACCGACCTGAAAGGAATGCGGTTCGCTTTTGGTCAAGCCTGGTCCACTGCTGGACATATCCTCCCTGAATATTATCTACTAAAAGCCAATATCCGATTAAAGGATTTAAAAGCCTATGATTTTCTCAGACATCATGATTCTGTTGTGAGCGCGGTGCTTAAGGGTCAATTTGATGCCGGGGCTGTAAAGGACATCATCGCCTATAAATATCAACACCAAGGGCTTCGATCCATTTTCTTGACAGAACCCATCCCTACGGTCCCAATCATTGTCAGACAGGATGCACCAAAAGAAATGGTTCAATCCGTTAAAACATCTCTTCTCAATCTTAATCCTGAAAATCCAGTGCATCGCACAAAAATGGCCCAATGGGATGAAGAATTTAAATATGGATTTACAGAGGTATCAGATTCTGATTACGATTCCATTCGTCACATTCTCCGAGTCGTCGAGAAAGAACACGGAGCAAAGGGACCTATCCGGGAATGAAATTCATAAACCCAGTTCGAACCCTACAAGGAAAGTTTACTCTTTATCTTTCGATTCTCATAATAGGGATTATCTCTATCCTTTCGTTCTTGAATATTTCGAGGGAAATAAAACTCCTCCGAGAAGCTATTGTTAAGGAAGGAAAGGCCCTTGTGGAATCCTTGGGCATCTCTTGTACCAACACCATGCTTTATGAAGAGATTGGCTTGGTTGAAGAAGGAGGACTTCTTGATAATTACATTTCCGACTTGATGCAGAGAAAAGACCTTAAAGTCCTCTATGCCATGATTATCGATCCTAATGGGAAGGTTGTAGCTCATAACTCCATGATTGAGCTTGGAAGTACCTATCATGATGAACTAACCAAGCGAGTGCTAACTTCATCGAATACCCTGATCCAATACCCTTCTGAAAATGTACTCGAAATCTCCACTCCTCTATCCATCTCCACCAAGAGGTGGGGAACTTTAAGGGTTGGCATCTCTCTGGAGGGTTTGAAAAAAGAGGTCTCATCGCTTCTATGGAAATATATTCTTTATACTGCTCTCTTTATTGCGTTTTCTATCATTTTCATTGCCTTTCTCTTTAGATTAATCACAAAGCCCTTAAAATCTCTCGCCTTAGAGATGGACCAAACAAAATTGGGAGCGGATTCTTTTCCTCCTCCAATCCCTGGGGAAGATGAAATCGGTATTCTCCGAAAAAGTTTCTATCGGTTGCTTCAGAGGATCAAGGAGGACGAGAAGGAAAAAGAAAGAACACAACGGAACCTAATTTTAACAGAAAAAATGGCCGCTATAGGAAAACTGACTTCCGGAGTAGCCCATGAAATTAATAATCCACTTGGAGGCCTTCTCAACTGCATCTATCACTTTAAACGAGGAGAGCTCTCTCCAGAGAGACAGAAGGAATATTTACAACTGATGGAGGATGGAATTAAACGAATTCAAAAAACAGTCACCAATCTTCTTGATTATGCCCATACCCCTCATCTTGAACGGACCTCAGTCAATCTGAACTCCTTAATTGACAAATCCCTCTCCCTTTTAGATTATGAAATTAGGGAACATAGGATTGAGGTGATTAAAGCAATCCCTGAAAACCTTCCCATGTTGGAATTGGATAAAAATCAGATGTCCCAAGTTTTTGTCAATCTCTTTCTTAATTCTATTCAAGCCATGAAAGATGGAGGAATTCTAAGAATAAGCGCAAAGAGCTCTAATGGGCAACTGATAATCACCATTTCTGATACGGGGAAGGGAATCCCAGAAGAGATTCTTCCAAAGGTTTTTGATCCTTTCTTTACGACTAAAGGAGCTGAAAAGGGGACAGGGTTGGGACTCTGGATTACTCAAGGTATTATTGAGCGACACGGAGGAATGATTCAACTCTCAAGTCAAGAAGGAAGGGGAACCACCGTAGAAATTCGATTCCCTATTGACACTCCATAAGAGAGGATAAGAGCATGGATGGACGACTAAAAGTTATGGTTATCGATGACGAACCCTTAATGAGGATAACGATTCAGGATGCCCTTGAAGCGGAGGGATACGAGGTAAGCATCGCAGAGACGGGCCAAAAAGGATTGTCCCTTTTTCGCAAGAATCCAGTCGACATCCTTATTACTGATTTGAAACTCCCTGACATGGATGGCCTTCACATCCTAAAGGAAGCCAAGCGGATGAACCCCGAAACCCAAGTGATCATGATCACGGCTTATGGCTCCATTGATTCTGCTGTCACAGCCATGAAGGAGGGGGCCAGTGATTATCTGACTAAACCCTTCTCAATGGACGAACTCCTGCTCATTCTTAAAAGACTCCTCCGAATAAAACAATTGGAGGTGGAAAATATTCGTCTAAAGGAGAAAGTAGAGGAACGATTTAGTTTAGAAGGATTGATTGGGAAAAGCCCCCAGATGCAGAAGATTTATGACTTGATTGAAACCGTCTCTCAAACAGATACCACAGTTCTGATTCAGGGAGAGAGTGGAACAGGAAAAGAGATGGTGGCCAATGCCATTCATCTCAAAAGTTTAAGAAAGGACGGACCTTTTATTAAAGTAAATTGTTCTGCCCTTCCTGAGACCCTTCTTGAGAGTGAACTTTTTGGCCATGAAAAAGGAGCCTTTACAGGAGCTATGAGGCAGAGAAAAGGAAGATTTGAATTGGCTCACGAAGGAACTCTCTTCCTCGATGAGATAGGAGAGGTCTCTCCTGTCGTTCAAGTCAAGCTCCTCCGAGTGCTTCAGGAAAGACAATTTGAGAGAGTGGGGGGAAGCGAAACAATTTCGGTGGATGTCCGCCTAATCTGTGCAACTCAGAAAGATCTCAAAGAAGAGATAAAAAAAGGAACTTTTCGTGAAGATCTCTATTATCGTCTCAATGTAGTCCCTATTTTTCTTCCCCCCTTGAGAGAAAGGCGCGAAGATATCCTCCTTCTGGCTGAACACTTTATGAATAAATTTTCAAAAAAAATGGGGAAAGAGATCTACGGAATCTCAGAGGAGGCCAAAAATATTCTTCTCAAATATCCTTTCCCTGGAAATATCAGAGAACTTGAGAATATGATAGAAAGGGCAATTGCCCTCATGAAAGGGAAGCACATCCAGGCTGAAGATCTTCCAGAAGAACTCTGGAGCCAACGAGCCTTAATCCAAGAAATCTGTAAAAAAATTCAGGATCCTAAGCCCCTTTCGCAGGCGGTCAACCTTTTTGAAAAAGAGTATATCCAAAAGGTTCTTGAAAGGACAAAAGGGAAAAAAGGCCAAGCTGCTGAGATTTTGGGGATTTCAAGGAAAACCCTCTGGGAAAAAATCAAAGAGTTAGAGATCGAAATTTAAAATTAGTTCTTTTTGGTAAAAATTGTTACAAATGAGTAATAATTTAAATCCATAATAGATTCTAATAAGTTATCCTTCTTTTTTCTAAATATGTTACTCCTACGTAACCCTCAAAACTCTATAATCTTTAGATCAATTCTTTATAATTAATTGGTTTTTTAATGGTTTTTTAATTTTAATTTTTGTTGGAATATATATTGCAATCTTATCCCCATATAAAAGGAGTGAGTTAGGTAAAAGGAGATAAATTTTGGAGATGGTTCTTAGCTCACCTTCCTTCCATCCCCAATAGATTATCTTCTTTTCCTAACCCTTTAGATAAGGGGAGCTAAAAATGGGCTCCCCTTAATCAAAATTTAAACTCTTTTGAGGAGGTGGATATGTCTGTTTCAAGAAGAGAGTTTATAAAGTTGAGTGGAGCTGGCTCCATTGCCCTGCTCTTCGGAGAAAAATTCAGAGCTTTTGAGGTTTTAGCACAAGAAAAACCGCTTGATACCAAAATCGTCCATACAGTTTGCCAGGTCTGTAGCGGTGGATGTGCTGTAAAGGCTTTTGTTAAAGATGGTCGGGTAATGGAATTGAGGGGAAACCCTGACGATCAGATTAGCAGAGGAATTCTCTGTGTAAAAGGAATTTCAGGAATCCAGTGGCTCTATGACCCCGACCGCCTCAAATTCCCCATGAAGCGGACCAATCCAGAAAAGGGAATTGGTGTGGATCCCCAATTTGTGAGAATTTCGTGGGACGAGGCGTATGGGATTATTGCCCAGAAATTAAATGAGTATAAAGAAAAGTTTGGGCCTGAATCTATCGCCTTTATTATGAGACCCAATCCTTTTTCTCAACGTCTTGCCAAGGCGATAGGAACACCAAACTATATCTCTCATCACAATACCTGTTATACAACCCACGAAGTGGTTTGGATGACTACTGTCACCGGGAAAGGAAGACCCTGGACAACAGATTATGCGAATGCCAAATATATTCTCTCTTTTGGGTGGGATATGCCTGGGAAGGCTAAAAATATGCAGACCCAACATTTTCTTGCAGGCCTGGATAAAGGGGCAAAGGTCACTGTCCTTGATCCTCGCTATACTGTCACTGCTTCAAAAGCCCATCTTTGGATTCCCATTAAACCAGGAACAGACCTTGCCTTTGCACTGGCAATGATCAATGTGATTATTAACCAAAATCTTTATGATAAAGAGTTTGTAAAGAATTATACGGTTGGATTCGAAGAAGTTAAGGAGTTTATCAAACCTTACACTCCTCAATGGGCTTCGAAGATCACCGAGGTTCCTGCGACCACTATTGAGAAGGTGGCAAAAGAGTTTGCAACCCTTAAACCTTCTGTTATTGCCACTCATAAAAGGGATGCAGGCGGACCCAATTACGCCAATTCTTGGCGCCTCTCTCATGCACAAGTAATTCTTATGGCCCTCGTAGGAAGTATTGATCGCCTTGGAGGACCAATCATTGAAAGAATGCCAAAATTTCCCTCCCTGGATTCTGTTTATCCACCCCCACCCTATCCAAAACCAAAAGCCCCAAGGATCGATGGGATGGAAAAATTTCCACTCCTTCTTAAAACGGGAAAGGGTTCATTCAGCACATTCACTAATGCCATCCTTGAAGGGAAACCCTACCCCATTAAGGCTGTCATTGTAAGAAAACACAATATTTTGGCTTTTCCAGATGCACCCAAGATGGTTGAGGCATTAAAGAAGGTTGAATTTATTGTAGCGATGGATATTCATCCTTCTGAAATGATTCAGATGGCAGATATTGTCCTTCCAGATCATCATTATCTTGAAGGAAGTGCCATTGTAGGTCGTCAATACTTTGGCCTTTATCCTCAAATTGCAATTCAACAACCTGTTATTAAACCCCTTTATGATACAAAAGGGTTTAGAAATATTATGATTGATATTGGGAAGGCGATGGGTCTCGGAGATTACTTTAAAGATGTTACTCCGGGGGGGTACGATGATGCCTGTTTGAAGGCCAATGGATACTCTATGGAAGAACTAAAGAATTCCCCCAATGGTCTATTAGGAGATCCCAAACCCTTTGTTCCTAAAACAGAATTTGGAACCCCTTCTAAGAAGATTGAACTTTATGCCTCCGAATTAAAGAAATACGGTTATGATCCTCTTCCTTCATGGAAGGAGAAGGCAATAAAACCCACTAAGGAATACCCATTCTATTTTGTGACAACCCGGCCACCCGTATTCATTCACTCCACTCTTCAAAACCTCCAGTATAATATTGAGGTTTATCCGGAGAACCAATGCTACATTAATACAGAAACGGCTAAGAAACTTGGGGTTAAAAGCGGAGATTATGTGATCGTTGAATCGCCCATTAATAAGATTAAAGTGAAAGCAAAGGTAACCGAAGGGATTAGACCCGATACGGTCTGTGTGGATCATGGATTTGGACATTGGAGTAAAGGAATGACGAAGGCCTATGGAAAAGGTTCAAACGAAGGAGATCTCATTCCTGCCCGTGATCTTCAGGAGATGCTCGAACAACAAGATCCCTCCATGTCTTGTAATATGAATGACCTTTGCGTCAAAGTCTATAAGGCATAGAGAATTGGGATGAATCGTTCGATGGCAAGAAGTTCAATCTATAATATTCTTTCCCTCTGCTACACCTACCCTGATGAAAAGGTAGGGTCCTGGATCGTCAAGGGAGAATGGATTGAAGAGCTCAGGCATTCCCTTTCCCTTTTAACCGAAGAAGATTATGAGAACTTCATTCTCCCATTCAAGGATTTTCTTTCCGGAGAAAGAGGGGAGCTGTTACTCGATCTGGCCAGGGAATATACTCGACTTTTCATCAATGCTTTTCCTCATGTCGTTGCACCTCCCTATGGCTCGGTCTATATGGAGAAGAGTGGACGACTCTTCGGGCAGACGACCTCTGAGATTCTTCAATTCTATCATCAAAATGGATTTACCCTTAAGGAAGATCTTAAGGACCTTCCAGACCACATTGCTCATGAACTTGAATTTTTAGCAATCCTCACCTCCAAAGAGGCAGAGGCCTCGGGGAGTGATCGAGTTCGATTTGAGGAGATTCAGATCGAGTTCTTTTCCCGTTTTATTCTCCCCTGGATCTATTCCTTTTGTCAGAGAATTTTGAGTGAAAGCCGATCTCCTTTTTACGGGTCTCTTGCCCAATTGACCCGTGAATTTATAAATCTCGAGAAGAATTATTTAGGAATTCCTGAAGAACAGAATTCCAAAAAAATGATTGAAGCCGAAATTCAAGGAGGTTAAAGATGGCAAAAAGGTATGTAATGATTATTGATCTCAGACGTTGTGTTGGATGTAATGCCTGTACGATCGCCTGCAAACAGGCGTGGCCAGATAAGATTCCGCCTGGCGAGTTTCGAACAAGGATAAAAGAGATCGAGAGCGGAAAATATCCAAACGTGGTTAGGGTATACCGAAGGACGGCCTGTATGCATTGTGCGGATGCCCCTTGCGTGAAGGCCTGTCCGGTGGAACCTATTAAGGCCACCCGAAAGACCCCCGAGGGGGTGACGATCATCGATGATAAGCTCTGTATTCAATGCGGAGCTTGTGTGGAGGCCTGTCCTTATAAAGTTCGTTATCTCAATACAGAAAACAAAGTCAATGATAAGGCGGATGCCTGTAACTTCTGTTACCCGAGAATCCAGAAAGGAGAAAAACCTGCTTGCACTGTGAACTGCGTTGGAAATGTTTTCACCTTTGGAGATATAAATGATCCCATGATCCAGAAGAAACTGAAACTTGCTAAACCCCTTCATCCTGAGTTTAAGACAAAACCCTCTGTTTATTATATACCATTTAGAAATAGAAAATGGGATGTTATTTGAAGTAAGGGCGGTCTTTATCAAACCCATAGAGACCGCTCTTTAAAATTCTTCTCCCCTTTTAAATAAAAGAAAAAATTTTCATGGGAAGTTAATAAAAAAATAAATCTATGGGGATTAAGGTTTTATCCCTAACCAGTAAAGTGGTAACCTACAAGGATTTACAAAGAAAAAATATCAACTTGTTCACCTAAATTTAATTTAATCTCCTTATTGAATCAATTTTATTTATTGGAAGAAGTAATAAAAATGAAAGCAATGCGCTTGACATGGCAAGTAAGAATGCCCAAACATAATTTCCAGTATTATCTATAATCCATCCACTAAGAGATGGAGAGATTATTGAGCCCAATCCATGATATAATGTCCATAGTCCAATAATACTTCCAGAATAATCCTTATGGAATAAATCCCTTGCAGAGGCAGCATAAACAGGCCAAATGGTTCCATAGCCAACACCAAATATAATTGAAAAAATAAATAGAATAGATAATTTATGAGCGAAGGCCATGCCGATAGTCCCAGAGGCAATAAGTAATCCACAAAGCATCATTATCTTAATTCTCCCAACCATATCTGATATGTATCCCAATGTTAATTTGCCTATCGCCCCTGTAATAGCAACAAATACCAAAAGACTTGCAGCAGATGCATAGGGTATCATCAACTCTTGTGTTGCATAGATTGCCAAGAATGTAAAAGGAATAAGTATAGAGAAACTGATTAATAAATAAGAAAAACCAATTAAATAAAATTTTGAATCACGAAATATTTTTTTATATGCCTCCTTGATAGGAATCTTTATTTTCTGCGCATTTTTAGGATTTGATGCAAATGAATGCTCGGGAGGGTGGCTTCTTACAAAAAAGAAATTCATTCCTGCAACAATTAATGCTACTATTCCAAGAATAGTCCATACTGTTCTCCAACTAAAACCTTGAATTATAAATGGTATTATAATGCTCCACACGGCAATGCCTGTAGTGCTTCCAAGATCCACGATTGAAATTATCATACCCCTCCTTTTTTGACTGACCCACCTCATTACAACTGTTACCACAGGTGCCCAGCATGCAGAATGACCTACTCCTACCATGCCAAAGAAAATACAAGCCTGAATTACTGAAGAAGAAAATGACATAAGGTAGGAACCAATTCCCAAAATACCTACAAATATGGTGAGAATAAGCCTTGAGTCAAATCTGTCCACCAGCATGCCAAATAATGGCGCAAGAAGTGTAGAGGTGAGAAAATAAGAAGAGAAAATAATTCCAGCCTCAGTCTTTGATATTGTTAATGAAGGAAGCATGTAGGGTAGAATTAATCCATAAGAATATCTTATAGAAAATGCAATAAAAAGTGTGAAAAAACCTGAAATAATAACCCCTATGGCACGCTTTGTCATGACTATAATCCCTCGCAATTAATACTAAAATAAAAATTCCCCTCACCTTAAATCCTTTCCACCACGAGATAGGAGAATGAGTGAGGGAAGAAATTTATTTTCCGAGGAAATAATATAAATGTTTTTTTAAAAAAAGGAAAGTGAATAGTTTCGGAAAAAAACCATAATTTAATAATTGATGATTAAAGAAGGAAATAAAAAGTCTCTTTAATATTTATTTCCTAAATTTGTTTCTTACACCCCAAAGACCAATCAAACCAGAAGCGAGAAACATTATGGTTGGAGGTAATGGAATGGGAGCTGGATTTGATCCAGGAATTTCACTTAGAAAAACACCTGATGAAGATATGAATGATATCCCTTCAGGCATAATTATTGTAAATTTTCCTGTTTCAGAAAAATTAGCCTCCCCATCTGCAATATTCACAAAAAGACTTCCAGTAATAGATAAATCAAGTGGGTCATATTCCCAATCAGGGTGCCCCCAAGCAGGTTTAGTTGAATTGGGGTTCATCCAAATCTTCCTTCGGAAATAAGCATACCCATCTATAAGGTCATCTTTTCGCTCCCATGGCTCACGATAATAAGGCTCATCTGAAATAAACCAATGAGGACCACCAACTGCTGTGTTGAATTTTGTATATGCAGTTTTTGAACGTGCATTAATAAAGCCATCAACTTCCCAAATAACATCGATCTTAAAAGGAGTTTGCACATTGGAGAAAAAATGTAAAGTTTCCGTCATCGAAGCCTCTGCATGAGCTGAGCTACCAATTTCATTTATTTTGTTTCCAAATGCATAAATATCTCCAGAAGAAGAAGCATTCACTTTTAAAAACCCCATAGAAGCAGACGCCACAGCCCACGCAGAGGCATTGTATACAACCTTTGAAGTAGTAAGTGGATAATTTTCAAAATATTTATGTTCTCCAGATATGGATGCATTAGCTGATCCAGAAATTCTTGTTATATTGTAATCGGTTTTTGAAACTTGAATAATTCCCATGTAGCTACCAGCACTGCTGGCAGTTGCAACTAAGCTTACCCAATCAGCATCAATTGCGAATGTGTAAGAATGAGCAATTTTTAAAGCGCTTAATGAAATTACAATTAAAACTATTAAAAATATCCCAATTAATTTTTTCATTTCAGCCTCCTTTAAAAAATTTTATTTTTAAACTTTTCATTAACACAATCAGGCAAATTAATCCTGATCCAATAAAAGATAAAGGGACCTAAGGAAAAAGGACAAATTTGAATCATCAGATTCATAATAAACATTTACCCTTTCTTAAAAGGATAGGAGGTTTCTAACTTTAAATCTAAAAACTATGAAATGAATAATTCTTAAACTTTTTCCTGAGCCAAGTAAGGTTGAATAGTTAATATTGGAGAAGGAATTTTAGAGTGGCAACAGGAAGGGAATTGATTTTATTATCTCCTTTAGTAAGTAATAGAAAAGTTAAATTTACTGAAATGGTTAATCAATTTTTACAATATAATACTATCTAATATTTGAAGAAAAGTCAATTTATTAAAAAATTATTTTTAAAAAGTTGGCAGAATTAGTCCAAAATATTTTTTAAAAGGCTTATTACTTTAATAAATGAAAATGGTTTACCTAAAAGTAATAAATTAATTCCCTTAAAAACAAAAATCTTCCCACTCGATTTATTGATTTTATTACAAGATTTTTAAGTTTAAAATTTTGCCAGGAAATTTGAATAATTCACAAAACAGATCATTTTATTGTTTTTTCCTATTGTAAATATCATTTTAGTCCTTCTCTTGATTGTTTTTTGAATGGGAAATAGCTTGTGAAAATGAAGAATGGAATTTATTTTCATTTTCCTTTTCTTTCTTTTCAAAGTTGAGGAGGTCTTTGGTTTTAAAAGTTGAATACTGGTTTAAGTCAAAAAGAAGCTCAGCCCAAAGATAGGTAATTGCATCGTTCAAATTTTCACTTCGAATAACAAACTCTTGCACATTTCCACGGCCAAATTTAATGAGACCTGAAATAAGCTCTTCATACCCCATCATGATAATTTTCCCTTCCAAATAGGATAACAAAAATCTTCTCAATCCAGATACAGATCCATCTTGCCATCTTCTTCCCGATTATTTTTCTAAGTTGATACTGCAAGCAAAGAAGCTTATTGATAATGTAATTTCTCATTATTAAAACTTCCTTTCTTAAAAATAAAAAGCCCGTGTCTAAATAGACCACGGGCGCATAAAAATTTCTTTTGCTTCGGCAACCCGGCTATCCCAATAGGACCCGTGGCTTTCCGTCCCACGATTGCTCGTGGTTTGGCTTTATCGGCAAATATCAGTTTTAGTTAAGCAAATTTTGTGCCGAATATGAGTTAAATCTTAAACATATTGATTTTAAAGAACTTTATTTTTGATTAGATGGGGGTAAAAAGGGATAAAATGACCTAATTTGTCTTAAAAATAAATATTTATTCAATTATTCATCTATTTTTCTGATAAATTATTTTAATTACTCTTCTTTTCAAGTTCGGGTGAAATTCTCATATCAGATCTGGGTAATATCGTCTTTTCCCAAGGAATATATCCGGGTTTTGATATTTTGACTTTTACTGGAATTCCTTGATTTAATTCAATTGTTATCGGAGTTAACCCTTGGTAAATCCCATCAATCTCAACATCACAACTCTCTGGAATAGATGAAATATCCAATCTAATTTTAGCTGGGGTAGAGTAATATGGAGGTGGGGAAGGATAATAATAAGGCGGTGGTGGAAGATAATAATAGACTGGAGGATGATATTCTCTATATATTATTGCAGGAGGCCCTATCCATATAGGGGGAGGAGCAATAAATACTCCAAAATGCCAGTGCCCCCGCGCTAATGCTAATCCACTGGTAAGAAAAACTACCAACATTATTAAAGTAATTATCAGTATTTTCTTCATTTTCTAACACCCCCTTTTTAAAACGTCTTAAACTTTATTTCTATTCAATCTCTACAAAAATTAATGAGGGTGGCGATGGGGGTGATAGTGATAATGGAAACCTATTCCCCACCACCATACAGGATAAAACCACCATGGATCATAATAATAGGCCACTGGATAATCATATTCATAATCCCAGAGGTAAATTTGTTTGCTTAAAAGAACAGGATATCGATAGGTCATCTCACCAATCGTTCTAATTCTTTCATCCTGGATTTCACCTGCTACAGTAATTCTTTTTCCTCTTGCAAATAGATAAGGATCTAAATATTTATCAACCAAAACTAAGAATCTCCCTTCGGAATAAGATAAAATTTTGGGCTCCCCCCTCCATCCTAATGGCCTCTCAAAAACTTCGAGAATTGTGGTCCCATCTTTCTGATTAACAGTCTCAATGATTTCTCCGCCCCAGATAACTATCTTCCCTTTATAAATATTAGTATTTTTTGAAACCTGTGATAATTTAAGGGAAGGTTCTGAATTTTTCCTAATTTCTTTTGATATTACATGAGCACAACCGGAAACGAACATTAAAAGAAGAAAACATAGAAAAAATCTTACTCTCATATCAATTTAATTTTCAAATATTTACGTTCTAAATTCAATATTGCTTAAATTTACTTTCTATTCCTTCCCTCTGTATCCCTTTTTCCATTTTTTCCATGTGAAGGTTGAGATGGATAAGATGGAAGAGCTTGAGGTTTTCTCTCCTCGTGTTCTTGTCTTAGTGTTTGAGTCTGAGTAGATCTTTGCATCTCCATGCTTTTTTGCACTCGTTTCCATTGTTCGTGTTTCTGGACCTCAGGTTTTCTATAATATTCTTGTTCCCTTTGACGTCTTAATTCTTCCTTATATTCCAACGGTCGAGGCCGGTAACCTTCAACATACCAAACCCTTCGTTTTTCCCAATATCGAGTATCTTGCCAATTCTTCCAGTTTTGCTGTAGTTTTTTGTATGGAATCCTTTCATAATGCCAGGGATATCCATACCAATGACGTTCTATATAATATCTTCTCCAGCCTGGATCTATATCAAAATAAAAAATTGGGACACCATTATAATAAACCCAATCTTTGTGATAATGACGGGAACGATACCATCGGCCCTCCCATAGATACCACCACCAACCATTCCAGAAATATAACTCTATATCAATTTCAGGAACAACATAGACATATGTTTCAGGTATTACTATCACTTCAGGTGGAGCATGAAATACAATGGGAGGAGGAAGAGGTATACTCACTTGGATATCTACACCTGCCGAGGAATGAATAGGAAATCCAGCCAAAATTGTTAGAAGAACGATCCCTAAAATCAATTTTCTCATTTTAGACCTCCAACTCCGATAAAATAAAAAATGTTTTCATCTTTGTGATTTTTATATTTTTGACGGACTATCAAAACATTTTATTCAATCAGGCCAAGCATTTAATCTTTAACTAAGATTTTTAGGATAGATGTTTTCATTGAATCTTTTGGAATAATAATCTTTTATTCCGAATTTTTATTATTTATTTAAATATCGTTCTAAGGTACTATCAGGAGTTAACCCTACAATAATATCGCCATTAACAACCTTGGTAGGAGTTGAAGTGAATCGAAATCGTCTGGCAAGAGAGATATCTTCAAGAACCTTATTCTTTGCCTTTCCTGTTTCAAGAGCAAATTGAAAATTTGTAATATCATAACCCTTCCCTTTTAGAAGTTGTTCAACTCTCTGTTTGAGCGCTTCTTTTTCCAAACGAGCGATTGTCTCTTGGCCTTCTTTAGTAAAAAAGAAATCATGAATCACCCAAAAGGCTTCGTTCCCTATCTCCTGAGCTGCCGCAGCCAACTCTGAAAGCTCAAAGGTTTTACCCTGAGATTGAAAAGGAAAATGTTTGAAGATATATTTAAAATCCTGTGGATACCTCTTCATCAATTCTACCAACCTTGACCAAGAATCCATACAATAAGGACATTGAAAATTTGAAAATTCAACAATGACAACCTTTGCCCCTTTATTTCCAACGAAAGGAGATTTCTCCATATCTAACAATCCCATGTCAATTTTTTTAGGCTTCGGAGGACCTGCTTCTTTCATTGTGACATTTTCTCCCTTTATAAAGAGGTTACCCAATATTACTTTTTCCCCAATTTTATCTACATAAACAATTACAGGCATCTCCTTATCAGGAAGAATTATAAGAAATTTAACTGCATAAAAATCTGGTATGGGACTCTCTTTTTTTTCCAAAAAGCTAATCTCTGAACCAGGAGGAAGCCGAACATTTCTCTTAAACGTTTCAAGGGCTGATTTTACCACTTTGTCTTCTTGAGAAAAGGCTGGATTAATGATTGCTAAAATTAGAATGATAAATATTTCGATTTTGATTATATTCTTGATCATTTTCCAATCCTCCATTTAAATAAATTCCATTGTGATATTTAAAATCAAAGTAGCATATAGCACTATTAATTGCAAATTTAATACCTCAAAAAATAAATCTCCTTCATTTCGGGGAAAGTCGACAAAATTTTTGAATCAAATATTTAAGAGATTTAATTTTAAACTAAACTATAGCAAAAAAGATTTAGATTTATTACTTATAATTCTACATTGCAATTGGCTCATTATAATTCCCTTCACTTTTCTAAAGGGAGGTTAGGTGGAATTAGAAATAATCTCCCCTTTCCCATCCTTAGAAAGGAGAAAAAAAGGGATCCTTAAAAAGGAGGGGTAATTAGAAGGGAAAGGGGAGACATTATTTATTCCTTTTCAACTTCACAAAGTAGAGCTTTAAAAACAGGAAATCCTGAAATAGGATCACGATTCTCAAAATCTGTAAGGTCATTCACATTGGCCTCTCTCCATTCTTTAGGCTGAATAGGACCTCCTCCACCCATATTGGCTTCAATTACACCCTTAATTATTTTATCTGTTACTTTTGCATAAAATGTTACTTTACCTCTGCGGGTTTTAACAAAAACTCTATCCCCATCTTTAATACCTCTTTTGTGTGCATCCTCAGGATGAATTAGTATATTTGGCTTATCTTGAAGCCTGAGGAGACCTGGAATATTAAGGTGTTGACTTCTAAAGGTTGATTGAATTCTACTGCCTGTTGTTAGAATCAATGGAAACTCTTTCGCTAATTCAGGAGAATGAATTGGCCCTTCTATTGGTTCATTATATATAGGAAGTGGATCGTATCCATACCTCTTTAAAAGGTTTGAAGAGATTTCAAATCTTCCTGAAGGGGTCTCAAACCCTGGCTTTTTATCTCTTCTCAAAAGTCCTTTCTTATATTTTTCATAAACCATTGGAGAAGGATTTAAAGATAATCCTTCAGAATGAGATTTCAATTCCTCAATAGAGATATCCGATTGACCAAATACAAATTCAAGCATCTCATCCTCACTCTGTGGATAAAGCTCTCCGTAACCCAATGCCTTTGCTAAATTAGCAAGGATCAAATAGTCATTTCTTGCTTCTCCTACAGGTGGTATAATCTTTTCCCTGAATGAAATATGACCTGGATAACGTTTATAGGATTTTATCTCATACATCGTTGTTGCTGGAAGAACAACATCTGCATATAAGGCTTCATTTGTAAGAAAACGGTCAATCACTATTAGACAATCCAATGATTCAAAACACTTTTTCCATAGGTTTGGGTTTGGATAAGCAGTAATAATAGAACTGCCAAGGATAATAAGACCTTTTATAAAATAAGGATCTCCTTGCAGAATAGCCCTTGGAATCTCCATAAAATGACCGCTTCGATTTATATCACAAAATAGAGGATAACGATCATGTCCAATCGGCTTTTTCCCACTCGGTGGATCGATTCGATTTCTTCTAAGTTTAGAAGATTGAGGCATTCGAAAAACAAGGCCTCCAGGCCTATCAAGATTACCACTCAATGCCCAAAGAGTTAAGACAGCCCGAATATTCTGGAGGCCACTGTTAGTATATTCAAGCCCTGTATGAAGAACTAAAGTTGTCCTTGGCTTAGTTATTTCATTCGTGAGCATTTCAATCTTTTCGGTATTTACCCATGTAATTTTTTCTACTTCCTTAGGCGAAAACTTCTTTACATATTCCCTAAATTCACTTAATCCATGGACCCAATCATCGGCAAAGCTTGTATCATAGATACCTTTCTCAAACATCTGGTTTGCTATTCCTAAGGCTAATGCACCATCTGTACCAGGTCTTATCCCAATCCATTCATCAGCAATTTTTGCTGTGTATGTCTTTATGGGATCAATGGCAATAAGCTTTACACCCATCCTTTTTGCTTCTACGATTTTTTTCATATAAATTGGAGGTGAATCAGTTGCGGGATTAGCTCCCCATACAATGATACATCTTGCATTTTCAAAATCTGGAAAGAGACGATCATATGGAGCACCTAAAGTTGTCATTGGAGCTAAAACTCTATGTGAATTATTACATAGAGAGCTACAACTAAAGTTATTTGGAGATCCCAGTGGAAAGAGAAAATTTAGACTGATTGGATCCTGACCCCCAGTTGAAAACATATCAATCAACGATTGCTCAAAGCCACCCCTTCCTGAATAAATAGCCATTGCCGAAGCTCCATACTTCTCAACTACATTCCTTATGAGATTGGCCACAAAGTCATAGGCCTCTTCCCAGGAGATATTCTGAAATCTTCCCTCCCCCCTTTGCCCGATTCTCTTCATAGGCCTAATAAGTCTATCCGGTGAATAAACTATCTCAGATGAATGAACACCTCTTGTACATGTAATTCCAAGTGGGTGGCCTTTGAGTGGTTTAATCTTTTTAATCTTCTCATCCTCCATTAGGATTTCAACACCACACCCAGAAGGGCATATTCCACATAACCCCTTGATCACTTTCTCTTCTGCCATTTTCCTCCTCCTAAACAAGGCTTAATTTCTTATAACAAACCTCCTTTAAAAATGCTATTCTAAAAGGAAGAATTTCAGTGTATGGATAAGAAAAAAAACTTTATTTTAAAGTGATAGCGTCTATAAAAAGGTTGACAAGAATAGAAATAGAATTATAATGGTTAAAGCATCCTATCGGTCTCCCTTACAATTTAAAAGGAAAATTAAATGGACATAAAAAGGGGTTATTACGAAGATATTGAGCTTTTTAAAAGTCGTACAATACTTATCACAACAATTTTTTTCTTCACCTTCCTTGGTTTTTTGCCATGGTTGATCAAAAAATATCATTTTTTAGGGCTTTCAATATACATTGTTAATCTCATTACGATTCATGCGATTGTTGCGATCGGTCTAAATATCCTTGTAGGATATACAGGTCAAATCTCTTTAGGCCATGCTGGATTTTTTGCTATAGGAGCATTTGTCGGTGTTATTCTTGTATCGAAATTAAAAATTCCTTTTTTCATCTCTATTCCTTTCGCAGGGTTCATATCATCTTTATTCGGATTCCTTTTGGGACTTCCTGCACTTAGATTAAAGGGACCTTATCTTGCCATTGCAACTCTTGGTTTTGGAATGACAATTACTACAATTATTAAGCACACAGAATTCTTTGGAGGCAGAATGGGGATTCAAGCACCTAAGTTATTTCTTTTTGGAAGTCAAATGAAAGATATTCATTATTATTATATGATTGTGCTGATTGCTATAATTTTAACTATCGCAGCAATAAAATTAACAAAGACAAGGATTGGACGGGCATTTATTGCTATACGTGACAGTGATATTGCTGCAGAGGCTATGGGTGTAAATCTTACTTACTATAAAACCTTAGCCTTTGCTATAAGCGCCTTTTATACTGGTATTGGAGGTGCTCTTTATGCCTTTATTCTTGGATTTATAAATCCTGAAAGTTTTCATCTTATCATGTCAATTACTTTTTTAGCTATGGTTGTCGTTGGAGGTTTAGGATCAATCATGGGTTCAATTTCAGGAGCAGCCTTGATGACATACCTTGATATTAAGCTTCAGGCGATCCAGGATATTCCACGAATTGGATCACTCTTTCTTGACTTTTCTCAAAAATATATGAACGTAGCAGGTCTTTCAAATGTAGCTATCATCATTTATGGATTGATAATGATCCTTATCATCCTCTTTGAACCTTTGGGAATATTTGGCTTCTGGATCAGATGTAAACGCTATTGGAAGACATGGCCTTTCTAAGGGGAAGAAGGCTAAATGTTTGGGCAACTCATAATTAGTGGCTTAGCTTCAGGTGCATGTTATGCACTTTTGGCCATTGCTATGGTCATTATCTATAAAACCTCTGAGGTTTTAAACTTTGCTCAGGGAGAAATGGCCATGATCAGTGCTTTTGTGACATTCACCTTGTTGGATGCTTATAAAATCCCATTCCATTGGGCCATCATAATAACCTTCCTTTTTGCTATAGGGATTGGAATCTTCTTTGAGCTGATCTTCTTAAGACGAGCCAAAGATCCAAGCGTCTTGGGACTCATTATCATCACGCTTGGTTTCGAGATGATTCTTATTGGATTTGCAAGTTGGAAATGGGGACCAGATCAGCGCTCATTCCCCTTTCCTGTCTCAAGTATAGACACATATAATTTTAAAGGATTAATCGTTAGTAAAATCAATTTCTGGACAATTATCCTCTCTCTTATTGTAATGCTCATCCTTTTAATCTTTTTTCGTTATACAAAATTGGGCTTAGCAATGAGGGCAACCCAACAGAATCCTATGGCTTCGAAAATCATGGGAATTCGAACAAAATGGATACTCTCTTTCACATGGGCATTGAGTTCTCTCATTGGAGCCATAGCAGGAATACTTATTGCTGCTCTTGGAGTGCTTGATCCTCCTATGATGATGGATCCCCTACTTAAGGGTTTTTCATCTGCTGTGCTTGGAGGAATGACAAGCCTTCCAGGAGCTGCTTTAGGAGGAACTATCCTTGGACTTATTGAAAATCTTTTTGGTGGATATATTTCGCTATCTTTTAAATCTGTTGTAGCCTTTGCTGTGATTGTACTCGTACTATGCATTAAGCCAAGTGGGCTTTTGGCAAAACACTTTGTTAAAAAGGTTTAACTCTAATAAAGATTTTTATTAATATCAATAAGAAAGGAGGAGAAAGATTATGTTTAAAAAAACTTTTATACTTTTAGGCATGTGTATATTGTTTATATGTCTCAACTCAACCCCAACCTCGGCCCAGAAGGTTCGAGGAGTAACAGAGACAGAGATTCTGGTTGGACAGTGGGGACCCCAAACAGGCCCTGCTGCTGGATGGGGAGCAGTGGCTCGGGGAACAGATTTATTCTTTAAGATTGTCAATGAAGAGGGTGGTATCCACGGAAGAAAGATTAGGTATTTTCTCCGTGATGATTCTTATCAACCTGCAAAAACCAAAGCAATAGCTAAGGAGTTTGTTGAAGATATTGGTGTTTTTGCTGTCATCGGTGGAGTTGGTGTTGCAACAGGAATGTCTGTAAGAGATTATTTGATGGAGAACAATGTATTCTGGTTTGGTCCTGTAACAGGGGTTTATGAATGGATTAGACCATTTCAAAAATACCTATTTGCCATGTATCCTCTATATGACGACGAAATTTATACGTTGACTGGTTATTTCTACGAAAAATTGGGATTAAAAAAGATTGCCGTCTTTTATCAAAATGACTCCTATGGAAAACAGGGACTATTAGGTGTAGAGCGTTATCTTAAGGAAAAAAATAGCACTCCAGTGGCTAAAGTATCAGCCGAAGTCACTGATAGGGATCTAAGCACCCATGCTCTAAAATTAAAAGAGTCTGGAGCCGAGGCCTCGATTATGATTACAAACCCTTCACATGCCGCATTAATCTTAATGGAATGTGCAAAGATTGGCTTTAAACCTCAATGGGGAACAAGTAATACACTTTCTGACGCTCCCTTCATGCTTCAAATTACTAAAGGACTATGGGCAGGAATGATACACTCTAACTTCATAGAAGATCCCGATTCCAATCATCCACTCATGATAAAATATCGAGGATATCATAAAAAATATGCTCCTCAAGAAAGATGGGGAGTCTTCTATATTGCGGGAATTTTATTTGCCGAACCTTTTGTTGAAGGCCTAAAAAGGGTAGGGAAAAATTTAAATACAGAAACATTAATGAAGGCTTTAGAGGAGCTTAAAGATTTTAGAGGTATTGGAGGTCCAATCACTTATAGTCCTAATGATAGACAAGGGGCAAAACATTTATGGTATGGAAAGGTTAGACCTGATGGAAAAATTGAAAAAATCACGGATTGGATAAAGGTAACAAAATGGTAAAATTAAATCGTTAGAGAAGAATAAATGAGTAAAGAGACGTTTCTTAAAGTTGAAAATCTTTCAATCTCTTTTGGTGGAATCATGGCTTTAAGAAACATAAGTTTTGAGGTAAAAAAAGGGGAGATCTATTCTATAATTGGACCAAATGGTGCAGGAAAGACAACCGTATTTAACTGTATAACAGGCATATATAAACCTGATTCTGGAAGTATCTTTTTCAAGGATGAAGATATTACTTTTCTTAGGCCTTATGAGGTCGCAAAGAAAAGGATTTCCCGAACATTCCAGAATATAGAACTCTTCACCCATATGACAACCATGGATAACCTTATGCTCGGTCGTCATATTCATATGAAGACAGGCGTTTGGAATGGGGCAACCTTCTTATCAAAAAATTCTAAAGCAGCTAAAGAAGAGATTCAGCATCGGAGAAAGGTTGAAGAAATTATAGATTTTCTTGAACTCCAATCGGCAAGGAATCAATATGTAATAAACCTTCCTTATGGGACTCGAAAGCTTGTAGAACTTGGCCGTGCATTAGCCCTTGAACCTGAGTTAATCCTACTTGATGAACCATCTGCTGGAATGAACATTGAAGAAAAGGCAGATCTAATGTTCTCTATCCAGGATATAAGGGATGAATTAGGTATAACAATTCTTCTTGTTGAACATGATATGAATCTTGTTATGGATATCTCTGATAGGATTTTAGTTTTAAATTTTGGAGAAAAAATAGCCGAAGGATTACCAAAGGATATACAAAAAGACCATGAAGTTTTAAAGGCATATTTAGGCGAGGACAAAGATCTTGCTTAAAATCAAAAATATTGAGACTTTTTATGGATTGATCATGGCCATTAGAGGTATTTCATTTGAAATCCAAGAGGGGGAAATCTCCTGTATCCTTGGTCCAAATGGGGCTGGAAAGACCACCATTCTCAAAACCATAATGGGGCTTCTTGAGAATCAACCTGATAAAGGAACGATTGAATTTATAGGAAAGAGAATTGATAGAATGGATACAGAAGAGATTGTTCATTTAGGGATCTCATATGTTCCAGAAGGAAGAGAGGTTTTTCCCGAATTAAATGTGGATGAGAATTTGAGGATAGGGGCTTATATTAGAAAGGATAAAAAGGGAATAAAAGAAGATTATGATCGGGTTGTATCCTATTTCCCAATTCTTATAGAAAGAAAAAATCAATTGGCTGGAACATTAAGTGGAGGGGAGCAACAGATGTTAGCCATTGGAAGGGCATTGATGGCAAGGCCTAAACTTCTTATGCTTGATGAACCCTCTCTTGGATTATCACCTATACTTGTTCATGAGATTTTTAAAATTATAAAGATGATTAATAACGAAGGGACAACTATTCTTTTGGTTGAACAAAATGCGAAGATGGCATTAAAGATATCAAATTACGGTTTTATCTTAGAGAATGGAAGAATCGTTGCTTCTAATAAAACAGATGCTCTTCTTCAAGATGATGATGTAAAGGAATTCTATTTAGGAATCCGCTCAGAAGAATCTCTCAAGGGCTATCAAAGATGGAAAAGAAAGAAAAGATGGAGATGACCATTAATGACTAAGTATCAAGATGATTTGATGAAGCATAATGCTGATATAAATCAATGCAATACTTATGATCAATAACCTAACTATCTTAAATTTACTATGGAGGCACAAGATTACTATAGAAAGAGAAACAATACCAAATTTCCAGATCCAAAAATGGTCTCCTAATATTATAATCACAGAATGAATCACAGGGTTAACCTCCCATCCTCCATGATCTAAGATCAACATAGTGAAAAAGGCATCTATTACGTTTAACCCAACAACCAAAACAATTGGAAAGAGGAGTCCTGGGGGATACCGGTCTACATAACCTCCTCTCTTTTTGTCCTCCTCTCTTCTAAACTCCTTCCTTTTTCCCCATAAAGTATATTTGCTAAGCAAAGGGGTTGGTTTTTGACGACGATCTTTAATAACACGCCTATCCATTTGCATTATGCTAACCCAAATGAAATCTACAATTTTTCTCACTCCGACCTATACATCTTTTCAATTATCTCTTTATAGGCCTCATTGATAAACTTCCTCTTTACTTTCATCGTTGGAGTTACCTCTCCATCCTCTTCATAAAGTTTTTTTGGAATAATTGCAAATTTTTTTATCTGTTCAACTTGGGCAAGTGTCTTATTGACCTTATCTACCTCTTTCTGGATCAACTGTCTAATCTCTGGAGCCTGAGTTAAGCTTGCATAAGTCCCAAATTGTATCTTATTATCTTGTGCATATTTAATCACATTTTCTTCATCAATTGCAATTAGAGCAACAAGGTATTTTCGACGATCCCCTATTACTACGGCATCATTAATGTAAGGGCTGAATTTTAATTGATTCTCAATGTTTTGGGGAGCAATATTTTTTCCCCCTGCAGTAATTATCAAATCCTTCTTCCTATCTGTTATTTTTAAAAAACCATTTTCATCGAGTTCCCCTATATCTCCTGAATAAAGCCATCCTTCTTTTAAAACCTCGGCTGTAGCCTCTGGATTCTTAAAGTATCCTTTAAAGACTCCAGGGCTTCTTACAAGTATTTCTCCATCTTGAGCAATTTTTACCTCAACACCTGAAAGGGGTTGTCCGACTTTACCAATCTTAATATTATTTAGACGGGTGACTGTAGTAACTCCTGTACCTTCTGTCTGACCATATCCTTCAATCATAGGAATACCAATAGCATTAAAAAATTTTAGAACATCAGGTGATATAGGAGCAGCCCCCGAGATTGCAAGTTTTACACGATCAAATCCCAATCTTTCTTTAAGTTTCCAAAATACCATAAGATAAGCAATCAAATATGCTATTTTTAAATAAATAGGAGTGGGCTCTCCATTTAGTCGAAGTGATGCATATTTTAAACCAATTCCCATAGCAAGTCGAAAAATATTTCGCTTAAACCATGTTGCATCTGACATTCGAATCATTATCGCTGAGGCATACTTTTCCCAAATTCGGGGAACTCCATATACCACAGTTGGAGAAATCTCTTTCATATTTTCCATGAGTGTATCTGTGCTTTCAACAAAATTAACAATTGTTCTATACCTTACATTTATCATCACAGTAAAAAGTTGTTCAAAGATATGGCATAGTGGAAGAAAAGAAAGTGTTTCATCTGAATCTAATATAGTTATAGCACTCACCATTGCCTCGCTCATAAAAAGGAGATTTGCATGAGTAAGCATGGCTCCTTTCGGAGGCCCAGTTGTTCCTGAGGTATAAATAAGTAAAGCCATATCACTTGGCTTAATTTCAGCCATTCTTTTTTCAAAAAGCCCAGGGTTTTTCTCTTCAAATTCTCTACCCTTCCTCAAAAGCTCATCAAAACTCATAAGCATAGGATCATGATATCTTTTTAGTCCTTCCATATCAATTACAATAATTCTTTCGAGCTTAGGTGTATCCTTTCTAAATCTCAATACCTTATCAAATTGTTCCTCATTTTCTGCGATATAGAATCTCGATTCAGAATTGTTAACAATATAACAACATTGCTCTGCTGAATTGGTGGTATAAATCCCCGTCGTCACTCCACCCGATGCCATTATACCAAAATCAGAATATACCCATTCGGGTCGGTTCTCACTAATAATGGAGACACATTCTCCTTTCCTTAACCCAAGGGCAATAAGACCCATTGCGACTTGTCTAACTTTTTCACCATATTGAGCCCATGTAATATCCTTCCAAAGCCCATATTCCTTTTCCCTTAGGGCCACTCTATTGGGATGTTCAATCATATTTTTGTAAAAATATGTAAGCAATGTTTCATTAAACATGGAATAGCTTGGTTAAAAAGGGTATCTTCCAAATTTAATCACATAATCTGCAATCTCTCTCCTTAGAATTACGGAATTGACTGGCAAAAATCGTGTTAATTTTCTGAGTGAAGACATATATGTTCTTAACAAATCTCCCTCCGAAATTGCAGCTAAAACCTTTCTTGCACAATCTTCTATCCTTCCAAATGTATCATTTACATAGACCTTTACCATCGCCTTTTTTATTTTTGATTTTTCTCCTTCAGCGCTTCTAATAGATTTCATAGCCCTTAAAAGAGCACTCTCCATGGCAAAAATCTCTATTACCATATCACTTAAAAATCCAAGAATCTCCTGGTGATCGGCAAGTTTTGAAAGGTATCTTCTAAAAGCCAATCCAATTAAAAGGAGTGTAATCTTTTTTGCCATATCCACCATCTCTATTTGTAAAGCAAACCCCTCATCATCCACTTCGATCTTTGGTTTAAGAGTGACAATATCAGATCCAATTCTTTCAGCCGTAGTTAGGAGAGGAAGCCGATTCTTTAAGGCCCTTTTTGTTAACATATCCATTATGATTAATCTATTGATCTCATTTGTTCCTTCCCAGATTTTGTTAATTCTTGAATCCCGGTAATAACGTTCTACGGGATAATCCTGAATATAACCATAACCTCCATGTATTTGGAGTGCTTCATCTACAACAAAATCCAGTACCTCAGAGGAATAAACTTTATTAATAGAATCTTCAATCGCATATTCCTCGACCCCTTTTGCCATTTTAGTTCCTGAATCCTCAGAATTGGTATCTATTCCTTTAAGTGCTTGATCAATCATACCCGCAGTCCGATAGACCATACTCTCCATTACAAAAATCTTTATGGCCATTTCAGCAATTTTATGTTTTATGAGACCAAATTCACATATTGGCCTTTGAAACTGAACCCTTTTTTTTGCATAATCAACTGCTTCCTGTAGTACCACCTTTGAGGAACCCAAACAACCTCCACCCAATTTAAAACGACCTATATTTAGTGTATTAAATGCAATGACATGTCCTTTTCCAATCTCTCCAAGGACATTTTCAATCGGAACTTTGGCATCACTGAATATGACAGCTCTTGTTGAAGCTCCTTTCATCCCCATCTTTTTTTCTTCCTCATCAACCGATACCCCATCAAAATTCCTCTCCACAATAAATGATGTAAACTTTTCTCCATCGATCTTGGCATATGTTATAAATAGATCAGCAAAACCAGCATTCGAGATAAACTGTTTTTGGCCATTAAGGATATAGTATTTACCATCAGGACTTAACGTTGCAGTGGTTTTTGCGCTTAGGGCATCCGAACCTGCCTCAGGCTCTGTGAGTGCATAAGCAGTAATTATTTCTCCTGTGGCAATCTTAGGAAGATATCTTCTTTTTTGATCAGGATTCCCAAAAAAGATAATCGGGAGGGAACCAATTCCAGTGTGAACTGCATGTGCAACCATAAACCCTCCTGGTCCCTGAGAAAGTTTCTCTGTTATAAGAAGAACACTCACCTTATCGAGATTCTGTCCTCCATATTCTTCAGGAATCTCTCCAGAAAGAAATCCCAACCTTCCTGCCTTCTTAATTAAATTTGGCAAAACTCCTTCCTTTTGTGCTTCAATATCTTCAAGTAGAGGCTGGACTTCACCAACTATAAATTCTGTTGCTGCATTTGCCATAAGTCGCTGCTCTTCAGTGAAATCCTCAGGTGTAAAAATAGCATTAGGTGATACAGATTCTATTAAAAATGCTCCTCCTCTAATAAATCCTTCCATATCATCCCCCTTCATTTTTTTTCATTTCCATCGTTTATAATTTATCGTGATTAATTAATCGACTCTTTCAAAGATACCTGCTGCTCCCATTCCACCCCCAATACACATTGTTACTAAACCATACTGAACTTTTCTCCGATGCATCTCGTAGATCAATGTCGTTGTCAATTTTGCTCCTGTGCATCCAAGTGGATGTCCCATGGCAATTGCCCCTCCATTAACATTTACGATATCTAAATTTAATTCCAGCTGCCTGATTACATAGATTGATTGTGATGCAAATGCCTCATTTAATTCAATAAGACCTATATCTTTCATTTTTAAACTTGCTTTCTCTAAAACTTTAGGAACAGCATATATAGGACCTACTCCCATTATTTCTGGAGGGACACCTGCTACAGCAAAAGACCTAAAAAAAGCCAATGGTTTTATGCCCATGGATTTTGCCTTTTTCAATGACATCAAAACAAGAATAGAAGCTCCATCACTCGTCTGGGATGAATTACCTGCTGTCACGGTTCCATTGTTTTTAAAAACAGGTTTAAGTGAGGCAAGGGACTCAAGACTTGTATCAAACCTTACACCCTCATCTTTATCAAAGACTACCTCTTTTACTATGATACTCCCATCTTTTTTTATCTCTTTCACCTTGGCAAGAATTGGAACTATCTCCTCTTTAAATTTTCCTTCTAAAATGGCTCGAGAGGCCTTTTGATGACTAAGAAGGGCAAATCGGTCTTGTTCTTCTCGTGATATACCAAAGCGTTCGGCAATATTTTCTGCAGTGAGCCCCATGGAGGTATAAGCCTGAGGATAATTTTCAACAAGATAAGGATTAGGAGAAGGATTTAAGCCCATAATTGGAACCTGGCTCATAAATTCAACCCCTCCAGAAATGACAACCTCAGCATCTCCAACCATTATTTCATAAGCTCCCGTGGCAATTGCCTGAAGCCCTGAACTACAGAATCTATTTACTGTCTGACCAGGCACTTTGTAAGGAAAGCCAGCCCTTAAGGCTGAAACCCTTGCAATATTTAATCCTTGATCAGACTCTGGAAAAGCACAACCAATGATGATATCATCCACATCATCTGCCCTAAGGCCTGGAACTCTTGATATAGCTTCTCTTAGTAGAAAGGCTGTAACATCATCAGGTCTTGTATCCTTAAGCATTCCTTTTGGTGCCTTTCCAACTGCTGTCCTAACAGCTGATACAATTACCACTTCATTCATATAAGAAAATCCTTTCTAATTTCTTAAAGGTCTACCCGTTTTTAGCATGTGCTCAATACGTTTCTGTGTCCTTTCTTCTCTACAAAGGCTTAAAAAAGCATCTCTCTCAAGGTCTAAAATATATTGTTCTGTAACCTCAGTATTATCAGGAAGGTTTCCTCCTGAAAAGACATAGGCCAACTTTTTAGCAACATATTCGTCATATTCACTGATATAGCCGCCTTCTTTCCTATAAAACAATCCTATCTGGAAAAGGGAATAGCCCTTTTCTCCAACAACCTTAATTCTTTTTGGTAATGGAGGACGGTAATTTTCTTTTATCATATCGAGGACTGTCCTCTTTGCATCGTATATAAGATGATCGCGATTCATTGTAATTAAATCAGAGGATCTCATGTAGCCCAGTTTTTTTGCCTCCTTTGCACTGCTCGAAACCTTTGCTTCTGCGACTGTTTCAAATGCCCTGCGTATAAATGGGAAATAATCAACTTCTAATTCTTCGGGAATCGACTCTATAGAACGAATAATCATCTCCTTTACACCTCCCCCTGCTGGGATAAGCCCGACACCTAACTCAACCAATCCCATGTAAGTCTCTGCACAGGCCCTAATCCGATGGGATGCCAAACAGATCTCGCATCCTCCTCCAATTGTCATTCCAAATGGAGCTGCGACAATTGGTTTTTCAAAATATTTTACCTCCATTAATATATCCTGAAAAGCTTTAATAGAAGCATCTATTTCATCCCAATTTTCATTCTGTAGCTCAAATAATAATAGTGAAAGATTTGCACCTACAGAAAAGTTTTGGCCTTGATTTCCAATCACCATTCCATCAAATTTCTCTTTTAATTCTTTAAGAGAATTTCTTATCATCCGAATCGTATCAGGTCCAATCGTATTCATCTTTGAATGAAATTCCAAGCAAACCACCCCATCTCCAATATCGATCAAGCTTGCTTCGGGGCTCGAAATAACTGTCTTTTTTTGATCCTTTAGACTTTGTAAAATAATAATCTCAGGTTTATCTTCGACCTTTTGATAATCTTTTGAGTAAATATCAAAATAGAGCATTTGACCATCATGTTTTTCATAAAAAGAGGAGTATCCTTTTTTTAAAAGCTGCTCAACGAGATGAGGAATCTTTTCACCTTCTTTTTCCATTCTTTTAATAGAATATTTCAGCCCAATAGCATCCCAGATTTCAAAAGGTCCAAGTTCCCAATTATAACCCCACCTCATTGCACGATCGATATTCAAAATATCATCTGATATTTCAGGAATCTTCTCAGCAGCATATAAAATGGTTTTTTTCAGAATCTTCCAAGCAAACTCGCTACCCCTATCCGAACTTGTAACAAGAACCTTAATCCTCTCCCTAATATCATCTATGCTTTTACCCATCTCAACAGAAGGAAAATTAACCTTAATCGGAGGTCTATAATCCAATTTTTCATAATCCAAAACAAATGTCTCTTCTCTTTCACCTTCTTTGATCCTCTTATAAAAACCTTGCTTGCTCTTCTGACCAAGCCACTGACGCTCGAACATTTTTTGAATAAAAGAAGGAAATAAAAAACATTCCCTTTCTCCTGCCTCGGGCAGGTTTTCATAAAGATTCTTAGAACCATGGATTATGACATCAATACCAATAAGATCAATAAGTCTAAAAGTTGCAAGTCTTGGTCTTCCCATAGCTTCGCCTGTAATGTAATCTACCTCTTCGATCTTATATCCATTCTCTATCATTGTTCTTATTGTAATTCCAATTGAATAAGCTCCAATCCGATTGGCAATAAAATTAGGGGTATCCTTTGCATAGACTACTCCCTTTCCCAAAACCCTTTCGCTAAAATCTGCTATTTGACGGATAATATCCTTCGAGGTAAATGGACTCGGGATAATCTCAAGGAGTTTCATATATCGAGGTGGATTAAAGAAATGTGTTCCTAAAAATCTCTCTTTAAAATCTTCGGAAAGCCCTTCACACATCTTTCTTATAGAAATCCCTGAAGTGTTGGAGCTTATAACTGCATTCTCCTTTAAGAAGGGTTGTATCTTTTTCAGAAGTTCTTTTTTTATAGCTAAATTTTCAACTACAGCCTCAATGACCCAATCTGCTTCAGAAATCCAAGTCAGATGATCCTCAAAATTACCACAAGTAATTAGCTCTACATTCTCTTTCAGATAAAGGGGAGAAGGAGAAATCTCCTGAATTTTCTTCTTTCCCATCGTTGAAAAACGATTTCTTACTTCTGGGCTTTCAAGGGTTAACCCCTTTTTTCTTTCTTCCTCTGTTAACTCCTGAGGAACAATATCAAGTAAAAAAGAAGGAATCCCAACATTTGCAAGATGCCCAGCAATAGCACTTCCCATAACCCCAGCACCTAAAACTGCCGCCTTTCGAATGAAAAATCTCATCTATCCTTTCCTTTCTGAACTAATAATGTTTTTTTAAATTGAGTATCATAAGCCAAACTAAATTAAAAGGTTCCTAAAATTAGGATTAACTCAAGAATTAATTTATTATTAAATTTGTGTTTTTGTCAATTGATTTGTGTCAGACCAAGTTATTTTTTAATTTAAAGTTTTCTTGAATGTAAATTGAAAATTAATATAAACTAATATTAATGCCTAAATAGAAAGGAGAAAATATGCCGATCTATAAATTTGAGAATAAGATTCCAAAAATCTCAAAAACTTCTTATATCCATCCTCAGGCTGTTATCATAGGGGATGTTGAAATTGGAGATTACTGTTTTGTCGGCCCAGGAGCCGTAATTCGTGGAGACTTTGGTAAAATCAGAATAGGGAATCAAACGAGTATTCAAGAAAATTGTATACTTCATGGAGACATTGGTGAAACCCTTTTAATCCACGACAATGTCATCATCGGCCATGGGGCAATACTACATGATGCAATACTTTATTCTTATGTTTTAGTAGGAATGAATGCAATTCTTCTCAATAAGGTAGTCTGTGAGGACCATGTCCTTATTGGAGCAGCATCAGTTGTAAAAGAAGGCTTTCATATCCCTTCAAATGTCTTGGTAGCTGGTAATCCTGCGAAAATTATTAAGCCGCTAACCACTCAACAGAAAAAACAGATTTATCAAGGAATAAAAAATTATAAAAACCTTGCAAGGCGATACAAAAAAGACTGTTCTGAAATTTTAGAACCTCTTCGTTGAAGGAAAAGACAAATTGCTGTTTGCCTTACAGAGTTAGAATTTCCATTAAAAATTATACTAATAGGTACCTTTTACGAACCTCTTCGTTCTCCCTCAAATCCTCTATACTTCCATGATAACGAATATGTCCATCATCTATTATATACCCTCTGTCACTAATCCTTAGGGTTGATCTAACATTCTGTTCGGCAATTAAGACGGTTAGTCCAGCATCTCTTAATCTCTTTATCTGATCTTCAAGGGATCTTATAAGAAGAGGAGCTAAACCTTCAAAAGGTTCATCAAGAAGGATAAACTCTGGATTTCCCATCAATGCACGGGCAATTGCCAACATCTTCTGCTCACCACCACTCAGACAACCACCTTTACGGGATTTAATGTTTCTCAATTGAGGAAATAATTCATATACTTTTTCTTCGGTCCATCCCTCCCTTTCTTTAGCTCTTCGGACGGCAATCTCTAAATTTTCTTCAACAGTAAGATCGGGGAAAATTCTTCTGTCATCAGGAATATAACCAATCCCCATTCGAGAAATTAGATAAGGTTCTAAACCATTAATCTCTTTTCCTTTGAATCTAATACTTCCCTGTGAAGGAGGTGTAATCCCGATAATGCTTTTCATTGTAGTCGTCTTCCCAGCTCCATTCCGACCTAATAAACAGACAACTTCTCCCTGTTTCACATCCAAAGAAACTCCAAATAGTATATGACTCAATCCATAATAGGTATGAATTCCTTCCACTTCAAGCATATTCTTCTCCCAGATAGGCCTCCTGAACCTCTGGATTGCTCCTTACCTCTTCAGGTGTTCCTTGGATTATCGTTTGACCGTGACGCATTACCATGATTCTTTGAGCAATGGAGAAAACAATCTCCATATCATGTTCGCAAAACAGAATGGTTAATTCCCGCATTTTAGCCAGTTTTTTAATCAATTCCATCGTTTTCTGCGTCTCCTCAGGAGACATACCAGCGGTGGGCTCATCCAGAATTAAGAGTTCAGGCTCATTTCCTAAGGCAATTGCAATCTCCAGTATTTTCTGGTCCCCATGGGAAAGAGATCCCGCGATAAAATTTTCTTTATCCAGTAACCCCACCGCCTCTAAAATCTCCCGTGTCTCCTTCACAGCGATTCGGTCTGCGGGATGAAAGAGATTGGAGCTTTTTCTCTGATGAGAAAGGACAGCGACTTGAACATTGCCAAAAACGCTAAGCCTTGGAAAGATATTGACAATCTGGAAGGATCGGGTAATCCCTCTTCTGCAAATCTCATAAGGGGGTAGAGGAGTGATATCCTCTTCCTTAAAAAAAATCTTTCCACGGTCAGGCTTGAGGAGTCCTGTGATAAGATTAAAGAGGGTAGTCTTTCCTGCACCATTTGGACCGATCACAGCTACAATCTCCCCTCTTTCAACTTGAAGATTGGCTCCATTGACTGCCATGAACTCATCAAATGATTTAAAGACCGATTCGACTCGAAGCATCGATCCTCTTTCCCTCCTGTCCTGTGTCTTTCATTCCTGGCTTTACTAGTTCTTGAATATATCCCATCACCCCCTCGGGTAAGAAGAAAATGACAAGGATGAGGATGATTCCTAAGATGAGGGTCCAGTATTCCGTATACTTTCCTACGAAAGTACGCAGTGAAATAATGATGGCCGTTCCTAAGACTGGTCCAAAAAAAGTAAACCACCCCCCTAAAAGGCACATAATAAAGATCTCCAGGGAGAGAACCCAGAACAGAAGATCCGCAAATACAGACCTCTCGAGAATTACAAATAGAACTCCTGCTACTCCGGCAAAAAAAGTGGCAATGACGATGCCCAGAAGTTGATATCTTCTCACATTGATTCCAACGGCCTCGCATCTCTGAGGGTTGTCTCTAATGGCCTGCAAAGTTTTCCCGAAAGGGGATTTAAGAATCTTGTGCATTAGAAAAAGCGAGAGGGTTAAGATTATCAAAATAAAGTAATAAGAATTGTTTAAAGACTGCAGTAAGGAAGGCATTCGAATTCCATGGATCCCATCATCTCCCCCCGTAAAACTATACCATCGATAGACAATTGCCCAAAGTAAAGATCCCAGAGAAATCTGAAGCATTGCAAAATAGAGTCGTGTAAGCCTTACACAAAATCCTCCGATGATAAGCCCAGTCAGAGTCGCGACGATAGGCCCAGCAATAAAACCAATCCAGGTGGGCAGGGACGTTTTTGTAAGCATCAGAGCAGTTGCATACGCTCCAACTCCATAAAATACCCCGTGATGAAACTGGAACATCCCTCCAAATCCAACGACCATGTTCAGGCTCATGGCTACTAAGGAGGTTACAAAAATGAGGGACAAGATGTATGTAAAAAATCTTGGTGCAAATGGAGGGACGAGAATAAGAAGGATGAAGATGATCCCAAGGATCCAGAGCCCTTTCAAATGACTCTCTTTCTTTGCCAACTTCAATCCCTCCTTACCATACCGATTTAAGCAACCCTTTAGGTCGAAGGAGGAGAACAATCACCACCGCCATATAGGGAAAGACTATTGCAAATTGTGGCCAGAAGAGGACTCCAAAAGAATGGGTGACTCCGAAAATGAGGGAGCCCACAAGAGCTCCCCACATATTGCCCAATCCTCCAATGGTCACAATCAAAAAAGCCTCGATAATAAGGGTATGGTCCATCCCCAGGGTAATGCTTACAGTGGGAGCGACGAGGGCTCCTCCTACTCCAGCCAGATAACAACCAATCAGAAAGGCAAAGGCAAACACCCAGCTTACATTAATTCCTAACACTCCTACCATCTCTCGATCCACCGCTGCAGCCCGAGAGATCTTTCCAATTTTAGTTTTGGTCGTGAAAAGCCAGAGGGCAATGCCTACTAATGGGCCGATGATAATGAGGAAAAGATTATATTTGGGGAATGAAGCCCCGAGAATAGAAATTGAGCCTTTTAATAGTTCAGGGGGAGGAACTGATCGATACTCTGCTCCCCAGACGATTTTAACAAGATCACCAAGAATGAGGGATACGGAAAAGGTAAATAAAAGTAACATCAAGTGTTCTCTTTGATATAGATGACAGAACAGGAGTCTCTCGGTCACCAGGCTGACTAAAACGACCAAAAAGGGAGCTAATGCAAGGGCCACCCAAAAACCATAAGTCCCTCCAACTATTTTAGTAATGCTAAAGGTAGCAAATGCTCCGATCATATAAAGAGAACCATGGGCAATGTTTGGAACTCTTAGAACTCCAAGGATAAAACTTAAACCAGCACATACGATGAATAGAATCATAGACCGGCTAATTCCAACCAGAAATTGACAAATTATCTCAGCTATTCCAAAATTCATTTCTTCTCAAACCTAATTAAATCAAAATATTAGAAAGGGCACAGCCTAACTTTTAAAAGATTAGACCATACCCTATTCTTTAAAGATTTATTGCCTACGTGCCTTCTTAATCTCCTCAATACTTGGCATTACTTCTGATGCAGGAATGGTAACAATATCAGTAGCAATCAAGAAGGGGTATCCTGCTACCTTTTTGGTGACCCCCATAAACATCGGTAACATTGCCTGATGGTCATAAGCCCTCATCTCAATTTCACCCACAGGGCTATCGACTTTCATTCCTTCTAAGGCATCGATGAATTTCTCCCGATCCATTTTTCCTGCTTTTATTAATGCTTTAGTAATAAACTGTGCAGCAAGGTAACCATATAGAGCTCCCACCTTTGGTTCTCGGCCATAGGCATCCTTAAAGGCTTTTACAAAGGCTTTATTTTTGGGTGTATCAGGATAATAGAAATGGTAATTTGAAGTCCCAATCACTTTTTCAGGGGCTTCTAAACCCAACGGAGCCAGAGTGCTATGCTCTGTAGCTGTATGGATGAACATTGGAATCTTCTCAGCAAATCCTGTAGCCTTAGCTGCTTTCATGGCATTGACCATGCTTGCACCTCCAGTAGCAAAAATAACTACATCAGGTTTGGCCGAGGAGATAGCTGTCAAATAAGGAGTCAATTCAGGCTCTCCAACCTTCCACCACGATTGGCCCATAAGTTGAACTTCTGGTTTTAATTTCTTAAGATTCCCCCAAACTCCATCCGCAAGGGCATGACCATATTCATAATCGTCTCCTGCAATCCAATACTTTATATAAGGTCTTTTAGCTAAACCCGAGGCGGCTGCCTTTCCAATCATCGCTGTATTCTCTGAAACAGAAAAAACATATCTATGTCCTTTTTCTCCTGTAATTTTATCACTCTTTGAAAAAGTCACAATAAATGGTATTTTTTCTGCTTTACAATATTCCGAAACTGCCAGCGTGGCCGCACTATTAATTGTTCCCATTAGAATATCCACCTTTTCCATCATAATCAATTCCTTTGCCATACTTAGACATATATCAACCTTGAACTTGTCATCTCTGGTGGTGAATTCTATCTTTCTTCCAAATACACCCCCTTTTGCATTTATTTCATCAATGGCCAATTTAAATGCATCGCGAACATCATAGGTATATGTTGTAGGAGGACCTGAGTAAGTATCTACAATACCTATTTTAATCGGACCTTGAGCTTTTATGCTAAAAGGAGAAAGAAAGATTGACATAATAATCACAAATAAGCATAAACTTGTTAATACAAATATTCTCTTCATAATTTCTCACCTCCTAAATCTTTATTAATTTTGATCATTTCCCTCCACGGATCCTTCTAATTTCTTCGCAGGACGGCATGATATCTTTTCCACTAAAGGTGACAATGTTTGAAGAAATCACAAAATCATATTGTGGCACTTTCTTTGTCACACCTAAAAACATAGGAAGGACAGCTTGGTGATCACAGGCCCTCATCTCGATTTTTCCAACAGGGCTATCAATGACCATTCCTTCCAGTGCATCAATAAATTTTTCACGATCAATGGCCCCTGCCTTTTGAAAGGCCTTTGCAATGAAATGAGCTGTAATGTAACCATGGAATGCAGGGAATCCAGGTGGGTTTCCATAGGCATCCTGAAATGCTTTAACAAATGCCCTGTTTTCAGGAGTATCTGGATGATAAAAATGATAATCCATTGTTCCCATTATCCCTTCAGGGGCTTCTTTTCCCAGCGGTTTGAGAACGGCATGATCAGTTGCCGTGTGCATATACACGGCTACTTTTTCATGAAATCCAGTGGCTTTGCAAGCCTTTAGTGAATTGGTCATGGTCGCTCCACCCCCGCAAACAATGACTGCGTCAGGTTTGGCTGCCAGGATTGAAGTTAAGTAGGGAACCAGATCGGGTTCTCCTACCTTCCACCAAGATTGACCTATTAGTTGAACATCAGGTTTTAGGGCCTTTAGATTTCTCCAAATTCCATCGGCAATGGCATGACCATATTCGTAATCATCTCCAGCAATCCAGTATTTCACAAAAGGTTTCTTACTTAAAGCAATTCCTCCGGCCTTGCCAGCCATATATGTATTTTCAGCTGTAGAGAAAACATATCGATGACCCTTTTCACCTGTAATCTTTTCACTCTTTGAAATCCATACAATAAAAGGAATCTTCTCTCCTTTGGCATAATCTGAGACTGCCAAAGATACAGCACTATTAATTGTGCCTACCAGAAGATCTACCTTTTCCATCATTACCAATTCCTTTGCCATGCTCAAACCAATATCTACTTTGAACTTTGTATCCCGATTTGTAAATTCAATCTTTGACCCCAATACTCCTTTTTTATTAATATCAGCTAAAGCAAGTTTAAAACCATTCAAAGCATCATGGGCATAAACTGCAGGTGGACCCGTATATGGATCGAGAATACCCACTTTAATGGCACGCTGGGCATAAAGTTGAGAAAGGGGAGATATTAAAATCATAATAATTAATGCCGACATAAAAAATTTTCTTTTCATACTAAACACCTCCTTCGAGATATTTTTATAAACATTTATATGCCTAATTAAATTTATTGTCAATCCTCTTTTTTCTTCTTCATCTCAGCAATCAAATCAATAAATCCGACTGGGTTATAGCCTGTCATTCCTCCATCCACTAGAAGTGTTGCTCCATTTATATAGCTTGAATCTTCAGAGGCTAAAAATAAGGCAATTCTAACAATTTCTTCTGGATTTGCAAGCCTTTTTAAGGGTATTTTCTGAGCTAATCCAGAAACAAAAAAATCTTTTTTGAGAATTGGGGTATTCATTCCACATGCTACAATGCCAGGGGCTATTGCATTAACTCTTATGTTATATTTACTCCATTCATAAGCAAGAATACGAGTTAATATTATTACTCCTGCCTTACTCACACAATAAGGCAAGAATCCTTGCTCTCCAAATATTCCTGCTGCTGATGAGATATTTATGATGTTACCTCCTCCCTTTTCAATCATATGCTTCCCAACTGCTTGGCTACATAAAAATACGCCCTTCAAATTTATGTCAATGACTTGATTCCATCCATCTTCAGTAATCTTGTCCGCTTCAAGAATAAATGGATTGACTCCTGCATTATTGATGAGAATATCAATTTTTCCAAATGATTGGATTATTTCTTCTACCATCCTACTTACATCCTTAGAAGAAGAAACATCTCCAACAACAGCCATTGTGCTAACACCTAATTCTTCTATCTGTTTTGCTACTTCTTTGGCTTTTTCCCCATTTCTTCCATTAATCACAATATTTGATCCTTCTCTGGCAAAGCCTTTAGCAAACTCTCTGCCCAATCCCCGAGTTGAACCTGTAATCAGCGTTACCTTTCCTTTTAATTTCATTATTCCACCCCCTCATCTCAAAAAATCTTTGATTCTATTGATAAACATCTTGTTTAAATGCAAACTATTCTCAGGTGCCCAACCAAATACCTTCTCCCACACTTCTTTACTCTCCATACAAAGATAGATAAAAAGTTTTGGATCAATCTCCCTTAGCCATCCAACCATCTTTTTATATAATTCAATGCGGATATCCCTAAGATAACGAAATTTCCCATCCTTTCCAGGGAAAAGTTCTCCTAAGAAGATTTTTGTTTTTGGAAAACGTTGTTCAGAAATAGGTTTAAGGCGAGGAGGATAACGAAAGCCCCCAAGACTTATCCAGATAACCCTCCTAAAGTCAATATGTCTAAAAAGTGTATTGATAGTTTCTTTATATTCCTCTTGCCATCCTTCATACTCAATTATAGGGTCAAAATGAAACCCCAATGGATAACCTGCGTCTTGACATTTCTTCGCAGCAAAAATTCTCTCTTCAAAAGAGGCTGTTCCAATTTCCTCATTATTAATCAAATTTGGGGGATTGAGAGACCAAGAAACTATAGTTTTTCTTGAATGCTTCAAATGTAGAATCCCATCAATCTCCGAAGATTTTGTCTTAAGTTCCAAAAAGACTCCTTCTTTTTTTTCAAAAAAAGGAATAAGGATTTGTGAAATAGGAATGATTTGTTCCAAAGCCAAGCTATCAGAAAGCTCTCCTGTTCCTAATCGAATAAAATGGTTTGGAACTTTAGAAATAAATTCATCAATTTCATAAAGAAGGTCCTCCAAATTTGAATAAACGGTAATAAAAGGATTATTAAGATATTCTTGTAAGACACAGTAGGAACAATCCATTGGACAATTTGTAACTGCATTAATCACATAATAACCACAACATATATGATTGGAAGTCCCTGGACATGGTTTAAGACGTCTACCCAAAAAATGGGTAATAAAGAGTCGCCTCTTTCCAAGACTTAGAGGATCAGGAAAAAGATGATATCTTTGAATCAACTCCTTTTTATCCCTGACCTCTTCAATTGGAACTTGAGGAAGTGCTTCTAAGATTCTTTTCGTCATCCAATCATTTTTAGCTTTTTCGTCAAGATAAATCTTCTCAATCTGTATTTTAACCATGATAATATTTATCAAAAAAATTTACCTATTCAAATTTTCTCATCATCTCTTTAAATTCTTCATTATTTTTGAGTATTAATAAAGTATTGATGAATGAGTCATATTCATCAGGAGTTTCGAATTGAAATGATATCTTAAATTCCCTTCCTTCAAAATAGGGTGAATGCTGAATAGAGATTCCCGATGGCAAATTCAAGCATTTAATCCTTTTTTCAAATTCTTCTTCCTTTTGAAAGAGTTTAGGAAATCTAAGATTCATAAGAATCCTTTTTATCTTTTCAGTTTTCTGAGATGAAGTAAGTTCGCTTTGAGAAATAATAGTTTCTATTTCCGGCTTCTTTAAAATTTCTTTAATTGATATACGATCCCTCATAGAAATCTCTGATAGAAAAATAAGCATTTCTTTTAACCGATTTTCACCCAATTTTAATCTTGAGATAAATGGAATAAGTGCCTTACGGTCTTCCTGATTAAATGTTGCAAGCCTTCGAATATTGGAATGTGAAACCTTTTCATTAATCACATATATTTTTACTTCTTCTTCCATCTGGGCAAGAGAGAGATAAGTATTCAGGATCTTCTCACTCGTTTCAAGAGATAAAAGTGGTAAAAATTCATGAATTACGGTTGTCGAATCCACCTTAAATCGATACACCAATTTCTCAATAGCAATAGCCTTTTCAACCACATTAAACCCTCGGCCTAACAAGTTATCATGGATAGAAATGATGAAAAAGTCTTTGTCATTAAGCTCTTCTTCACAAATAATTGCCTCTATTTCATCACTTCCAAGATCTCTAAGGATAGAAACCCTTCTAAACCCACATATGATCTGATATCTGTTCAATTTTTTTCTTAAAATAACAGGTTGAATCAAACCTATTTTTTCGATCGAATAGCGAAGATTCCCTAAATTGGGCATAAAATTGACAGAAAAGGTTTCATCCCCTGTATCAATTTCATTAAGTTTGATCCTTTTAATCTGTTTAAATTTAATCATCCTTTTTCTCCGAGAAATTTTCTTTTCTAAAAATAAATTTATTAAATTTCAACTCCATATCTCCGCATGATCTCTTTATAATAGTTTCCTTCTAAAATCTTTCCTCTTTTTAAAAACCCCATTGAAAGGATTCTACATTTTTTCTCCATTTCTTTTAGAACCATCTTTCTTTCTTCTTCACTCAGATAGGGTTCTTGTAATATTTTTTCGAGTGCAATTACTCGGTATCGATCATTCCCCCACTCCCTCTGAGATAGCTGATCCTTATGGCCACCTCTTTTTATGATTAGTTTTTCAGGGATAAAAAATATTGGAAATCTTGAGGAAACCCGAAGCCAGAAATCATAATCTTCACAGACTGAAAGGGCTTCATCAAACATTCCAACCTTTGAAAAAAGGCTTTTTCTCATCATAGCAGATGAAGGACTGATAATACAGAGTGGAAGGCATTTCTCAAATATCCATCCAGAGTATTTGGCATGTTTCTTCATGGGGTTCACTCTTTTTCCCCTTCTTATCCATATCTCATCTGTATAACAAATTGGATAATGAGGATTTTCATCTAAGAAAGAGACTTGTATTCTTAATTTACCTTTAAGCCAGAGATCATCCGAATCCAAAAAGGCAATGTATTTACCTTTTGACTGAAGAATACCTCGATTTCTTGCAAAACTCACACCTCTGTTGTCAGGATAGTGAATGAGTTTTACCCTTCCTCCATATTTATTTATTTCCTCTTTTGTTCCGTCTGTAGAACCATCATCAACGACGATTAACTCAAAATCTTCAAAATCCTGATTTAAAACTGATTGAATTGCTTCTTTAAGCATTGAGAGACGATTATAGGTTGGAATAATAACTGAAACCTTAGGCATAAAACTATTTGCTAAGGGGACAAAATTTTATTTACTGATATTTTCACTTGAACCCTTCCCCCTTGACCTTTTAAATCATTTTAATCTAAAAATTAGGCAGCTCTTCTTGTCTTCTTTTTAAGACGAGCGATTCTTTTTCTCAAGATATCAGCCATTTTCCAATTTTTCTGCTGAAGATATTCTTCTCGCTTTACGCGAAGTTGCTTTATCTTCTGTTTTAACTCAGCTGCAGTTACAGTAATCTTTTCTTTTTTTTCCTTCAATTCCGATTCTGGTATCCCTTTAGCAGCTCTGATGGCAGCTATCAACTCTTCTTTTTTCATCGCATGAACACCTTGAATTCCAGGCAAACCCAATGCCATTTCCCTAAGTTCCTTGGCAGTCATCCTCTCTAAGGGTTTCTCTTTTTTCTCCATAGCTATATCCTCCCTGCATTATATTCTTCAATCCCTAATTTCAGATTTACTAAGAAGGGACTTTCAGATTTCAATTCCATTTGCCAAAAAAGAAGTAAGCAAGATCCCTGGAATATTCTTTCAAACCCACTCTCTGAAAGGGAAACCGTCTCAACTGGAAAACGCCAAAGATTAAAATTCTTATCACTCCATATAAAAACCCTCATTCCCCTGTATTCATCTATTAAACTAAATCTTGATATATTTTTTGATTCGCCAATACTCCCTAATCTCCTATCGGTAATGTATTGGCCCTCAATCTCATAATATCGATCTTCTGAATTACCAGCGAGAAGATTTATATTAAATTCGATTCCAAAAAAACATATCACCTCTACTCCATTACCTCTGTTTATAATCTGATAAGAAGCTTCTATCAAACTCTGAGAAGTAGGAACCATAAAACTTTTTATAAGATAAATCGGAATCTTTTTCTGATCTAAAAATATATTTCCCATTCTTGAGAAAGTAATTCTCTTCTTCTTATAAAGCATATCTATCCTAACTTCATATTCTTTCTCAATAAAATCACCAATCTCGTCATAATGATGTCTCCTAAAAGATTCTAAATCGGTTTTCTCCGAAAAAAAATGATCAATAAAAGAAACCCTTCGATATCTGTCAAAAATTAAATATTGATCGATATTTTCTTCCTTAGATTCAAATATTTCATGAATCGTTTTGAGTTTTTCATCCGATATCTTCCCTTTAGCCTCCAAAACCTTTTGATGATATCCCTCGCGCCTTCTTGTGAGGGGATTCAAAATATTAAATGCCTTTGGCTTAAAGTCCATTTCTAAGAGCGAGCCCCCTTGAGATTTAAAAAGGAGAATTAATTTTGGATTTTTTAAAAGGAACTCCTCCCCTCCATCACCGTTTAGATCGAGCCTTTCAACCTCTACCCAGTCTTTTCTTTTGTATCTTAATTGATCGTATAAAATTTCTGCCTTGATAAGGTTCTCATATAGGGCATGCCTTAGATGAGGAAGGTAGAGCCCTCCAAAGACTCCATGCCAATAACCATCATTACATTGGGCCTGATAAAGGTAATAAATAACCTTTTTACTTCTTACTATTGAAAATGCCTTCTTTCTTATTTTGTCTTTAATCTTCTCACTAAGATGAATTACTCTTTTGTGAAGATCATTTGATTCAGGATATTTTGAAAAAAAGTTTCTCCAAAACCCACCTTTAATAAATCTTCTAATTTCATTTCCATCAGGATTGCTTTTAAGCCTTTCAATCACCTTCCCATAGGCAATCATTGCCTCGGTAGGAAGACTCCATTCATCCATTTCCATATAGGATGAACAAGGAAGATAGATTCTACCAAGTGGTTTATATTTAGATGCATAAGTTCCCATTGTCATTGGTTCAATCCAGTTTAAATTTTCCTGAATCAAATTAAAAAAATGTTTTAACCATCCTTCTTCATAGACTGTATGATAGGTATAAGGCCACACACCAAATTTTTCACCATCATCAGCAAAGATAGCAGCACCTATGTCCACTTTTTTTCTTAATTGGTATAGATATTCGATGGTCTCTTCAGGTGGGTGAAATGGAATGATATATCTTAATTTCTCACTTCCAGGAAATACCTTGATCACAAAGCCTTCGTCTTCTGTTAAAAAATATCCATTTAAGTCTTCTTCCTTCAAACCTGCTTTTTTAAAATGATAATCATCCACACTAATATACTCTATGCCTGCATTAACCAAGAATTTGGGAAGATGAGGTTCCCAAACCCTTTCTGCTAACCATAATCCACGAGGAGACATTCCAACTAAAGACCGGATCGTCTTACTTAGTAATTCTATCTGCCCAAGTTTATCGTCATCTGGGATAATAGAAATTATGGGTTCATAATAACCTCCTCCCATTATCTCAATTTGACCCTTTCTAACCAATTCTTTTAATTCTTTTAAGAAATCGGGATGATTATTTCTAAAAAAATCCCAAAGTATGCCTGAATAATGAATGGTAATCTTCATAAATGGGTATTCTTTTAAGATATTGATAAATGGGTGATATGCCTTTTGATAAGCATTCTCTATTACATGAGAAAAATTCCCCACAGGTTGATGATTATGGATGCAAAATAGGAATGCAACCTTTTCCATTGTTTGTAATTTATAAGATTTTTTAATTTAAATCAATTGAATTAATAAAATGGGGTTGGCCTTTAAAACCAACCCCAATTTCATTCTGGCGGGAGCGACGGGGCTTGAACCCGCAACCTCCGGCGTGACAGGCCGGCGCTCTAACCAATTGAACTACGCCCCCCAATTTTATTAAAAAATTACAAATTTCTTATTTTTCAAAACAAATGGTAGGCGGAACAGGGCTTGAACCTGTGACCTCCGGCTTGTAAGGCCGACGCTCTCCCACCTGAGCTATCCGCCCTTTATTAAATTTTATTTCTTTGCCACCTCCATGTCAAGTTCAAGCTACCTCAACCTCCTTCTCATAAAGGAGGATGGGACTTTCCTTATTCAAGACAACCTCTTCACTAATAATACATTCCCTTATATTCGTTTGGGAAGGAATCTCATACATCACATCCAACATGATGTTCTCCATAATTGATCTTAGTCCTCGAGCCCCTGACTTTCTCTTTAGAGCCTCGCGAGCAATAGCCATAAGGGCCCCTTCTGTGAATTTTAATTTTACATTTTCAAATTCAAAAAGTTTCTGATACTGTTTAACCAATGCATTCTTTGGCTTCTTCAAAATATCGATAAGTGCCTCAAGGCTAAGCTCAGAAAGTGTGGCAATCACAGGAAGTCTTCCAATAAATTCTGGAATTAATCCGAACTTCAAAAGGTCTTCGGGTTGGACTTCCTTTAAAAGATCGCTAACGCTATAATCCTCTTTGGATTTAATCTCAGCCCCAAATCCCATGGTTTTTCCGGCAATCCTCTGTTCTATGATCTTCTCTAACCCAACGAATGCTCCACCACAAATAAAAAGGATGTTTGTTGTATCAACCTGAATAAACTCCTGCTGAGGATGTTTTCGACCTCCCTTTGGAGGAACACTTGCAATTGTACCTTCGATGATTTTAAGTAAAGCCTGCTGAACTCCCTCTCCAGAGACATCCCTTGTAATAGAGGGACTATCCGATTTTCTTGAGATTTTATCTATTTCATCAATGTAGACAATCCCTTTTTGACACCTTTCAATATCATAATCTGCAGCTTGAAGAAGACTTAGGATAATATTCTCTACATCCTCACCTACATATCCTGCCTCAGTCAGGCAAGTGGCATCAGCAATCGTGAAGGGAACATCGAGAATCCTTGCAAGGGTTTGGGCAAGAAGGGTTTTTCCTGAACCTGTTGGACCAATTAATAGGATATTTGATTTCTGAAGCTCTACATCACTAATAATGGCTTTTGATTCGATCCTTTTATAGTGATTATGAACAGCCACTGAAAGAATCTTTTTGGCATGCTCTTGACCAATCACATATTCATCCAACTTGGCTTTTATCTCTGCTGGCTTTGGAACAGTTAACCTACCAGGAACTAATCTCTCCTCAGCCTCTTCAGCAATAATCTCATTGCATAATTCTATACATTCATCACATATATATACTGTTGGTCCTGCAATCAATTTTCTCACTTCATCCTGACTTTTACCACAAAAGGAACAATGAAGAATTGATCCATAATTTCCTCCATTTGACTTCATCTCTCCTCTCCTTTAGGCTTGAGATTTTACTGGCCGTTTTTCAACAACCTCATCAATAATACCATACTCTTTAGCCTGATATCCAGTCATATAAAAATCTCTTTCTGTATCAGCTCTAATCTTTTCCAGTGGTTGATTGGTATGTTTGGCCATGATCTTATTAAGCTCTTCCCTCATTCTTAAAATCTCCTTTGCCTGGATATCTACATCTGTAGCTTGACCCTGAAAACCTCCTATGGGTTGATGGATAAGAATTCTTGAATGAGGAAGTGCATATCTTTTACCCTTCTCGCCTGCAGCCAAAAGAAGGGCAGCCATACTTGCGGCCTGTCCCATACATATTGTCGAAACATTAGGTCTAATATACTGCATGGTGTCATAAATCGCAAGACCCGAAGTAACAAGCCCACCTGGTGAATTAATATATAGGTGAATATCTTTGTCTGGATCTTCTGATTCTAAAAAAAGCATTTGGGCAATTACAAGATTTGCCACATCATCATCTATGGTCGTTCCCACAAAGATTATTCGTTCTTTTAAAAGCCGGGAGTAAATATCATAAGCCCTTTCTCCCCTTCCATCTCTTTCAATCACAATAGGTATTAATGTCATAAAATTTTTCCAGCTCCTTTCAAAATTCTTTTTTTAACCTTCTAAATTCGATTGAATCTCAGCCTTCTCAAGAAGCAGGTTTAAGGTCTTTTCAATAAGCATTTCTGATTTTAATTCAGGTATAAGGTTATTTTTTTCATAATACCTCTTTAGGACATCAAATCTTTGATTGGTCCCTTCTGAAATCTCCTTAAGATGATTTTCTACTTCTTCTTCGCTAACAGAAATTCCTTCTTTTTCTGCAATCTTTTCCAGAATAAGGTAAGCTCTTACCTGCCTTTCGGCCATCTCTCGATATTCCTCCATAAGCTCTTCTTCAGTCACATTCATATTCTTTAATGAAAGCCCTTGAGCAGCTAATTTAACTTTTGTATTTGAAACCAAAATTCGTGCTTGCTTCTCAATCATAGACTGGGGCACTTCAAATGGATTTTTCTCAATTAATTGATCCATGATCTTTTCCTTCGATTCACGTTTCCATGCAAGCTCCTTCTCTTTTTCAATCTCCTTCTTTAAGTGAGCTTTTAGATCATCCAGAGAGGAATAATCTCCTAAATCCCTTGCAAACTCATCATCAAGCGATGGAAGTATCTTTTCTTTTATCTCTTTAATCTTGATATGAAATGAAAGATTTTTACCTGCCCATTTTGCATAACCATAATCTTTGGGGATGGAAATTTCTATTTCTTTTTCTTCATCAACCTTCATTCCAATAAGTTTTTCTTCTAATTCTTTGAAAAATTGGCCACTTCCAACCTCTATAGTAAAATTAATTGCCCTTCCCCCATCCACTATTCTTCCGTTTTCCTTTGCTTCATAATCAAGAATAACATAATCCCCATGCTTGATTGGTCTTTGCTCCTCAATCGTTTTAAGATTTGCATGTAGATTTTGGAGATTCTTCAGTCTTTCCTCTATATCTTTATCAAGAACAGGCTCTTTTAGTATTTCTAATTTTAAACCCGTATAACCTTCCAATTGAATATCAGGTTTAATCTCTATGGTAGCTGTATATTGAAAGGATTTTCCTACTTCAAGATCCCCTGGTTCAATTAAAGGTTGGGAAACTGGATTTAAATTCTTTTCAGCAATAGCAGTTTGATAAGTATCCTCAATAAGTTTCTGGATAACCTCTGCTTTTACATAATCTTTAAAGTATCTCTCGAGTATGTTCCTTGGGGCTTTGCCAGGTCGAAATCCTTTTATCTTTGCTTTCTTTTTCAATCCCTCATAAACCAAATCGATTTCTTTTTTGACCAATTCAACTGGAATCTCAATAGTTAATTTCCTCTTTACAGGACTTAATTCTTGAATGTTAATATCCATTACATTACAACCTTCCTAATTTTTGGTGCCGAGGGCGGGATTTGAACCCGCACAGTCTTTCGACCACGAGATCCTAAGTCTCGCGCGTATTCCAATTTCGCCACCCCGGCTCATCTCCTAATGTTCATTTAATTCAAATCCTATTTTAGAGTGGTGAGCCGCGCAGGAATCGAACCAGTAAACTACTAATTAAGAAAAATTAAATAATATTTAATAATTTCAATAATTTAGTGAAACGACTCACACCTTCTTTATTATAAATTAACATAAAAAACTTTATTATGTCAATTAAAAGTGGGAAGATATTGGGAAAGATAAAATTAAAACAATTTCTTTATATAAAGGCCAAACCCTGTAAAAAACTTTTGAAAAATTATTTTTATTTTTTAATTTAGTCTTCCAACTATTTTCTCAACTCTATTGATCAATTCTCCCGATTCAATTAAACATTGAATCTTTTTAATATCCTCATCAAATCTTCGGTCTCCTTTTATCGGATGCACTTTTTCTCGAACTACCCTATATGCTTCTTTAACTCCAATTCCTGGCTCCAAAGGTTTAAGAAATTCCAAACCTTGTGTTGCACATAACATCTCCATTGCCAAAATATTTTCAACATTCTTTATAATCTCCCTCGCTTTCCTGGCTGCAATAGTTCCCATGGAAACATGATCCTCTTTATCAGCCGAGGTTGGAATTGAATCAACGCTTGCTGGATGTGACAGAATCTTATTCTCTGAAGCCAACGCAGCTGCACTTACCTGAACCATCATAAGTCCTGAATGAAGACCTCCCTCTTTAGTTAGAGAAGGAGGAAGCCCTGATAATGAAGGATTAATCAGTTTCTCAATTCTTCGTTCTGAAATACTCCCTAACTCAGAAACCACAATTCCTAAAAGATCCATTGCAAAAGCTACAGGTTCCCCATGAAAATTTCCACAATTTAGTATCTTTCCTTTATTTGCAAAAATTAAAGGATTATCTGTTACAGAATTAACCTCTATCTCAAATATATTCCTAACAAAGCGAAGCGCATCTCTGACTGCACCATGAACCTGTGGAATACATCTAAGAGAATAAGCATCCTGGATCTTTGAACAGAATTTATGGGATTGAGCAATTTCACTCTCTTTACCCAATTTTAAAAAGTTTTTAACAACAGCAAGATGTCCTGGGAAAGGCCTAACTTTCTGAATATCAAGGTCAAAGGCAGAAAGTGTTCCTTTTAATGCATCAAGAGTACAAGCCCCTACGATATCCGCTACCTTACATAACCTTTCTGCCCTTAGAAGACAAAGAACCCCTAAAGCCGTCATAACCTGAGTTCCGTTGATTAGTGCAAGGCCCTCCTTTTCTTTTAATGTTATTACTGGAATCCCAGCCTTCTCCATCGCCTGCTTTCCTGACATTAATTCTCCCTGATATACTGCATTGCCTTCTCCCATGAGAACTAATGCAAGATGTGCCATCGGAGCTAAATCTCCGCTTGCCCCTACAGATCCCTGTTCGGGGATCAATGGATGAACCCCCCTATTTATCATCTCTAAAAGGGTTTGGATTAATTCCAACCTCACCCCCGAATATCCCATTGCAAGGACATTAGCTCTCAGCAACATAATTGCTCTTGTTGTTTTCTCATCGAAATAAGGCCCTACTCCAACCGAATGACTTCTTATGAGGTTCTTCTGAAGTTCTTCAATTTGAGACTGATCAATCAGATGATCGGCAAGCATTCCAAATCCTGTGGTCACTCCATAAATTTTTTTCCCATCCTTAAGTGCTTTTATTATAAACTCTCTCGATCTTCTAACTTTCCGCTTAATATTCTCTGACATTTCAACAATTGCTTTACCTTCAGATACCTCAACTATTTCTTCCAATTTTAAATTCTTACCTTTTAGGATAACTTTTTTCATAAAAATAATTTTTTATCAAAGTGAAGCCTTATTTTTCAATAATTACCTTGGTATTATCTTTTAAGATTTTGATATATTTAAAGACCTTTCAAGTCTTATAACACTTTTTGCTTAGCACTTACTATGTTTTAAAAATAGAACGTCGAGCTAATAAAATTCCTAAGCCAATGAAACCTATTCCTGTTATATCTGTTACCCAGCCTGGTTTCATTAATAAAATCCCCCCAATAACAAAAACAAATCGTGTTAAAAGAGTAAGTTTTTCCTTAAACCAACCAAAAATTCCTATACTTAAACCAATCACACCTACAATTGCTGAAATAGTTGCTATTATAATTGCAAGAGGGTTACCCACTAAAAGTAATTCAGGGGAGTAAATAAAAATAAAGGGAACTATAAAAGCAACTATTCCAAGCCTACATGCTAAAAATCCTGTTCGGAAAAATCCTGTGTTGGCCAACTGGGCAGCAGCTAAAGCTGCAGCCGCAACTGGGGGTGTAATCATGGCAATTACTGCAAAGTAAAAAGCGAACATATGAGCTGGTAAAGTAAGAAACCCAAGAGATTTAAGAGCTGGAATAACAATAGCTGCAACGATTATATAAGCCACTGTTGTTGGAACTCCCATACCCAGAATCAGAGTTGCTACCATTATAAAAAATAGACTAATTAAAGGAATCCCTGCAGATAAGCTTGTGACAACTCCCACAAAATTGAGTCCTATCCCAGTTAATGTAACAATACCAATAACAATTCCGGAAACAGCCGTAGCTACAGCCATCATAATGGTACGCTTACCAGCAATCGCCAAAGCCTCAAATATCTTATTTGGCGTAAGCTGATCTTGCTTATTAAAAAAACTGACAATAATTGTGGCAAAGATCGCATATACCCCAGCCCTCATTGGACTATAACCTGCAATTAATGCCCATATTAGAACGATTATAGGAATCAAAAGATTTATTTGGCTTATTAAATCCTTTATTTTAGGAAGTTCTTCTTTCGGAAAACCCTTAAGCCCAATTCTTGCTGCCTCTAAGTCAACTGCCATAAAGATCGCAATATAATATAGAATTGCTGGAATTATGGCTGCAGCAGCCACACGAACATACGGAACTCCGATAAATTCTGCCATAACAAAGGCTGCTGCACCCATAATTGGTGGCATGATCTGCCCTCCTGTGCTCGCAGCTGCCTCAACTGCTCCTGCAAATGCAGGCGCATAACCTAAACGCTTCATCATAGGTATAGTAAAAATGCCTGTCCCATATACATTAGCCACAGCACTACCAGAAAGAGTTCCAAATAAAGAGCTTGTAACAACCGCAACTTTTGCAGGACCCCCTCGAAATCGCCCAGCCAAATATATCCCAAAATCCATGATAGCTCGACCTCCACCTGCCTTCTCGAAAAAAGCACCAAATATTATAAACACTACAATGTATGTTGCTGAAACACCTATAGGGATTCCAAAAACTCCATTCAATCCGCAATATAAACTTTCCATAATTTCTTGAAATTTAAATCCATTATGTTTTAACACCCCTGGCATATATGGACCAAAAATTCCATAAAGGATAAAACATATTCCTACAAAAACCAGAGGCAGACCAGTAGCTCTCCGGGTAACCTCCAACAATAGTAATGTAGCCAAAACGGTTATAATATAATCTTCCCTTTTAAAAGGGGTAATGAATGTTACCCATTCAGAAAGTTGCTGATGCTCCCAAACGAAATAACCAAATGAAACTAATGCTATCAATGAAAGTGACCCATCAATAACTAAGGAGATAAAACTTCCAGGACGCCGTGTAGATGGATACATTAGAAAACCAATGACAATGGCAAATAAAAGGTGGATTGTTCTTTGAAGGGTTGGAACAAAGACTCCAAAAATACCCGTGTATAAATGAAATCCTGCAAAAGCAATAGCCAAAATTGTAATGACTATATTATCTCGTTGTACCCATTGGGAAAGTTCAGTATCTAAAACATTATTTTCTCGTGACCCACTCTTTGTATGATTTTTTTTAGACTCAAAATCTCCTTCATTTTTTATGCTCATAACTTTTAAAATTTTTTATACCGATTCAATCAAAATAAAGGTTATAATAATCACCAATCTTTTTTATTTTCCTACGCTTTTAAAATACTTTTCAGCCCCGGGATGAAGGGGACCACCAACATTCTTCCATGCTTTTTGGGGGTCAAAGTGTGCGTGATGAGCACCCCAGTTACGAATCACCTCCGGCTTCTCACATATTGCCTTTGTAAGATTGAAGACGAAATCCTCCGGCATATCCTCACGGGTAACGATTATATTTGGTTCACCAACAGTCCAACCAGCCTTCGGAGCCCAGCGATATTTCCCAGCATCTATAAAGTTTTTTGCGTAGCCATATTTAGCTACAAGAGATTCAACAACTTTCTCTTCAGGTGCCAACCACTTCATTTCTACCATCCGAGTAAGTTCATCTATTGCTGGGACGGTTGTTGCTATAATTGCATCTGCATGACCATCTTTGATTAGTGAGGCTGCATCTGAATAAGATGTAAAGATTACGTTACCACCCCAAGATTTCAAATCATCAAAACTAATTCCATACTCTCGAAGAAGCCGTTCAGCACCAAGGGCAGGTGTGCTGGCCTTGGAAGTAGTTGTAAGTCTTAAAGGATATCTTTTCTCTTTTATTTCTATAATTCTATCTATTGGGACACTTTTCTTAATAAGAAATATCGCCATATCACTTGTTCCAATTTCTAAAATAGCCCGAACATTCTTATGAATACCTGTATAGGGATCTTTGCCTTCAAGACCTGACTTATAAAGATGAGAAATACTCAACCCTAATTGAGCTTTCCCAGCATCTACTAATTGAATATTTCCAACTCCACCTCCTGGCATAACTGTTACAATAATTCCAGGATATTTTGCTTTTATCAATTCTGCTACAGCACCTGCTAATCCATACCAAGCACCTCCAGCTGGACCGGCTGTAAAAACAATCTTATCAATTTTTGTTTGGGCACTTATAACTCCAAATTCTCCCATAATTAAAGTGAGAAAAATAATAATAGTAAAAATTTTCGTTAACATTTTTTTCTCTCTCATAATCCTCTCCTCCTGAAAAAATTTATTTAATCATCAAAATACACATTTGTGCTTGAATGCATAAGTGTGGCCAACTGTATTACATCAAAGACTGGAATAGATAAAGATTTTCTTAAATCTTTACTATATGGTGCTAAATTTGTACACTCTAATAATATAACACTAACCTCCTTCTCTTCTGATAAAAGTTTTTTTCCAATTGATAGGGTTTCTTCACAAACTCTTTCTAAATCAAGTTCAAAAGGTGGTGAAGGTTCTAATATGGATTTTTTAAAATTTTCACACATTTCCATCCCCTTTATAACAACACGCTCCATATTAATAAGCCCTACTTGTCTTAAAACTTCATGAGAAATGGCAGCAACATCTGCCGTAATGATTCCGATCTTTCGATTTATTGGTAAAAAGGCATCAATAAAGGGAAGAAAAAGTAAAGATGAAGTTGCGACTGGAATTTTTATCACTTCAGCTAAAAGTCTTTGATAACGGATTAGAAGCCCACAACTTGTCAGTATAGTTTTAGCTCCAATTCTCTCAAGCTTTTTTGCTGATTCGATAAGTAAATCAATAGCTTCTTTTTTCCCTTCGTATATTAAATCGGCTGCTGATATACCTTCGAGAATTTCATAATATACAGGAAATTGAAAACTTAAAGCATTGCCAATATCTCCTTTAGGCCTTGGGAATTTGCAATCAAGCATAATAATACCCAATGAAAAACCATATATAGGGAACCCTCCTCTCAATAATTTCATCTTTTTCAACCACCTCTTGTTTTTCTTAAAAACTTATTAAGACATTTCCTCCTTTTTTAATCGTTGATACGCCATTTGAAGTTCTTCAGCCATGTGAAAGGCTTCTTCGAGTCGCATTTTCTCCCATTTTAAACCTAATCCTTCTCTTATCCAAAAACGCTCTCTTTCAGTAAATGTTATGCTTCCATCTAAATCAATTTTTTCAACACCATCCATCCGCATTCCACCCTCATTTATACGAACTGCCTCTTCATAAGTAATATCTTCTGGAAGAGCAAGCTCGGCTTTTCCTGAATTAAAACGGATTGGATAACCTCCAATTTCTCCATACAATCCTGCTGCATGCCGAATTAACACCCCATTCGAAATAAGTGCTAAAGCTATTTCAACTGCTGATGCAGCTGTAATCGGAGCATTATTAGATACAGGTGTTGATATGGTTTCAACCCCAGAAAAATCTACAGCCTCAAGAATCATTTCTTTTATATTTAACTCTTTGGTTATATCTCTTTGATTATGTAAAATTTTAATAAAAAATGGAACTTCATCAGGAGAAAATCTTCTAAGGGCGTGATGACAAACCATTCTAATATCAATCTGGTTCGGTTTAATTTTAATTTTTTTGGCTAAAGATAACCGAATACCTTGAACTGTCGAATCGATTGTACCAGCCCCAATTGTGGGTGAAAGTCCAACTTTATGAAGAATAGCATTCCCAGTATCAGGGGCAGAAAGATTCACAACAAGAGCATCTGGGCAAGAGTCCTTTACCGCTCTCATTAAAGGCCAAAGTAAAGCAATATCCTTTGGAAGTGTATGCGAAAAACCTGGAGTAAAGTTCATTCGCTTCTGACGCTTTTTAAGAGCTGGGAAATAAGGATATAATGAAAACAAAGCCGAACAATTTATAATTAAATTAGGGTTTATCTTTTTTAGATGCTCCGCTGTCATTTCGATATTCAGAATATTACATTCCACTGCTTCTATCTCTACATCAACACCATGCATAAGAGAAACTATCCTTGCATTATGCAGAAGGGTTGAGATTTTTTGTAGATTTGATGATAATAAATAAATAGTTTTTGCAACCTCGAGGCGGGAAAAAAACAAAGTAACATATTTACCAACATTTCCTGTGCTTCCAACTATTAAAATAGTACTTCTATCCATATCGAGTAATTATACCTTTCATTTTTCAAATGGATTCCAAAATGGATGTAATTTTTGGATGAATAAATTTACCTTCTTCAAAAATACACTTATCATCGTAGAATACGGAAGCCTTTGTCATTAGTCCATCAGTATGACCATTTGCCCTTATTTTTCCCTGAAAACATGGAAGATCATTTGTACCGAATCCAATATCAAATATACCATACATCCGTTCATCAAGAAATTTCAAACCACTAAGCCTTTTAAGTCTTGGGTTAATCCCAAATCCATAGTGACAGGCCCAGTAAATATTCGGATCGTTTCTACTCTCTAACCAATCCTGGAAAATTTTAGCTTCATAACCTCCATTTATTGAAACAATTCTTCCCTCTTTTATCTCTATGGAAACTGGATTTTTTAAAATCCCCACCGGATAAATAAACGCATCAAAAACTACTTTTCCATTCCAACTCTCTTCAATGGGTGCCTGACCTACAACCCCAGGTGGTAAATATCCCTCATCACCTGGTTTTGAAACACGCCCTGGATTAAGTTGAACAGGACGACCTCCAAGTTCAGCTTTAATATCAGTTCCATTTGAGCTTCTAATATATATCTCTTTAGCATTTGAAATAATCTCCTCTAAAATATCACAAATGCTATCAGTAATCATAAAATCGTGATGATAAATAAGATTAATGAAATTTTCTACTGATGCATTAAGAAATCCTAACATCCTTGTTCCACTTTTCAACATATCAAGAAAAGCCTTTGTATAAAAATCTGCACTTTCATATGGTATAAGAGTAATTGCAGCATCCACAGATTTCATTGCAACAGCTAATGGCTGGATGGGATCAATATTATGTTCACCTCTATAAGGAGTTAATGTAATCATAGGTTTTGCGCCTTTTTGTAAAGCAGCATCAAAAAGTGATTCTGCAACCCTTCTGTCTGAAGGAGGCTCAGTGATAATAAGAAGAGTTTCATCACGTTTAAGGGAAATCCTTTCAAGATATTTCATTGACGCACGAAGCAGCATATCTTTTGATATCTCCATATAAATTATTCCTCCTTCTTTCCTCTACATGATCAAATTCATATTATCTGGATCAATCCGAATTTCCATCTCAATTTAAATAATATAAACTATAAAATCAATAGTTTCTTTCACCTATTTGAAAAAAATTCTAAATATTCTTTGAAGCCTCTTTTCCAGCAAGTCTCCCCGATGTAAAAGCCCAAGAAAGATTTAATCCATGCCCATTTAGAATTAACCCACCTCCAGTCCTACCCGCTGCATAAAGACCAGGTATCGGCTTCCCAGATTGATCAAGCACCTGAAACCGATCATTAATATCAAGCCCACCCCTTGTTACACCAATATAGCACTCCGCAGGCCCCATCACATAAAATGGCGGCTCCATTATACCACCTCCCAAAGGCCACCGCTC
>Ga0078972_1001523_pt1 | contig 85955 bp, 94 predicted proteins | sample YelNatPaOPGAMG01_FD_67568 | JGI IMG/M metagenome (GOLD analysis project Ga0078972, IMG submission 67568) | Hot spring thermophilic microbial communities from Obsidian Pool, Yellowstone National Park, USA - OP-RAMG-01 (SPADES assembly) (version 2) | ecosystem: Environmental > Aquatic > Thermal...
TCAAGCGAGCCATGAACACATAAAACCCTACCATGATCGTTCTCGAATCAAAATGTTCCAATTCTGTATTTTAAATATCTTCGAGAAAAACCAAAAAGGTTGTGCTGCCTTCTGCATTCCATCATTTAAAGCTATGCATATAGCTCTGTCGCGAAGTTGTGGAGCGCGCTGGACGCCCGCTGAGCGCCCTGTGCTCCACAGCATGGTGTTCGCTGTAGAAACTGGACGCATCGACAAGCTGTTTCAGCGCTCGGCAACAAGTAGCTTCAAGGCGCTATCAGGAATCGCCAACTGGAGTCTCGTTGCTGTGGAGAGTATTTGCTAAGCAGGCCCACACCAGCGTCTCCAGGTAGTCTCCTAACGCTCTCCATTTGGATGCGAGGGCGTCGTGCTCGACGTTCGCGTCACAAAGACAGGGAAGGCAAACAGCATTTCGAGGAGATAGCTTGGAATAAAAACAATACCCGGTTGAAGCTCTTCTATCCTGAATTGGTTCCGGTTCTTAATCGTGCAGGAATGTAGCGAGTGTCCTGCTCCTCATGATACGCAATCATAAAATAAATTATACGGACCTGCAGGTTCCATCACAGATTGCATTCCCCTCTATCGACGCAAAAGGCTCGCTTCAATACCCGGATTCGTTTCTGCGTCCGACGACGTAGTCTACGATCACAGGCCTCTTGTGGGCGATAGCTTTGCCGAGGACTCCTTCCGCTGCACCAGCAAGCAGATGCTACTCCATTTGATGGAGGATATGTGGAACGCGATGTTGTCCATGATGAAACAAGCACTGGAAGCAGGATCTACGATCGAGACCAAGTCGAGAAACTTCGGCCCGTTCACGGTCCTTAAGCTGCATGCGCTGACGTATTCTCGACTAGAAGCGATAGCGTCGATGGCCAAGTCCGAGTCTACAACGCCTTTCCATGCAACGCGAGGAACCGAGAGCAACTGCGAGCATATCGGGTACGGGGCATCATGCTGTTGTCGAATGCTCTTGCGCCGACCACTATACAGCGAGGCCGATCTTTATTTGGAACGAACTCAATGCTTCACCCACGTAACCACTTCAATGACACGTCGGCAGGAGTCTCTGAAGAATTCGACAGGAAATGGCGTCGAGAATTCACACTCGTCAATCCAGAGTGGCGCGAATCGCAGCGCGCACGAGCTGCCTCGAGACAGAAAGATCAAAAACTTGAACAATTCGCGTATTCATCACGGTAAGCGTCAGAAAAGGGCGAAGCGCGGAGATCTGTCCGTCTGAACTGGACCACAATCTCGATGATTTTGCAAAAACCGTCTTCGAGCGCGTCGCGAATCATCTTGATTCCGGTGACATATCGAATTGCAGGTGCAACGCGTCAACGTGGCCCTCGGAAAACACGAGCGAGCATTCCTAGACGACATATGCATCCAGAAGCCTTTCCTGTTGCGCTTCGAATATCGAGGCAGTATATCTGAAAATTTCGGAAACATCGAAAGGTAAAAAGTGAGGGAGCACCTCAGTCTCCCGTTTTAATCTGTCACGAGTGTAGATGTGGGACCTACGCCAAGGCCCTGCCGCTCGATGCAGCAGCGCCTGATTTCGTTTACCACCCAGTTGCCAGGCGACAGCACTGGTTACCTTTACACCGACCCCACGAGCAGCGTTTATAGGGACGCTGCCATCTATCGGTACGTGTTAATCGCTCACGTTAGGAAACAAAGGAGAGCGCTTTTTGCGACATGCGCTCGCCTAAGTCGATGGACCCAAAACATCAATGTCCCTTCGTCAACTCTATTTGATCAGCGTCTTCGAGCATCCGCATGACCGTGTGGATCTGAACACTCAGTCCGCGGTGCTCGAGCGCGTTCCGCAGTTCGTTCCCCAGAATTGTGCAGCGTTCCTCATCACTCGGGACCAAAGCGCGCAGCGCACCCACGAGTTTCTCCAGTTTCTGGACCTGTGACCCATCAATGTCGCAAAAAATTTCGTCGCTTGGCAAGCAAGGGCGCCAAGAGTCTAGCGACCGTGCGATACTGCCTCCGGATGCGTCAAAAGAGCCCAGTCGCGGTGTATCCATCAACTGCGCGTGGATGCCCTCGTCGCTGACCAAGCGTGGTATAACTTCCAGGCTACCGATACGCGTGGAGGGCCCCATGTCGGCCCCTGCCGCGTGTTCGTGGCTATACTCATGTGTTCGTCGATGTGGCGGGCGTGCGCCCTTCTGACCTGGCACCGAGAACGAGTCGTGTTCCTTGCAGGTCGGCCCCAGGCCAAAAAGGCTCGACGGCAAACCCGGGTCTAGAGGTGCGTGCTCCGGAATGAGCTCAGTCTGTAACCCCGAGAGTGTCGGCGACATAGGTCCACTGCTTTGGCTCGAACGAGAAGATAAACTTTCAAAGTCGCCCAGACTACGACGTTGTTCCGTGCTGTGACGACGGCCTTCCTCGGCCTTTCCCTGTAATCGGGTAGCAGGTGGTGACGCTGGACAGCTCCGTCCAGGAGTCGGTGACCTTTGCCGCGATTCATCTTGATCCGGACTTGATCTTGGCAAGCCCAGTGCGTTCCGCTGACGTTGTCGCAGCGAGGTGCCGCCCCAGGAGGCACCGTGCAGCGCAGGCGACCCATAGGCTCCTGCGGTTGCGTCTGCCTCGGGTGTGTTCTTTGAGACGTCCTGCGCACTACCACGCCTTGAGGTGGATACCTTTTCACCAACCATTTCGCACACACACTTCCAGTGTTCCTGGAAAACTCAAGTTGCTCCAAAGTCTTGTACCGTGTGCCTGCGTAGCGTTACACGTCCAGCCGTTCAACCTCAAATCTTGCTCGAATTTCAGATTAGGCGCGAGAAATGCCAGCCGCCGCCTCCGCCGGCCGTGTCACGCAGCTGCGAAAAATATCTCGCGTCCTGCCAGCGCGGCGCGTTAGGCATTTTGTCTGTTGTTTTGCTCATGCAAGCAGCGCTGGATATCTCCAACAACATCGATTCTCGACAGCGAAAGATCTTGGCGTAGGCTGCACATGCTTTGGGGGACAAACGGGCCGTAAGTGCGCAACTCCGGCCGTTTGATGCACAACATGAGCGGATGCATGCATCTTGTACAGCATTGATGCTGTGCAGAGACGATGTCCAATGCGTGCGCGGTCGCACACCGCAAGACGGTATTCCTTGGTCGGTATCCGTGCCAGCATGAGTTCAAACTCACTCGCTGTGGTTGAACGCCCAGCTAGACAAGCATCCGAGCGGGCAGTTGTGATGCGCTCATCATGAATCCCTGGGAACGCGACGGTTCCCCGCTGCTCTAGACCCAGGAGTCCATATTCGAGGTACGATCCGCGTGCTCGTACGTTGGATTTCGTTCGGTGCTGCACTGCTGATGCTAAACCTAGAGTTCGAGGAAAACCCGAGTCTCTGATTGCCGAGTCCAGTCGAGCTGACTTCCCTGAACGATGCTTCGATGCCATGTTTGGTCGTCTGCCGGGCGGCACTCAGGGCAAAACTCTAGAATACGCTCCACTTCCACGAATGAGGCGTGCACTCGATGAGTCTGGAAGGAACGGCTGCCGAAGGAGCACGGCACGAGAGTGAACGCCAACGCGATGCTCGCATCATGCTATGGAGCAGCGTCCAGCGTGCTCAAGCATAGAAAGCAGAGCGGGATGCATCCTGCCGGGGCTTGACCGCGCGACGCTCAGTCGAAAAAAGAGACAGCGGTATTCACCTGCGGCACGTGCACACGCATAACCTAACTCCGCCACACCAAGCACTTCAACTTAGAAGCTAGCAATCGTCGGCCCGACATACCAAACGCGATGAGCTCATGGCGACAGCAGAACAGGCTCCTTGACCCGCCCTGGACGCAGAGCAACATGGACGCGCTCGTCCACGGAATCGCGCATCATCACCAGTGAAACGTAACCGAGGATCCACTTGGTTGTTTCTCCGGTATCAGGCAATCTCCATCCATAACATTTGATTCGGCGGAATGCGTCCCTATGATGCGTAGAAGAAGCCCCACGACGCGCGTGCCTGCACCTCGTCTACAGTCATGGCGTTACCGTCGCGAGAATCATGCAACCAGGCCAGTATCGTGTCGCACACGCGTGCCGTGCATCGATGATACCGGCCCGGGAGCTGACACGCTCCGTGGTACGGCAAAGCTGTTCCGTTTTCGTCATGCGTCAGCAACTGCGCTCCAAGTGCTATCGCTGACGCTCACAACAGGCTCGGTACACTTTCGAACGTACGAAAGAACTGGTACCTCCGAGGAAAATTATGCATCGTGCAATTTAGATGTAGGTAAATCAATCGATAGAACTTTTCCCGACTGCTGCTATCAACCGCACATGAGGGAATCACACGTCCGTGTAAACGCTCTGTCAAAAGAAAGCGAGATGTCGACGTTACACCAGAAGCAGGTCCGCCGTAGCTTTCGCGCAAATCCCGCGGGCGATTCGCGTACCTGGGCAGCAACGAGACACGTGTCCACTGGCAAGCGTCTCTTTCCAGGCCATTGCCGCGTGTGCTTCTCCACTATTCACTGGCCTCTACCTGCAAGTGGATGGTGTCTCCGAGCACGCTGGACGAAAGCTTACTGGACTCTATTCTTCGAGACTTGCGGGTCGTTCTTAAACGCGCACGCTTGGTCGCGCTACCGTGTCGTTGTGCGAGTGACCGGGGCCTATCGCTTCCCGAAGCTCGACGTCGTGCAGCCGAGTTACAGACAGAGTTGCACGACTGGGACCTGTGGGGCCCACTGCTTGTCTGTCTGGCACTGTCGGTGACGCTCTCCGCTGTTTCAAAGAGCGCTCCGTCGACAGTGTTCAGTCTGGTGTTTGTGATAATCTGGGTTGGAGGCGCCATCGTAACGCTGAACGCTTCGCTGTTAGGGTGCAAGCTACCGCTATTTCAGAGCATCTGCTTGCTCGGGTATGCAGTGACGCCTTTATTCGTTGGAGCAGTGCTTTGTCTGATATGGCACGCAGCCGTCGCTAGTCAGGTTATCGAGAGTTTGCTGCGCGTTGTGACGATCCTCGTCGCGCTGGGATGGTCCGTGTTCGCGAGCTCGACACTGCTAGCGGATGTGGGCGTCCAAGCTGGTCGGAAACCTCTTGCGCAGTTTCCCATCGCGCTATTGTTCTGCGGTCTGGCATGGGTTATCCTCCTGGCTTTCGAGTAACCTTTTGCAGGCACTGCAGGGATTTTTTGGAACAAGATCTATGGGTCGAGCCAAACCCGTCTGGACGCGTGATGGCAGCAAATAACGGCGCATGAAACCACCGAACCATAACAGATGTCTCTATGCATCAGCAAGTCTTGAAATGTTTCTGTTTGGGGAATAGACGCTAGATCAGACCAGCGTTCCTGGAGGAGCAGTGGCAACTGGGGCCGGGCGCTGCGGCACGATTCGTCTAGAAACTGAATGGCCTTTCGTTGGATCGGCGGGCTTTGATGTTCGGAGGTTTTTGGTGCTGACCTTCTTTTTGATGGTTCATGATCGATGAGTCTAGCGCCAGGATTTTATCACTTTTCGCGCACGTACCGGAATATCGCCCGAGTAGATCAGAGCGCACAGGTGCTCGAGGAACCTGGCCGCCGAGCGGCGCGCTGCAACGTTCCCAATGCATTGTAAAAACCACAGGGGCTTTTATTTACCATTGTGACGACTGCAATTGGCGATGAAAGCATGTTGCTATTCCAACGGCCAGCGTTTCCAGGAAACGATACCCGCTGAACTGCATCGAAACGTGGCGTCTCTCTCGACCACATTTATCGAGCTAGGTAGCGAGGCATACTGAAGGAACGTCCTCTTCCACTGTACCACAAACAGATGCGGACAAGTGATGGTGCGAAACATCTTCCATAAAACGAGACATTTCCGGTAGAGTGCACCAATCAACGCATAGTATTTCGAAGCGTCGAGCGAGCGAGCGAGCGAGATGTGTAATACAGAGAGCGCCCGTATTCACGACTACATAGCGTCTGTCGAATGGTATGTTATGGCGGAATAGACTTGGACACCGCGGCTTCTATTCCTATTTTCTTTTGCAAGGCCAGCACTCGTGGCAATTCTTGCATCGCCCTACTACATCCATGTCGGTATGAAATAGAGCAGATCCACTGATTGGCCCCTATACGCTGAGGTTTCCCTTTTCTTTCCAATACCATCTATACCAGCATATGCGAGACATTCTGCGACTGCTCCCTTATCCGTTCTCTGATCACAGACTTGAACGACGCCGGTCTCTCGCTTCTTTACAGTTCCGTCACCAGCGGTCGAAGGATAATCAAGGCAGCGTCAAAGGCAAAATTTCGCTGCTTCCAGATGTTGTTCACCCAATTTATGCACAGGCGGAAATAGGAATTTACGTTTCACGTACTATCTTCATCCAATTTAGATCAAGCCTCTGTGCACCCCTGGCAAGGGTTACATTTGGCAGTCGTCAGGAGTTCTCAAACCTGAATCACACCTCATTCTGCTCTTAGCGCCGTTCTCTGGCCTGCGAACGCTTGCACCACCATTCGATAAACGCCCTTGACAGTTGCAGGGGCTCGCCTCGATGCACTCCTCCGTTTCCGCGTCCGGTGCTGCACTCCGCCATCAGTGGCTTCATCATTGCGTCTTTTTGCGGCGATTACGCCGTCCGCTGCGCATGCAAGCGCACACTTCCCCAATAGATGGAGCATACGTGGAACGCGATGTTGTCCATGATGAAACAAGCACCAAAAGACAAATCCAGCCTTGAGAACACGTCGAGACATTTCGATATGTTTGCGCTCCATTCCTGCAAAGCGGTGATTCGAACTCCACTGGAAGCAATCACTGCCACAAATGAAATCCAATCCGAAGGCTCCTTTCCATGCGAACATAAGACATCGGGGCGTCTGGGAGCATATTCCATGAAAGGTATCATTATGCAGAGGTATGCCATTTCATCAATGGCAACAAAGAAAAGTGGATTTGTCTTACGAACAGAATCGATTATTGAACACGATAAGCTCAGTGAAAATTCGGCATCAGCTTGTTGACATGTCATCACGGACGTCGACGAGTTGCCTAGCGACAAAATGCTTGGAAAAACTTAAAGCATGGGGGATTTAAGCATGCTACACCTAACAACAAGTAAATAATCGATGTTCACACATATGCTTTGGAAGAGGTACTCGATTCATTTACAAGTCCTTGTTCGAGCGCATTGCAAATTATCCTGAATCCGGTAACAGAGCAAACTCCATCTGCAACGCGGCGAGGATTCCACATCAAAATTGCGTCCGAGATTCATACAACGACTTGTGTGTCTGCGCACGCTTACTGCTGCACTTCATACACCAAAACTGGACATCGAATAAAAACCTCGCAAATACCGAAAATCAGGGAAACAGCATGCAGTGCAGTGTTCCATTTTCATCGGCACGAGCGTACCCGCAGATGCTTCGACAGGTCCGGGTGCGATGGCGATCCCGCCCCGGTGATGCGGCGGCGGCGGGCGGCCTCCCGGCGTACGTGGGCGCGAGGCCGCACGCTGGCGCGTGCCCGTCGCCTTCGCGAGGGAACGCTTGATTGCTGTCAGCCGGCGAGTTCAGGTACTTGCAGCTGAGCGGGTGCACAGTTCGGACGCTTCGAGCGACTGGAGATGCAAACAGCCTTTCAGGTTCACGTTTGTTGGTCAAGAACCTCCGGCAATAGGCAGCTGCGAGCTGTTTGCCCCGAAAGAAACAGCCGCGGGTTCGGGCCCCAGGCGAGCACGGGATGCTCTTTCCGTCACAAGTCAGCGTGGCTAGGAAGCTACGACCGGGCGGGTATTGCAACAGCAAGAGTGCTGCACCTGGAGACGGAGCAGGTTGCTTTCCGCAGGTTTCACGCTCTGCGGGGTTCTCCTCATGGCTTTGCAGGTACCCGAATGCTTTTTGAAGCCCTTACCGAAAACTTTCAACGCTCATTGGCCGCACTGCGAGGTCTGGACAAAATCACGGAGACCAATATCGAGCCGACCCTTAAAGAAGTGAGGCGCGCCTTGATTGACGCTGATGTAAACGTCAAAGTGGTCGACAGCCTCCTTACCGCGATTAAAGAGCAAGCGCTGAACATGAAGGTTGTGAAAGGCGTAACACCAGGCCAGCAGTTCGTGAAAATCGTCTACGACGAGCTGATTCGCCTGCTAGGCGGTGACCCGGCGACCAGTTCCAGCAAGGCGGGTGCATCTCCTCTGCCGGCGCTAGCAGAGAGTCCCACGAAACCTACCGTGATTCTCATGGCCGGCCTGCAGGGCGCTGGCAAGACGACACAATCAGCGAAACTTGCACGTTTACTCCAAACCGAAAAGCGATCGCGGAAAAAGGTTCTGCTCGTTGCGGCTGATGTGCAGCGACCAGCCGCAGTCGAGCAACTCCAAACGCTAGGTCAACAAATTGAAACGGAAGTTTTCATCCCAGCTATGGTTGGGACCGGCTCCGTTACCGCACTGGAGGTGGCCACCAGAGCCCTCGACTACGCCAAACAGAAAGCGTTCGATTTTATGATCGTGGACACAGCCGGCCGCCAAGTCATCGATGAGCGACTCATGGAGGAGCTTCAACAGATCAAGCGGGTGCTCTCTCCAGCGGAAATCCTGCTCGTTGTCGATGGGATGATCGGTCAGGAGGCAGCCAATATCACGCGAGCATTCCATGAGCGGATTGGGATCACGGGTGCGATCCTCACGAAAATGGATGGCGACACGCGCGGCGGCGCAGCGTTGTCGATCAAGCAGATCTCGGGGGCGCCGATTAAATTCATCGGGGTTGGTGAGAAACTAGACAACCTGGAGAAATTCTATCCAGATCGAATGGCGTCACGCATCCTCGGCATGGGTGATATCATCACGCTGGTTGAGCGTGCGCAGGAGGCGGTCGACGAAAAGGAGGCTGAACAGCTGGCTCGCAAGATGCTGGAGGCGCGCTTTGATTTCAATGACTTTTTACGCCAGACTCGGTTCGTGCGTTCGATGGGTTCCTTCGCCGGCGTTCTAAAGTTGTTGCCTGGCGTCTCCGGTATGCTGAAGGAGGACCAGTTGCGCGCTGGCGAAAAGCGTCTGCGCCTAGCTGAGTCTGTCATTAATTCGATGACGCCGCGGGAGCGCGCGAATCCCGATCTACTCACCGTTGATAAAACGGCGGCGAGTCGCATGCGACGGATTGCCCGGGGATCGGGTCGATCGCTGGAGCAAGTGGAGAGCCTCATGCGCGATTTCGTGAACATGAGGAACGTGATGGCCCAGATGTCGAGAAGGATGATGGGCGGTGGCAGTGGCGCTGGACCGGTTCCTTCGAATGCGTCACAGAATCCGGGAGACTTGGCGACGAACCTGGCATCTGGGGATCTGGCAAGCAATATCGGGAACCGAGCTGCTCGTCGAAAACTTAATAAGAAGAAGAGTGATGCCTCGTCATCCAAGAAGAGCGGTTTTGGGTTTAAGCAATGAAACTGAGTCGCTGCACGGGGAACACCACATCTGGTCTCCCTTCATCTGATGTCGTTCGGGTACATCCGGGGCACCATCGGGTGTGTCGCACCCTGACATTCTAAACTGCTCTCTGGTCGTTTACGGGGATTCTATTAGAGCATGCAACATCGTACATGAACGGATTCGGCTCTGCGCAGCATGGTCCGATCATACGACGCTGTATCCGCCAGGTCTCTGGCGAAGCGTATGATAGGATGCACGCGATCGCCTCATGCGGACGAGGCTGCACATTTTGTTTTCGTGCACGTACCCAGGGGGCACGCTTCCGTTGACTGCCCTTTTCTCTGCTGCAATCGAGTCTTAATTGCGGTGCGGATTGACAACCGCGTTTCTTTACATGCAGCGCCTGTATGAAGCGGTGCACGAGGCTTGAGCCGATGTTGTCGCGCTCATCTGCGAACCACAGATGCCTCGTTTGCCTCCCTACTGGTCGCTAATGAACTCGGCTTTTGCGGACGCATGTCCAGAGGACGGATACGACGTGTTCGTTTTATGGTACCAGGCTTCGGGTTTCTGATGAATAATATACCGAGATATTGAAATCTGCCAGAATACGATACATATTTCAAAGCTGTCTCGTTGCGTGTGCCGGAGCAGCCTGTCAGCTCGCGTACCTGTGTTGCGCACGGAGCATCCGGTGCACGGGGTAACTCCGTCAAGGCGAATCCAGTTCTTGGACCAATGCAGTCTCTCATCGCGCAGGTCTTTGTTGCACATGGAGGATCCGGTGAACGAGGCAACCCTGTGAACGTGAATCCAGCGCCTGCGTTGAAGAAGGTTTGCATCGCGCTTTTCTGCGTTCCTCGCGTAGCATCCGATTCAAAGAGCTTTATCGGAGAGCCGAATCGCTTCATTTGTTGTCCGCGGTGCACAGCACGCAACAGCACCGTTGAGATGTCCTAAAGAATCGTCATCAAGCACCTCAAACGCAGATATGCAATGCGCGAAAACATCAGATGGCGGCGCAGGGTCTCGTGGAACATCGCGGGTCTCTGAACACGCCCTTAACGTACGTTTTCTCGCCATTTCCGCAGACGCTGGAACTCGAGCATGATATCGGCGGCGCTTAGCGCGCTCATTTGATGCCTGCGAAACATCTCCATGAGAATTCTTGCATGATCTGGACTTGTTTGCGGCAGTGTGGCATAGAAGGTCTCGAAGTCTCGCTCGACAACGGCATGGTTCGGCGGCAAGGTCTCGTATACAGACATCAGATTTCCCGATGCTGTCAATGAGGAGCACAACATCGCATCACGGACCGTTTTCCCTTGCAGCGCATCATTCTCATGAAAGTACATGCCCATCCAGAGGCGCATATCACCGGTATCGATGCACTGGGTCTCATTCCAGATCGCCTCTGCGTATGGCGCGAGGTCGCGGACCAACGCCCGACTGAGAAGGACGCCGACCGGTCCAGAAGCGAAAATTCCCGCAGGGCCTTGGTTCGGAAGCTCGCGCGGTGCTCTGCCCTTTTCGAGGCAGGAGGTGCCGGCGTTATTCGCACCCCAGGGCGGGCCCATATAAACTCCGAACCCACTGTAGACGTAGTCATTGTAGGGCGATCTACCACTGGAAACCTCTGGGATCGCATACGAGCACAGATTATCGGGCAAAACGAATGTGTCAGGGTCAATAATCATGATAAAACGGACTTGCTGCCTCTGCTGCAGCACATTCCATGCGAGACCCAGCACCAACGGGTCATGGACGGGGAAACGTCCATAGAGCGGGTCCGCTCCAATGCGCGGTTCGACAATCACCTGCGCCCCGAACTTGTCTCGAACAGGATCCCCAGACACAAAGAAGAGATCTTCCGGTGGGAAGAGCCCGCCCCAGGTGCTGAGGACGCTCTGCACGCGCTCGGGAAAATCGCTGCTCCGACTGCGAATAAAGAAGACGACTTCACCAGCGCAAGATGAGCGTATGGACAGGCCGTTGCCCGTCTGCAAAACGCTGTCCTGAGGTTGTTCAAAAGCATCAGAGGCATCTACGCCTCGGGCTTGCGACTCCTGGCGGCTTGCAGCCGGTGACGCGAACCTAGCGCCACGCTGCAACCACATCAAGACGCCAAAAAGCACAAGAGTCAGCGCCGAAGTGACAACAGCACAAGGCCTTGAACGGAAAGAGCGCGTCCTGTTTTTCACCATAGACCCGGCATCCTTCCGTAGGAACAAAGGAAGCGCTGCATTTGAAAAAACCTTCATTCCTGCCCGCAAACGTTCAAGCTGCAAGTTGAACAGAAAACAGTTTCATGCGACGTGACGCATGCGTGCCGAATTCCCGCCATCGGATGCGTGCGTCGCGCCAACGCACGCGTAAGCCGCGCGGCCGCGTCGCAGCGCGTTCTATGATCGATTTGTTGCGCGCATTGCCCAGACACGCATGCAAATGCGAAATCTATGGACTTATTGGACGTCAAGGTGCACGGAACGATGATGCTCGGACGTTGGAGTGCGGCTCGATGAACCGGTGCGATCAGCGAAATCAGGTTTCGCATGGAGAGAATCTGCGTGAAAACTCAAGTATATAGAATCGAGGAGCCGGTGCGAGCATCTTTGGGGGTGCTGTCTTTCGTTCCGACCGCAAACATCAAATCTGTTCGATTCATCGTGCATGACCTCTTCGAAAAAGCCTTGTCTGCTGATATCCGAACGCCACCGACGGATAGCGATGGCTTCCTTGACGGTCGCGTGCCAAACAGTGGAGCGCTGGCTCCCGAGAAGCAAACATAGGCGTTGCATGGACGGATTGGGTCTGACGGACGTCTGGTGACACTCGTTTCGCAATGGAGATATCGGGTCTCTGTCGCCGATTACTCACCACATTCGATGCAGGCACCGTGGCATAGCGCTTTCGATGAACGACCGCGCCTATGCTTCTGTGAACAAGCCCCGTATGGGCGCACATGCCATGCACGGTGCCTCTAGAGCTACACAGCCCAGCTAACGAAGCATCGCGTGCTCCACAGCGCGTTTCGTAGCCTGTTTCCAGAGCAACTCCGGACACAGACCTATTGTAGGGCAACTACATGACATCGCTATCGCGGAAGCCTGCCTGCTGGGGAACGCGACGGAAACTGCCCCGTGCCCTGCCCGAGTCCAAACGTCGTGCAACAAAACTCTTTTATATTTCACTACTTCGCCGGTAATATTCTTCATCAAAGTGATGCAAACGGACGTATCCATCTTCACCACCGGAGGCAAAGCCACGTCCATCCGGTGTAAAAGAGAGACAATTGATGGGGCCAAAGTGGCCCTTCACCGAGAAAATCTCTTCCCCATAAATCAAATGAAGGAACGTTGCTGCAAATTTGCCAGCTTTGCCAGCAGTAGTCGTTACTTGGCTCGCTTCCTGGCCACCGCCGACGACTGCGTGGGGCATGAGCGGCGACAAGTCCACCGCATTGAGCGGCCGGTCCAGAACGAATGACCTGATCTCCTGCATGGCGTGGGTATCCCAGAGAACCGCTGTCCCGTCTGCAGATCCCGTCAAAAACATCTGATGATCCTTGCTGAACTTGATATCGGTGATTGCTTTCTTGTGACGCTTGGCACGATCGACTTCCTTGCCGGTTTCGACATCCCATTTGCGGACTGTGCCGTCCTCCGAGACCGAGAGCATATACTCGGCCGTGTTGTACCAAACGACTCCAGTTATGGTCGCCGTATGCCCACGAAGCACCAGGAACGGTTCCGTCTCTTGTTCCTGCCAGTTACCGTCTGACTTTAGACGAAAGAGGTGGATGCAGGACTCCTGGCCCAGGAGCTTGGAGTTCGCGAGGTGCATCAAACGGCAGCCGGGCGCCACACCCACCGATCTCACCGAAGATCGTAGCGACCAACGAAAAAGCTCTCGTCCCGTCTGGACGTCCCAGAGGCGCGCAGTGTTATCGGCAGAGCCGGTTAGAAGACGCGTCGAGTCCCAGAAAACGTCGCACGACCAAACAGCACCCGTGTGGCCGTCGTACGTGCCGAGACGCTCGCCGGTGGAGGCCCACCATACCGTTGGGCGCGTATCTTTCGCGGTTGTAAAGAGCAGGTCCCCTTCAGGATTGAACTTGAGCTGGGTCAGCGGGCGCTCATGCCCTTTCAAAAGCAGCGGCCGCATAGCACGTGGCAAGCTTCACAAGCGGTAACCGCTTTCCTTGTTAATCGTACACCAGCCGCACGTACAACCCCCAAAGGATCTGTTGCGGATATGTCTGCCCTAGTGTTTCGCCAGCACAAGCGCTGAATACCCCGTAACACTGGTGTGCAAGCAACGTCAGTTTGCAACAACTCCAATAGCTCGTCGACACTTCTCCACAGCCGTCGCTGGGGTGTGTGTTCCGCAGCGTCGCGGCGGGCGTCCGGCCTGCCCGCCGTACCGTCAAACATCGGACGGCGGTGTCAGGTGTTCGAGTATATTCTCGGTGTTGTAGAACTTACGGGTGTAATGAAGCGTCGACGAACAGAGGTATCCACTGAGGACTACATAGGCAGTGGGAAAGTCTACGTAGTGCTTGAAGGGGCCTGTCTTGAAGCCGCTCGGGTCGATAAAGGAAAGCGGCGCCAAGGTGCCGCGGAGCCGCTTGTGCTGCTCTCGGGCGAGGAGCACGCCACCTTCATTACCCGATCATTGGGGAGCGATCCCGCGAAATATCGCCCAGACATCACACATCATTGTCTGCTGAATCTGCTGGACTCTCCTCTGAACAAAGCGGGTCGGTTGCGTGTGTTCATACACACGGAAAAGAACGTTCTCATCGAAGTGCACCCTAGAGTGCGGTTACCGCGCACGTTTCGTCGCTTTAGTGGACTTGTTGCGCAGCTGCTAGAGAAACGTCGAATTTTGGCGACGAACTCAAATGAAATACTGATGAGAGTGGTGCCGAATCCCATTGCGAAACATCTCCCCGTGGGATGCCGTAAAATCCTCCTCACGGATACGAGTGAAAAACTTCGAGATATTCGTGAACTTGCTGTTCATGATATAGCCAATGATGAGGATGTGGCTTTTGCTATTGGTGCGATCAGCCACGGGGATATTGCTCCCGACTGGACCGAGGAGCACATGGCCATTAGCGCATATGCATGTTCTGCCGCAACCATTTGCAGTCGCGTTTGCCATGCGTTTGAAGGAAGGTACGGAATCCTCTGATCCCTACGACCGTTGCACATTCTTGTGGGTGCTCGAGCGCCGGGCCTTGCTGCGGGCTGCCCGGTGGAAACGCGGCGTCTTGGCGGTTCACTGAGCAGTGCTCGCGCCTGCGCTAGCAACCGCGGCTCACATGTTGCATGGTGCCGGATCAATCCATTGTATCGGGCATCCCGGGTGCACGACGGGTATCGGTATTCAGGGGAGCGAGCTCTGCTCCGCCCGCGGATCTCGCATGCTACCATCCACGAATGAGACGCCCATCCGGTGGTGCTGGTTCGTTGAAAGGCTGCCTCTAGTGTTGCCTGCAATTACTGCAAAAGTCGTGCGCGGCGTGACTCGCGAAACAGGCCGACCTGGTCACCAGACTGGACAGGATTGCCGTTAGCGTCCGTGCGCTTTACATTACATGAAGCATCACTGGCATACATTTGCGCGGATTCAATAGACGTAGCAACACTGCCGAGTTCCTCCACGGTGTTTTCTGCATGCGGGTTGCGCGGTCGCCGAAGCAGTTTCAGACTTATTAGGGATCAGACGCGAAGCAGCTTCATCCTAGGGACAAAGTCAGGGAATCTACGCAGATGTCGTTGGATGCTCGAGTAATGCAACAAGCCGGACACCGCACCGCATGACGATTGTTGACGCTTCTAGGTTCCATGGACCTCGAGTGCATGTTCCCGTGAAGCTTAGATGGCTGATCGATCTGAAACGGTGCTGGTGTTTTACCTAGTGCGGACGCTTGCCACAATGCCGAGCCAACATGCACGATCACCACACAAGGAGACGGAATGGCTCTGCGTTATCTTCTTGACGATATGCTCGAAGCAAAGCAGGTGATCTTGTCAATGAGATTGTCGTCGCTACGACAATGGCACCGCATGCCGTGAAACAGAATCCTCAGGCGTATGAGATGTGATGAGCACCTGCTCCGCTCGTAGTTGATAGCGTTAACTTTTCTGCTTTAGAAAGTCGCATTAGAGTGCTAGACGACTGTTTTGGTGGCTTCCATGGGTCTCGTGCGACGGTTCCGTCGCAGAACCCGAGCTATTGGCTGTACTCCAGCAATCCTGATTGTGTCAGTCAGTTGCATCTGCGTGTCCCGAAGTAAATTTCAATGACCAATTGGGACTTTTGGATTCGCAAACAATTTCATTCTACAGTTTCACGATCCCCAAGTTGTGTCATCGACTGATCTGCATGGAAGGCCTGCGAGGAGCAGCCGATTTGCAGCGTCGGCTGCTTCTCGCAAACCTGTTGCTGCTGCGGGTACTGCTTCTGCACTGCCAATCTGCGAGTCTATTGTTACAGTGGCTTCTACTGACACTGCTCCTGCAGTTCGACTCCGCTCGACACCCCGGTACTGGTACTGGCGCTTCTGGTGCTGCGGCTGAACGCCACAAAGCGACCCCTGGGCTATCGGGCACGTGATGAGTGCCGCAGCCTCGTACAAGGTTCTCGTTGCTGGTGCCACTGGAGCCTGTGGCCAAGCTATCGTTCGTGAGCTGGTGGCAACTCCGCGGTGCGAAGAAGTCATTGCCCTTTGCCGTCGCGCAAATGTTCGCCTCCCGTTCGCAGACGCTGGTAAAGTGCGCGTGATCGTTCTGGAGGACTTTGGGGAACTAACATTAACGCCTGCGGAACGGCGCTCGAAGGACTGTCCGCTATGGAGTCTTTCCGGCGTTGGCGCTGCCGTGTGTGCGCTGGGAACCACAATGAAAGACGCTGGGGGGTCAAAAGAGGTTTTCCAACGGGTCGATCACGACTATATTTGTGGTTTCGTAAGAACAGCTTTAGCTTGCGGAGCTCGGAAAATTGCACTAATATCCGCATCTGGTGCTTCAGAGCGATCTCTCTTCTTCTACATGCGGGTCAAAGGCGAGACGGAGAAACATGTCCAGGCGCTGTGTGCAGAATACGGAGCGGCCCTGCATATCCTTAGGCCTGGCATGCTGCTGACGCCGCCTCGAACGAGCGGTGCGAGCAGACCAGCAGAACGCGCTGCCCAGCAGCTTGTGAAAACACTTCGTTTGTCCATGGGGGGCATACTCGCAGTCTCCGTCGAGCACGTTGCCAAGACGGTGCGCATGGCACTGGAAACAGCACCCGAGGAGCTCCTCCAGCGATTCTCATCGCTGGAGGAGCAGGCGAGTCAGACGTGGGTTTATCCATCGCGAACGATTTTCCGTATCGGTGTCGAGGCCGGGTAAGCGCTGCGGCAGGGCATGTTAATGTTTCTCGGGGTTGGGGGGCGGGGGCGGGGTGCGGGATCACTACCGCCTGCCTTGCAGGTATGCAGAGATGTTATTTCACAAAAAGACCACTGTTCATGCCCTCTGCCTCCTTTGAAAGTCTATGGATGTATACATGGACGTACGTGCGTATATTCAGGCGTGCATGTTTATGCTCGGACGAATGAGCGCGCCTGCGCATATAGATATACTCGTACATGTGCTTGCAAGGGTGCGTCTGCTATAACGAAGGATTTGCCTTTCGATATCTGCATCTGGAGTCGCGGCGATTGTTCGTGCACGTACCTGGATGTAGCTAGTATCACCCATGGACACCAGATCGGGTAAAATCATTCCGCGGATCCCAGGATGGAATCTGCGTTCCAAAGTTTCAAGCGCGATCACGAGCTGGTGTACCGGGCACTGGAGCATTGATCGAGCGCCGACTTGATCCGGGTACGCTGCACTGGGGTTGGTCGGGTCCTGCATCCTGGGCTAATGCCCGAGGTCTACTTCCTGGTCATCACCAGAGGCTGTGCATCTGGGAGAATCTAGTTCGCTACATCGATACGCTGTTGCTCAAGAACAGCGATCGAGAGAAGGCACTTGCTGGCGTCCACACGAGACGCCCTATTATAGGAGCAGCGATTTTTGGAGCACATGTATTTGCATGCCCTTTTGTTTATGATTGTTTTTCTCTTAGTTGTTCGACAGCAGGAATGTATCCTGCAGATTGGAGAAAGGTGGTGGAAACATGTTACACTGTCACTATGAGCGTGTAAAAAACGTCCCTACTTGTAGATGTCCGTAAGTCTGCTTTCATCACGCGGATCGACCATATTTCTCGTCGTCCATATCCTTCTCATCGTGCATCCGAAACAGAGTTCATTGAACTCTTTCTACGGGACTGTTTCCTCTTGTCTATTCATTTCACTACAAGCGACCTCTGAGAAATCCTACCAAAGGAACCATAGGATCTGAATTGTCCGCCCCGCTGATACGAAAGGTGATAACCGGACACCGATGGACAAAGAAACCGGTATGCTTCAATGTGAGACTATCGCGCGCAGACCCACTTACTCTCTATATTGTATTGAAATGCGAACACTGTTACAGTTTGAACGGGTCGTAGTCTCAAACGGTGAGACTTGTTTCGGGACAAATAACAGACCTGCGTATAGGAACTCATAAAGGGCAAAAATGCTGTTCGGAAAGACGAGACAAACAAATATCGCAACAGCACCTGCCCAGACGACGAGTCCGTTGCGTGGTCGCCTGAACGCCGCCAAAGCGACGAGTGCGTTAAGCACCCTAACCTCCGTCGAAACACTCTTCGTGGCTCCTCATTTCCAAACAAACATGTCCTGTGTTTAGACACCGCCGTTTTCCACCACTCAAAAACCGTCGAGGAGAACGCAGCTGTGACTAGCGCGGAGCTTCTCTTCGTGCCGTTCTGTTCTGTCCGGTGCAATCCAGTCGAAGTCGTCATTTCTGTTGTGAAACGTTTTCACTGCGATCACGGTTCAATAGCAGAGTCGCTCGCATCCGCGGTACCGAAACGTACAGAATACCGTGGTGGATCACGTAGCTTCTTATTAGAGGGATCCTGGTTTCGCCTCTCTCTCTCTCTATGACGCACCTCGTCAAGCAAGTTTAAGCAGGAATGCTGGCGACAGGGCAGCCAGCTGTCCACATTGCTCCGGAATTTGTCGACGAAACCCATATGCAACCACACAACGGATACACGGTACAGAAGATGCAATACTTCCGTATCGTTGCACCTGTCATTTGCACACGCATGTGTTAGAATCCTGTGACGAGTCGCAGTGGCATCTCGGCGACCTGGGCTCTACAGCGCATATGTTAAGGAAACTTCAAACCAAAATCAGAAACCATACACACGTTAATCTCGAGCGCTTCACGAGAGGTACCCTCAGGGACGTTATACGCCAAAAAAAATGCCTCACTGTTCTGGCTCAGAAAAAAATACGAGTGACGGATGGGATTCTTCGCGAGTCAATGCAGCCAATTCATGAGCTCCTAGCAGCAGAAAAGAAACCGCTTGGTGGCGAGTTCGGAAGCGGGTTAGCAACGCGTGCGAGCGTCGCTCCAGATCGCCCAGGCTCATGTCGTTGCTCTGAGCCTCGCACTGGCGGACGCGTTTCCAGGAGGATAGTTGGAATACGATGCCTGCCTGCCTTGCACCTTTTTCAGCGACGTATTGTGCTGAACAGAGCACGCCACTACTAAAGCGGATTCCCTGCTCGTGTGCGAGCGCGCTAGCCTCTCCAAACGATTATTCGATTTGCGTCCTGTATACTAGATAAATGCCCATGGACGTGCATGTAAAGAAAACAAAAAATTTTTCGATTATTTGGTAAATTAATCTCCGCCCGCAGACGCCTCCCAGTGTATTTATATCCGGCCGCCTGCTATCAGCTTCAGCGTCTCCTTGTACACTTCGAGCCTGAGATGCTGCCCTGCAAAATTACATTGCGTAAGCACCTCGGGTATCGTCTTCAGCGTCGCAGATCTCCTAATATTGAAAGTAGCGTTCATGTCTCGGATGGAAAGCTCTTTGCATTTCTTGCCGCTGGTTGGATTCGCCAATGCAAGGATTCCAGGAACTCGCGCCTTCTGTACCATTTGGTGCTCTGTTGGCTCTCCGTGATTTTCGATCGCCGAAGCGGTCCGCTGCCTTCCCTCTATATCGGCCTCCGGAGGTGTACATCTCAGTTCATCCCTTATATTTTTTGAAAATGAATGCACCTGTCTCTGCACCCAGGTGAGGACGCTCTCTGCGGTGGATGGACTCGCGGAAGAACAACGGCATATGGCCTGGTGTGTCACCGCGTGCTGAACACTCCAGCGATTCGCCCAATGAAGCGATCATACCGTATCAAGATGGAGAACGCTCTTTCACTGGGCCTGGATTACGGAGCGTACAGTGGAATGAAAAGCTGCTCTATCCCCGTTTGAATCGGCAAAAGCGTGAACGCAAGAAGAATGGTCAAACGCCAGGTTGTAACATAGAAGGACGTCATCGAACGTCCGGAAAAGTCTTCAAGAATTCGACAAAGCTGTTCGTGTCGTTGTACGAGCTTTCTCCTCGAGCGAATCTGAGGCCGCAGAGTGAATCCACTGCAACTCGAACTGATCGTGATATCCTCGTTCTCATCTAAATCGAATTTACATACAATGGGCGCCCTGTTCCGCGAATGCCCGCATACGCTCCGACCATATCTTCGAAAGGAAGTCTCACCTACAGAAAAAAAAACAAATCAAAGTCACTGTGCTTCATACCTATAGCGACGCTCCAGGAAGGCTGTCGTTGCGATTTCGGTGCAAGATGGCCATGCATAATCTAGGACTTTTTCGCGACTGTATCCCGGTGTCTTCACGACCACACGAACATGCTGTTGAGGAACAGGGACGTCCGTGGCGACTATATTTGACGGTTTTGCTTTCCCTAGGGTGATCAACCGGTCCTTCTCTACTGTTGACCGCAACCACTCTTTGAATATACCTGTTTTTGGCACGGAACACATCTACTTGTTCCTTTTGATGTTCCGCAACCATCAGAGTACTTCATTATGACTGACGTGAAGGAGGATTGCAGTCCTCCTCGCACTGTCCAGGACAAGACGTATCCTACAGGCAATTCGTCGACGATCTATACAGTGCATTGCATCGAGATTTCGATCTCCTGCTATACATCGCATCAGGGGCGAAACAAAACTGAGCTGAAAGCTCACAATGTCGCCGTAGACACATGGGTATTGTGCTGGATAGCCTCCTCAGAACGCTTCAACTTGTCTCTACTAGCAGTCCTACTTCACTCCAACGTCGCGGAGTAGAGAATCGACGGAGCTCGCCCAACGTCTCTCGTCTGTAAGGATGAAAACGAAAGAAATTCACAGCGTCGATAGCGACCGAGTGAACATCCGTGTGGAAGCACTCCACGGAAACCTGGCGCGAGTCGAGTAACGAAGCTCACGGTCGATCGCTCAAGATAGGTGAAGAGCTAGACGATCTAGTGTGCGTGGTTTCCGTATTCAAACACATCACCGCCGTCAGTGCGCTTCTAAATTAAGAGGGCGGAGCCGACGGCCTTAATGGAAAGCGGATGGAGGTACCCACGTTTTCTAGGCATCGGTATGATCGAGAGTCGGGCATGCTGGACGCCAGGATGCATGCAAACGTTTAGAATGGTGGCGTCCGCGCGCTTCTCTGCACTCGGAGTACCCAATCCACTGAAGAGGATGCTTTCTACGCTTCATGTAGAGAGTACACAAACGTCCTAATGGATCGAGCAAACAATCTCGATTACGAGTACTCGAGACCGCGCTGGGATCACCGACGGTTTCGTTTGTATAAAGACGGGATGCCTGCATTCGTCAACTTGTTCAAGGATTTTCAAGAACAAACACCTGATCAGGCTCGTCGTTCGCGAGTACCTCACGATGCTGAGCGTTTCATGGCGCGTCAGGGCTGCGGTCTTGCCTCGTCGACGAGCGCGGACAACGCAAGCAGGAATCGATTCTGCACGATTCCCATCAATGCACTCAGGACGGCAGGTACGTATCATACGCATAGCTGGACGATGAAACCAATCGAGAACAACAGTGTGAAACAGAGTCGTATACACAAGGTCAAGGACGGTGCGCTGATCGAACATCACATGATTAGGTCATCGAATCTGAGACACTTGGTTTGGTGAAGCTCAACCAGCAACCATACGCCCAAGCGCTCTCTCAAGCGAGACTCGAATGCCCCTATCAGCGTCGGGAAAAATGTCTCGAGCTTCCCGTGCGTACGTCGTCTTTGAATCAAGTGAACTTTCGAAGGAATCGTTTCATACTCAGTGTGGCTATTTCGCTGAAGCACGGCATAATACGGATGCAAAACCATCAGTTCCCATGGAACGGGACATGGGATCCTCGCCAGGAGCAAGGCGCTCGCATGGGGTGTTTTAGCCATCCAGCAGGGCTGGAACGGATTCTCTATGCACACCGCGAACGATTTCCCTTCGAAAAGCGTAGACGATACTAGTGCTCCACGATTCAATATTTCAGAGTCTATTGCCGTGATCCAAGCGATCAAGGCTGCTCCAAAATATCCATACATCAGATGCATTCCCTAAGCATCCGCCAGGTCGACAGCGATCGTATCTCCGCACGCTGGCCTTGGCAATCGTCAGAGTCGGACGTCGCGGATGTCAGCAGCGCAAACGGATGCACCAGCATCGAGGTAAAGTTGATGTGCCATTGCAACGCTGCAGAATCGATATTCTGGAGATCAAAACGCCCGGGTCTCAGTCTAATACTTCGTACAAGAAACGCAGCGGATCCAGGACGGCGAGTCTCAGAAAGGATCAGCTGAGGTTTGCTTCATCGAGCCCCAGTGCTATCGAGATGCATCCGACGCTTCCGAGCGTGCACTCTATCGAGGACGTATGACGAGGACGTCACTATCCAAACCATTTTGGGTTGCCCAAGTTACCGCAGCCGTCACGAGCCGTACGTGCCCCTGAAACCCTGAAAACATCCGCTTCGAATTCGATTCAGAGATGACGATGAGCATCTTGGGGATCGTTCCATTCCTGGATGCTGTGCCTTCAACATCCAATCATCCAATGGGTTCCAGTGCATGCACACGTTGCATTGACCCGAATTCGAAAAGGAGGAAATCCATCTCCATGCTCCAGAGGAAAACGTGACGCCCCCGATATGTTCTTCGCGCTTACGCGTCTCTAGTCGTTAAGCAGGTGCGAGCAAGTGCTGCATGAGAGCATCCTCCAGTGCAGCTGGTGAAACGCCGCGGCATCGTGAACGTTGCGCTTGGAACGCCCTTCGCAGAATGCAAGGCATCATCAGGCACGAACGCGATGTACCGAAAGCGATTCACTGTCCGAGGATTCGTGCATTCGCATGCACAGCGCAATATTCGTCTCCACTAAGAGCTCTACAAGTATGATGCGGGGAAAGACGGCGCCATGTACGAGACGACGGAGTCGCGTACAGTGCTGGTTTTCTGTTCCTCGCTCCATACAATGCCGGTGCTGCGAGAGAACGATTCATCCGTAGATGCATCGGAGTCGCGTACAGTGCTGGTTTTCTGTTCCCCGCTCCATACAATGCCGGTGCTGCGAGAGAACGATTCATCCGTAGATGCATCGGAGTCGGGTACACTTCGAGTATCGACAGCACTCGCCCGTCTGGCATCCAGACGCTGGGGTTCCGTCACGGCGGCGGCACGCCGTTCGACTCAGCTTGAACACCATCACAGGATGAAATGCCGGTGCTCTTTCCATCTCGTTCTGCTTGCGAGTCTGTTACTCGCCGACGTTTCCCTGATGCTGAGTGATCAGCCACGGGCTCTGCATGAATTCGTGGCTCCCCGAAGGCCCGTTTCTCCTGGACTGCGAGGCGCGGGATGCACGCGTGAATGTTGAGGCGCGGCGACGAGAGATGGTGCAGCTCCCGAGGCACTGCACCGCAGCAGCACAGCTTTCCCAGAATATGCACGTAAATAATGACATCCGGTTCGGTGAGATCCACTCGAGCGAGGCCCCGCTCAATCAGTGGCACCGCATGACGGCAGATAACGTCGATAAAGTCGTGCGCTTGCACTCGATCATTATTCCTGGACCTGAAGCGTACCGCAAAGCGACACGGCTTCGTATGCGTACCGCTCATCGGTGCCTGCAACCATGCGCTTACATGATCCGCCAAAGCGAGTGCCGCGTGACGAGTATAGGCTTTGCAAACAACATCTATGGGGAAAAAGCTCTCACAGGACGGTACAGCTACATAACCCTGCTTTCGCGTTTGTTCAAAGAGCAGTTTCACCAGTTCCACTGGTCTGGGTGCCTGCTCCAACTCTATGCGTACAAAAAACGTATTCCGCACGCCGGTGTCGTGGACTTTGACCCACGATGCAGCCTGCGGCGTCGCTTGCTTGGGACTCAGAGTCGATGCGGTGTCAGCGGTGCCGCTGTCGTTCGCAGTCTGGACGCCCAGCAGTCGGCTATCGTCGTGAACGCCCTGAGCACCAGCAAATTCACATACAGTGTTCTCAGAGCAGAGTTCAGCAAAGCTCTCGAGTGCTTCACGACAAGCCCTGGAAACGCGTCCCGTTGCTGTGGTAACCAGAACGCCAGTGAACCCCGGTTCCACCGGCGAAACCATGCAAACGGTACGACGTCGTCCGTCCGTTCGTCTGTTCGAAACCTTTTCAGCGAACACTGATCCGGCAACCGAAGCTTTTCACTTGTCCGCAGAAAAACCTTCCGATGTTCGAGAGGAGAGAACAAGTATCGTCGACACGCATGGTAGATTTGCATAGAACAGGAAACTAGAGGCCTCTGTTTCTGGCTTTAGATTTTTCTCGTGCTACTTTGAGATGTACCGCATCGACATTCAAAGTGCAGTCATAGGGGATTCAGGATTCATAAGTAGTTCTAGGATCATCGGTGGTTCATTCGGAATGGCTTGTTCGGCGCTTTGCTGTTCGAGTTGTTTGCGACACCCAAGACTCCAGTACCGTAAAATAACCGATATCATGAAACCGTTCATACGTACAAGCCGATATTCTTATCCTTTCTTGTGCATCGTTCGCTGAATGCATTCATTCTTCAAGATTTCGATCTTTCTACTTCAGGGTTACTCGTGGGCACTGCAAATCGTCCAAGTGGATTGACGAGCAAACGTACTCGACGTCGTCGGTTGACGACTTTTTCACGAGCCCAAACCGAAGGTCACGGATCTTCTCACGCAATCGAACACTCGATTCCGATCGAAATTTCAATCCTACGCCCTCTCTGACTATCGACGGAGCAACACTCGACAGCAGCATGATAACTCACATGGGATATGCTCGCGAGGGCTCCCGTCTCTTATTTTTTTTTTGCATGGAGAAGGGTATTGCACGCGACCTTCCTTCATACAAGTGATCGCTCGCAGTAGGGCGTGCGTCACAGCTTGGTACAAAGGGAGCGTAGACGCATCAGAAGCTCCCGACTCGTTCTCCAACCTGGATTTCGCTTCAAGTGCTTGATTCATCATGGGACGCTCTGCATTCCACCGATACACGATCCCATCGAACAGCGTACGCTTGCACGTTTATTGAGTAGAGTGCTCGCCAGCCTGATCGCAGAGAAGAAGCTGTTGATCGTGGCGCCCGAGACTGGGCGCGAAAACCGCACAACGCATCGCTGGGCGACTTGTGTGTACCGTCGAGAACATGTACCGAGCAATCGTGCAAGCGTTGACGCGCCACAGGCCAGCATTCGGGGAGACGGGTGCGCTCGACATACGCGAACCGCTGTGCAGAGCCAAGAGGCACAGCTGCCAGGCGTGTACCGAGGCAGTACGCAAAGAACAGGAACATGGCAAGCGAATCATAGATCGCAACTTCCGCCTGAGCATAGAATGCGTCGATTACTTCCGAAAGCGCCCAAACCAGGACTCTATCGCTGTCATCAGTAACTGCCGATTGCCGACAACAGAGCTGGGAGTATAGGCGGCATCGGCATACGTAAGGCAGAGCATAAGAGATAGGCAAAGGACGCGATCGCAGAACAAACCCCAAAGGCAGGTATCGAGCACAATGGTACGCGTCCCAAACATTGAGGTGCACGCCCGAGACAGAGCACCTACGTCATATCACAGGTTTGCCTGGTATCTCAGTTTCTCTCTCTATCTGTCTGTGTGTGTGTGTGGTGGATTCATACCCACCGCTCATACGAATACAGTCAAAGGCGCCGTCATTTTGAATCACGTTTGCCCAAGCAGACGCGCGATAAAAGTCATCGAAGCCAAGTGCTATTTCGTCCACGGGTCTGGCACGCATTTCGGCTCCAGAAATGACCGCCAGGCCTTAGTACAGCGCGCCAGGTTCATCGCAAGTCCTCATCTACGAGGAAAATGCGTCTCATTTACGCGTCGCTCGCGAGGATGCCGCCTTGGAACGGCGCTTCCGCGCTCGCCACAGCAGTCGAATCGGTGTACCGGTAAATCCAAGCGCTTCACGGAACTTGCGCTCTAGATATCGCTTGTAAGTGTCCGGGAAGAGTTCAGGATCGTTCACAAAGAGGGCCAGGGTCGGTGGCTGCACCGCAACCTGTGTGCAGTAGTATATTTTGCCACCCTGGCCTCGACGATTCGTCGGCGGTGCTTGCCATTGCACCGCTTCCAAGAGAACCTCGTTGAGCACCGCCGTTGACACGCGTCGCGCGTGCTGTGCCGCTGCAGCGTCCACCAGAGCCAAGATACGTGGAATACGTTGTCCGGTCTTTGCGCTCACGAAAATCATATCCGCCCAGTGGATCACTGGCAATCGCTCCCGCACCCGCAGTTGTGCCTCGTTATGGAGACGATTATCCTTGCGACCGAGAGCGTCCCACTTGTTCCCAACGATGACGCAGGCCTTGCCCTCGTCTACGATACGCTCCGCCAGCTCCGCGTCCTGATCCGTGATACCCTCTTCCATATCAAGGACCAAAAGAACCACGTCTGCACGACGAATCGCTTTGAATGCTCGATTGATCATAAAAAACTCCGTGCCGTACTCCACGTTCTTCTTCCGTCGAATGCCTGCCGTATCGATGAGCAGGTAGCAGGTCTCTCTTCCGGTGCGAGGGTCGCGTTGGATGAGGAGCTCATCGATCGCGTCTCGCGTGGTGCCGGGTACGGCGCTCACAATGACCCGCTCTTCCCCGAGGAGCGCGTTGAGCAGACTCGATTTCCCGACGTTTGGTCGACCAATGATGGCGACACGCCGCATACCAGACTCTTGTGACAATAGCGCCTCCTCCTGATCATCGCCATGATTGGGTAAATAGTAACAGACTTCATCGAGCAATTCTGCGACACCGCTGCCGTGAATACTGCTGATAGCCAGCGGCTGGCCCAGTCCCAGCTCCCAAAACTCAGCAGCTTGGGCCTCGCCCATCGTTTGGCTCTCACACTTATTGACCGCAACAACGATTGGAATACGTCGACCAAGGATGCCCCGCGCATCGCAAGTCTTGCGAAGGAAAACAGCGATATCCTGGTCGAGGGTGGTAACGCCCTGCTGGCCGTCGACGACAAGAACGACAACATCCGCCTCACGTAGAGCTATGAGCGCTTGCTGGCGAATTTGCGGAATAAAAACGTCTCCAGGAGTGTCTTCGAAAACGAGACCGCCGGTATCGACGACACGAAAGTGTCTTCCGCTCCAGTTCGCTAACTGGTACGTGCGGTCTCGGGTAACACCCGGTGTATCCTCTACGACAGCACCAGTGCGAAAGGTACCGCTGATGCGGTTCACGAGCATAGACTTGCCTACGTTTGGGCGTCCAATGACAGCAACCAGCGGTAAAGAGCTTTTTCGGTAAACTCCAGAGGTTGCTGCGGAGCGCTCGGCAGCTGCAGGGCTCGTTTCATCACGAAGGCCAGTTTCTGCGCTGGTAACAGCCTCGCCTCGAATCGACAAGTCCTCAGTAACACCGTCAGAGGCAGTCCGATTTTCGGAGAGACCAGCATCACTGGAAGGTTCCGTATCCGTCTCAGGTGAGGTGGCTTGTGCATCGTTCCTCAGTGCAGAGGCAGCCGCCGGATCGTCAGAGCTTTTCGGCACAAGCTCTTGTCCACTGGAAGGCAAGTTTGACTCCTTGTGTGTGCTGCTAGCCTTCAGACGCGCGGTTGCAACTCTGGAAGGAACCTCGTCGGGTTCCAGACGCAGCGAGGCGACGCCATAGTGATGGCGTGCTTGTGGAGAGCCTCTGGGCTTGCGCGAAAAGCGTTCAAAGCGCAGGGGTGCCACCAGCCTCACACCGTCACCACTACAAACAAAAGACGATGAGCCTGCAGCGCTTTGGTTAGAGTCATGTCGCAGCATCGGCAACGATGGAAGACGCGTGTACCTATCAGAAACGAACTTGTGCGTCCAAAACATCCAGTCGCTCGGGCAACAACTAAACGGAAAACCTGAGCGTTCTGGATGCGGTCGACGCCGCAGTGTTCGCTGCACTTTCGTAGCAACAAGGCTCTCGTCTTGACGTTCTTGAATGGGAGACTCGCATGGAACTGACAAGGTATTGCAGGTGCGGGAAAGGAGGTATTTGGCATATAAGACTGGAGCCGGGTCTCGTTTTGCTTTGTATGGGATGTGTAGAGATGAGCAGTACAAGCTTGATATGCTGTGCAGGCTACACAATCCCTAATATCTACATATGAAAGGTTCGTATTTCTCTGCAGTTTCTCATCTCTCTGCACGTGAACATTTACTGTCATGCTAGGTCTACAGTTCTTGGAGTCTCAGCAACATGAATACGGCAGATGAATGCCTGGAGAGCTGAGAGCGCGGCTCAACGTCTAGTGTCAGTGACGGACGCAGCGGTTGAGCGCGTTGTCCCGGTATCGACGGTATGGTGTACGCTTTTCGCAGGCGTTGATGTGCGTCGCAAAGCAGTGCGCAGAACTTGTTGAAAAACATATGCCCTGATACACACGAACACACATAGACGGACGCAGATACTGGTGGAGTCGCACCGAGCGTTGCACGAACGCGTTCACGCGTCAACTACAATGACCTCACAACAGTGATCCATTTTTCTATGGTATACACTCGAAAAGTCTAACCGGGGTTCTTCGCATACGCAGTTGTAATGAAACCCGCACGCAAGGCAATGGCTGCCACTCTGCTCCGGTCCAAACGTTTCAGCGCCACGACCAGATAACCGGACTTGCGCTTTGGGCAACAGGCTCGCTGAAGCGATCCTCCATGTGGCAAGCCTACCATAAACCATTATTGCGATGTTGTATGCACCCTGTTGCCGACACCGGACGCATAAAAGCCAACTTGGTCACACTGTAGCAGGCGTCTGCTCGAGGTCTATATCCCGTTGCTCCCGGGAATCCAGAGTAGATCGCCTTTCGATGCACGCTAGCGGAAGCGCTGGATTGATCTCTTTTCTACGGCTCTCAAGATTGCAGCACAAAATTGATTCAAGTACAGCATACGTGCTCTCAGCGACTTCGTTTACCATCGAAAGTACGCCGTAACAAAACTTGGCGTGACAGGCGAATCGAAATGATGCAACAGGTACTCCACAGCAGCGGCTTTGATCTCGCATTTGTTCTGCAGCACAATCGATGCAGCGCTTTCGGCGTCCGCAGGTATGCCGAAGAACTCTCGCGCATAGATACCACCGGCAACCAGTACCGTGTCCATGCCAGCGTTGTGTCCGCCCAAGATGTCGTGCAAGAGCGAATCTCCTATCGCCAAGAGTCGTGTACTAGCTCCGGTCTTGTCCTCCGTCACGCTTTTCGCTCTTGTCGCAGTGGATTGGTGAACCATGGTTGGCGGTTTGCGCCAGACTGGCTCCAGTCCGAGAATACGATGCACTGTCTCATAGACTGGCAGCTCGGGTTTCCCGAATCGAAGGACGAGCTGCCGAATGGTCTCAGCGTCGACGTCTTCATCAGCGAGCATTTTCTCATACGCCTGGGCCAATGATCCAGGCATCACATAGTTCACGCCTCCAACCACGGTTACGAGGTCCGGATTACTACACCACAGCGGGAGCTGGCGCCTTGCGCACTCGCGGAGGAGGCTAACCAGTGTCGCATAGGGCAGCGGTGCAACTGTCTGGCCGTCTTCTTGGGTAACGCCCTCGGTCCCGTGGGTCACCACCAGCTCCGCGTCCTCCACCCGCATACCGACTGGTTTGTAGTCGTATGTAAGATTATCCGGCTTTCGGGAGGGCAAAGTTGCGCGGCCGCGATCCGTCCAGTTCGTGTGGAAGACTCGGGTAGCTGGCGGCTCTTCACGCTGGCGGTTCCGGAGCGCTTGTCGCAACTCCAGCAAAGCGTCTTGTGTCAGTTGACCTGAGGTCACGGCACCTGCAAACCACTCACGACGGAAACCGAGCGACTCCAGCTGTTCTAGGCAGTCCTCACGGAGACGAGAAGAGTTCGATGCGACCACGCAGGGCACGTGGCGGCGGTGCAGCTCCCGCACGCAGTCTATGGCAAATGGGTAGGCACGTTTTCCGTCGTGCAGCACACCAAACTGATCAAGGACCACTGCATCATATTTCCTTCTGGCTAGAACGTCAGCAATACCGGGTAAAATTGCGTACGCCAATACGAACATAGTGCAAAGAGGATGTACCGCTAGAGCCCGCACCCTCAACGCTGACATGTCGATGCGGAGATGTAGCTGGCGCGCAGAGACGCGGAGTCCAGCCGCTCTGTGTAGACGCCGAGTAACATGTAAGTTGTGCCAGAAGAAGCGTGTTTTAAAGAGAATCATTTCTGATACGCCCACAAGATACCTGTGTATGTGTATATGTATGTGTGTGCGTTCAGGCTGATGAAAACCGTTTTTACAGTGGTCGAAATTGAAAGCACGACGGGGCGGCTTCGAGGGCCTGGCGCCTCCGACTTGCTTTCCAGCAAAAAGCCTCCACAGCAGCTTAACGACAAGTGGACAAGGTCGGTAGCCAGCAGGTGCCGCTTCAATGTTTTGCCACCGAGCGGGTGAAACTGGCCGGTGACGCACGCTTCCAGCTCGCTCGCAAAAGTTCAAGTCGCCTCTGTTCGGTCGTGGCGTACCCAGCGGCCGGCTCCAGGGTTGCATCGTATTGCACACCGCGACAGCGACTGAGCGTCAGCACCGGTGCAGGGAATACCACGCGCTAATGTCGGGCACTCTTTTTCGAGTGCCAGCGAGTGTCGGCGGGGACGCACTGCCCTGCGCAGAGCGCAAACCGCTCGTCTCATTGCCGCTGCAGGGAGGAAAGCGGGTACGCAAACGGGGCCAGAACTAGAGCCTCTGCTCCGTGTGCTGGAAACGCGCCTCCGATACATACGTGGTACGCAGTCGGCTCGGGTGCACTCCCAGGTACACTACAAACACGTCACGGACTTTTACGAATGTTGCGGCACGAAAAGACCGTCAGTGGGCATCGTGGATTCTGTCACGATCGCGCCCTCCGTACACGAGGGGTCATTTCGCAGCTTCGACCGAGACCTCGTTGGCAACGACGCACTTGGATTGGAGATATCCCTTGCCGGCCGCGGCTCCGTACACATCCTCCTCCCGAAACCGAATCGCATGCCACTGCTTGGGATCTTTGTGTGTCCCGAAGACACGATCCCAGAATGTAAAGTACTGTCCATAGTTGGAACGAAACGTTGTATGGTGGATGCGATGATGGGCAGCGCCATTCACCCCGGGGATGCTGAGACTCACCCGATCGTGAATATTGATCGTCCAGAGCCCGACCACAGCGAGGGATATCAGATGTAGGAGACTGTGAAACGGGAAAATCAACACGAATAACTGATACGGAAAGCCCTGGGCGAAACCGTCGAGGGGATGGAATGCAAACGCCGAGAACGGCGTCGTATCAATGAATGAATGATGCGGTTTGTGGAGGAATCGATACACGCGGCGGTGGTGCAGGCCCCGGTGAATAAAATAGATCAAGGTATCGCTAAACACCAAGAATAGCACGGGGGAGAGAATAAAGTACAAGATCCCGTGCTTCCTTGGATCGTCATAGACGCGGGTATACCCCAGCTGCACCAGAAGCTCTATTGGTGTTGTGAGAAGCGACATCACAGCGAGTGACCAGGTCGACATGCGCACCTCTCTCCAGATTTCTCGCCAGTTTGCACGGTATTTCGTGCCTACGGTAGCCTTACGAAACGCCACGAACACCAAAAAGTAGTCGATACTCGCAAATAGGTAATAAAGTACAAGAGATCCAAGGTAAAGGAAGACCCATGTCGCCAACAAGCGCCGGTAGAGCGGCATCGACACCGGCTGCGCGCTCCTGCTGACCACTCCGAACTGACCCTGCAGGAGCGCGTCCACCCAGCGCACAAGCACGTCCTCTGAGAGTGTATTCAGTCGACCCACGGCTCCGATAACGTCCATGAAGGTACTGCGAAACACACACCAACCAACGTACAACGATGCTTGCGGTCCGGAGCTCGCCAGCATACCCCCCGAATCGTGAAACGGATTGCGCACGCACGCGCGATTCTCGAAGCGATCGAGGCGCGCTGGCGCAAAACCCGACGGCTGCAGTCGCCGTTGCACGCAGGGCGTGCGGCATGCACCAGCACCACGGGGGTGCATCGCGGACGGTGCAGGCACCGTGCGCAGCGCTGCGCGCATGGATCATTTCGAGGCTAGTGCGTTTCTTCCATTCTAATACCATTTAATATTATTTAGTTCAGGTTCATACAGTTCGATACCAACTCAACAGGTACAGGCGTGTAGGAAGCGGTGTCGTCGGCACTGTGTTGCCGTCACCGAACGTGTGTGTCTCCGTTGCGACAGAGGCTTGGCTGCGGGTGCACTGGTCAACGCAGTCTGCTCGGTAGGCTTGGTACTTTGCTAGCTGCGTAGCAGGGCGACTAGCTAGCCGATATCAGTGAGGACGCTCAATTGTTTCATCGGTGTGCGTTCGATGGTGAAGAGGTTGGCACATGAGCATCGATCAGGTACACCGACCATGTTGTTCAGCGCAGCTGCGCTTCAGGTTCGGGCGTGTGTGCGCACTGTTTGGCGAGGCACGGGACACGGCGTGCGCTGGTCGCCTTGCGGGCGTGTTGCCAGTCAGCGGCTGAGCTGGTCGGTTCCACGACGTCGCCATTCAGGCCCTCTTTGCACACATTCGGCGAGTGCAACGCCGCCTTCGTCCGGAGAAACGCTCAGGGCGCCCGGTTCAACAGAGAACGTTCGCGCGAGCGACGGTATGATCGCAGAGTCAGCAGCACCTGCGGGCACCGGTACGCGCACCACTGCAAAGACAAACGTAGAGACGCGTCCGCGTGGAGCTGTTGGAGCAAACGGCACCGGGGCACTGACTTTTCAAGAGGCTATTCTGCGACTTCAGATCTACTGGGCCGAACGTGGCTGCTTACTCTGGCGACCCTATAACGCCGAAGTCGGGGCCGGCACCATGAATCCAGCAACGTTCCTCCGTGCGCTGGGACCAGAGCCCTGGAACGTGGCCTACGAGGAACCCTCGGTGCGCCCTGACGACTCGCGCTATGGCGAGAACCCGAACCGTATCCAGCAACATACGCAGTTCCAAGTTATCCTGAAACCAGCGCCACCGAATAGTCAAGAGCTACTGCTTGGCTCGTACGCTGCCTTGGGCATCGACATTGACGCCCATGATATTCGTTTCGTGGAAGATAACTGGGAATCACCAGCACTCGGCGCCTGGGGGCTCGGCTACGAGGTGTGGATGGACGGCTGCGAGATCACCCAGTACACGTACTTTCAACAGGTTGGCGGCTTCTCCCTGGATCCCATTGCACTGGAGATTACCTATGGGATGGAGCGTATCTTGATGACCGTTCAAGGAAAGAGCCACTTCAAGGATATTCTGTATGCGCCGGGCATTACCTACGGCGAGGTGTTCCTCCAGAACGAAATCGAAATGAGTCGCTACAATCTCGAAGAGGCTGATGTCGAGCGACAGCGCCACCTGTTCGACCTCTCTGAGGCCGAAGCACGTGAGCTGCTCCAAAAGCGATTACCGATTCCAGCGTATCATTACGTTTTGCGAACAAGTCACACCTTTAACATCCTGGATGCTCGTGGCGCCGTTGGTGTTGCCGAGCGTGCGGCCTACTTTCGTCGTATGCGTTCGCTGGCGCGCGAGGTAGCCGCCTTGTGGCTGGAACGCCGAGCGGAGCTGTGCTTTCCACTCGGACAGCAGCCAGCGATTGTTGCGGCTAGCGCTGCACCCACGAGCCACGCCAATGAAGCTGTGCACACTGAGCAGGTGCAGCGCGATGCTGCGGATACCGTCGCCGCTCCAGGACGACAGACATCCGGTGAGGGCGCCACGTTGCTAATCGAGATAGGGACCGAGGAATTGCCGCCAGCAGATCTTGATGCTGCCGTAGAGCAGCTACGTGAACACCTGTTGCAACTTCTACACTCAAGTCGCTTGCTCCCAGACGCTGGTCGAGTGAAAGTGCACGTGCGAGCGACACCACGACGCCATGCGATTCTCGTCGAGGGTGTTGCTCACAAGCAGCCAGACCAGTGGACCCAGATCCGTGGCCCACCGTCTCGAGTTGCGATAGATGCTCAGACCGGGGAACTGACGGCTGTGGGTCAGGCCTTCGCCCAGCGTCATCAAATCCGGAACTGGGAGGCTGAGACTGAACGAAAAGCGACCAAACAGGGTGAGTATATCTTTCTGAATCGCACCATTCAAGGCCAGCGTGCCTTACCTCTGCTCCATGAGCGCCTGGTCGACTCGGTTCTAGCAAAGATTCAGTTCCGTCGGAGTATGCGCTGGAACGAGTCGGGTGTCTTGTATTCACGTCCGGTGCGCTGGTTGCTGGCCATGCTCGATGACCAAGTGATTCCAGTGGCCTTTGGTGGTGTGGTGTCGGCCCCGGTGACCTGGGGATTGCGGGCATCCGGGATTGCACCCCAGCTGCCTGTATCGCATGCGCAGCTCTACGACCGGGTCCTGGAGCGAGCGAACATTGTCGCTGAGGTGTCGGCTCGCGAGCAGTCCATCCTGCGGCAGGCAAACGCGCTGGCGCTCCAACAAGACGGTGTCATCTACGACCCAGAACGGACAATGCTCCATGAGGTCGCGCGGCTCATTGAGTCTCCGCAAGTGCTTCTTGGATCGTTTGATGAGGCGTACCTGGCGCTTCCATCTCCAGTACTGATCACGGTGATGCAGAAGCACCAGCGTTACTTCCCCATTGAGGCGTCTGGCTCGATGTCGACATCGACCGAGCAAGACTCGAATGATTTGCGACTACGGAATGCGTTTGTGATTGTTGCCAATGGACGCTTACGAAACGCTGACCTAGTGCGTCGCGGGAACGAAGCCGTGATCCAGGCACGTTTCGCGGATGCCAAGTTCTTCTACGAAGCGGATCTGAAACGGCCGTTAGCTTCCTTTGTGCCCAAGCTCGAGGGATTGATCTTCGAGGAGCGCCTCGGCTCCATGCTGGACAAGACGAGACGCATCGAAGCGCTGGTACCGTTCGTCGTGGATGCGCTTGCACAGCGGCACTACAGGCATCACGAGGACGCAGGCGTACCGGCACCGGTACCTTCGCCATGCGATTCTCCAGTGGACACTGCTTCACCGCGGATGCGCGCACAAAGTCCAACGCCAGACTGGGAGCAGGTACGCCAGGTTGCTACAGAAGCCGCTGCGCTCTGCAAAGCCGATCTAGCAACCCAGCTTGTTGTGGAGTTTACCTCACTGGCGGGCATCATGGGTGAGCACTACGCACGGAAGCAGGGCTATCGCGACGATGTGGCGCGGGCACTCTTTGAGATTGTGCTACCCCGCAGTGCGGGTGACCAGATACCGCGCACCCCAGCCGGGGTCGCGCTCGCCCTGAGTGATCGCATGGACTCGCTGGTGGGCCTTTTTGGTATTGGTCTCGCACCCAAGGCCAACTCGGATCCTTTTGGGCTCCGTCGAGCGGCGCTTGGCGTCGTCCAAATCCTCTGCCGTGGCGCCTTTGACGGCGTTGAGCTCAGTGCGCTCGCTGAGGCAGCGGCCGCGGTGTATGCCAAGCAGCACATGTCGATTCGCGAGGAAACGCTCGCCGATTTGCTTGACTTTATGGACAAGCGCTTTGAACAGTGGCTCCTGGATCCGGATTCCAGTCTACCTGCACTCGATGTTGCTCGGAGCGCGGACCAGTCCCAGGCGTCGGCGACAGGTCTCCATGTGAGCGCTGTGCGTGCTGTGCTTCAGTGCCATCGACGGAGACCCGCTCGAGCGTATCGTGTCCTGCAGCAACTCTATCCACTCATGGCAGAAGAGCGCTTTCGTGATGCAGTTACCTGCTACCTGCGACCCGCGCGCCTGGTTCGAGGCCAACCGGACCTGGACGGTAGCGTCGATCCCGCGCTTTTCCAGGATCAAGTGGAAGTAGCGTTGTGGGAGGCGCTTCGTCGGGGCGGCTTCGATGCCGATCAGCCACCGTTCACCAACGACGACGTGCTGGGCATGGTACAGGCGTTACGTACGCTTCGACCGAGCGTAGATGCGTTTCTGGACGGCGTCATGGTCATGGTGGATGAGCCAGCGCTTCGACGGAATCGTCTGAACTTGTGTGCTCGCATCGCCCGCATACCAGCCAGTGTCCTCGATATGGAACAATTACAGGGTTGGTTCTAGAACCGATCAGCGTCTGATGCTGGCAACGTTGACGATGCATCCTAGGCTTGTGGTGGTGGAAACGGGGAACTCGCCAGGACAATGCGCGGAACTGGCAAACTGGCGTAAAGCGATGGCGTTATGCAAATGCTTTAATGGTCTGGTTAGTGTCCAGCTCGGAGATGGGTTCGTTCGAGGAGCAAGGACGCGTTGCCTTGCAGGCGATATCGCGTGGTACCGGTGAGGGTGATTTCATACTGGACGCGAAGTGACGTGTCCTGTGCTTTTGCCGCAGCTAGAGATGATGCCCGGTTGCCGGCCTCGATGTTTGAGTGCTCATCGCGCAAGTCGAGCGAAGCGAGATCATCGTTGGTCGCGTTTGCACGACTTGGCAGTGGCACACCATAATGGAGCGAATGCGGTGTGTACGGCGCTTCGGTTGCCGCCTCCATGGTCGTGCAGGTGTAGCGCGTGTACCTTTAGCAAGGCTGTTCACCAGACGTTGCGTGCGGTTGGTAAAAGAGCACGTTCTCGACACACACACACACACACATATACAGAGAGAGAGAGACATGCAGGCAGGCATCGTTGTGGACGGTAACGCGCTCGCACCTCGTCACGTATCGATGCGGTCAGGTCAGTGGACGAACTAGTCTGAGAACATGCGAGGATCACGCAGTACCGGCAAGATCGCAAAACGCCGTTTTCACTGGTTCCGTAGACCACTTATTCTGATTGCATGAGAGAATCACGCGGTACGGGCAAGATCGCAAAACGCCGTTTTGGAAAGTTCTGCTCGCGTTTCTGTTGACGGAGGGTCTTGCGTGCGGCGTCCGTCTTCGACAACTTCCGCCGCATCGCTCGCGTAAGCTTCGGCCGCAGATCCAACGGCTTAAACTTCTTATTCATGTATTCTTCTCGCAACGCTTTTCTCCTCGCCTGAGACATAACCGTCAATACCCTAGCAATAGACTTGCGCACCTCCTTACTACAAGTGGTTAGTTCTGGTTCCCGAGCCGCGCCCCATCAGAAAGAGCAAGTTTCAAAGAGCGCCCGCAAGAATCCCTTGCTGCACCCTCAAATGTCCCTATCAAAGCTCTAGTGTTCATCACGAACATCTACATAAACACACGCACAGCAGGCGAACAACAACTTACATCTTCCCGAGCTTGCCAGCGCCGCCACCGCTTACCTGCAGCACACGCAGCTGCTGAAGTTCCGTCTTCAGCGCTTGTAACTGCTGCTCCAACTCTTGTCTGGACTTTCCTCGAAGTTCATGTGCTTTCAAAACCATATTTATGGTGCTGCTCGTGAATACTTGCTGCGCTGCGCTTCACACCACGGCCGTATAGCACAAACGATAGCCTTAGAGAGCGAGGCAGGTCTCCAGCTTGTGGAGCGTGGTTCGCGGCCGCGTCCATGGTATCGGCGACGATTGCATGTCACGTGTGACACCACCAGGCGCAGCATCCTGAAGATCTGTCCTCTGATATAATACTATGTACTAGGATGTACTATAATGTGTCAAAGATATGCAAGCGTATCGACCGCTGCTGCAGCGCCCCTTTTCCACTGCAGAGGCTGAGGCTGAGGCTGAGGCTGAGGCTGGGCGCTGAGGCTGACGCTGAGGCTGGGCGCCCGTGCATGCAGCCGCAACAAACGCGACATGCATGTCGCGCTGCCGCCGCTGGTAACAGCGTGCAGCAGTCGCAACATGACCTCTACAAGTTTTGGTGCGTCTGAACTGGATCAGTTCTTAGCCGATGCCGAGCTACGTGTTCGCTTGATGGAAAGAAGATTGCGGAAGCTGGCTGCTTGGCAAAAGCGGTTGCAGCGACGAAACGATGGCGATTCGGTTCGGCGGTTGCGGCAGGCTGCTGGTCAGCGTCTCGCTGCCGCTTACGTCATGCAGGCGCTATTTTCGCTTCTCTTGATGTTAGAGGGTGAAGATCCGGAAGTTCACGTCGTCAAGAGAGGTATGAAGCGTTGCTGCGACTGGGCAAATGTCCTCGAGCTCGACGCTTCCCCGGATGACTCGCAGCCGGTACCCACCGCCGACGCTAGCGCCTCGGAGGCAGCTGTCTCCTAGAGACTGCGAACGCTCTTTATGTATATATAACAAGGGTTTTTTGGGGAAGAGATTTGACGTACTTGTGCTCGGCGTGACTCTGTTGTCTTCTGGTGACTGTCAGCGCACGCGCTAAGGACGAGCATTCGCGGCTCGCGCTTTGTGGTGCGCCCGACGTCAGAGCCGACGCTCGCGGTGCTGGTGATGATCGCGTCACGACTCGGACGAAGACGAGTTTTGTACCGAATCAAAGCGCAAATGTCTGTTGGCACAAATCTGGCTTCAGAAACAATGACATCTTCTCGTTTTGTTTGCAACCAGCGTACAGAAGAATGCTCAGTTCACTGTGCTGCAATGACGAGCGCTACGCTTGACCTCAACACAATCGTGCAGTGGTTACGGAACCAAGAAATGAACACCACACGCAAGGACAACTACCAAACGTGCGGAGCATTTCGACCTGCGAATATGGAACCGCTCATGGACGCGTCCATACAGTAGGTCAGCGCCAGGCCCTGATCCAAAAAGCACCCATAGACAATGCATGCGAAATGCAGGTCAATGTGACCAAGAAGCAATAGAGCGCCTACACTCGACTGCGAGTCGACAAGCTGCGTATTGCCCGATGCGTATCGAGTATAGACATTGGCCGGCTCGTGAAGCGGGCCTAGCGGATGATGGGCACGCGAGCGACAACGACGGCCTCATGACGACCCGAGCGAAACTTCAAGTCGACGCGCTTCACAGAAGCCCTCGACGCTCCCGAGTAATGCTTCGGATCGTTCGAGAAGACGGGAACAGCGCTCTCGCACGCGGTTTCTTTCCTGAATGAGCGCCTGCATATCCTCAATGGCTCGATGCACCCGCCCGGCCAAATCTGCAGCTGCGGCCAGCTCGCGATCCCTCTCCGCCCGCAGACTTTTGAGATCTTCGACCGCCTTGATGAGTTCGTGGCGCGCACTGGAAGCCACGCTCCCTAGGAGATCTTCCGCGCGTCGAATGAGGGCCCCATAACGCCGTTCGATGATTCGCTCGATAATTTCGGTTGCGCTTGCGTGGAAATCATCATCCGGCAGCGGATCTTCGAGCAGGGTGCACCCAAAGTCGTCCGAAAAGCGCTGCTGTTCTAGTTCGCGCGCGACCGCGTCCCTGCGTGTCTCCATGTCAACCAGTCGCGCTGCAGCATGGTGCAACTGCACAGCCACTGGGTGCTCAGTGGTGATTACCCGCGACCGATGGTCGAAAATGGACCCACACTGAGCCGGGGCACTGGTGGTGATGGTTGCAGTACTAGTGGCGGCACTGGTGGTCTCCCCGTTGGATCCGTTTTGTTCCAAAATGGACAAGGCGTCGCGAACACTCAACTCCTGACAATGTTGGGCTCGCGTGCTCACACTGCGCCTCGCGGCTGTGCAAGCTTGCAGCTCAATTTGGATAAGATGCAGTTCGGCGTGGTATGACTGTTGGGCTTCCGCGGATTCCGGCCGATGCGCACGGCCTCGGAGTTTAGCGCGCCACTCCGCGTCTTCCGCTGCCTCTGCGCTCAGAAGGATTTCCGCCCGCCGCACTTTCTCCTTGGCTTGGCGGATCAGCTCTGAAGCGAGTCGGTCGGAACCTTCTTCCGCGTTGAGATCTGCGTGCAACTCCTTGAATCGCACAACCGTTCCACGGTTAAGTTCTTCCGGTGTCTCGGTCTCGCGCAGGTCAGAGACTTTTCTCGGAATACTCGCGAGGATCGCTTCGAGATTCAGCTCTCTTCGCAGGCTGCCTGAAACGCGATTCGCTTCCCGCAGCCGCTCTACTGCTCGCTCGACCAGAGCGCGGACCCGTTTGTCGTAATCATTTCGCATTGGGATGAATTCGAGTGGCACCAGATTCTGTAGGGCCAAGAGCGGTGAACTCGGCGGAAGAAACGCAGCGGGACTCAGGGCGGCCATGCGTTCTGCTGCCTGGCCATCGCCCAGCGACGCCGCCAGTTCTCGTAGATCAGGTGTCGTTGCCAGGATGCGTCTACGCAGTTGCGACGGCGCTGAGTGACGATTTCTGTCATCCGCGCGTCTTTTGCTGAAATCGACTTGAAAAACAACCGCATTTTCACGTTCACAGCGCTCGCGGGCGGAACGACATCGATCGCGAAGAGCTTCGATGCGTCGTTGCAACGGTGTATCGCGCCGGACGAGCTCACTCTTGAGGAGCCTTTCCGCGATGACGACCGCTTCGGAATACCGCCGCGCTCTTTCTACTAAATCCTCCTCCTGCATCGCCATGAGCCGTTGGATATCCCCGGTGCCGTCTGCATCAAGTTCCATTGCAGCGTACTGCATGGCAACCGCCTCAGCGTAATCTCGGAGCAGCTCTAATTCAACGATAAAGTCGGCGGGGAAGTAACGAGTCCCGGCATTCGCTACTGCCCGCCCATACAGCTCGACAGCACCACCTGCCAGGCAGCTCACCGTCGAACTCGATCGATTCTCGGCAATCGCGAAATCGACGGTGCAAAGTTGTGCATTGCCAAGCATGACTAGTTTCAGCGTATCCAGCGACGTTTGGTGCAGATCCTGAGTGAGGTCCGCTCCAATACTGTCCAGCGACATGTGCTGAATGAGTGCGAAAAGACCAGCAGCACACTGAAAACCTTGTAACGCTTCTCTGAGTGCGGCCTCGGTCAGCGGCTCCGGCAGTACCAGGTCATGGGCCCGCGTGCAATAGCACACCGCCAGATTGAATAGCAGACCGGCTTTCTCCAGCTGTGTGCTAGAGCTCGAACAGCGCTGTCTAGTTTGAAACGCATCCATCCAAGTGAAAGTTAGCGTTACATTAGGGGCGTCTACGTGTCCTGCGCCCGTCTTCTGTTGCCCCGTACTCGTACCGTTCTGGCGCTGTAGTAGACCTCGCCGCACTGACGCAGGTGCAACCGCACGCCTGAAAACAAAGCGCGTCTCCAGAAAACGCAACGCCCGGTAGTAGTCTCGAATGACTTGGACGGCATCACCAGCTCGTTCAACGTCCGGAGCAGAGCTGATGACCGACACTCGTTCGCGCAACGCTTTCAGGTGCTTGCACGCGTGCTCGTAGCGCTGCGTGACCCCCTCGCGCCGAGCTGGCGTTACAGCTCCTCGAAACTCGAACAGCGATCTCAAAACAACCGATTCAAGTACTGGAATACGCTCTGTCGACTTTTTCGGTACCCTAACTGTCCGCATTATGTGGCCTGTCAACGGGTCCCGAGGTCGCGCACAGCGCAGGTCACAGCAACGTATCCATATACGCGTGCGAAAGCGTCTGTGTGCGGTATCTGCGCAGGTCTGCGGAGGTTCGCAAGGCGCGCGTGTCCAACGCCTCTCGATGTGTCGCTGCTGGCTGTCGATTTTTCTTAAATAGACAAAACGATCTCACATAGGCCGGCGCTCTTCGGCTGTCCGCTTTTTCTCTACTTTCTTCTCGTTTCTTTTTTGGTTGTTTTCAGCGCGCAGTAAAGCATCCATCGATCCACGCCCTACTTTTCAGTTCCATTACCCATACGTAGACCCGGGCATACTGGTTGAATTGTACGTTCTATCGTGGGTCGTGCGCACGGCATGATCGTCCGCGATTGCGCCTTTACCGTTGGTTCAGATGCATCACGAAGACAGAACTGTGTTGGCAGTCCCACTGAAGGCATCGGCTTGAGGAACGCTACATCTGATACGCGAACACGGCTAGTTATCGTTCTGGGAGCCAGCAAGCTGCGCAGACAGGCGTACTGTTTGCGAAAGCGCGAAGGGATCTACTAGTAGTCCACTGCGACCAGGACGATGCCCTGACGCAGCATCCTGCTCCTAGTTCCAGCGTAAACTGCGTTGTGGACGAGTTGCTCAGGCCTCTCACCAGAGCACCCGTCACTGGGAGCGCAGAGAGCTCGAGCCTGGAGGACTCGTTTGGATAACGGGACGTTGCTCCCATAAGGTACATTTTTGGCAATGCGGAAAAAGTTTTGCCTCTTGTAACGTTAATCGTAGAGGGCGAAAGAAATTCTTATCTCGTTGCTAGTTCGTGGATAGTCTCTGGTCTGTTTTCTATATAGTACGGTCGAAAACTGGCACCGCCTTGTCTGGCAGGCATGAGACTCGACGTGTATCTCGCCAATGAAGGGAAGCGCGAGCCTGGCCATTCGTTGACTTGTTGCTCTAACCTACAAGTTGTACTGGCGCAGAAGACGTCTAAAAATACAGTTTTTCATTTCAATTACTTTTCAAATTTCACGTTTGTATATTCAAGTTATTTTTCGCGGTTTATACCAGAAACGTTTAAAGTTTGTTCGTTTTCAAAAAAAGGAAAGTCATGGAAGTGGAAGTAAAGGATCCCGGAAGCCTGATGTCGCCGGCTGATGGAGAAAACCGAAAAACAGTACTGAGAAAAGAAGAATTGGAAAAGACGAAGAAACAACGGGGGAGTCGCAACGTCAATTCCCGCATGAAAGACTGCACTACGACGACATGGTAGTGAAAGCCTGCCTTCTTGGATATATCAAGGATCCGTAGAACCAAAAGTTCCAAGAGGCCATCAGAAACCGTGTCGATTCGTGCTCCATGAGTATTATAGAGGCCTCGTCTGGGCTAATGCATTCGGTGGAGGAGGTGTACGACGAAGTGACGCACACGGGAACAGTCGAGGTATGAAGGAATTTTTCATGATGACATTCATTCGCCACCTGATGCTTGGTACAGGGCAAAACGTCGACGAAAAATGAGTGAGTGCATGCCGTCCACGAAAATCACGACGAATACCGCTTCGAAGGTACTCGGTACAATGATGATGGGTATATTTACGAATACGAGGCGAAAATGTACCTCACGAACATGAAGAACCTCATGACTACGAACCTCAAAAGCTTCATGAAACACTCCATCATTGCACCCTACCCGGACCTCGTCCGCCAGGGAATATGGGCCATCATCAATGGCGTCAGGAACGATCGTAAGAATGAAGAAGATATCGAATTCGTCGACGAGAAGACGTCACGAAAGCGAACGAATGAAGCTTCTGTAATCCATGCGACTATGAAAGAGCATCGTTCAGTCTTGGGGCTCGTCAACACAAAAGAAAAGGTATCAGACATGAAAAAAGATAACGATAGGTGCTATCGCCTCATCCTGCAATATTTCGTGTTTTTGGACCGAGAGCTCGAACGCAAGGCCGAAAAGGAGCTGAGCAGCGGGAAAATGAAGAATGGGTGAGACGGAAGGCTGCCCTGATGGGAAAGCGCTTCAAGGTCGTCCCGTTGTGCAACATCAAGTCACATTTTGGGACTATCGACTCCGGTGTCCTTTACGGCATCATGAGGGAGATCAGTCCGGAGTTCAATGTTAGCAGGGAGGACTTCACCGGTGAGAACCGGGAGACGTACAGTAAGAAGAATATCTTCAATTTCAAACGTCTCAAAGTGAGCAAACAAAAGGTATTCACTGGGATGATCGAAACTGATGGAGTAACCTTGTGTCTACACTATCGGCGGTTGAAGAAAAGAAGGAGGCGGATCCAGCGACGAAGTAAGTGGAGGATAACGACCTTGTCGTTGGCGCGGCGAAGCATGAAGAAAAGAAGGAGGCGGACCTTGCGACGCAGAGAGTGCATGAGAACGATTTGGTCGTTGGCGCGGACCCTTGGAACACGAATATCATAACCATTGCAGTACCCAAGCGTGCGGAAGATGGCATTGACGCTAACTTTCGTCAGAAAAACGTGCGTCTGTTAACGCTCTCAAGTGCTAGATAGAACCGAGAATCGGGAAAAATGAATGCGAGGAAGAAAACTGAGAAATGGAATGCAGGAGTGAGAGAGCAACTGAAAGCGATCAGCCAGGTGACTACCCGCGGGGCGGACTTTCAAGCTGTTCTGAAATTCACGAAATTTCGCGCTGCTCATTGGGAGGCGCGCTGTGGAAAGAGTATACAAAGCCCCAGTGGGCTCGTCTGCGTTCGAACTTGGAATGTGGGAAGCAGCGTGCATTCGCCAACTTTTCAATCAGTTGAGCGCCTTGCAGGAGGACGAGAGTCAAATACTCATGATGGCGTACGGAGCAGGGCGCTGGATGACCCAGAAAAGGATATACGCCAGCTCCAACGACGAGAACGTACACGGCGTGCGCACGGCGTTTTGTCACAATATCGATATATGAGTTCCGAGCGTCATACATTCACCAAGAACCGGTGTGTAGACTCCAGAGGGTCGAGATACAAAAGTGCCATCGGAGCCCTGAGGATACAGCAAAGTATGGAGCGCTGACGGAAGAGCAAACAGAAAGAAGGGCGAAAGTTCGGGGCTACTTGCATTAGTAAGTAAAACCAACGGCAAGAAACTCGTGGAATTCGTGAACCGGGACTTGAACGCAGCAATCAACATAAGGAGATGCGCGGTGATGGAGAAGAGACTTTCGGAGTTGACGAGACAGATTTTTGTGCGGCAACCTTTTACAGTGGATTTGTACGAGAGAATTTGAAACCAGTGGTGGATAGCCGGTCCAAATGATCTGGATGGCGCCCGCACGTCAGGTGGAGACGTTCTGTCCAGGGCGGGTCACTCGCCACTTCTGTAAACTGCTGGCGACTGCTTTCGACTTTTGAAAGGCATTCGCGATACTCCAGGAAAATCGGTTGAAATGCCCCTGGGAGTGATTCGTGCTTGCGGAGAAACCTTTTCAAGGTTACGCATGCTACACTGGGGGCACAGTTTGCGACGCTGTTGGACGTCAGTGCCACTTTCCGAAAGTCAGTTCGGCGTCATTGATGCGAGACCATGAGCAACCCTCGATGTGCATCGATTCGAGCCCAGCTCAAAACATCGAGCCGGTTTCTTCGTGACCGTCGCACGGATTTGCTCATGGCCAATACTCTCCTATTGAAGACAGGCATCCGGTGCGTTACAACGACCTGGGAAACATTCCTCGCATATCGGAGGATCTTCATGGCGAGCGCAACCCGGCTCTAGCTCGTCCTCCGACTGCTTTCGCATCACATGGCATCGCGTCGTTACGCTTGACCGCCCGCGACGCACAGCAGCACATCGTTCGGTGACTTTTGTTTGAAACGCACGACCGGACCCGAGGGATGTCTGCGAACTGCGTCGGCTCACTGGGCATCGGTGAGTCGCGAGCATGGAGAACGCACTGGTTGAGCTGCCCAGCGAGTTAGGTGTCCCGCTGGTTGACGGCACCTGCACCACATCGATACATGCCTCGTCGTTAGAGAATATTGCCAAAGACGAATGCACCACGGTGCAGTCGAGCGCGTACTGCAGGTTTACGGAGCGTTGCCGCCTGGGCACCGACACGATCGCTGCCGTCGATACCGCATACGATATCGCGAGGCTGCGGTGGAGCTGTCGCGCGCCTGTGGAGCAGATACCAACGTATAGTCCTTCTGGAGGCTGAGGAGCGTTTACACGCACCAGAAAACACCGGTTGCACGATTACTAGCGACACCTGGCACAGCACTCGTCGTTGATGCGAGCGCTCGCGAACAGCAACGCACAAGCGAAGCCCCATTGACCCGCAGCAGCAGCAGCAGCAGCACGCTTGCGGTTTCTGGTATGAACGGTTCGCGAGCTCGTGCTGTTTATCGCCCATATGATGGCAGCGCTGAGAGCCAGCGTGGTCTGCTCGTGATCGGCGGTAGCGGTGAACTCGGCTCCGCTCTTGTGCGGGCGGCAGCCGAAGCTGCGGAAACGCCAACTGTAAGTGGCGTTCGTGCCGTCTGGGCGACCTACCGCACTCGAAGACCGTCAGTGTGCACACCGGTTGGATCAAAAGCTCCTTCCGTACGATGGTTTTACCTAGACACCGCTGATAGACGCGCTACTTCAGACCTGATTCAGCGAGCAAGCACGGAAATCGGACCGTTGCTCACGGTGGTTTTTTGCGCTGTTCCGAAACACGGTGGTGCCGCAGGCCCAGGCGGAGACGACATTCGCTCTGGAATCGTTGACCATGTTCTCTACGCAGCAGAGGCAACCAAGCTCGCAGGCATGGTAGAGGGTGCGGAGCGCAGTTCGTGCCGCTTTGTCGCGATATCGACGGACCAGGTGTTCGATGGCGTGCCGCCGCACCCGCCGTATACCACGGATGCCCCACGCCGACCGCTCAATCCGTATGGTCACTACAAAGTAGAAATGGAGGATACCTTGCAAAACATACACCACCCTGATCTTGTTATTGCCCGTACATCACTTATTCTAACGCTCGGTATGCAACCGCATGAAGATGGAAAAGCGATCGCGTTTCTGCGCTCGGCTCTCATCGAAACGCACGAAAAGCCGTTGGTTCTCTTCACCGATGAGATTCGAAATATGTCATGGTCGAATGACTTGGCCGAGGCACTTGTCGAGGTCGCCACTGCTATTCGATGCGAGCGCGTCACGATGGATGGTGATACAGCCACCGTCATTCATCTGGCGTGCCCGGAAACAACGAATCGCTTTGCGCTCGCCCAGCGTCTCTTATCGACACGATGGAGCGAGTACCGTCATCGGGCAGCCGGGCGAATCACGCCCGGCCTTTCAGCGGAAAGCGGTCTGCGGCGGCCTTTAGATCTGACCATGGACGTCACTTCGATGGCTGAGACCGGATTGGTGACGCGTACGCGGCTACGCAGTATCTTCGAGTACCTCCAGTGACAGGGTGTACGTGCAGCGGACGCGCAGATCAATTTCAACCCAGGTGCAGGTATTGGCGCTATCGTTGATCGCTGCAGTATTCAGTCATCGGACGCTTTAGCAGACAAAGAGCGTCGTGCATCGCGCCAGCATCATCGAGTCGTACCGGTGTTCGGCAGTGGCGTAGCTGGAACGCTCGCGGATCTGGTATCATGGGGTACTTTGCGAGTTCTGTCACCTGAAGTTGCAATTCTTCCAACACTAAAAGTCCAGCAGTAGCTGGGGAATAACGCGCAACACGTGCTCGGGCTGAACCCGGACTACCCTCGAGCTTTCCACCGCCGACACGTGCCTGCTGCCGACGTCCTCGGGTGTCTCGGTTGTTGCAAGGTTCACCAGCGACTCCTCTGCTCGATCACCGACACCAGCTTCTATCTCCGCTTCCAAAATAGAGCGCTGCAGGCACTCTAAAGTGAACAAACGAATGTAATAGGTTAAAGCACGCGAAGCAGTCGGCGTGAGCTTCGGGAATCGTCCGTCTCTTCCAGCGACGGTGTCTGTTCCAGCTCGCAGCTCTGCTTCCAGTCGTTGAAGAGCGCAGCGCACGAGCGTGCTCACCCGCTTCCGCTCTAGCGTCTCTTGGGCGAGGTCGAGCTCCATCACGCGCTGCAAACGCACGACTGCAGCAGCATCCAAGGCAACGTACGCGATGCGTGCATCATCGCGTGTGGTTGCGTGCGTTCGCGCCAAGGACACCGGCGGTGTTCCGGCCGTTGCGGATTCGCGCCGATCTGCGCACTGGATGTGCGGTACGGATCGATCGATCGATACGAGGGGAATGGGTTCGCTCTCGGGGGCGTCTCGCTGGTATCTTCGTGGGAAAACTGACGAATCGAACGTGACGGACGTTTGAGATTGATCTCATGGTCCATGATACTAGACCCTGTTGCTCGATTTTCTGGTACAGAAGCGGACTACGGTCTCCATGACGAGTTCAGCAGTTGCACGTTTGCTGACGACGATTCAGGCGAGGGCGGTACGCAAGTCGAGGCGTCGAGCACGGAGCGATACTGCTGCTACCTGCTTGTTTCTGAGTCAACGGATAAAAGGGCGCGTAACAGGACGTACATTGGTTTCACGACCGACCCGTCGCGACGTTTACGTCAACACAACGGAGAACTGAAGGGGGCTGGTGCGCATCGGACTCGGGCGTTTAGGCCCTGGCGATTACTGATTTTCGTCGAGGGTTTCCGCTCGCAGGTACAGGCACTGCAGTTCGAGTGGCAGTGGCAGCACCCTCGGAACAGTCGAACGCAGCGACAACACCAAGCTGGGCTTGGTTCAGAAACAAGCATCAAGCAGCCGTATGGTATAGCCGGCCGGTTGCAGGTGCTAGCGCGGTTGTTGGCCATGCGCCCGTGGTGTTGCATCGCTTTGCGTGTCGTGGTGCCGGACCGACACCGAACGAGTGATCAACAAAAGCCACGTATCGTGAGTGAGCGGTGGCTTGCTGCACTGCCCCTTTCGGTACGGATCCTCCGCGATGTGTCCGTGGTGGAGGCCGTGGCGAAGCAGCCGGACGGCATCGGCAGTCTTCATCGCCGCCGAGACTTGTCAACGCTTTGTTGCGTCTGCTTTACTCGTGAGCAGTTTGTTGAAAAAGGCCGTCGTAAGCGGTATCCGCAGGCGACCGGCTACTGCCTCCACTGTACCGCATCGTTTCATTTGCAGTGCATTGTACAGTATGCATGTGCAGAGCGCTTGCTCCCAGAGTCGGTGCATTGTGCAAGGTGCCAGCAGCTGATCGCCTGGGCGGATGTGCTCCGTTCGGTCGACTTGGCGACAGCACCATCGACCCGCCTTGGCGCCGAGCTCGGAGAACGTCCCTCTCCCTCGACAACGGCGTCCGTATTCAGCGTCGACTAGGAGGTGCCGTACCTGGGAGGTTCAGCGAGGACGCCTTCCGCTGCCGTTATTATTATTATTGATGCTGATGATGATCGGATCCCTGAATTCGCTGGGATTGCGTGCATCCCTGGTCTATGGGCGCGCCCTCGCAGCATGGAACGAAGATCAGAGCGTGTTCTGAATCGTCTTGGTTTCCTGGCAGAAGCTGCCGAATCGATCGTCGAAACCCACAAGTGACTGATTACCGGACTCGTTTGCAGCGAAGCTTTTCAAACCGCTCTGTTCGGACGCTTTGGTGCGCGAAAACGGACACGAGCCCCGGGGCATCGACCGCAAAAGCCGCGATGCACTGAAGCCACGACGTAGAGGTCGAGCAAGTTCATTAGCGGCTGCACCAACGACATACTCGCTGTCTCTGTGCTTTGGATGCTACGCGATTTGTAGGAGAGGAACGGGACCACGGCCGGTTATCGCCATGGCGAGCACGGGCCAGCGTATCCACATATGCAAGCACGCAAGTATGCATGTCTTGATAGATACATGATGCGTTAGCGTTACGGAGAAGGCATCTCGGAACTAAGTGGAGTGAATCCTTACCTATAGTTTACAGGAGCCTGGAATATGCGTAAGAGCATCCCCGGTTAGAGATATCGATCGTCGCGGGCTGGAGAAACCTCTTTGGCGATGTTTGTGGCTTTTAGCGAACGTTCCTCAAACCCGCGCAGCATGAAGGCGCTGCTGCTGCTGCTGCTGCTCCATAGAGACGGTCACGTTCGCCTAGACGACTGGATGCCGTCCGTCCAGCGTGCTTGCACAAACTGATCTTTTCCCCCAATGCACATATTTCACGTGCTGCTGCGCCAGCTACCGTAGAGAGAGAGAGACAGAGAGCAGCAACTGCGTGTTCGTCCCCGTTTCAACTGACTGATGTGTAACGTTTCGTAGGAGGTCGTATTCTTCAGAATGCAGAGCACAGCGCTGCTTGCTCAATGCTCGATACCTCGCGGTTCGGTTTGCAGCCATCAAGATATTCCAGGTCAACGAGAAGTATCGAGATTGGGTCGCGCTTCGAGGCTACGCAGTCTGACTCCCGGCCGGATGTGTGAGTCACAAGCGCCGTGCCGTTGCCGTCACCTACGCGCTTCTCGGCATGCAGCAGACAATGTGCTGCGGTTGTTGACCTCCAGGCAACACCGCTCCCTCCGAGCCGAGCCGAGCCTAGATTCCAGCCGACTGTGAATCTACCAGAAAAGGCGATCGTAAAAGAGTCATAGAAAGAAACAACGAATGGAGGGACACGCGTTCCACGAACGACGCCGAGAGCGCCCTGGAATCTTACCACTGCCAAAGGTCGCTGTATAGTCCCGCTTGCGCCTGATGTGCGCGATACCTCTCCATTTGTGCTGCTAGAGATGATGAAATCTCATCCATAATCAACACTTGGACTGAATCGAGTCTCGCACGCTGCCGATTTCAGTAGCGTCCACAGGCAGGAGCGTGGCGGCCAATACAGAACCTGGTGCTCTTTTGCTTCCGGAGTTTCGACCTCCTTGAGTGCCGTGCCGCCTGCAAGCAGACGTTTCGCTAAAGCAGGAGCGTGTTTTACGGGGCGCTGCCTGTTCCATTGTCTCTGATGACGATGGCAGCCGGGAACCCCTGGTCACTACAAGTCCAAGAGGACCAGGTTCGGCTTCGAGTGAGTGTACCTCGGCGAACGCCCGAGCAACGACTCGAGATCCAGGCCACACGAACGCGAGTGAGCGTCAGCGTTGCTGGGAATAAGGATCGTCCACCGACAGATATTATCTTACCCAATCATGTACGCATCGAGCCGCAAAGTGCCGATGTGTTTTACAAGTCGCGCACGGGAACTTTGTGGCTCCACTTCCGCCGTGCTGCGTCGGTGGGCCCGGCAAAGCGCGCGGCACCGAACGAGACCTCTCAGGAAACAGCCGGGCGCTGTGAACGCTCGGCACCAGCGAGTCAGCAAAGCTTAGCGAACACAGTCGAGCAAACGCCTGAGTCGAGGAAAGCGAACCCCAAGACGCTTTCTGAGTCACTGGTGACGTTGCACACCGCAGCAGAGGACACTGGACCCGAGTCGCAGTCCGCCGGCTCTACCAAAGACGAGACTTGCCACTCCAGTTGCGAGGTGCCGGAACCGAAGCGAACGCGTTTAGGTTCCTCGACACCGAAACCAGCCGTAGAGGGTGCTCAGGCGGGGTCCGCAGCATCCCCATGGCCAGCAACGCCGGCTCATGAGCCCAGCAACCAACAGGATTTTGCGGAACTTGCTGCCAACTTTCCACCATTGACGAAAAACACATCCGAACTGGCCTCTTCCGTGGACACATCATCGGATGTGGCCAGCCACGGTTCCAGCGAGCTGGTTCCGGGTCTCGCTGATTTTCTCGAACACGCTTCGCACCCGCAAATCCTACGGGCACTCAGACAAGTGCGTCGGCTCTATCTAAGTCGTACAGCAGATCCCGGCGCTCTCTGGCGTAGAATAGCGACGGCGAGAAACAACGCTACATACGCTCGCACACTGTTACGGGAAATGATGCACGCAGTCGTTCTGCAGGGTACGGGCCAAGAAATTAGACGCAAACAGCGGCTTGCTGCCCTGATCAAACGAGCAAAGAGTGGCGTCGTGAAAGATGAAAGTCATCAGCGCGCTGATCGCAAATGGGTCGACAAGCACACCGAGCAAACAGTTGCACATCGCGTGGCGAGCATGCTCGAGCAGAGCATCAGCGATGCTCGCGAGAAGGAGTTCGCGCACGCCGCCGCGTTGGCTGCAAAAGCGCAAGAGCGGAAAACAAGGAAGCTGCAAAAGCTGGCATGGCAAACGGCACTTGCTCGGCGTAGTTTGGAATCCAGGCGTCGTTCGGAAGCCCATGAGAATACTGGGCGGTGCCCGGCACCAATAACGCAGCGCGCGGGAAAGTCGCGAGCTCGCGTGAGCTTCCTGCTCGATGGCAAGCAAGTGCACTTTCCCGCGTAAACGAAGGGTTCCTACTTGATGTACAAAAAATGGAGGCCAAACGAAGCATTTTACACCAACTAGCTAGCGATGGTCAGCAAGCTGCAGAGCAAGGTGCGCGCTTCGTGCCCACGCGCGGGCCACTCGGCGCACGGGCACTTGTGCACATACACGCAACGAGGCTGCTTTCCACGGCGTCCTGGCTGGTACACCGCACATCCCACGTCCACCGACACGAATTTTTTGAACACTGAGTGTCTCTACTTGATCTTCTTCTTTGGCCGCAGGTTGCTCGAGTGCCCACACTTTCGCTTCCGGCAGTTGTGCGCGCGCGCCGGCAGCCGTGCGTAACACCTCCGACATATCATCTTCTCACAGTTATACTGTCTAGCGAGTGCCGCTAAACTAGGTTCGATGAGCCCACCTCGCAGGCGCAATACCAGGTGCAGCGTGCTCTCCTTCTGGATGTTGTAGTCGCTGAGTGTGCGTCCGTCTTCAAGCTGCTTTCCCGCAAAAATAAGCCGTTGCTGGTCGGGCGGAATTCCCTCCTTGTCCTGAATCTTGCTCTTCACATTCTCAATAGTGTCAGAGGGCTCAACCTCCAACGTTATAGTCTTGCCTGTGAGGGTTTTCACGAAAATCTGCATGGTACCGCTCGAACACACCGTGTTACCGAAACAGAGATCCAAGCACCGAACAAAGCGCTTGCGCTGTGGAATGTCGGTGCGCTGACGACGTCGCGAGCGGAACACCAGCAGAACAATCCTGTCTATTCATAAATATTTTGGTATATTTACGGACTAAACGAACTGGCCGCGCGGCGTGGACTGCGCGCACACCGGCCTTCGCTTCTACCCACACTAGACAGTCCGATTTTTTGCTCTCGAGGTGTAACCGGTACCCTGGACGTCGCGTTCGACTCGACAACGCGCTGAGCCCGCCCCCGTGCAGCACTCTGTGTACGACATCAAACCGACATGGTCATATGTCCCAAGTCGCGGCGGACTTTCTGTCCAGGTGCTTGTAAGAAGCACACCCTGCACAAGCAGGTCCAGTACAAGAAGGGAAAGGACTCGTTGTACGCACAGGGGAAACGGCGGTATGATCGAAAGCAGAGCGGTTACGGCGGGCAGACAAAACCTGTTTTCCGCAAAAAGGCAAAGACGACGAAGAAGATTGTTGTGAAAATGCAGTGCGTCGAGTGCAAACGCATCGTTCAGCGCGTTCTGAAACGCTGCAAGCACTTTGAGCTCAGCGACGTCCAGAAGACGAAAGGTGGACCTGCTTTCTAGTTGCATTCCCGTCTCGCTTTCGTTTTCGATGCCGTTATCGAACGTGCGTCTGTTCAAAACATTATTGTGTTGTAGCGTTCGCGAAATGGCTCTAGGCGCTCACCTAAACATACGTATGGACATGCTGGTCCTGGTTCTAGAAGAGCTGTTTCGGACGGCTCGCACCGCATAGCTCAGCTTTTCCCGATCGTAAACCACTCCTCGGGTCGCACGGTGTTGCAAGAAAGGCTCCAAGTTGGAACACCGCCCCGCCGAAGGCAGGGTTCCAGAGACTCGTACGGGCCACCGCCCGCCGTTGCATGCGTATGCGCTCGTCGGGGTCCAGTGGGTGTGCGGCGGCCGCTCGTGGCCAGCCTGCACTCCCCGAAGAACGCTTGTCGTTATGCGTTCGTCTCAGCGGCTTGTGAGAACAGCGGAAGTCTCCTTTGCGACACTTCCATCGATCAGTTACTTCAAAGCAAGTTGTTCTGCTTACCTGTCGGAGGCGATCGGACGAACCTACAAGCACAGGGGAAAGTTTTGCGGTGCGCAGCTGTGCTCGTTCAGCGCTCATCGAAACGTTCGCAACCGCGTTGGAGACGACCTGCGCTTAGGCTTCGGGTCGAAGGTTAAGAGAGCGCTCGCGATGCATTATCAACCGGATACCAGCTTCGACTTTGATCTGTTTGTGATCGGCGGGGGTTCTGGGGGCGTTCGCGCCGCGCGAGTCTCCGCGAATCACGGCGCTCGCGTAGCACTAGCTGAGAGCAGTCGGCTGGGAGGCACCTGTGTGAACGTAGGCTGCATTCCGAAGAAGCTTTTCTCGTACGGGTCCCATTATTTGCACGAGTTTGAAGACGCACGTGCGTATGGCTGGGATCTTCCGACCAAAAGCGAGCTAGATCCTGTCGACTGGGAGCGACTCATTCACAACAAGGACGCAGAAATAGAGCGATTGAATGGCGTGTATCAACGCATCCTGGAAAAGGCAAATGTGCGCATCTTTCACGAAAGAGCCGAGTTCGTCGACGCACACAAGATTCGCCTTGCGAGTGGCGAAACGTTTTCCGCCAAGTACATCCTCGTTGCCGTGGGCGGCCGCTCCAACCTCTTAGCAGATCTGCCGGGTGCTGCGCTCTGCATCCATTCCGATGACTGCTTTTACCTGAAACATCTTCCTCGATCTATCTTGGTCCTGGGCGGAGGCTACATCGGCACAGAATTTGCATGCATATTCCATGGATACGGATCTAAGGTGACGCAGGTCCACCGGGGGAAGCTTTTCTTGCGCGGGTTTGATGATGATGTTCGCCACTTTCTCGCCGAGCAGATGCGCAAAGACGGTATCGATTTGCGCTTTGGGTGTAACCTGAAAGCAGTGGAGGCTATTCCGGATGCGAGCGCACCTGAAGGGCGCGTTTTGAAAGCGCATCTCACAGACGGCTCTACACTGATCGTTGACCAGGTGCTGCTCGCTGTTGGACGGCACCCGAACACCGAGGGCCTCGGATTGGAGCGAGCAGGTATTAAAACCGATCAACACCGGGGGCATATTCTCGTGGATGAATACTCTCGAACCAATGTGGAGACGATCTATGCGGTCGGCGATGTCACGAATCGAATGAACTTGACGCCAGTAGCCATTGCCGAAGGTCACTGTTTTGCGGATACGGTTTTTGGCGGCAAAGCACGGGCACCGGGCTACGACATGGTGCCGACGGCGGTGTTCAGCGTGCCCCCTATTGGAATGGTAGGCCTGACGGAAGCGCGCGCCCGGGAGCTGGACGCTGAACAAGGCGGCACGGGTATCGATATCTATCGATCGATGTTCCGCCCGTTGAAGCATACGCTCACGAAGCGAGATCGCCAGACGCTCATGAAACTTGTGGTTGATCGTCGGACGCAACGCGTGCTTGGCTGCCACCTGGTCGATGACGCCGCTCCGGAAATCATCCAGTCGGTAGCCATTGCGCTCAAGATGGGCGCCACCAAAGCAGATTTCGATAATGTGATTGGTGTGCATCCGACGAGCGCCGAGGAACTCGTAACGATGCGGGAGAAAGTCTCAGACGGAAAGTGAGGCTCTTTCTGGAACGGAAATGGGCACTGATAGCGCTACGAGTGCATGCATTTTCCTGTTTGCGGAACGAGCTGGAGCAGTGCTCGGACGGAGCGAGGAAGCTCGACTGGTTTGCAGCGTTACATTCCAACGCGCTTGCATCTTCGAGTCTTTGCTTCGCGCGCGTGTGCTTCACTCCATCGCGAGGTGTTCGCTCTCTACGCCTAATGAATGCCAAGTTTCCCAGACAATAAATTCACGAGCATCGACTGGATCGTCAGCCAGTAACCAAATCGCGGTAAATCGAAACGTCAACGAGGCGCGTGTGGATCTTTTTGGACAATGCGAGGAGCGCGAACACCACTTGAGAAACCAGACACCTGGGGCCGCCTGCCAGCACTTGGATACTGGATGAAGAGGGTAACCATGCCTCGTTGCATTCGAGTGCTCGATGACGTTCTCGTTGTTCTACGCATCCGTCAGCTCTATGAACATCGTGCGCAACTAGGACGAACAATCGTCTCAAACAAGCGACACATGTATGCCTGTTCGTTTGACCAGCGCGCAGCTGTCAATGTCGCATGACCTCAAGGCTGTATCGTCGTTGTCGCCACAACCAAGCAGTCATGAGGTGCGCCTCTCAAGCACATCGCCCATCGAGCAGCGTTACCGACCGCGCAGCGTCAAAGCCTACAGCGGTGCATGACCGCGTCCGGCTCCACGTGCTGGTCGATATAGGATGAGGGTGTCCTTACGGTACACCGATCATGGAGCGCTCCAGCGTTTCTAGTTTTCCGTGGAGCTGCATCAAGGGGCTTCACCTGCGACGGGAGCGCTCTGCGTTCGGAGGTCGCGCTCAACGCCGGATTCCTCTAACGCTTTGGTCGACGCTGGTGGCAGGCCTTCGTGTACCAGCTGGGGGTGCATAGGGCCAGGACGGGCCCCCGGGAGACACACTAGGTTACACAAGCGCGAACTGAAATCGTTTAGGGCAACTCACTGTAATCCGAACTGTGCTCACTCGATGTCTGGCGAGTCAGCGGATCCGTGGACGCTCGGGTTTTGGGCTGAACAGCAGTGGTATCGAGGTGCTAGGAGTACGAAGCATCCGTGACAGCGTTGACGTCGCTTATCACGTACACTCAGTCATATCGAGTTATGGAACTGCATGATCGTTGCTGAATAGCCGAACGGGGGAGTCGCTCCCATTGAATGGTTAAACATGGTGCACCAGGCTTTGTGGACTGCTGAACTGTATCAAACCAGTGCCTTGGTGCGGGCGAGCATACCCTGCCGTCTCTCCTGGCTACTGGTTTTTCTTCATCGAAATCCTCAGCGTCGCAGCACAATACCTAAGCTGACTGGCCTAGAATTCCCTCGAATCTCCGTTCGAAACATAGGCCTTGGACCCGGCGGAAGCACGACAAACGTTGCTGACCTGGAGCGAGGTTTTGATGGTTCAGTTCAGAAAGTGCACGTTCTCATGGATGCTGGTAGCCTCTCACGACGAAACGCTTCGGACCTTGAACTGTCTCGGTATCTGACACTCGAAGTGTATATTGCACACCGTCTTGTGCACGCGCTTCTTCATTACGAGTTCCAGCGGACAACGCGTTTCTCTTTGGTGTATGTTGTCTTTAGAGCATCAACGGGCGTCAGACAAAGTCGATTCCTGTTTCATGGAAAGCTCTGTTTGAATAAGCAGGAGTGCAGCTAGTGCGCGCTCCAGCACGTCTATCGCCCGAGAGAATCCCCAAACGACACGATGCTTTGCACAGTTCATTTTGAGACTCATTGAACGCGTTAGCGCAGGAACGATTCTTGCCTACGTACAACGGAGGTCGTTGGCGATTCCGACAAAAGTCTGCCACGCACTCTTGCCAAAGATTGACTCCATGCGACCGGGGGACGCTCGTGAGCTTTCGCTGAAACCGAGCTTTTGCGAGGTATCCTGGGCTCATCGATACGGTTCTCAGTGCACCGCCATGGATTCTGATGCTGTCGTTGAGCGCACTGGCATGCCTGTTGGCGTCTGATATACCCGAATGTCGGTGATAACGGGTGCTGGAAAACTTGAGCAGCTTCGCGCGCTTTCCTTACCGCTCAATGGCTGCATCCGCTTGATTTGCAGGTGTCGCGATATCCATGACGTCCGGCAACCGGGGATCGACACACACACACACACACACAGACACAGACACCATCAAGTCTTTCTCTTGATCTAGCGCGAATGTTTGAAAATGAGTGTCGCTGCTCGAAGCAGGTCTGAGTTTCACAAAAAGCACGCAGAAGCGTACGCCGTCGATCTGTACTGATTCTGAAACTGATGATCCACTCTCGCCCGGAAAAACAGCGGCTTGGGATGAGGCGCCCCATTGCTCCTCGTCGCGTTGTTCAAATGCTTTGGAGCTTCTCACCGCCACAAGCGCCATCTCTGCCTTTACCTTTCCAGCGTGGGCTGGCAAATATGTCGTCACTATACTCCATTCTCGATTTCTCCGCGGGACTCCTATGCACTGGTTACCACTTGTGACTGAAGCTCGCCCTCTGCATTTATGGATGCACTATTCCTTTACTGCATTCTCATTATCTCTACGATTGTGAGCGTGTCTATGAACCAGGTGTGCCTTTTCGGAATCAACGGCACACGAGGACTGGTGCGACAGAGCAGTCCAGCGTCGGTAAAGATCGAGCACGATTCGTCTATAGATTCGTGAGCCTATATTTCATGGCTGACTACTGAGCAGACGCCTTCGACTGGACTGAACCAGGGAGCCTAGTTTCGCACGATGATTTGCATCCCGCCAGTCTCAGCCGCACACTCCTGGACCGCCCTTGCCTCATGGCAAGCGACGTAGTCAACCAGCATGCGAGAGAATTTGGGGGAAGGAGAAGTCACAACTTGTTTCTCTCAAGGATACCGTACGAACCTACCCTGTCCACCTGGCGGTATCCCGGCGACGGCACGATCGTATTGCTGCTAGGGCTTGTGTTGTCGGCATGCCAGCTTGTCAAGTATCTACGAACAGCAAATGAGCTCTGTTTGAGTAGCCACAGCCGGGTGGACCAATACTCCCGAATACGGTCTGATCTATTGAGAGGAATATCTTTGCATCCTGGAATGAGCGTTTACGTTCGAGTGCGCAACCGGGAGTATGCTGTGAAACACTCGACGTTCTCCCGTAGGGGCGTTTTTTTCTTGTTGTCCATTCGCGTCGCTCCATCACGATTTATATCAGCGGTGCGAAGATTCCACAGATTCCCTGTCTTTTTGTGAGCTTTGCCCCAGAACGTGTGGAGCTGCATGGATTCACGACAAGGCAATCTTGAAGATGAATCCCGACAAGCTCTGGATCAAGTGCATGATATTCAGCACAAGGACGAGGTGTAGGACGGTTCATCCACTTGCTGAACGTACAATGGCCAACTTGGCGTTTCGCTCATGACAAATCAGGGACAGGGTAAAGCCCCTACCTCGATGTTTCCCCAACCCATGGGCCATATTCGTTCTGTTGAATACCAGTGAGAAAAACAACTAGAAACAACAACGGCGTGCTGGTACTGCTGTTCGAGCACGCACTGCTCTGCGTACAAGCCATATTTTGCAAAACCGATGCTTCCGTCATCATCTTCGTGTACTTTTTAGGTTCAAGTAAGCAGTTCTCTGTACCAGAGAATAGCGCAAGGAATAGAAGCGACTCCCTCGCCGCCTCTTTCTACGTCTCATCTACGATGACACGTCAAAATGCGCAGCCGCAATGCGCTCAATAAAAAGGCCTTCCACGTTTCAACGACAACTTTTCTGCATGATGCGGTCTGGTCCAGGACCCAATGGCTCGAGCAGCGTAATCAATGCTCCCAAAAAGTTCCCGCAGCCCGTACATGAAGGTCGAGAAGTGCACAAAGTCATCGATGGGGACGCCCGCAATTGGAAGCGTCGCAGTGCTGGCGGACGCATCCGCACTGCGCAGCAGTTTTGTCTCGACGACCTGCCGAAAGTTGAGAATGATCAACTCTTTCTCCAGTTCATGGTCCACTGTTTGCGCGAATTCTGCGTCCGGTGCGCAGCTGCGTGCCTCCTCCGCTGCCACGGATTCACTTGCATGGGCGAAAGACGCTCTGGATGGCGACGTGCTCCCTCGCGGCGAGGTGCTGCGGCGGTCATCCTCTTGTAGCGAGCTCCGTAAAAGCTCTTCACTCGCGGATTGTGCCTCCCTCGCAATCGACAGCCTCGGTTCCCGAGTGCGCACGTGGCGGTGATAGTGCGGATTCCGTAACTGCATGAGGCGGCGAAGGAGCGGAAACACAGCGGCAAGCTGCGGACCCCGGTCCAAGTCCTCGTTTTCGAGGAGTTGTTCGTAGATCTCAGCGAACGATGCGCTGCTACTCTCGTCTAGCGCCATTTTTGCAATATGAGCTGCCAGTCGACTTTCGAGCTCGGGATAACGATCACGAATGTAGTGCACAATCTGGAGCGCCCGACGCCGCATTCGGAACCAGAGCTCTGCGCGTCGTCGACGAAAGTTGAGCAGTGCCAAACCCACACTGGGCTCCATGATGCAGAAGCCCTGACCGCCGTCGGCAACTTCGACGCCATTCCCTTCGTAAGCGTTCAGCTTGGATTGCATTTGAGCGGCTCGTTTTCGCGAAAGGCACAGCTGCAAAAGCCATTTCCGGTTCTCGAAACGGCGCATTGCATCACTATGCAGCGCTTCGGCGGATCCGAAGAGATCCTCCAGAATACCGCGAGATTCGAGGCATCCTCGCAGGGCGTCTGTGAGCTCAATCAACGAGCGGAAAATTGCACTGAATTCAGGCTCGAGTGCCAGCAGGAAAAGGCGATACATCGCCCCAGAGAAGCGCACACCGTAAATGGGTGGACGGTTCACTATACTATTGAGCACCTCCAGTCGTAGCAGCACAACACAAAGCGCAACGTTCCCGTCAACGATAAACTGTGGTGGTCGAAAGAAGCCTCTTTTCCACAAGGCGAACTGATTCACGCCGCCGAAACTCGGTGACAGGGCGTTGCTCAATATCGCTACACTTGTCGCCAGCGCCTCAATGTGCTTGTTGATAGCCGTGGACTCTTGCCACGGGTGTGTGTGTACACGCACGTTTTGCACCTCCTCCGCCTCCTTGTCTCGTTCTTCGGTGGTCGTTTCAACGGCCGGATTGGCTGGCGCTGCCTCGATATTATGGAGCGCCTGATGAAAGCGATCCAGAAACTCGTCGCAGTTGTGGCGACGGAGGTTCTCCTCCCAGCATGCAATCGCACCGTCGACGCTGGCAGCAAATCCGCGGAGAAGGGTGCGGCGTGATTCACGACTCGCCATACGAGGTGACAGGGCCGTTGTGAACAGGATGATCACGCCAACCCCTATCGCAGTGCATACCATTGCGCCTACAGCGGCTTGCCAGACAGCGTGATCGACCGGCGCACTGTACTGACACATACAGACCACGGTGAAGATGAAAATAGCAATGCCAGCTGTGTACTGTAGCCATTTCATGGAATCGACAAGGTTGCAGTAAAACATGACGAAAACAATCGCAACCGTAATACCATCCACAAAAAAAGCGTTCACAGCTAGGGCGGGTTTCACCAGCACCAGGTAGCCGAGAGCCGCACCAACGATGCCCCCGGCTGCTCGGGAGAGCGCCACACTCACAGCCGATTCCGTTGTCGGTCGAGCGGACACCACCACCGACAGGTACCCGAGAATCGGCTCCCATTGTTGTCGAATATTCGACGACGCCGGAATACAAACCACAGTAATGATCGCAGCAGTGCTGATAATATAGTACTTGATGAGAAATATGAGTTGCCATTGATTATTTTTCCAGAACCGTCGATAGTCCGCAGCGCGGTACTGCAGCACATTACGGAGGACGTCGCTCCAGAAACTATACATCGCACGAGTCGAGAACGTGACCGCCATAAACACATTCCAACTGGCATCTCGGAGACGGTTCAGCGCCCAGTGCCACCAGGGCGACGATTGCCGGCTCATCGGCGCCTGTCGTTCCAATAACTGATACACGGATTCGCGCAACTCGTAGACAGAGTCGAGAACCCGATGCACTAGCACGGTGCTGAACCAGGCAACACGTACCGACTCGACGGGCACAATCGCCGAGACGCGGACGAGCTTGGTCACATCGACTTCGCGGTTAAAGTCCTCGACGTGTGTTGCAATCGCCATATCACGCCAAAACTCCTGATAGCCACTGAGGCCACTCTCTGTGACGCGCCGCCAGAGCGCCTCGATTTCTTTCTCGTCAATGACCTCATCGAGGTACTTTCGAATCTTCTCGTTGCGAAATATCGTACGGGCATGGGGTGAGTTTTCCGGCCAGTGGAACCAACGCACCTCCTTCTCTCGAACGAGCAAGCCGAGCAAATTGCATGCACTCGCAAGCCTTGCCCATAATCTGGTTACATCTGCAAGGGCACTTCGATACAGTCTGTGCATCGCTACCGCGCGGTACTCGGTACCACGGCGATGCAGAATAACGCTCTCGAGTCCGCCGATACGTGCGACCAGGTCTCGTGACTTGTAGATGATTTTCGACCAGTCCGTTATCGGCGCATGATAAAAGAGTGCCGGGTACGTGAGCTCGTTGGCGCCTAGCGGTAACAATCGCTGCAACGCCACTAGGCTCCCATGGAGATAGAGCGAGCCTCCTTGTAGTAACGCGGACTCTTCCGCGAAGCCAAAAATCGTCGCCTCCGCACTGAATGACGACTCACTGCGGCCCAGCGTCTCCATACGAGCATACGAAGACAAGCGCTGCTCCATTATTATTTCCACTGAGGTTCGTGGCGAGGCTGAATGGTATCCATCGAAGGTGTTGGCGATCTGTTCCTTCTGCCGCTCCTGCAACTCATTCTCGATCTGAGTCGCCTGGAACACATCAGCCAGGAGAAGCGACGCCAAACGACTCAGGCGCTTAGCACTCTCGCGTAGCACGTTTTCGACGCTGTCATGAAAAAGGCTACGTACGGACACAGGAAACACAAGCAAAGCAACAAAAAATCCCACAAAGGCTGCAAAGCAGGTTGAAAGGATGTAGTGCGAGTACATGAAGGCGTGGTGTCCGGGTCCTGAGTCCAGGCTCAGCTGCAAATAGTTTTCCACAACGCCAAACGCAATCAGTGAAAGGCTCACAGAGCCTACGGCGGGAGGACAGAGCCGAGGCGCCACCAGTATTGCCATAAACACCACATTGAGTATGATGCGAAGCCAAAGCAAGTGCCCTGCAGCAAGCTGAATAATGAGTGCCAGCGTCGCCCCGAACGAGGGACCAACGATAGCCGCGCTTGCCGCCTGCTGCAGTGAACCCACATATTCAAACTCACTGACAACACCGGCCAATAGTGCGAATTGAATTGGCGCCCAGCACGCCATGTAGACCCGGGTTGGATTGATCACGACCATCAGCGTCGTCAGAAAGTAGCCAAGCGCAAGCTGCGCCGCCACAAACGAACGCCTCACATATGTCCGCATTCCAATACAAGACAGTACCCAATGAATAGCCGGGCCAGAATCAAGATTAAGTCAAGAGGTCAGCTGACGACGAAAGCAAGCAGGATTTGCGTACGCCTCGCTGAACGGAACGATGGACAAGGCGACATGCTGCGGTGGGCGCTGCGCAGTTGGTAGGTATAAACATACCTAAAAGGGACACACGGGTGTGTTCGCGATCGACCCCGAGCGATGCGGCGCGTGCCTTGTGTGTGTGTGTGTGTGGGTGTGTGGGGAGCGGCGCGAGGCACCTTGCGAACGCCACGGAGCCTGCAGTCCAGCGACCAGTTTGTGTGGTGTTGCGAGCACGTTGGCGCTCGTTGCGTGTACGTCTTTGGTGTGTGTGTACCCGAGCACTTGTGTCGTGTGTTCCAGATAGTACTTTCTGCGCTACAAGATTGGTTGCGCAAACGACGCGCACCGCTCTGTTACCGGAAAGCAGCCAGAACACCCCACGTACTTGTGTAGCGTTGTACACACCGAGTTCCAGTGTGGAGCACGAGTTTGTGTAGCAGTGCGCTTTACCACTTGAATAAAAACACCCAAGTCACGGGGTCGTGGTTCGTAGCACTCAAAACGAAAGAAGCAAAGTCCTCTAAACGCTTGGCATGTGGCTTTTTGTGGTACCTGCGCACCAGGGAACGTCGTACCAGCGTAGCAGCTCGAGGCGCTCGGCTGTGAGACGCGAAGGATTTGCGATCGGGTTCCGATGCCGTAGTCGCCAGGGCAAGCATTATGCACCTTTGTTTCGTCAGACGGTTGTCGGGGGTCGCCATACGCGCCACCAGCATGCAGGCATTCGAAACCTGCGTGCACAAGGGGAACCCTCGTCGACGCCGCCGCCGCAGGTCCCGTTTGAGCTTCGCGGCTTCTCGCTAGCCAAGGTCGTGACCGGGATCGGTGCACTGCTCACCGTCTATTCACTCTATGTGTATTTCAAGAGTGCAGGCTCGGCATCAGAAACATCTCTGACGCTCATTTACGGGATGCCTATCTTGCTTCTCGGTCTGGCACTGTGGTACGCAGAACTCGAACCTGTGCCGATCTCGACAACGGACGATCTGGTAGTCCTTCGGGAACGAAAGGCGACAACGACGCTCAAGCAGATCATTCGTGATGTCACGCGCCATAGGTATGGCGACGAGGCGCATTTATCGGGCGCGCTTCGGGTGCTGGGCGTCATTAAGAGAGGCGACCCGGCACCAGTGCTGCTTCGCCTGCGAGAGTCTCGCGAGCCGGGTGAAGAATACGGGCTTGCGCTCGTTTTCGAATGCCGCGAGACGCCGTTTGAGGCCTTTCAAGCTGTAGAGGATCGAATCGATAGATTCTTTGGTTCGGGTATTCGACACGAACTGCGAAAAATAAGTGAGGATCCGTTGATTGTGGAACTGAAACTCATCACTTGTCGACGGGAGACGGCAACTGTACTCCCGGATACGCTGAAGCAAGCCGTTGACCAGAGCAACCTGAACCCCGAACGGGGCGCGACACGAACACCTACACCAGACACACCAGACAACGACAGCGCAAATGGTGCTTCAACTGCCGCTGCTGATGATGGTGCTAGCGCTGGTGATGCTGCAAAGCGCGACCGCCTCAATGCGCTGTCTTCCCAAGCGGATAGCAGCAGCACAGGGCACGCTGCGATCGGACGTGAGCCTCACCAGAACCCCACCGAGTCACTCGCTCCGTTCGCGCTATTCGGGTTTCGACCGACGCCGCTGCCGGGACCTCCACGTCAGAGAAATTAGATAGACAAGCCGGCACACTGATCGCTGATGACTGCACTTTGGTGTCCATCAAGTTGCGCGACGATCGGGCGCAGAAACAAGCATCTGTCGCGTTCACGCCGCGCTCACCGACTCGCGAACGGCGATCACCCGCGTGCGTTTGGCTGTGGATGCCACCAAGAACGTGGCAACTGAGTGGTCGGGCATCGCCATGCAACGTCACAGAGACGGTGCTTTCCTTTTAGGTTCCCCGGGAACGGCGGAAGGTCACAATGGTGCGCTTTCCGAAGCGTAGCGAATCCCGATGCAATACGTCCACAGGCGCCGACGCACACGCCCTAGAAAACTGGAATTCCTGCAACCCGCCATGCATAAACGTTCCTGCAAGCACAGAGCCATCAGCTGTCGCCGAACATCGGTACCTGTCTTGGTCTGAATAGAGGCGCACTGGTCGCCATCGTCGGATTCTATCATATCCCTTGACGTATCGTCCATATCGATGCATTGGATGCCCGACGCATTACGATGGACTCGTAGAGCCGTACCGCAGGTACGACTTTTTCGATGGCAGATCCACAACTTCAAGTCCATCGGCAAAGTGCTTCTGCACCAGCGCATCGGGAACGTTTGATGGAACTATAACCCTAGACCCGGGCTTCCAGTCCACGGGCGTCGCACAGTGCAAACGATCGCTGGTCTGCAGTGCGTCCACGACGCGCAAAAGCTCATCAAAGTTGCGGCCGATCGGCGCTGGATACGTCACCATAGCCCGTATGCGCCTCGAACTGTCAATGATGAACACCGAACGAACGGTAAACGGCATGTTGTCGCGACCCGGATCCGCTGCCGGTAACATGTTGTAGAGTTTGGCGATTTTGCGCTCTGGGTCTGCAATGATCGGGTACTTAACCTCAGTTTTCCCATATGCACCAACATCTTGCACCCAGGAGTTGTGAGACTCGACATCATCACAGCTAAGCGCTAGCATTTTCACACCGCGACGCGCAAACTCTTCCTGGAGCTGCGCAGCGCGCGCCAGCTCCGTCGTGCACACCGGTGTAAAGTCACGCGGGTGTGAGAAGAGGATCACCCAGCTATCTTTGGCGTATTCGCTGAACTTTATCGGCCCAAGCTGAGTTTCTGCCTCAAAGTCGGGTGCAACATCGTTGATTAAGAGAGCACGCGACATTTGCTCCGTGGGTACGAAAGCGTTTCGCGAAGAGCAGAGCAACAGTGAAGCGCCCAAAAGCTGGAGATGTAGCGTTGCCCTGTATCGAGGCGCTGCGTCATCGCAGTGCGAATGGGCAGCGTCCTCATTGGTATGGTGATACCTGCCGGATACGCTGGCTACTGTTAGCATTTTGTCATTAGGATACTGTATGATAACGACTGCGGGATACGCTGGTTACTGTTAGCATTTTGTCATTAGGATATTGTATGGTGGTACGTGCCGGATACGCTGGCTACTGTTAGCATTTTGTCATTAGGATATTGTATGGTGATACCTGCCGGATACGCTGGCTACTGTTAGCATTTTGTCACTAGGAATTTGTATAGTGATACCCGCCGGATACGCTGGCTACTGTCCAGAGGCATAGGCTGGCGGGATGCGCGGAACGCGGAACATTGTTTCCGCGCGAGTCTCTAGGCGGTGCTGTGAGGGAGACTTGACGAATCGACTCGGTGGCATATGCAAGTATCTGCCGACGCGTTGAGATTTCTCTCGTTGTTACTGGAACTGTTCGTGTTCATTGGAGACGCTAACTTGACTCGCTATTTCTCCATGATCAAATGAAGATCGAGTGCTTCCAGAATCCAGTATTTCGCCATACCGCTTTCTCGTTTCGGAGCTGTGGGCTATGCCTGGTGGCGTGCGCAATCAGCTACTGATGCGCTGAGGTCGCTTCCTCTGCTGGTGACAGCACTGGGGCGTCTGGGGGACTCTGGAAAACGACGTCTCTGTTCGTGATAGGGATGGTGTGCGCTTCGCCCGTAGCAAAAAAAGGAGCGGAACTCCTTGTCGTTCTCAGTCTGCCATACGTCCAGGCGGCCTGTTATCCACCGCTCGAGCTGAATCGCTTATCGTAGACGCGCACGAACGAGACCCTGGGTTGCATCGAGGCTTCCATGGGGTTCTCCCATGTCATCGAATGAAACACCTGGTTCTTGGGACCGGCATGGCAACAGCAGGTAGCTTACCGCTTGGCTTGGGGCGCACCTGGATTTTCCGTAACATTGAGGGTCCTCTTTGCAACACTCTGAACTACGTCAGCAGGAACCGCTCAGCGGATACGTCATACCCCGACGGCAAAACCGCGTGCCGCCCTGAGCGATGAGGGTAGCGTTCTGGCAGCGTGCATGGTGCGCATCAGCGTTGTCCGGGCCCTGTGATGATCCACAACATGTCAACGGAGCGCCAAGAATTGCGACTCTCTAACCGAAACACGTTCTTTGTCTGGACACCCGTGCAGGTGTCGCGCGAATCCCGGGTGTCTCGCAATACAAAACAAGTAACCGAGACTAGTGGCTGCGTTTTACTGTCGCAGCATCGTCGTAGTCGGAGGCCTCGCCATTTCTGGTCAGCGTCTCTGGCAAAAAAATAAGGAGAGCATTCTCGTCAAGCGATTTTCCATACCAACAACTTGTGATCGCCGTCGAGAATATCTGCACGAGGGAGGTTCCGATTCAAGGACACGTGCACGACGGCACGTGTCGTGCAACGTGACGCCTCGGATTCGTTTCGTTCCGCAACGCCTCGTCTAACGCGTATACCTCGCTACGCTGCAAGGTTCAAGTGAGCTGCGCTCAGTCGAAGAGCATTCATGAATAGGCTGTACACATGTGGTATCGAACGTCGTTCATGATAGGAACGAACGCGGTGCGATTCGTGCGTGACACAGACAGGAGGTGGCGAAACGGACGCTCGCATGCACGTCGCTGCGCTCATGTCGGCATATCATGGACGAGGCACACGCACCTATTTTGGGTGTTCACCCAACACAACTAGGGCTGCTTATCTCGGCCGCCAATGCAAGCCATTCAGGGCTTGTCTAGGGCAGGTTTCGTTTCCTCTCTCGTGTCTCCCGTTTTCAAGACACCGGTTGCACATGTACCTCGAGCTCCGTTTGAACCAGCAGGCGAGGTTGACGGCAGCGTTCACGTCCCGATTTCGCAGCTTCTGGCTAGTATTGTACCGTTTGATGCTTAGCAGGCAAGTCGTGATCCGCCCCTCTTTTGCCTTTTCATCTGCTTTGTATACAGGGTCAGTGCGCCCTTCGTAAGAGTGGCACATGGAGGTGGTCAGGTGTTTGCGAGTATGCATCGTAACGAAACCTACTCCTTCTGCGAGGGTCATCCATGGACGCTTTGTGCTTCGTATATCGCTTGGCATATGCCCTTGACGGGTATAGAGGGCTCTCTTCGATGTCCGCGTCGGTTTCGACGCCCGGTACCGAGCCCAACGATCACGAGCATCTTTCTGGTGATCCGCTCAGCGAGCACGCTGTCTGCTGCATGCGCAAGAGCTCGCTCTTCCATCGGAGAGGGGTTTTGTGGGACACGATATTACCCGTGATGAAAAAAGTACCGAAATGAGATTCCAGGCTTGAGAGAAAATCGACAAACGTCAATCCGAGTTGCCCCTTTCCTGTGTAGCGGTCAGGCAATGCGCACTGGAAGCGATCGTTGCGATGAATCAAGCCCTGAGTCCAAGACTCTATTCCACGCAAACAAAAGCGACGGAAGCCGTTGGCAGCGCATCCCCCGAAAGGCTTCGTGTCACTGTCGAATGTCGTTGTGCCGTTGGCGACCCAGAGAGGAGCGTTTGCCTTTCGCACAGATTCGATTATCTGGCTTGACGTGTCGAGTGAGCGTTCTGCATGAGCGTGGAATCGTAAAGAGATCTGGTCGAGGTTTTCCCTCGTCAACCCAGATGTACGTACGGGATGCAGAAGCATGAAGGCTGGTGCGCTTGTGTTCGATCATGACATTGGGTATTTTACAAACCCTCGCTTGAGGTTGTCGCCAATCATCTTGATTTCCGAGGCGGAAAGCATACCAGTCGCAAGCGTGGAAGACGCTACCCCGTCAAGACCGATATGAATCCTCAAACTTCGCATGAATGCATACGCCGTTACTGCTGCACTTCGAACGTCGACCCCGTGCATCTAAGAAAACGTGCGCGGAGAAAGATAGCAAGGTAGGAACAGCGAGAGCAGGACAGCGTGCCGTGTGAATCGAACCTGGGTGCAGTGGCTGCCACCTCCAGCGGATGCAGCTGCTGGTGAAGCGAGCTTCCGCAGGGACGTGTAACGCGCGTGCAACGCCTGACATGCGTCGTCGAGACACCCGCAGCGTCCGACCGAACCAGTATTTGGTGCTTTTCGGCTGTACGGTGCTTGCCGATGCCTAGCAATCGCATCATTCGCGCTTGTTGCTGCCTCTTTCTCTGGCATGGCATGGAACGGAAGCAGGTCAAACTCCGATCTACGCTGCTGCTTTTAACAGGATTCAAAAAAAATGGTCATCCAAACGACGGACGCGCACCCGATTCAAGGTCACCGACCCGTTCGCTATCCCCTCGGCACCGTAAAAGCTTCCATGAGCGCTCACCGTGGCCTGTGGTAGGCGCACGCTCCGCACAGAAGCCGCCAGCTGACCCAGTAGCGTGCAAGCCGTGACCGCCACGCCTCCGGGCCGTGCGCTTACCCCGGGCATCGCTGCCTGGTTGCGCGCCTCATCCCGGACCTACCGAGCGATGAGCGTCGGCGCCTACGCAGCAGCAACGATTCGCTCCTGCGACGCTTCGATGCTAGCCCAGAGCACACTCGGAAAGCGAAAGACTCAAGCCGATTGCGTAGGTTTCTCGCAAACCGTGCCATCCTCGACAGCACTCGTACTCTGTTGACCGGTGAACGGTTTCAGGCTCGGATCCGTGGAGACCAGCTCCGTCCAGCTCCGCTCTCCAGTGACCAGCTCGACAAGCACGCGCACCACATCCCCAACGGAGCCGCGTACCTGCTCCATGGAATCCCGTTCACGCAGCGTGACGCTGTGATCCACCAGCGAATCAAAATCGATGGTGACGCAGAAGGGCACCCCGATTTCATCGGCGCGTGCGTATCGCCTCCCGATGGACACGTTGCTTTCGTCGAGGCGCACCGTCAGACGGCATTTTGCGAGCGCATGCAAGACGGCCTGTATCACGGGTTCGAATACCTCATTTTTGCTCAACGGCAGGACGACGGATTTCACCGGTGCAATTGCCGGTTTCAAGGCTAACACGGTGCGCAATTCATCGCCACCGGTTCGATTGTAGAACGCATGCTCCAGAACACAGTACAACAGTCGCCCGATGCCGAACGAGGGCTCAATGACGCTGGGACAGTAACTGCGGCCGTGAATCTTGCGATTCACCCGTTCGATCGTCACCATTTCCCGTGTGATGACGTAGGGTCCCAGCTGAACTTGGTCCTGGTCAGTGAGCTGTTGCTGAAGCTGTGCACGCTCGGTTTCGCCCAGTTTCTCGATGGCTTCCAAAACCTGCGGTGTTTCACCGCGAAACTTCGTTCCAATAACCCGTTTGAGCGGTGTGATTTGGAGGAACGTCTCGTCACGTGGCTCGTCGAACTTTTCATAGGCGACCAGATCCACCTTGGAAGCCGCGGAATGCGCCTGCAGGTCATAGCAGGCACGATCCGCGAGGCCAACGCACTCCACCCAGCCGTACGAGGTCTCCACTTCGAGATCCCAGCAATCCCGGGCATAGTGGGCCATTTCACTCTCCAGATGTTGTCGAAAACGCATATGATTGGGCAGAATCCCAATCATTTGGGCATATTGTTGCGTTCGCGCGATGAAGTAGGCCAGCGTCTCGTTGTCGACAATGCCTTGGCGAACTGCTTCCGCCGCACGAAGAAGCACGGTTGTCATCTGTTCTCGAGAGCGAGCGGCGTGCTGCTCCTTCCGTGGGAGCAGAATCAGCTCCAGGTCAGCGATAAGGTTGAACTTTGGATGGTCCTTCCGATCCGGATGAACGAAATGTTCGATTTCAGCCTGAGCGAACTCTCGCACGCGCAGAATACCTGCTCGCGGAGATATCTCGTTCCGGAAGGAGAGACCGATCTGCGCACACGCGAACGGCATGCGTCCGTTGTTGTAGTCCAGGAGGCGACGAAAGTTCACAAAGATGCCTTGGGCTGTTTCTGGCCGTAAATATGCTGGTATCGTTCCCGTCGGTCCTATCTGTGTTTGAAACATGAGATTAAATGGATATGGAGCAGAAAGTGGTGCATCTGACTCTGGTGCACGGATATCGAACTGCTGGTATGCAGCAGCGATTTGCTCCTGATTCATTTCGTCTATCCTCTGCAAGCAGGTCTCCATTGCTGATCGCAGCCTGTCTTCCTGTTCATCGGTGCGCTTCCGATCCATCGCGGCTATGCGGTTCTCCAGGGTCTCCCGCAGCAGGTGGTCAGCTCGGTAACAGGCGCCCGTGTCGAGATCGCGAACCATGTAGTCCTGGAAACGATCAACGTGACCAGAGGCTCGCAAAACCGGATCAGGTGTCAGCGTCGGTCCGTCGATCTCCAGCATGCCCTCCTCCACAACAAAATGATCCCGCCATAACTGGATGAGATGGTTCTTCATGGCGCACCCCGGGGGCCCGTAGTCAAACAAACCCGCAACCCCGCCATAGATTTCAAACGCGGGCGCAAGAAAAAACCGGCGTCGCAGCACCGTCTCAAAAGCGTCCCTATCAAAAGACTTACGATCGAAGCGGCGCTGCATCGCAAGTCCACGCGCTGTTTATGGACTCAGGAGTTAAGTCGGAACGTCTCGTGTGCGTTGCTTTGTCGCCGCTGGACGCGATCTGGGGCAGAATGCTCCGTTTGTCACTCAAAGCCACCCACGTCAGCAACTGGCTCAATAAAGCTATAACGGTCTACCAGGACGCCTAGCGAGCACAAACGCACACACCGCTTTGCTGAACAGAGACACACGGAACGCTCTTCACGAGTCGCGTATTAGGAAAGGCGACGTATCGCATGCGTTGACCGGTACTGTGTCCCGGCGGCTGCGCTGATCGCACCGCTGCTTCTGCTGCTGCTCGATGACGATGATGACGATGATGATGCTTCTGCTCGATGACGATGATGACGATGATTACGATGATGATGCTGCTCGATGGTGATGATGATGATGATGCTTCTGCTGCTGCTCGATGATGACGACGATGATGATGATGCTTCTGCTGCTGCTCGATGATGACGATGATGATGATGATGCTTCTGCTGCTGCTCGATGACGACGACGACGATGATGATGCTTCTGCTGCTGCTCGATGACGACGACGACGATGATGATGCTTCTGCTGCTGCTCGATGACGACGACGACGATGATGATGCTTCTGCTGCTGCTCGATGACGACGACGACGATGATGATGCTTCTGCTGCTGCTCGATGATGACGATGATGATGATGATGACGATGATGCTGCTGCTGTTGCTCGATGATGATGATGATGCTTCTGCTGCTGCTCGATGATGACGATGATGACGATGATGACGATGATGCTGCTGCTGTTGCTCGATGATGATGATGATGCTTCTGCTACTGCTCGATGACGATGATGACGCTCGATGACATGGCATCGCCATCGGGCAGCGTCATCGGACGATGCCGCCTCCTGCACCTCTGTTTTCGCGTCCAGTTCAGCGGGGCGCAGCGTGCGATTCGTGCCGCTCTCGGATATGAGGTTCAGCGGTGGAGTTCTCCAACTGACAGCAACTGGTTGGTACGAGTCTAAGGTTTGTGCACCAAACAGCGGGCGTTGCCAGTTCAGATGGCTCTAGATCAAACGCAGACTTTCGCTGGTTTGGGTCTGTTGCCGTCCTTGTGTGAGGCGTGTCAAGCGCTTCGGTTGCAACGACCTACCCCTATCCAGCAGGCGTGCATTCCAGCAGTTCTCAACGAGCGATACCGCGTTGTCATTGGAGCCGCTGAAACAGGCTCTGGGAAAACTGCCGCTTTCGTGTTGCCAATTCTTCAGTTGTTGGTTCGTGATCCCTGCGGGCCATTTGCGGTGATTCTGACGCCAACGCGGGAGCTAGCAGCGCAGATTGCGGAACAAACCCTCGCACTGGGGTCGCGAGTAGGCGTCAGAGTTGAGACGGTTGTAGGCGGCCTTGATGCGGTGCACCAGACCACTGTACTGGAAAGAGAACGCCCACACATTCTCGTGGCAACGCCTGGGCGTCTTGCAGCGTTTATTCGACAGCAGCAAGCAGCTGATCAGACTTTGCTCCCGCGTAGACGGCCAGAAGGGAGTCAGCGCTGTCGCTACTTTTGCAGATTGCGGTTCCTGGTGCTTGACGAGGCAGATCGTCTCCTGGAAGAGGGTTTTGCGGCAGACGTGGCGACACTGTTGGGTGCGTTACCCGTAACGCGTCGTACGCTCCTATTTTCTGCTACAATGTCGCGACAGATGGAGCGCATTCAGCAACTGGTCGTGGCGGAAACCGACGGATCCCAGGTATTTGCATTTGACGCGAATCGAGGACTCACTGACCAGGGGATCTACGCGACAGTGGCGTCGCTGAAGCATTACTACCTTCTCGTTCCGGCCGCGATCCGAGATGTATATGCCGCATACGTCTTGCTGCACGTTGTCGGTTCAGGAGAGGACGCCGTCCTCAAGATGCTGCGACGCCGTCGGCGCCAGCGCGAGGCCCGCACCGCTGACGAAGACAACGAAGACGCTGACAATGACCACGTCGGACGCGACGAAACGAACGGATCAATGGAAGCCACGGCACTTGGAGCGCATACCAGGTTCCCGAATGGCGAAACCGACGGGTCTGAGTCGCGATCATCACCGACGATCGAGTCGAGTAGCGCCTCGATGGTGCTTGCCATGGTGTTCACCGCGTCTTGTGCCCAGTGTGCGATTTTTGCGAGCATTTTGGATCGACTCGGGCTGCCGGTTGGCGCCCTCCATGGTAGACTATCACAGCCTGAAAGGATAGCGGCCCTGCAGGGTTTCAAATCAGGCAGACACCGCATCCTTGTTTGCACGGATCTCGCCGCACGCGGCCTCGACATTCCCAAAGTTCATCTCGTGCTCAATTTCGATGTGCCGCGGGATGTCAGCGTTTACGTACATCGAGTCGGGCGAACAGCGCGAGCCGGCCGACCCGGTCAAGCGCTAAGCATGGTCACGCAGTACGATATTGCACTTGTGCAAGCGATCGAGGCAACCTGTGGTATCCGTCTCGCAGCATGGGATGGCCCCGGTGAGGCCACATCCGATAATCGAGTGATGCGCATCCTCGCACCCGTTCTGAAAGCGCGTCGAATAGCTCGCCTGGAATTGCTCGAACGTGGAACTATCACCCAAGCCGAGCTCAGTGACTTGGGAAATCCCCCGAAATTGGCCCGCCCACGTACAGCTTCCAAAATCATCACCAAATTGAGCCATACCCGATAGGCTCCACAAAGAAGCAAGCCCCAGCTTTTGTGTGTGTGTGTGTGTGTGACGCGGGCGCACGTCACGGCATCAGGTGGCACACTGGGTGCCAGTGCGTGACAATCTGCCGCCACCAGAACACGCATCACGTTGATCAGTGCGTGCGCGTGTGCGGTGCGTGCGCGTTCATCGCGCGATGGCAATCGTGAGCGGCAGCGACTGTGCACGCATCTGCCCGTGAGGTTGGACTTTTGGCGCGAAAACGTCGACAGAAAGCACAGCTCGAATGCAAGCGCCTCACGTCAGCGCTGTGGATCGCATCAAGGCAGTTGCTGCAGGTGTTCGTTTTGATTTCCTGCTGCAATGGTGCGATCACGCCTGCCAGTGCTGCATTCTATCCAGCGAGTGAGCGAGCGTAGGGCGCTGCGCATGTGTTCCAGGGTGCAGCCAGGTGAACCTTCGGTCTTGTGTGATCCATTGTTGCGCCGGCTCTGAGGCGTCGCCACGATGCACTCGGTTTGCGTTGGCGTCTCGCAGGTAGAGACTGGGTTGAATAACGTTACACATGTCGTACGTGGGCTGGGGAATGCTTGGCAGCGGTGCGGATCCGTTAGCAGGTGCACGTAATCTGTGTCGCAGTCGTGCGAGTCTGGTGCGTAAGCAGGCGACTTTGCAGTACGAAGGTTTCGATTCGTCGCTGTTTCGCGACGCCTGACGGTCGATGCAGCTGCGTCCAAAGAGCGTCATCAACGTTGGTGTTCATCCAGTAGAGCGTTTTGCGGAAACGTGTCTCTGACATGGGCCTTGCTTGATGGCATCGATGTGTGTGTGTGTGTGTGCGCGCGCGCCTGGCGCGACCTGCACTCGCCTGCTTTTTCAGTTTGGAACGCGCGCTGCGACCTGAACAAGCCAACGCATGGTGAAACAGGCGAATCTTCATACCATTGCACAGGAGGTGCTTTCGACCGGTGTTTCGTGCGTGAAGCGGTCTCTTTTCGGGGGCAAATCACGACCAGAGAGCGCTATCTATCTGTGTCATTGTTGACATATCCCAGGACGGCGAGACTTGTCGGTTCCATTCGAACGCTTACCGCAGTGAAGCTTCTCTCAGTGTCTGTGGAAGCAGTTGCTCGCAACCCTTGTATACGCCCGGTTCATTTTCGTCACGCAGCGTGGCGCCCGGCATATTCCATAGAGCAACGAATACTGGCACCCCGACGCGACGATTGGTGACCCAGCACTTCGATGGGGCATCCTTTCCCTGGTTTCACGCTTCTGCATCCGCTGTAGCAGATGCCGATCCGCCGATGCAGGTTGATCTGCGGTCCAGCATTCAACCAAGTGCTATCGACTGCACCGCACGGGTAATCCAAGGCAGGACAAGGAACTGCAGGGTACCAGCGACTCGCAACGCCTCAGCGAGCAGCGCCACGATAAACTGCCACATCAGGGCCCGCGGTGCTGGCGTCGATGTTTGCGCGTATCCGGAGGATCCTCCCAGCGCTGCTGCAGAAATCGCACCGACTCAACCTGAAAGCGATCCTGGCATAAACGCACGTACGGGCTAGCCAGACGAGCGAGCCAATGCGACGCTGCCGATACGGAGCATATGCAGTACACCAGGCGCTTGGTATGCTTATCCCGCTTTACAGAGAAACTCTCCTCGCCATCCAGAAAATGGAAACCTCGAACTGTTCGCCAGGTAACGCTGTGTCCACTGCAGCGCGCTCGCTCAAGTACCATGTGCGTCCAGAGGAGCCCGCCCAGGTGACGCGCACTCACCACTAATACCGTAGGTTCGCGCTTGTCGGCGCTGACAAGCGTAACACCCCTGTCGCTCTTAACTTTTCGAAACGCGTACGTAAACACCCACCGGGGTGCCTGCAAAGTCCTCGCGTCTCGTATGTCGCGACAAACGAGAAGCTCAGAAACAGACGCTGAGAGTTCCGTTCTGCGGAGTTGGATCTTGTACGCTGGCGACCGCGGCTGGCAACGGCGTTGCACGTCCGTCCAGTTGGTCGTCCCGAGTGTGCACCCTATCGGATACGGCTCTCGACGCCCTTGATTCCGCGTTCGGTCGTTTTCCAACCGTTCAAAAGCCCGGCAAGCGAAAGTAGCGGCCTCGTCAGCAGACAGCGGGCTAAAGAGACGCAGCATCACAGAGCACAAGAACACCAACGAGAAGGACTCCGTTTACGGGTGCGCACATGACGATCCCGGTACGCATTGTCAGCAGTTTTCCGCACGCTACAACGCCGGTATCATCAAGTATCGCAGATGCAGTTCATCTGTTATCGAATGCGCTGTACGAGGCTCAACACACGGCATGACAGACGCTGCTGTACTGTGCATGGCGTTGGTGCTGCGCTTCGATTCTAGTCGTCGGTGGTGCACTGATCACCAGCGTCTCTATGGGCATCCAAGTGATCGCGTCCGGCTTCATGATCACCGCGTTCCGGAGTCGTCATCTCTGCTACAAACAGCGTATCCGGGAACCAGGAAACACGTGCCACCTGCAACGTAGAACGCAACACCGGATTCTAATACGATGCTGATGGTCGTCTTCTTTGCAGGGACATCTTGTCTTCCGCAGAAGAAGCAGCGCGCTCGCTACGCTGCCATTGCCACGACCACGCGCCTTCAGGCCATATCGTTCGCAGGCCTGCATCGGGAATTCTCTTGATCCAATCCATGAACCTTGGTGTCATCCGAGCTTCATGTCGATTCCCATCCCTTGTATGCTATCGCTGCCGATACCTAGGCGGCACGCAGATGTCGGTCGCAAAAGTTCGCAATGCGACTGAACGCTTCCGATAGCTTGTCGATCGGTGCACAGAATGTCACACGAAAGTAGCCCGGCGGTGCACCGAAGCACTCACCGGGAAGCACCAGAACACTCTCCTCGGCCATGAGGCGCTGGACAAATTCCAATCCACTCATATGGTTGTTTCGCAGACAAACCAACACATACATGGCTCCGTGCGGTGGCGACGGTACGTGCAGGCCGCGAATACTTGACAGCTTCTCATAGGCAAATTGCGCTTGTCGAGCGAGCGTTGTCCGCACGTGTTCATGCCATTCGCGACTCGTCTTGGACAAAATAACCGGTAGAGCAGCCTGTACAAGGGAGTTCGGCCCCAAAATCTTCATCGACAGGCCCTCGAGCGCCCGCCGAATGACAGAGAACTGTTGATCCGGCGTAGGGTCATGGATGAGAATCCACCCCATTCGCCATCCCGGCACGAGAAAGCGCTTCGCTAGGCCATCAACCGTGAGGACCGGAACATTCCTCGCAAGGCACGCGATGGGTGGTGCATCAAGTGGCCCCACTGAGCCACTCCCGTCCACATGCCGACGATGGAAGACCATGCCGCTGTATATCTCGTCCGCGAGAATAACCAGGCGATGCCGCTCAGCGAATTCGACAATATCTTGCAGATGTTTTCGCTCGTAGACGCTTCCTGTTGGATTCATGGGATTATTCACAACAATACAGACGGTACGCTCGTCGACGAGTCGGTCGGTGGCTCCGCCGGGCTCGAGTCCCGTCGCCTGCCAGCCCCGCTCTGGATCCAGCGGGTAACGCCGAACCTCCGCGCCCAAGTACGCACATATCGTCTCATAGAGCGGAAAGCTGAGACTCGGAAGCAGTACATTGTCCTCGGGGTCCAAAAGCGCAGAGAAGCACAGGTCCAGCGCATGACTTGCACCGCTAGCCAGGATCACGTCGCGCTTCTCGTAGTGCGCTGCTGATGTGAACGCTGTCTGCGCCCAGTCGCGATGGGTACCATTTCGGGGTTTATCAGGAGTAGGCCCGCCACTGGTATGACGCGAACTCAAGCGACGAGCCACACGTGCTGCTTCCTCTATAGCGGTATTGGCAGCCTTGGCAACGGCCTCCCGGGCAACTTCCGTGCCGACAGCCGGCGGGTAGCCGTTCGCCCGACCCGAACGAACAGCGTCTATCACTGCTTCATTGACAACGTCAGCTGCTCGAAGGTTTCCGAAGACGGTCGGGTCTCCGATGGATAGAGGAATCACCTGCTTGTTTGGATGGGAGCGCAAGTCCAGGCCTTCGATGAGTTCGCGGATCGGGTTCCGTGTTCGCAGCGCTGCCGCCGACGCCTTAAACGTACCGCGCTTCTCCATACTTCACAACTTCTATTCCAGTTATCTGTACAATACCCCAAATAAAAACGCAACGCAGTTACGAAAGCTCCAGACCCGGTCTCCTTTCGACGAGCAATGAAAAGCCGAGTTCAGACACTCGGATGCGTCTGTTCGAGATACAGGTCTGTGGAGGCCGCGTATGCCGAACGAGCGGAAAGAGCGTCCCGAGGTATCTGCTTGCTGCGACGCTGCTACGCTCGTGTCAGCATATAAACTGGAATGGTCGACTTGCAGGACTCGGAGATTCAGGATGAATATTGGATTTGTGTTTCAGTTGGCGTAAAGACGAGCATTTGCGGGTCTTGTATGCGACAAGTTCCTTTCCCTCGATCAGATATCCGACTGTCACCACATACATCCGCAGGGTCCCTCTTCTTCCAGTGTCGATCGTTGCAACACTCTGATGGTCGTGCTCAAGTCCCGATTCCGCGATTTCCGACGCTCATCGACGCATTTTATGCACAGGCGGAGCTTGGCATCTAGACTGCGCTTCCCATTTCCATGATCGTCCTTGGATACAACCGCGGGTCGCCCGTCGATACACTCACAATCGCTTCTCGTTCGATACGCATACAAGTACGTCTGCCACAGCGCATGCGTTACCGCGTACTTGTCTGCAGTGACGTGTGATCGCTTGCTCCATCAGTCCGTAGACGCCGCTTGAAGGTACAGCGGGCTCTCCGGGTTGCCATGCCTGGTGTCCGCACTCGGTGCAGTACCGTGGGATCACGAGCTCCTTCTGAGCGATCGTGTCGGTGAATAGGCTGTCTGCTGCATACACAAGCGCTCGCTGTTCCATTCTATAGACGATTTCCGGAACGCGATACCGATCGTGGTGAAGCAGGGACCGGAGAGAGCGAGAGAGCCTCCAGGCTGGGGAAGCACTCCGGGGTTGATCCTGGTCCGTCAACGCGCAACGCTGTCCGACGCGGTGACGTACGCGCTACGCGAAGCGACTGCTGCGATGACTCGAGTCTGAGTCGCAGACCGTTATCAGTGCAAACAGAGGATACCCGGGGCGCCTGTGCGCGTATGCCGTGAGAGGCAGCAGGCCGGTCTCGTCGAGTGTCTCTTCGTCGGTGGCAACGAAGAGCGTAGGGTACGGCTTTCGGACGACATGGGTTACCTTTGAGGTGACGAGCGCAGTGGGCGCTCACTACAAGCTAGCGAGCAAGTCGGTCAGGGACGACGTTGTGCTCTCTTTCCAGCGTCTCCAGCGACGTGAGTTGCTGTACCTACGCGTTGCCTTGAACACGGTAAGCTGGAGACCTCGAAGAGCGAACTTGTTGATTCTTGTACGTTTACGGAAAGGAGTAGCGGGGATGCATGTATGTAAGCATATTGGACAGCATCGAGCATCATCCTGATGCCAATGAGGAGAACGCATCCCATCTGCAAAGCGTCGATGGAGGCACGCTCACATGAATCCCAAAACTATACACGAGTCCATGAACACCTGTTTATGCTTTTCGAATGGCTAGCGTTGGCGTCAAATAAAAACGTTCAGAAAAGAATCACAAACCAGGAGCGGAACGAGCTGTTCAGCGTTCGCTTTCAGTCCAGTACGCTGTTCTGAGCAGACAGCATCCGCACCTCCATTGCTGATAATCAGCTAGCATTCACTTTGTTTCCATAGTGGACGCTTGCGCCAGCCTTTTTCTTGCTGGTTACTCGTGCAAGGCTTGCGAAAAGGGCCGTTGCACTGGTAAACTTGCTTTGCAGAAGAAGTACCTCGTTCAACTTCAACCTGCAAGGTTATGTTCGTCGCGGTTATAGGACGGCGCTTGCGACCCAAGTCAGCGTCCACGAAAGCGTTTGTCGACCCGCTGAAACGTCGGAAGCCGGGCGTCTTTCATCTCAGAACATGTGAACCGCTAGCAAGCGATGACTCGCCTGACACTGCGAAGCGTGCTGAGCAGGGTCGTTCACGAACAAGCTCTCGAACGCAACGCTCGAGAGCGTCCGCTGATCCCGAAGCCAGTCGTCGTGGCGCTCGTGCTGGTGGCAGCAGTGATGACATGCGAGCAGGTCGTGGCTTTGGTCCTCAAAGACAACAAGATCGCACGGAACAAATTCTGGACGCTTTTGGTTTGCAGCGCGAACGAGCGGGGCGTGACTTGGACCAAGCCGCTGCTGTGTCAAAGGAGGAGGGTGAACGCCTGGCGGTAAGGCTGTTTCGCGGCCTGCGAGCTCTATTCGGGGGAAACTACGAAGCTCTTGACTCTGCTGAACAGTGGCTACAGCGTCTCGTTCTCAGCATGCTCGCCTTGGTACTCTGTGCTGGAATCGGCGTTGTATTCGAAGCTAGTGCAGCCTCTGGACGCACCGCGCTGCCAGCCGCAGTGGCAGCCTTTTTGCGGGAGCGCGTAGAGCCTGCGTTCACACCGCTTATGCTGACTTTTTTGGGATTCTCTTCACTGCTCGGCGTTTATAAAGCCATCCAGATCGAGGGCGACGAGCGTACCCGGTACCGCGAATGAGACAGCATCGCGGAACTGGCTTCGAAACTCGCGCCCCTGCTGCTGTGCCTGGGAATCCTCGGTACCTGCCTGAGACGTGCCTATATCGGCACTTGGTTGCGTGTACCGTTGCACCTACGATGTCGCTGATGAGTAGCAGCAGGCGTGCGATATTGATAAGGTATCGCTCGGAACGCTTGGTTCATAATCGGAGACGTCACCAGCTTGATACGCACAGACATAACAGCTGGACGCTAGCGTCTGCACAGGATGGAGCGCTCTTTAGACGCGGGCGCGGCGCCCTGTACAAGCATATTCACGGCGACTGCACCTAATGCTGTCGAGTTCAGGTCATTCGTGCCTTGTTCTGGCACTCGAAATACGACTGCGACAGCTTCAGGTGCACCGTGTTATTTCTGGGCTGCACGCGCGCGTCACGCTTCCTTGGAATACGTATCAGGCATCATACGTGGTTGCAGTGAAAGGTCGCTTCCACGTGAACCTGCAGCATTGGAATATGTATCAGGCACCATACGTGGTTGCAGTGAAAGGTCGCTTCCACGTGAACCTGCAGCATTGGAATATGTATCAGGCACCATACGTGGTTGCAGTGAAAGGTCGCTTCCACGTGAACCTGCACCATCACCCGAGAGCAATCATTGCACCTCGAACATGGGCTGGCGGACCGGCCGGCGAGCCACCAGCCTCCAGTCATCTACGGATGCAGTCCTAGGCGTGGATCCGCATATTCGTATATTCCTATACCAATGCTTCATGAGTAACACGCTGCACAGCGGGTGAAGGTGTCGCATGCCCTCGGACTATCGTGCGCTTGCAGTCGGCCATTGGCCAACGACTGGGTCAGTGCGTTACCGTGCACACATCGAATCCAAGTGCTGGCTCGTCTGAAGCCTTCAAACGAACCGCTTTCGCTATATCGCTGAAAGCGTCGTGCCGAATCCTCACAATGTGCTTGCCACGTGATTGCTGCATACAACAGTTCTTCCGGGGGCTGCATCCACCCGAGTCACCTAGTCGATGTGCAGATCACGGCCGCTTCCGTAACGCCACGCCTCGAGCTGTCGATGCCATCGGAATCGCTTTTTCGGGTCCTTCAGACGATTATCGATGAAAGAAGACAGCGCGCTTTCCGAATGGAAGAGGCGACTTGCTTGATCATAGACACCAAGTGCCATCAAATGCCGCAGCCAGCCGAGGAGTGGCACGGGTCCACCAATATGACCCAGGATCCGCGGCACGAGAGCAGGCACGCGCACGGTAGTTCGAGCTAGCGTGCGCACCAGTCCCGGAAACTGGATGACATCCTGGAGAAACGGCCGCAATGCGCTCTCGTCATCCCGCATGGTAAGGAGGCTCCATCCCAGAATCTCGTTCACAACTCGTTCGTCTAGCGTCTGTGAAGCTCGTGAAGGAACTCGATACGAAAGCGCTCGTTGAAACAACCACGTCACCGACAGAGATGGCAAATACGGCTGGATGCAACGCAAATCCTCGGCACTGAGTGCCTCAGCAGCGAGCGCTTCACAAATGGCGTCGACCAGACGCGGTAAGTGGCGAAGCATTGCACCAAAACCCCCGAAAGACAACGGTGATTGAACACCACTTGCATCACCGATTGGAAGGACGTTATCCAATGCAGTCGGCAGTGGCGCATACCTCTCGTAGGCCGGGAAGAAACCGAACAGGGCTCGTTGTGGCTGCAAGCGGTCTAGGAAAGCGCGATCACCACGATGAAACGCATGCCCTCCTTGATAAACTGGCAACAAGCCCAAGTAGTCTCGATAGAGATCCGTCAAAGTGATCGCTCGTCGTGCATCTGCGTCCAAGTACGTGAACAAATAGGTTGTGCGATTGCTCCCCGCGTCCGACGGGAACGCCTCCCACAGATACTGGAGACGGTTCGAGGATGAGGCCGTTGTGAAGGAATAGATCAGGTCACCAGAGGTGTTATCAGGAAAGGGATCGTGCCCGGGATGCGCTCTGCAGCACGAGCCGACCACCATACACACTGCGTCTGGCCGTTTCTGACCATAGACGAGCTCACGCTGTTGCCGCACGATCGGTGAGGCATTACCCATGCAATCCAGTACCAAGGATGCCCGGATTTGCTTACGAATCGGTTCTGAGGAGCGCTCCCTTGATGGACTTTCAGCCGTCATCGACGTCCGAAACAGTGGAGTCGCCAGGATAGCCTGATCGCCACCAGCTCCGAGGGCCACTGCAGGACGCTGCACGGTACCCGGAACGCACTCGAGACGCACAAGTACGTTTCTGCCATTGGTCTCCGCGCCCTGAAACTGACACCATTCCCAAACTTGACCACCTAGCTCCGTGAACTGTGCAAGCGCTTCGTCGATGAGGGCGCGCGGTGATACGCCGATATTCAAAATGTCTTGCACCATGAATGTGGAAAGGTCGGGTAAGCTCCTCGAAGCAGCCGCTTCGACACCCACACGCATGGACCTCCACTCCGAACGGATAACCTTTTCAAGCGTCTCATGCGAGAGCACGCCGGTTGCAACGAGCACTTCCAGCTCTCGCCGACTGGTGTTCCACTCTTGGTCGCGGCCGCGGAGTGCCCCACGCTCGACAACGACGACGCGCAAACGCGAGTTGCGTCGCAGTAAAGCCGTCCCGATGAGGATGCCGAGCGTTCCGCCAAGCACAACGACATCGAAATCACTCGGCTTCGTATGTCGCGCCTCCGGTTGTCGACAACAAGTTATGACCTCTTCTGGTGGACCGACTGCGGCCGACCCGGTTTGTTGGAGGCGTTTCCAGGACGCATCGGCCGCTTGGAGTCCGCGCAGGGCGGGCGCTGCTTGCACTCGACCCAGGAATGACTCGAGGGGGTCCGCGGGGTCACCAGTTCCGGTCCTTGTGCTGCAGCAGCACACAGGCAGCGGTAGGTGCGCTACAGGCGGTCTCCCTGGGAAAGCGGGTGTGGTTCCCCAAAAGCGTCCTTTCCGACTGCTCTGCAGTGTCGGTACTGCAAACATGTCCGCTGAGCGACTCGAGTTTCCAGCGCTTCGTATGCACCAGCTCAGACCAGCGTGTCAGCACCGAACGTCCGGACTATCCAGACTCCGTACTCTACAGGCCCCAGCTACTTCTCTGTTGCAGAATTGCTGTGTCTAGTCGATTGGATAAACCCGAGGAACCCCGAATACACCTCCAAACGCAGCAACAGGAGCGAATGGTTCGTGAAGCGTCATCCCCCGGGGGATCGCTGGCGTCGTCGAAGCCAGCGTTTGTTTCGCTTCCACCACCGTATCGCGTTTCGCTGCACTTGGTAGCGTCGATCGCGAGTTGCTTTCCGAACGGGGTTCTATCGCATATACGACTACGCAAATGAACTTTTCGCCTGATCTTGTGACGGGTGTTCAGCACCGTTGTCGTCGGTTGGCGTTGCAAAACTGTCCTGCGGCAGTACCTAAGGCCGGAAGCGGGGTGCTCCACTTCGCTCCGCCCGTGCCGCTTCTACTCTGGAAGAAGGAGGCTGCCATTGCGGTTGGAGCAGCGTTTATCACGGTTGGTGCTTACCGGATAGTTCAGGCACGGAGACAGACTGAAAAAAGTGGCCCACGGCGGTGCCCTGACTGCCGAGGCGAGGGACGTGTCAAGTGCTTCCAGTGCCAGGGGAAAACCTTTTTCCAAGTAGAAGGCGAACGCGTGCCTCACGCCTGTTTGCGTTGCAGTGCTACCGGGCGTGTGACTTGTGGTCGTTGCAACGGCACGGGTTACATTAATCCATCTGGCGTCGATGCTTCTGCCAGCGCTGGCAGGGAAGGCTCCGGCAAAGGCGGCAGCCAGCGCGGCGACGATCCCTGGAAGCTTCCAGACCAGTTCCGCCAGAGTGCTTTCTTTTTCTGGTTTGACTGGTACCGCAAACGACGTGCAAGCGCATTTGCGGAAACCTGAGTCGTGTCGCTGGTGCCGGCATATCCAGCTATCTGTAGGTACGCGGTTGCTGGGACAGCTTTCGGTGCCCTGACTCCAGCCGAGAGCGATTCCCGCCCGAATATGATGGATTTTATACGCTGTGGTATCAGCGAGGAAGCAAGTAGCAGGGTGCCTGACAAATGCCCGGAACACATCAACTATCGCTTCCACGCAAAGGGTCGCTCTAGAGCGCACCTTCTCCGCAAACATTTTTTCTTGGCTGGCTACGAAACGATATAAGTCTGTGTTCCCGTAGAGTCTTCGTTTGATTTGCAGCTGTCATGCGGGTCCAAGATGCGACATCTTCATCACCGCGCTACCGTCGCTAGCGCAGACATTAGGCCACGCGCAACGCCGTGACCCTGAGAAGTGCGCTCGGCAACCGAACGATTCGGACCATCGAAAGGCACACTGCATGCACGACGGAGCACTGCCTCATACCATAACCAGCTGCAATTCATTCATCAAAGACAACCGCAAGGATCAGCGACGTCACAAGTGTTGCAGAGACGAGGCTCAGGGGCGATAAAGCTGCCTCCAATGCAGATCGGATAACATTCCCACGAACTCGCGTTCGCTCTCTCCCTGTCAAGCAGCTACGTCTGACGTCAAGCACGACGCTCCCGAGGAACCTGCTCACCAAAGCCGTAGCGCATTACCACGATCGCTATATTAGCCAAGACTCATCGTACTCAGTTCCGATTCTTCGATAACACGCTAGCCTAGGTGGATTCCCCGACGACGCCAACGTTCCAAGCCAGCCGATATCCGTCGTTCCAGCGAAAACACGCAACAGTGTCTCCCGTCGTATTCGTAGCAGGGAACGATCAACTTTGGATACGATGCGCTGCTAGGCACGAACCGACAACCGCTGGGCGAGACTGGCGCGCGAATAACGTCACACCACAAACACACTAGGCGCTTAGGGTGCCTTGGCAACGTCGCGGCTGGGGCACTCCTGACCGAGCGCCGCCGTTAGCCTCGCACCCAGCTGTAAAAGTGTAAACCCTAAGATCGGCGAAAAGTCGATACCCGCCACTGGTGGTAAGATGCCCTGAAAAAAGCGCAAGAACGGGTCACATACCACGTACAGCGGCTGTAATAGACTCAACTGGCTCGCAGCCGGAAACCAGCTCAAAATAATGCGAGCAAATAAGAGGTTTTGGTAGACGTTCAAGAACGTTACGGTTCCGCTGAGAAAAACAAACTCTGCTTGCGAGTCACCGGGGATCACCATAGCAAGCCTCGGGCGACGAGAGGCAGTGACCGCGGTTTTCGCCGCTGGGCACACCGCTGTGCGCCTTTGTCGCGTTGGCAGTTCTATATGCAAAAACGGGCACTTTGGAGCATAACGCTGGATGGAAAACCCGAGGCGAAACATGGGTTCACAATGTCAGCGTTCACGATACCGGTATCCAGCAGGTCCACGGCATGTTCAGAGGGATTCGTGCCATCGGCGGCGCGCGAGCTGCCCTCAGGGTAGCGCTCCAGCGAACTTGAGCGTTTAGCGTTCGTGTCAGCATATAAAGTGGAATGGTCGACTTGCAGGACTCGGAGATTCAGGATGAATGTTGGATTTGTGTTTCAGTTGGCGTAAAGACGAGCATTTGCGGGTCTTGTATGCGACAAGTTCCTTTCCCTCGATCAGATATCCGACTGTCACCACATACATCCGCAGGGTCCCTCTTCTTC
>Ga0078972_1001524_pt1 | contig 85929 bp, 83 predicted proteins | sample YelNatPaOPGAMG01_FD_67568 | JGI IMG/M metagenome (GOLD analysis project Ga0078972, IMG submission 67568) | Hot spring thermophilic microbial communities from Obsidian Pool, Yellowstone National Park, USA - OP-RAMG-01 (SPADES assembly) (version 2) | ecosystem: Environmental > Aquatic > Thermal...
ACGTGCTGCAGCCCAAAGAAGAACAGATCTGGAAACAGAAATTGGCGGGCTCATTCGTGAATTCTCTCGAATGTGGCTTGAAAGCTCTTATGAGTTTTTTGACTCATCTCATCCTCTCCGCTAGGTCCTCCGCGCGAAGGTGGGTATAGCGCTTCAACATCTGAAGCGTCTTGTGCCCGGTGATCGTGGCCACCTCCATCAGATTGAACCCTTTCTCGAACAGTCTCGAGGTGGCTTCGTGACGGAGATCGTGAAAGGTTAGATCCACCAGAAAGGCCGGATCCAGTTTTGTTCCTTTTTCCTCACATTCCTTCTCGTAGACGGCCCGGGCGCGGGAAACAGAACGAAGAAACGCTTGAGTGATCGAATCCGGTTCCATGCCCCAGACCTCCCCGTCGAGTCTCCTGGGGATCCGTTCAAGGATCCGGACAGCCTCCGGAGAAAGGGGGACGATCCGCTTTTCCCCGTTTTTCGTCTCAGGGAGGGTCACTGTCCGTTTCTTGAGATCCACCAGATTCCAGACCATCCTGGCCAGCTCCGACCGTCTCATGGCCGTCTCTAAGGCGAAGCGGACAAGCTCACCAAGGAGGGGGGATTCCGAAGCTTTGATGATTCTTTCCAGTTCTCCGTGTCGGAGCCGACGATCGCGTCCCTGAGGAAGTTTGGGTTTCCGGATTTGCTGGACGGGATTGATAAGCCCCGTCATTCCCCATTCCTTGATAGCGGTTGAGAACAAATGAGAAATAAGGGCGAGATCGAGGCGGATGGTATTGGGACTGGCTCCGCCTTTTTCTCTCATGTCCCGGAAGGAGGCGATCTCCTTCCCCTGAATCGAGGCGAGAGAGTATTTTGCCAATGAATATCTTTGCAAAGCGATGGCCCGGTTCTTTTCTCGACGCTGTTGCTTTTTGGCAGGAATGACTTCGGCAATATATCGGTCAATGGCTTCAGAAAGCGTTGTGTTTTCAGCTTCCTTCCGGGAAACGAAGATTCCTCGGGCCATTTCCGATTCGGTTGTGGCGGCCCAGGCCTCTGCCCCGGCTTTGGTATTAAATGTCCTGGTTTGGGAAGGATATCCCTTTTTCCTTACCCGAACCTGCCACTGGTAAGGACCTCTTTTTCGGATATCTGCCATCGATCTGCCCCTCGATTGTCAGGATGTTTTTTCTGACTCATTGGAGCAAAATTGGCGCAAAAAAATCAATTCGGAGGAAGGATTATTTTTATGATTTGGCTCTGGTATTGGTGGCGATGGAGGGATTCGAACCCCCGACCGAGTGATTATGATTCACCTGCTCTGCCGACTGAGCTACATCGCCGCGAAGAAAAAGAACGCTCGCCCCGGAAGTTTTGGCTCCTGATCAGGAGGTCTACGAACGAATGACTAAAACTTGGTGATTTTACTCAATTACACTGTCACAAATCAAACAACGCCGTTTTCCTGAAAGTACCGGCAGCAGAAGAAGCCTGTTTTGATCCGGTCTTCCCGCCCAATCATCCGACTGATATTTTTTCTGGATTGCGAGACAACTTCGACAAACGTCGAGGAAGGATATCATACAGAAACCAGGAAACGGAGACCGCGCAAGCCAGCAGGCTGATGATCCCCATGATCCAGAAGTCGATATTATAAGCATATTCCTGCGACAAATGCTTCAGGAAGGACGATACCGAAGGCCCCGGTTTCTGAAGAAGTGAAAAAGGCAATTGCGTCAGGAAAACGGGACCCAGATTGTCCAAAAGATGCCGACCCAGGATCGTTCCGACCATCCCGCCCAGAAACATGATCGCAAGCTGAAACACGTTTCCGACCCGTACGAATGAGGATGGGAGCGTGCTCTGGACCAACGGAGAGAGGGAGACCTGGACCATGGCCATTCCGATGCCAAAGACAAGATTCGGAAGGACAGTCTCCGGAACCGAATAGGCGTTTCCTGGAAGATTAAGATACGCCACACTCGAGAGTCCCAGGAGAAAAGTCCCCATGCTGATGGCCAGCCAGGGACGATGGAGATTGACCGGGACCAGCCCTCCCAAAACAGGTATCATCAGCTCGACCAGAGCTCCTGTCATGATCAGATATCCTGCCTGGTGAGCCTGGAAGTGATAAAAAATCTCCAGGTAAAGTGGGAGGAGATAGAGCCTGCCGAAAACAGACACCGAACGTAGAAAGTTGACCACGGTCAGAACGACAAACCCCGGATATCGCAAAAGATCCAGGGGAAAGATCGGATCGGAAAATCGGGCGGCCCAGATAAAGTAGAGAAAAAACAGACATAGAAAAATCATAAAAACAAGAAATATGAAGTGGCTATGCCAACCGAACCTCTCCCCCTCCATGACAGCGTACATAAAAAAAAAGGCTGAGCCGGCGTACAGAAGCCATCCGGGAAGGTCAAACCGGCGGGGATCCTGAGGAGTGTGGTCTTCCAGAACCAGGTAAACCAGTGCCAGGGTCGCAAATCCGATGGGAAGGTGAACCCCCATTGTCCAGCGCCATCCGGCATAGTCTACGAGATATCCCCCGATCGTCGGACCAAGGGAGACTGCCAGCGCATTTCCCAGTGAAAAAAGAGCCAGCCCACGAGACCGGGTGGACTCGGGAAAAGACTCTGTCACCAGTGCCAAGGAAAGCGGAATGAGGACACCACCGGCCAACCCCTGGAGCGCACGCCCCACCATCATGGCCGGCATGAAATGAGACATCATCGACACAACCGACCCGGCCATGAATACGAGTGTCGCAAGGGCATACAGCGTACGTTCTGAAAAAAAGCTCCTCAGCCTGTGGGACAAAGGAATGCCGAGAGCAACAAAAAGACTGTAACCGGCCGTCAGCCATCTTGTTTCGTCGGGGTTCGAGTCCAAGGCCCGGGCGATAAAAAACCGGCCGACATTCATGCTTGTGGTATCGGCCAGAGGCATGCTCGTTCCCAAGAGAACGGTCAACAAAACCATCCAGGGAGACCGGAACCAGCGCCGCTCCGGTTTCCTTCCGCCGTTCATCGACACGCTGTTCCTCCTCCCTGTCTGTCAGTAGTATTCTACGGTATCCACACCTTTTCTCGAAACGTAATGAAAAAAGAGGTTTGAAGGAATTCCGTCGCGCCGAAAAGCATAGGGAGAGACCGGAAAGAAAAACCGTTTCCGGATAGACCCCAACGAATAAAACTTTCTCTGGAGCCAATCTATTCCCTTTTCCACCTCTTCGGGAGTCATATTCTTGGGAAGGAACATGCACTTGTGACCGGAGGAGAACTGGTCGGCCATCGGATTGATCACCCGCAGTTCCTTGTCCAGACGTTCCCGGAGAGGTGTTCCTTCCCGGGGGGAGACGATACTGAAAAATGCCATCGGCGCCCGGACATCTTCCAGAAACCGGTAGGTCGCCTCAAAAACATCCGGAGTGTCGTGGTCCAGTCCGAACATCAGATTCAGGGAGTATAAAAGCCCCCTCTTCTCCATCGCCTTCAGAAGAGTCATGTAATCCTTAACATGGTTCTGTTTCTTGTGGATTTCATTCAGATTGTCCTGGTTAATGCTCTCCATGCCGATATTCACATGCTGACATCCCGCTTTTATGGCCAGATCCAGAAGCTCCTCGTCATGGTTCGTGTTCAGCGTCCACAGACAGCTCCAGGTAATGTCGAGCGGTCTCAGGGCCTTGAAAAGCTCGCGGGCAAAAGTGTGCTTTCCGGTCAGCTGGTCGTCGATAAACTGAAACTGGTTGTTGCCGGTGATCCGTTTCTGCTCTTCGATTTCCTGGACGATATCCTCGATCGGACGCATGCGGTAGGCTCCGTTGTATACGACGGGCACTTCGCAAAAGTCACAGTGGTAGTTGCATCCACGGGTCGCCTGGATTGGCATCAGATGGACCCGGTAGCGTTTCCAGTCCAGCAGTTCGTACCTTGGGCGAGGAAGGGATTTCATGTCACAGGGCTGGTCGGCCTTGTAGATCGATCGAAGACGACCGGCCCGTACGTCGTCCAGGAGTTCCTGCCAAACGTTTTCCGCCTCACCCACTACCACGCTGTCCGCATGGGTCAGGATTTCAGCGGGATGAAGCGTGGCATGGAACCCACCCATCACCACAGGGATTTTTCGATCCCGGAATCGCGCCGATATTTCGTAGGCCCGCTGGGCGGATCCCGTCGTGGTCGTGACCGCAACCAAGTCAAAATCTTTATCCCAGGGGATGGATTCAACCTTGTCATCGACAACCGTGACATTGTCCGAGGGCGGCGTCAGTCCTGCCAGATAGGATGTCACCATCGTCATGATCAGCCTTTTCCTGGCCTTGACGGGTGATCCGTCCAGACGCATCAGGGTCGGTTGTACCAAAAGGATATTGAGTGGTTTTCCGCGCATCGAAATCCTCCCGTCGCGGACCGGCCCTGAAGAAATGGCAAAATACTGCCCGCATCAGGACAGGTCCGGATAAGGTCATAATGGAGTCCACCGGAGGGCCTCTTCCCGAAGAGGCCAAGTATCCCCGGCATTCAAGCAACAAAAAAGCATTCATTCCCTTCTAGGCAAGGGACGCCTAAAAGGGGGTTTCTGCCTTAAAGAAGGATAAAAGACGTCTCCAGACGCGTTCAGGGTCCGATCACGCGCAGTCCACCGACCGCCCGTGTGCGGAAGATAACGCTGGGGGACGTGTGGACAGGGCGCGGATAGACCTTTCCTGAATATCTTAATATCGGTCCGGTGCGAAGGAAAGGGGAAAATCTTTTCGAACACAGGTCATAAACGGGAGGCCCAAACCCCCTCCCAAGATCGTTTTTTGCGGGGGAAGGGAGCATGATGTCCGCTGGATTCCCAAAACCTTTGAATGGGGAACGTCAATACGGGAGGATTCATTCATCTTCGATATGGCGGGGGGAAATTCCCAGGATGAGCGGAATTCTCCTGCGCACCCGGACTCCAATCCTGCGGCCGTTCATGATCTGGGAGAAATAGGCGGGAGTGATCCCAAGGCGGCAAGCCAGGTCAGCCTGATTCCAGCCCTTTCTGACCAACGCCAGCCGAATTTTCTTGACCCCTTCCGGACGCATTCCTATAATCCCGCCAACTTGGTGAAACCCGTCAAATATTCCAGTAAAGCATAAATAATATGGTATACCAAAAAAGCATAACTGGCAACTGGGATCCCCAGGCTCTCGGTGCGCGCATCCGGACTCTCAGGGGAAACATGTCCCAGACAGCCTTCGCTGAACTGCTGGGAATCAGTCAGGAAGATATTTCCCGATACGAATCGGGACAGAGGGTCCCGTCTGTTGCTTTTCTTGTCCGGCTTTCCGGAATCCACAAGGTTTCCCTGGACTGGCTGGTTATGGGAGAGGCTGACTCGGGGGAGCTCGTCGCGCAAGAAAAAGAGTCTTCTCTTCCCCAGGAGAGAAGATTGATCGAGAACTTCCGGCAACTTGGCCGCAAAGACCGTACCCTTATCCTGTCGATTGCTGACCGTCTCCGTTCCTGAAAACCCCCAATCTTGCTTCCCCGGGAAAATCGCATAAAAAAAGGGGAGGGACGTTGAAACGTCCCTCCCCTCATTCTTCAACTCATGGAATACGAACCGGTCGTCCGCCTATCGACTAAGCGACCTGCTCCCCCTCCTCCGACTTTCGGGAGTAATGCTGGATCAGGATTTCGGCAACTTCAGGCCGGGTCATCTCCGGCGGAGGCGCCACCCCTTCCCGAAGAAGCGCCCTCACCTTTGTTCCCGAAAGAAGAATTCTAGAATCTTCTCCATGACCGCAGGTCTTGTGGGAGGCCATGCTTCCACAAAGGCGGCAATAATAGGCGGTATCAAAAAAGATCGGAACGATCCCCAGGTCCTCGAAATCGAACTTCTTCAGGAGATCGTGTGCTTCGAACGGACCATAGTAAGAACCCACACCGGCATGATCCCTGCCGACGATAAAATGCGTGCATCCGTAATTCTTCCGGATCAGCGCGTGAAAGAGCGCTTCCCTCGGGCCAGCATACCGCATCGATCCAGGAAAAACTCCGAGCACAACCCGTTCCTTGGGATAATATCGGGACAACAGGGCCTTGTAACAGTCCATCCGGACAGCTGCCGGCACATCATCTTCCTTTGTTTCCCCTACAAGCGGATGGATAAAAAGACCGTCAACCAGTTCCAGTGCACACTTCTGGATGTATTCATGGGCTCGGTGAATGGGGTTTCTTGTCTGGAAACCCACCACCGTGTTCCACCCTTTTTGGGCAAAAAGGCGACGGGACTCCAGCGGTGTCAGCTGTTGGGGACGGAAGGGATCGGTTTCAAAAACCTCCAGTGCCCTCACCGTTCCACCCACGGCAAATCGCGAAACCTGATGGAGATAATGAACACCCGGATGGGCCTGATCCCGGGTCTTGTAAACATCCTGGGACTCCTTTTCGATCTGCCTCTCGAACACGTCTGTCACCCATAACCCCCCGACTGTCTGTCCGGAAGGGGTAGCGAGCGCCAGAAGATCTCCCTTCGACACACGAGAGAAGAGGGATTGGGGAATCGACAGGACGACAGGAAGCGGGAAGAGAAGTCCGTTGGGCAGCCGCATCCTGTCGATCACCGAGTGGTAGGTTTCCTGATCCATGAATCCTGTCAGGGGAGACAGGGCTCCCTGGGATAACAAAACCAGGTCGGAAAGCTCACGGGTGTCCAGGGTCAGGACATTGGCCCGGGAGAGTTCTTTCAGGAAGGCGTTTCTTTCCGATTCCACGATCACATTGGACACAAGCTTGCCACCATGAGGTTCAGCAAGGGTCATCAGGGTTCTCCTTCAATCGGATTCAAGGGCAACAGTTCGGTTCGTTTCAAGTACACAATATTTTTTTGCGGTTTTTATCGTTCTTCCGCCAAAAGCTCTTCGGGAACCCGCGTCGGCGCATCGAACTGCTCCTGGCTCCCGTCTTCCAGCGTCAGTGTCCACCGGATGGATTCCCTCTTCATTTTCGGCATCAGGCGGGCACCTTGCCCCGCAATCGGGTAAGGGAGGATCACCTCGATGGCCGATACCGGACACAGCTTGACACAGGCGTAACAATCCCAGCAGTCGGCTTGGACGCGCATGAAAGCCTTTCTGTCTTCAGGACGAATTCCGATCAGGTCTCCCGGACAGGCTGTCACGCACCGGGCTTCCGGAAGTCGGGTACAACCGTGACAGGCATTGTCGTCAATAAGAATTCCCATGGACCACCTCCTCTTGCAAGGATACAGTTTCGGTAAATGAATCAAGGGGGCGGAGAATTATCCGTATCTTGCCGGTATCGCGGTCGGTTGCTGAATTGACAAAAAGCTGCCACTCCTCGCGCGTTTCGGGGTAGTCCAGACGGGTCTGGAACCCCGGCCAACGGGTTTCCTTACGGGCTATCAGATGGGCCACCAGGACGCGGGCGACATCGATACGATCCAGAACCTCATGGAGATTCATCAAGCCATGCGTGTCGGTTGCCGAAAGCAAAGGGAGGTCATCGGTCATTTCTTCAAGTTTTTTCAGGGCCACTTTCAGCGACGCCTCGTTCATCGCATACTGGGTCCGGATCCCCCCTGCATACTCATCCATGATCTTCTGCAGCCTTTCTTCAACCTCCTGGGACGACAGCCGTCCTCCGGATCCCAATGGACCAAAGACGCGGCGTTTTTCCCGCTCCAGGTCTTCGGTGGAGACAGGTATCCGGTTTTCGGGATTTTCCCTGATTTCGCGAATGGCCGACTCTGCCGCAATCCGTCCTTCCGCAAAACAACCGGAAACAAATTTGTAGGGGGCTCCTCCGGCGACGTCGCCCGCCGCGAAAAGATTCTCGAGCGTCGTTTTCCGGTTGACGTCAATCCAGTAACCCGCCTGGCAATGTCCTCCAACGATATAGGGTTCTGTTCCGCAAATCTCGATCGGATCCCGGGAAGGGTCGATCCCGTTGGCGGCCCAGTACTGGACCGTATTGGGATACATGTCGAGATAGGCTTCCTTCAGTGCCTTGACCCTCTCCTCGGACAAGTGGCGGGTATCCATGTAACAGGGCCCCCGTCCCTGGGCAATTTCCTGCAATGGGGCATATAGCCGGATGGGGGTGGGAGCCCCCTCTCCGCCCATGTGGGACCAGCGTTTCTTCATGAACTCCTCCCCCAGGGCATTCACCTGGGGTGCACCGAATCCCAGCGCCAGTGTTCCTGTGGGAGCGATCGTCTCTTTTGTCCGCAGCGCGATGAAACGGTGCTCAAAACTGGTCATTTCGGCACCGGCCCGGATGCCTATAGCGTAACCGGCTCCCGTATTGAAAGGGGAATACCACATTTTATGCCGGGCATCTCCTTCATTGTTCGGCCGGTACAGGCCTGACGCTCCTCCTGTCGCCACGATTGTTTTTTTGGCCTTGACGACATAAAAATTCCCGTCCCGGAGACCGAAGCCGACCAACCCGGCAATCTTTCCATCCGTCTGCAGAAGGTTGGTGACCACGACCCTGTTCAGGACCCGTGCCCCCAATGATCTCACCGCCGACGCCAGGAGTGGCTTGAGGGATTCGCCGTGAATCTTGATATTCCATCGGCCCCGCGGGGCATACTTTCCACTGGCATCCTTCACAACCGGAAGTCCCATCTGCTCCAGGTCCCGAACCACTTCGTTGAGCAGGGCGGCCTGTGTCCGGACCAAGTCTTCCCGAAGAATCCCCATCGCATCGAACCGGACATAATCCACGAAAGAGTCCACCGTCTCGCCCGGATTGATGTACGCGTTGATAGCGTTCATCCCCCCTGCCAGACAACCCGACCGGTCTATGTGGCCTTTTTCAACGACCAGTATGTCCAGATCGGGAGCTTGTCTCTTGGCAGCAATCGCAGCATAACAACCGGCCGCTCCGCCGCCGATGATGGCGATGTCCGTCTCTACAACTACTGTCTGCCCCATTATTCCTCCAAAAATTTAAGTTACTAAACTATTAACTTTATAAAAGAAAAAAAGGGTCATGTCAATACCCAATAACAGGGATCCTGTCAGACAGCATTCCGATGCCTGAGAAACCTTCCAGCCTCTAACGCATCGACATTGAAGACAGAACGAAGTAAAAGAAGGATTTCGTCGGAGGAAAGGTCCATGAGAAAAACGGCAGAATCAACTGAGAAATAAAAAAGGCCCGGAAGGAGAATCCGGGCCTTGCATCCTGAAGCGACTTGACGTCAGCCGGGCGAACTATTTGGAGGAGGTCACTATACCGATCGCAAATAGAGCTGCCACAACAGCCATCAGCAACATCCATGCCCCCAGGGAAGGATTGCTGGGAACGCTTCTGCTCAGATCAACCATGCTTTCCATCGTCGGACCCTTTCATTGGTTGGGTCGGGGGATTGATCCCCCGGAAAGACAATTCCTGCAAGATATCGAAAGGAAATAGGACGTGAAGAATATACCGACTCCCTTCTTTTATTGTCAAGACTCCGGTCTTGGGAGATAATACCTCCACCCCCCGGTTCTGACAGGAGGACCCATCATCCGAAAGGACGCTTGTTTTCTATGGTACCCGTTTGGATCGACCTGTTTGCCATTGTCGTTCTTATCCTTATCAATGCATTCCTGGCGGCCGCCGAGCTTTCCATTATTTCTATCCGCATGTCCCGCGTCCACCAGATGGCGACATCCGGAAGTCCGGAAACACTGGCAATCGAACGACTCCGCAAGGATCCCGAAAAATTTGTGGCAACGGTACAAGTTCTGATGACCCTTATTACCTCCCTGACGTCGGCCCTGACAGGAACGGTCACCTATGAGATCCTGAAGCCCCGTCTGACAGAAATTCCCACCGTTCAGCAGTTTCACTTTCTCCTTCCCCTCTCCGTCGGTATCATTATTCTTTTTCAGGTCTATTCCATGCTGGTCCTGGGAGAAATAGCGCCCAAGACCCTGGCGATCCGGAACAATGAACGCATCGCCATGCTGCTCTCCCGTCCCACCCTATTTCTGACAGAACTCCTGACCGTTCCCGTCCGGATGATCACGGCCACCAGCCAGGCCCTGCTCCTCATACTCGGAATCAAGCACAGCCGGGCGGCTTACCCCATCAGCCCCGAAGAACTCGATCTCCTTCTGAAAGAGGGAACCGAACACGGAGTGATCAACAGGACGGAGCAGGATCTGATCCAGAGTGTTTTCAAGTTTACCGACATCTCTGTCCGGGAGGTCATGATTCCGCGCATGAAGATGGTGACCATGGACGCATCCATGACCATCGAACAGGCGACCCGTTTTCTGGCGGACCACCGGTTTTCGCGTTACCCGGTCGTCCGGACAGGAACGGGTGATGTTGTCGGCATCCTTTATTATAAGGACCTTTTCGAAAGCTTCGTTCAGGGGCGCCATGGGCGTCTGACAGATATGGTTCACGCCCCCTTTTTTATCCCTGAATCGATGAAGGTCGCTCATACCCTGAAAGAGATGCAAAAAAGAAGGACCCAGATGGCCCTGGTCCTCTCCGAATATGGAACACTGGAAGGGCTTGTGACGATGGAAGATCTCCTTGAAGAGCTTGTGGGGGAGATTGAAGATGAGAGTGACGACATCCAGAAACCGGTCGAACGCCTGAGGGACGGTTCATTTCTCATTGACGCCTCGCAATCCATCCGGGACTTGCGGGAAGATTATCATCTGGACATCCCGGAAGGGGACGATTACGAGACTCTGGCCGGGTTTGTGGTCGCCCAGTTGCAGACGATTCCCCGAGGGGGGGAGTTTTTTTACGTCAACAACATGAAGGTGACCATCGTCGACATGGACAAGTACCGCGTGTCGAGAGTCAAGGTCGAGACTGTGCCCGAGATACCGGAACTCCCGCCGGTTCCGTCCAGGGTATCGCTTCCATCATCACCCCGAAAGCAATCATAGGAGGCAGGTCCCTGATGCTGGATATTTTTTTGGCTCCCATACGCCACCTCAAACCGCGGGAGTGGCTGATCGTACTGGCCGGACTCCTGATCGGCCTGATGGTATCCTTCATGTTCAAGTCCATGATTCTCGGACAGAAACCTCCGGCCCCCGAGCATGTGAAAGGCCCCCTGAGCACGGTCGAATCTCCCCGCATGTTCTCCCTCAGTCTCCAGAAGTCCTACCATGACCCGACCCTCGACATCCGGGCAGAATCGATCCGTCTGACATCCAAAAAAACGTGGATCGAGGTGCGTTTTTCCTTCCATCCGACAACAACGGGAAAAACCGTGGAGATCGGTTCCTACGAGCCTCCCAATTTTGTGGAGCCGGACGGAAGGATGGTATTGGGGACCTTCGATCCCCCTCCCTACCATCATTTTCATGCCGGCGAAACTTACATGACACTGGTCTCGTTTCCGGACACACCGCATCAACTCCCGATATCCGTAACCTTGTTCCTGGGTGAACGCGTTGCCGGCCGCTTTCATATGCAGCCTGTCGTATTCACCGGGCTTTCTCCCGTTACCGAACCCCATCATCCGTAAGTTCATATCCCGGAGGACTTTTTGGCCGATTCCCCTTTGATCGAAGATGCAGAAAACAAGAACCCTGCCCGCAATGTCCCCTCCAACGAAGATGATTTTCAGGATCCGGAAATTCTTCACCGTAACGAACAGTTTTCCATGACGCAGATCGGCGTCTCCTTCGCCATGATCCTGGGAATGATCTTCGGGATGGCCGGACTGACCATCGCCTTTATGTCAGACCAGGTAAAAGGCCTCCAGATCGTGGGCTGGGGAATGGCCCTGTTCACCGTTTCAACCCTCATCCACCTGGCAGTCAGCAGGGTATGGACGGGTCGCATTGAAAAAGAAGCCATCACTCGAAACAGCTACCTCCTTGTCCTGTCCCTTCTTTCTGTCATCGTTTATCTTTATGCCCTTCTGTCGGACACGGTCTATGTTTTTGCCGGTTTTATCGCTGCCAATATCTATTTTCCGATTTTCGGGAGATTTGCCCTTTCTGTCGAAGCGCCGACGCCTCCGGCCCGCCCCGGGAGTTTCAACATTACGCCCTTCAGCCGGATCGCCCTTTCCGCGATTGTTCTCCTGGGCATCATTGTCGGCCTGGGCATCGGAATGGATTCTTCCGGGAGCCAGGCAACCGGAAGGGGGCTGTTCGCCCGAAATATTGTGGTCCGAAAAATCCACCAATCCCGAAAATCCATTCATATGGTTGTTTTCCGATTCATCAAACCCTACCGGATCCTGGAAGCCCTCAAAAGAAAAGAGCAGGCCGGAGTCGGGGTGAAGGTTCTGGTCAAACCGGACGCGCTCCAGGCGGACTCCCAGGCTATCGGTTCCCTCCTTTCTGCAGGCATTCCCGTGAGGGTTCTTCCGCCGGATACCCCGAAATGGCTCCGGCCCTATACCGTCATCGACTCCAGGATCCTGCTCCAGGGCTCCAAAGGATGGGCTGACGCGTCTTCTCCTTTCCAGAAGCAGCTCGTCGTACAATCATCCATGCTGATTTTCGAGCGCATTCGCCGCATGGACTATAATTTCCGGGTGATCTGGAACCACTCTGCCCCGCTGGTTGCCCCGCTACCTCCCCCTTCCGTTCGCTGATGCGGTTTGACACAGGTCCGAAAGAATGATAGATTAATCACAGACCATTTTGATCTGCGATAATAAATGTCGGAGACTGAGTTGCTCAAATTGACCAAAAAAGTTGACTATGCCCTTTTGGCACTCAGTTTTCTGTCCCAGCAGGAAACGGGGAAGGTCGTCAATATCTGGGAAATCTCCGAAGCTTACCAGATTCCGACGGAGATATTGGCGAAAGTCTTGCAGCGGCTCTCAAAGAAAGGGATCCTGCAGAGCCACCATGCACCGAAGGGCGGGTATTCCCTGAAAAAATCGTCAAAAGACGTTTCCATACTGGATGTGATCAACGCCATTGACGGTCCCGTCGGTATCCTGAGCTGCTCAGACAGCCACGACAAGACGTGCCAGCAGATCGACAATTGCGATATACGTTCTCCCCTGGAAAAGATCCAGGGAAAAATCATGTGGCTCCTTGAGGAAATGTCCCTCGAGGAGTTTACCCATAGTATTCCCACAACGGGAGGAGTCCTTCATGGATCGATCAATTTATTTGGACAATCACGCTACCACTAGACTGGATCCCAGGGTCCTTGATGCCATGATTCCCTATTTCACGGAGAATTTTGGCAATGCGGCATCCCGGAACCATGCCTATGGATGGAAGGCCGAGGAGGCGGTAGACCAGGCCCGCTCCGATGTTGCAGCCCTCATAAGCGCCGATCCGAAGGAAATCATCTTTACTTCCGGCATGACCGAATCGGATAACCTGGCCATCAAGGGCGTGGCGGAAATGTACCGGGAAAAAGGGAATCATCTGATCGCCCTTGAAACCGACATCCGCTCCATCCTGGATCCCCTTCATGCGCTCGAGAGACATGGCTTCACCGTGACAATTCTCCCGGTCGACAACAAGGGTCGTCTGGATCCGGAAAAGCTCCGGGAGGCCATACGCCCGGAAACCATCCTCGTCTCGATGATGGCGGTCAACAACGAAATTGGAACCATCCAGCCGCTGGAAGAAATCGGAAAGATTACCCGGGAAAAAGGCGTCCTGCTGCATGTCAATGCCAGCTACGCGGCCGGAACCGTTCCGGTCGACGTGAACCGGATGAACATCGACCTCCTTTCCATGAACGCCCATCTTATTTACGGTCCCAAGGGGGTCGGAGCGCTCTATGTCCGGCGGAAAAACCCGAGGGTCCGCGTCACCCCCCAGATCGAGGGGGGAGGGCATGAACGAGGATTGCGCTCCGGCACGCTCAACACGCCGGGCATCGTCGGCATGGGGGTAGCCTGCCGCATTCTTCGCGAAAACTGGGCCAAGGAAATAGCGTTTATCAAGGATCTGAGAAACAAGCTGGAAAACGGGATTCTTGAAGAGCTTGACTATGTGTCGATCAACGGTGACCCTGACCACCGATCGCCTTCTGTTTCCAACCTTTCCTTCGCGTTTGTCGAGGGGGAGGCGCTTCTCATGGGCCTGAAAGAAATCGCCCTTTCTTCCGGTTCTGCCTGCACGTCCTCGACACTGGAACCCTCCTATGTCCTGCGTGCCCTGGGAGTGGGAACCGATCTGGCCCATTCGTCAATCCGCTTCACCGTTGGCCGTTTCAATACCGAAGAGGAGATTTCATATACCATCCGGCGCGTCAAGGAAGCCGTCAGCCGGCTCAGGGAGATGTCACCGCTTTACGAAATGGCCAAGGATGGGATTGATCTGAAATCCGTCCAGTGGAACACCCACTGACGTCCATAGAACATACACGAACGGGAGGCTTCAAATGGCATATAGCGACAAGGTCATAGACCACTACAACAATCCCAGAAACATGGGTTCTTTTGACAAGTCTGAAGAGAATGTCGGCACGGGCATTGTCGGAGCACCCGAATGCGGCGACGTCATGAAACTTCAGCTGAAGATCAATGATGCGGGTGTTATCGAAGAGGCCAAGTTCAAGACCTTCGGGTGCGGAAGCGCGATCGCTTCAAGCTCCCTTGCGACAGAATGGGTCAAGGGAAAGACCGTCGACGAAGCGCTCCAGATCAAAAATACGGACATCGTACAGGAGCTGAACCTGCCTCCCGTCAAAATACATTGTTCCGTACTGGCCGAAGATGCCATCAAGAGCGCGATCAACGATTACAAGACAAAGAAGACGCAGCACAGTGAGAGCAAGGAAAACGTCAAGGTCTGAAGGAGGAAAAAATATGATCAATGTGACGGAAAAAGCGGCAGAAGAAGTCATCCGGCTGTCCAGATCCCAGAAGAAGGAAGGAAAGTTCCTGCGCCTCGGAATCGAGGGCGGTGGCTGTTCGGGTCTCTCCTATCTGATCAAGTTTGAAGAGGAGCCGGGTGAATTTGATACAGTCCAGGAAGGACCGGCAGGCATTCGCATCATTGTCGATCCCAAGTCCATGGTCTATCTGGACGGTTCCGTCCTGGATTATCAGGGGGGCGGACTGATGGGCGGAGGATTCAAGTTCCAGAACCCGAACGCAACCCACAGTTGCGGTTGCGGCACCTCGTTCGCCGTCTAATCCTGTTTCTGATCGGTATCCGGACGGGGCTTCCAGAAAGGGAGCTCGCCCCGACAATATTTGCACCGTCCGGTTCGTCCAAGCCCAAGGAGAAGTGGCATGTCCGTTTCCCATGCGCACGCGGACCCGTCTCTTTGCTGGAATTGTCGGGAGACGGTATCCGATTCGGATATTTGTCCATCATGTGTCAAGATCCAGCCCATCGGCCGAAAGGCCGATTTCTTTTCCATTCTGGGCTTGCCCGTCAAGCTTTTGATCGAACCCGAAAGGCTGACGGCAAGCTTCCATGAAAAAAGCCGGATCTTTCATCCCGACTTTCATCAGGAGGAAGAATCCGGAGAACAGCTGATCAGCCTGGAAAATGCCGCAATGGTCAACCAGGCGTTCAAGACCCTGAAAGACCCCTTTGAAAGGGCGTCATACTACCTCGATCTCACGGCGCCGCACCATTCTCCCCAGGGCCAGAAAACCTCCCTTCCACCGGCATTGTTGATGGAGGTGATGGAGTTGAAGGAATCCCTTGAGGACGTCGTCCAGAAGGAGGGAAAAGCCAAGGCCCTCTCCCGGCTTTCGGAAAACATCTCTGCGGCTGAAAAACAAATCCTGGAAGAGATGGAGGCGATGGACAAACTCTCCGCCCAAAAACAGGAGGGCATATCCATCCTGACCAATGACAAACGGACTTCCCTCCGGCAAAAGCTTGAATACCGGAAATATCTGAAGTCCATTGAACGGGACCTCAAAGGCCAGCGGGATCCTGGACCTGTCCTGAAAACCTGAACCCAAGAGGATTCATCGAGTGTCCAGAACTATAGTCGGAATTGATCTGGGAACAACCAACTCTTTGGTAGCCGTCATGATGGACGACCGCATCGTGGTTATCCCGGACGCAGAAGGACGTCCTCTTCTGCCTTCTGTCGTCGCCCTGTCTTCTGCCGGCATCCAGGCAGGCTATTCTGCCCGGGCCCGCCTGAATGACCCGGAGACGACCGTCATCTACTCGGCCAAACGATTGATGGGAAAAAGCTATGCCGATGTCGTTCCGGAACTTTCCCGTCTCTCCTATCCGGTGGAGTCTGTGCGGGATCTGCCCATGATTCCGGACAAATTCCGGAACCGTCACCTGTCCCCCCCCGAAATTGGAGCCATCATTCTGGGGGAACTCCGGAAACGAGCCGAAATGTATCTGAACCAGACAGTTCAGGACGCCGTCATAACCGTTCCCGCCTATTTTAACGACGCCCAACGTCAGGCAACGAAAGATGCCGGACAGATGGCCGGTCTCAACGTCCTGCGGATCGTGAACGAACCGACGGCGGCGGCCCTGGCATACGGATTCGGGTCCGGAAAGGACGGAACCTTCGCTGTATATGACCTGGGAGGCGGAACATTCGACTTCAGTCTTCTTGAAATCAGAAAGGGAATATTCGAAGTACGGGCAACCAACGGAGATACCCATCTGGGAGGGGATGACTTCGACCAGGCCATTGTCGACCATTGGCAATCGGAGCATCCTGCCCTGAAAAAGTCGGCCGAGCGTTATGAGGTTCGGGATCTTCTCCGCAAAGAAGCGGAAAAAGCCAAGATCGCCCTTTCCGGCACCGACAGTGTCAAGATTTCCATCCCTTCTCTCGGGTTCGAATCCACCCTGACCCGAAAAACCTTGAATCGTCTGGTGGAGCCCCTGATCCAGAGAACGCTCTCCCCCGTCCATCAAGCCCTGGAAGACGCGGGGATCGCCGTCAGCCAGGTCGACGGCGTCATACTGGTCGGGGGGGCGACGCGTCTTCCCCGGATCAAGGAAGCTGTCAGCGAACTTTTCGGAAAACCCATCTATGACACGGTCGATCCGGATCTGGTCGTTGCCGAGGGGGCAGCCGTTCAGGGGCATATTCTTTCAGGGCAACGCAAGGACCTGCTTTTGCTGGACGTTACCCCGCTCTCTCTCGGAATCGAAACGATGGGAGGTGTCATGTCGACACTGATCCCCCGGAATACAACCATTCCTACGCAGGCGAAGGAGATGTTCACCACTTTTCTGGATGGACAAACGCGCGTTGACATCCATGTTCTCCAGGGCGAAAGGGAACTGGCCAAGGACAACAGAAGTCTCGCCAGATTTTCCCTTACAGGGATCGATCCGATGGTTGCCGGAGCAGCGCGGATAGAGGTGACCTTCATGATCGATGCCAACGGCATTCTGGATGTCCGGGCTGTTGATCAGAAAACCGGCCAATCCCAGGGTGTCGTCGTCCATTCTTCTTACGGACTGAGCCGCGAAGATGTCAGGGATTTGATCAAGGAGTCCTTCCTTCATGCCAAGGAAGACTTCGAAACAAGACTTCTGATCGACGCACGGACGGAAGCCCAGACGGTTCTGAACGCAACAAGACGAGCCCTGCAGCGCCTTGATGACGCCATTGTTCCTCCAGCTGAACGGGCACAGATCCAGGAACAGATGAAACGCCTGGAAGAATCCATGGGTGGACAGGACGGACGAAAGGTCCGGGAAGAAACGACCCGCCTGGATCAGGTCACCCAACCCCTGGCCGAACGGCTGATGAACCATTCCGTCCAGGAAGCGCTGGGCGGGAAATCTGTAGACAATTAGGACCGGGAGAAACCGAATGCCCAAAATTCATTTTCCGGAACTCGGAAAAACCATTGAAGCCGCGGATGGGGAGTCTATCCTGAAGGCGGCCCTGCGCTCGGGCATTCCGATCGAACACAATTGCGGGGGGGTCTGTGCGTGCTCGACCTGCCATGTGATCGTTGAAGAAGGGGGAAGCAGTCTTTCACCCATGGAGGAAGACGAAGAGGACCAGCTCGACGAAGCGGAAGGCCTCACCCTGAAATCCCGTCTTTCCTGTCAGGCGATCATACATGGCGACATTTCAGTCCGTATTCCCCCGTGCTCGAAAGGCGGACACGAACATTGAACGGAATCAACAGACCTGACAACCGTCATAAGGAGCGTCTCGCGTGAACTGGAACGAGCCCCACGAAATCGGTTACCAGCTATTGGAGCACCATCCGGACATCGATCCCCTGACGGTGAGGTTCACCGATCTTCACCGATATGTGACAGAACTTCCAGGTTTTTCCGGAGATCCGAAAGCCTCGAACGAAAAGATTCTGGAAGCCATCCAGATGGCCTGGCTTGAAGAATGGAACGATCGGGATTGACAGCCCCACGCTCTGGCGGGGGGGAGGATCATCGGCGATTTTCACCGCGTTGGCTCCGGGTGAGCCTGAGGGTTCCATCTGAAGCCTTGGAGGCTCCCGAATTGATTCAGCGGCTCAAACATGCGAAAAAACATGTTGGCTATCAGGATTTTGTCATTGCCCGAAAGGGAGAGCCGGAAATCGGAGAACAGGAATTCCGGAGGCTCCTTGAACGCTTGCCCCCACATTCTCACCACCGGAGAGAATGGATTTTGTTCAGCCCGTCCTGGATCGATCCGGATGGACGGCATTACCAGAAACTTTGGGAAGAAGGGGACAATATCCGCCTGCTCCGGGAAGATGGCATTCTGGGTCAATGTTCCAGAGCAGATTTTTCGATCCTGTTCCGCCCATTCGATCCGGAAGAATCCGGCAGGAACCTGACACGATGAAAAAAAGTCGTCTGGATATACAAAACGAGAGATGATGAATAGAGGGAAATGCGACGCCACGTTCATTCAACAGGACAACACCACACCCCGGCTTGATATCGTTCGGGGCAAATCCCTAAGGAGTGTTTGATGACTCAAGTTGCGGAAGAGAAAGTCTGGCAGGCCCTGAGCAGGGTGATCGAACCTGATTTCAAAAAAGATCTCGTCACGCTGAAGATGATCGAAAACCTTGTGATCGAAGGCGGAAAAGTTTCCTTCACCATCGTTTTGACGACACCCGCCTGTCCTCTCAAGGACGAGATGAAAAAATCCTGCAATGAAGCTCTTTCGACGGTTCCTGGCGTGACGTCGACGGAAATCGCCTTCACGGCCAGGACCACATCCGGAACATTTGCCGGAAAAGCCCCGATCACCGGTGTCAGGAATGTTCTGGCCGTGTCCAGCGGAAAAGGCGGTGTCGGCAAATCGACGACAAGTGTGAACCTTGCCGTGGGCCTCAAGGCCCTGGGTGCAAAAGTCGGCATTCTTGATGCGGACGTCTATGGTCCAAACATTCCCATGATGCTGGGAATCAAAAGCCAGCCCAAACAGGTCGAGAATCGTTTCATCCCCCCTTCCGTCAACGGAATCGCGTGCATGTCGATGGCTTTTCTGGTCGCACCCGGCACGCCTTTGATCTGGCGGGGTCCAATGCTTCACGGTGTCATCCAGCAATTCGTGCGTGACGTCGAATGGGGAGATCTTGATTACCTGATCGTTGACATGCCTCCCGGCACGGGAGACGCGCAACTGTCTCTGGCCCAGCTCGTCCCCCTCTCAGGAGCAGTTATCGTGACAACCCCCCAGGAGGTATCCCTTTCCGACTCCCGTCGCGGCCTGGCGATGTTCCAGAAGGTGAATGTGCCGATTCTCGGGATTATCGAAAACATGAGCATGTTCATTTGCCCGAACTGTCAACATGAGACTCCGATCTTTTCCCAGGGGGGCGGAGAAATGGCGGCCAAGGAACTTCAGGTACCTTTTCTGGGTCGCATTCCCATCGACCTTGCCATTCGGGAAGGTGGTGATCTGGGTGTGCCGATCGGTATCGCCCAGCCCCAGTCCCCGATCTCCAAAGCCTATGAGGTCATTGCCGGCCAGGTTGCTTCGGCCATCAGCATCCTGAACGCCGGAGCCAAACCCATCCAGATCGCGAACTTTGGATGAATCCGGAAAAAGTGGCACGGATTGCCCGTTATGACGCCCTGCTGACAGAATGGAAGGGACGTCACATGTTAACGGAGATGGCTTCAAGAAAGGCTCTTGGACCCGGAACATTCGAAAACTCCGGCAGACCGGAAGACTGGAAGGCCTGGGAAGAAGCCATCAACAGCGAGCTTGAGCTCTGGGTGGATTTAAAGGACGTCTGGAGCGAGCTGGCCCGGGACCGGCCAACTCCCCCAGAAGGATGATCCGTTGACAACCAATCACCCGCTGAAACTCCTTCGCTGAGTGGGAGGAGGCGTCTGTCACCCTTGAGACGGTTCGCTTTTGTTGTCTCCTACGACGGAAGGCCTTTCCATGGATGGCAATCGCAAACCGGTGGGGGGGCTGTACAGGACGTTGTGGAAGAGGCCTTCGCCCAACTGACCCGGCAGGAAATTCGTGTGACCGGATCAGGCCGGACCGATGCGGGGGTTTCTGCCACCGGCCAGGTTTTTCATTGCGATATTGACGGAGAAAAATGGACGCCTGAAACTCTCGTGAAAGGGGTGAACCATTTTCTCCCCTCCACTGTCCGGATTGTTCGGGGTGCCTGTGTTCCCGCAGATTTTCATGCTCGGCACGATGTTTTTCGCAAGATTTACCGGTACCGATGGATTCTTGCAGCATCCCCCAACACGCCACCCCCCCCGACAGACTCCCCTTTCCGGGGAACTTTTTCCGTCCCGTTCGACCTGGCTGCACTGAAAAATGCGACGGCGCTATTTGCGGGGTTCCATGATTTCTCCCACTTTACTGTCAGAAAGTCCTGTCCTGATGACGCCAGGAGGACCATCGACCAGATTTTCTGGGAAACAGGTCCGGCCGACCTCGTTTTATGGATCGCCGGCAGGGGATTTCTCCACATGATGATCCGCTATATCGCACAAACACTGATCCAGGTGGGTCAGGGGAAACGCACTCCGGAGACTGTTTCCAGCCTCCTTTTGCAGGGAAGTCCACCCCCTTTTCCCCCGCTTCAGCCCGCTCCGCCCGAAGGGCTGGATCTGGTGAGGGTCCTCTACGGCAAAAGGGAACCATTCCCGCCTTATTCTCCCCCGGAGCTCTCCTGAGAAAATTTGCCTCCGTTTCAGTGAAGACAAATCCTGCAGGGGCAGATTTTTCTCAACAGGTCAAATGAATACACCCCCGTACCATGGCCATCGCTGAAACGGATAGAAATCGCATAATTTCCAACGGCAGTCACAGAAACCGGCCGGATGTCAGGAGGAATCTTGTCCCGTGAAATCAGTTTTTCACCCGTCCACTCATGAACGCACTCGGCACACTGACAATGCTCCCGGAGATAGATGTTTTCGTAAAGGCTTTCGTGTCCGTCCTGCCAGAGAATGCGAACGGCCCGTCCGTCATGGACGGGGCTGATATCAGAAGGCATAGGGGTCATCCGGGTTCTCCATGATAGAAATCAACTTGAACAATTGTGGATTGGCCCGACGGGGACATACAGGCAATCTAACCCATCAGGGGGGCGTCTTCTTCCTCAGACCGGGACGGTCTCGACATCAGGGACTCCAGGGTTTCTTCCAGTCCCGCCCCTTCATAGAGGATGTGGTGGATCGCCGAAGTGATCGGCAGATCGACGCCGATATCCCGGGAAAGCTCGAAAGCCGACTGGGTTGTAGGCACACCTTCCGCTACCTGGCCGACCTCCCGGAGAACTTCCGGAAGTGGTTTCCCTTGTCCCAGAAGAACCCCCACCCTCCGGTTCCGGGAAAGTTCCGAAGTCGCGGTGAGCATCAGATCCCCCACTCCGCCGAGGCCGGAAAATGTCAGGTGCTGGGCTCCGAGCCGCACGCCCAGCCGGGTCATCTCGGCAAGCCCTCGGGTTAAAAGGGCGGCTCGGCTGTTTGCGCCCAGCTGCATCCCGTCCGAAATTCCCGCCGCCAGGGCGATCACGTTTTTCATCGCGCCGGCGACTTCCAGGCCGATGACATCATGGCGCGTATAGACCTTGAACGAGGGGCCGGAAAACAGTTTTTGCGCCTCGCGGGCCAAAAGGACAGACCCCGATGCCAGGACAACCGCCGTGGGGAGCTTCCGGACGACTTCCCGGGCAAATGACGGTCCTGACAGGACGGCATAGAATTCCGGACGATCGGTATATGTTTCATGGACGATCGCTGAAACAAGCATATGCGTCTTGCGTTCGATTCCTTTCGTCCCTCCGACCAGGGGCAACGGGGTTGGAAGGAGTGCGGACACCGCCCCCAGGACGTCCCGGACGGCCTGGCAGGGAACGGCAAGGATCAGGGTGTTCACTCCGTCCAAAGCATCGCCAAGAAGATTTTCCACCCTGACGGATGGCGGGTAGGATATCCCCGGAAGATACACCCTGTTTTCCCGCGTCAGCTGGATATCCTTGGCCAGAATAGGGTCACGCACCCACTGGACAACCGGGGTGCCGGACGAGCCCAGGTGGATAGCCAGGGCACTTCCCCACGATCCGCCTCCCAAAACCAGCGGGCGGGGATTTGTTCCGATCTGGAACAATTCTATCGGTGCGGGCTGATTCAAAGCAGGGTCCTTTTCTGGCAATGGAGGCAATTTTGCGGGAAGGTTCAAAACCGGCCGATTGATTTTACAGCCCATGACAAACCCGTGCAACAGGGCCGCGACCGGTCATGATAGAATAGTTGGGGGAAATTCAAAAAACCAGTTCTTTTTTCTTTTTATGCTCCGGAACTTTTGCCCCGGCCCATTGCTTTCAGGAGCGGGAACGGTATAAAGATTCCCAAGAACGGGAAATTTGTGAAATCATCAGAAAACGAAAGGAAAATCACGGGCTGCCTGACGTATGGGGCATATACCCGGATTCCCCTGACGCAGACTATGGATCGACCCATTTTTTCTGACCGGACATCCGCGGGTGACTTTCTCGCCCGCAAAATTCTTGAAACCGGAAAAATATTTGACGTTGTTCTCGGTCTGGCCAGGGGGGGTGTTCCTGTTGCCGTTCCGGTGGCAAAATCCCTGCACATTCCCCTCTTTCCGATGATCGCCCGAAAAATCGGTGCGCCCTGGGAAAAAGAACTCGCGTTGGGTGCCCTGTCAGAAAACGGGGGACTGTACTGGAACAGGGAGCTGATCGAAAGCATGGACATCAACCCGGAAGCGATGCAAAGGCTTGTGGACAAGGCCCGGAAGGAAATCCGGGAAAAAGTCTCCCGGCTCCGTTCGGGAAAATCTCTTCCGGCTCTTTCCGGAAAACGGATCGTTCTGGTTGACGACGGTGCGGCGACCGGCGCGACAAATTTTGCCGCGATAACGGATATTCTGGCTGAAGAACCGGAACATCTGGTTGTCGCGGTTCCGGTCGCTCCACCTGAATTTGAAAAAAAGGTTCGCCGCATGGGAGCAGAACCCCTGGTGCTTCATTCCCCTGCAGATTTTCGGGCTGTGGGGGAATGGTATGAACGTTTCCCCGAAGTGACCGATGGAGAAGTTCTTCTCGTTTTGGGAAACTTGTCCCGGCCAGGGAAGGCAGAGGGGGGTCGTCGTTTTGATTTTTCTGTTGAATAATATTGTCCATCCCCTGCCGGAAAACCTCCGGGAGATCGGAAACGATTTTTCTTCTCACAGAAAAGACAGGATGGCTTCTTGAAAATCCTTGCGTCTCCCCACCCTTTTCTGGCCAGTGGGCCCATCCTTTTTGCACCCGAACCGATCCAGAACGCGTTTTCCGTTCAGGGCATGCTGCAAGAGTGCTGGCACCTGGGCTTTTCTCGTACCGGAGACTTTCTTTATTCTTCGGACAACCTCCCCTTACAGTTGAAAGAAATCCCCACCATCCGGGGAATCGACCCTTTTTTCCAGATTCTTGACTCCCTGATTCACCCCCAGGATATCCCCGTAGTGAACGATTTCCGGGCCGGATGTCTCGTCGAACAAAAGATGGAAACCGTCTTCCGTGTCAACCGCAAGGACCTGACCCTTCCTCCCCGGTTGGCGCTCGCGTCCAGGAAAGCAGGGGATCTCGTTCACTTTGTCTTCCTTCCCGAAGGCCGCGGCATGGAACCGGAATGGGTCAGGGGCAACCATTTTTTCGCCCGGTATCATGAAACCCTCGCGGAGATCCAGTCCTGGCTCGATCAGATCGATGAGGAGACGCTGGCTGTCATCGCGATGGGAACCTTCCGGTCGACCTACCCGGAGGAGGACGCTGACGTGGTCATCCGGTCTTTTCGCGGAGGAATTCTCCTCAAACCCGCGCATCGGTCGACCGAATCACTGCCGAACCTTCCGGGAGACATTCACGAAATGCCTCGCTGGTGGGGAACCCGAACCGATGATTCGAACGATGACAAGGACGTCTGGGTCCATACAACCCTCAGGTGCGCCCGCGGTTGGCCTGTCATGTCGATTTCCAGCTCCACCGGCTTCATTCGGCACACCGGCATCTCCCGGTTCCGTTCGACACTCCTGAAGATGTCCGGACAAATCCTGGAATCCGCCCGGATCTTTACCTGGGGTCAGAAATACCGTTATGCCCGACAATGGTTGCTCCCTGCCGGATATGATATCCGGCAGGCGGACAGGATACTGGGAATCATCCGATCCCCGGCCGGGGATTCCACCGTCATGATCCCCATCCGTGCCAATCTCCAGGACCTGAAAGCCATATTCCGAAAAACCCGGATGGACGAACCGATCTTCTGGGATGCAAGGGAAGAGCAGGTCTGGGTCACCATTCGCGACACATCGCCGGAAGCAGCGGAAACAACAGTCAGGCCTTCTCTCGTTTCCCGGCTTGAAATGCTCGTCGGTTCCCCGATTCCCGTCGACATGTTCTTGTTGCGCTATTGCGGAAAAGCACTGATCCCGCCCTCTTCATCGCCCGGATCCCTCCCGGACGATCCTCTCTCTTCCTGATCAGTGCCTGGATCGATCGCGCCGGAGGTACTCTTCAAATTCGGCTACGGAAAGCGGGCGAGAAATTGCGAACCCCTGGATGACAAAGCAACCCAGATCCCGGAGCATCCTCAACTCCACCGGTGTCTCCGCGCCTTCTCCAATCAGTGTCAGGTCGAGGTTCTGGGCCATACTGGCAATAATTTCGACCATTTTCCGGTCTCGCACGCTTTCCTTCATTCTCAGGACAAAGGCCTGGGGAATCTTGATCGCATCAACCGGAAGGCGCGTCAGGTAACTGAGAGATGAATATCCCGTTCCAAAGTCATCTACCACAAAAGTGACTCCGCGAGACCGGAGCGCAGAGATCCGCCCGGCGGAAAGAGCCGGATCTCCCATCAATAGGCTTTCCGTCAGTTCCAGCGACAGCCTCGATGCCGCACCAGGGAAACGGTCCATTCGGGATTCAATATCCGACCAGAACCCGTCCGAATGAAACTGACGGGCAGAAATATTGATGGCAAGGTTACAGGGAGGAAAATCGTTTTCAACCCATCTTGCGAGCAAAGAGAGCCCTTCCTCCAGGACCCAGTCACCGACCGGATGAATCAGACCCGTCTCCTCGGCCAGGGGGATGAAACTTGCCGGCAGCATCACCCCCTGATTGGGGCGGTTCCATCGGATCAGCGCCTCCGCCCCGACAAGCCTGTTGTCACGAATATCCACCTGCGGCTGGAAATAGAGCTCAAATTCCTTCCGGACGATGGCCTGCCGAAGGGCCGTCCCCTTCTCATACCATTCGCGGACGTCTTGCTCGATCACCGCTTCAAAAAACCGGATCGTGTTTTTTCCCCTGGCCTTGGCATAATACATCGTCAGGTCGGCCTTCCGGAGAAGCTCTTCCACGCTGTCCGCGTCCCGGGGATATATGGCGACGCCGACGGATACTGTCGTCTGGAACTGTCCTTCTTCCAGATTGACCGGCCGGGAAACCTGCTCGAGCAAATGGGAGAAAATCCTTACAAAATCCGGGATTCCGTCCTTTTCGGTAATCAGAAGGACGAATTCGTCTCCTCCGATTCTCCCCAGAATGCCTTTTCCTTCCACCATCTCCGACATTCGCCGGCCAATCTTTTCGAGGAACTGGTCTCCCGCCGCATGGCCCAGCGTGTCATTCAGTTCCTTGAAGCCGTCCAGATCCAGAAAGCCCAGAGCCAGGAGACGCCCTGATTGGGCAGCTTTGTCAAGCTCCTGACGGAACTGGTGCATAAAACCGTTCCGGTTGAGCAGGCCCGTCAGGGGATCCTGGTGGGCGAGGCGGTAAATTTCCTTCTCTTTTTCCCTTTCGGAAGTGATATCTTTCATCTGGACAAGGAAGTGGGTCAGCTTCAGACGATCATCGAGGATGGCGCTGACAAGGACTTCGGCCAGAAAAGAATCCCCGTCACCGGTGATGCCGAACCATTCTTCGGAAACAGTTTCATCCTGGCCCATGGAGGTGGGTAATGTCGGGTTTTTTCGCGGGAATTCCGAAAAAGGGAAAAATGATCCCAGACCGGCACCGGAAATTTTCGCCGGGTCCATTCTGGCCATTTCTGCAAAGGCGCGATTGAACCAGGCGATGGTTCCGTCCGGATTGGCGATCAGGGAGGGCGCTCGCCCGGATTCCATGGCTTCCCGGAAAAGACGGATCCTTTTATGTTCCTCATAATGCGCAAAAGCGACTCGCAACCTCTCCGAAAACTCCAGAAAAAGCTGGTGGCGGTATTCCGGAAAAGACTGACGGTCGCGAACCGATATCGTCATCGTCCCCCATGGCAAGTTGTCCTCGCTTTCCCCCAGAAGAGGAATCACGAGTGAAGCATCTATCCCCTGTTTCAGATACCAGTCCCGCATGGGGGAATCCCGGACATCTTCCGTAATCACAAAGGCCGCTTTCCGGGAAAGGAGGACCTTCGAACTGACCCTTTGATTGCCGGGGGTGCTGTTCCATGTCAAAGACCGCGTTTCCTCTTCCAGAAGACGGGCGCAGAGCGGATCATCGGACCGGATAACAAGATAGCGGATCGTTCCGTCTTTTTCCGGAACGGATATATACGAAAGGGCAAAACCAAACTCGTTTACCAGGCGATCGACAACAACGCCCATGAGTGATTCCAGATCTTCTCCCGCCAGGATCTGCCGGTCCAGTTCCACATAGATCCTGTTGAGTTTTTCCACCTCCCACTCCCGCGTCAGATCCCGGACGTGTCCAACGAGCACGTCCCTTCCCCCCGGGAGATGCGAGACGGAAAGGCTACACTCGACCGGAAATGACTGTCCTTTGGCGTTCATAAACATCCTGCGAACCGTCAACGAAGGTGACTCCGATTGGCTCAAGCTGGAAACGGCTGCCCGAAGTTCTGTCTCATGGCCTGGCGAAAAGAGAAATAGGCTTTTTCCGATCATTTCGGATCGGGAAGGAAAACCCAGAAGACCCAGGAATGACCAGTTGACTTCGCAAATAACCAGCGTGTCCGGATCGGCGAGAATGATCGCTTCGGGTCCCTGTTCGAAAAAATTCCGGAAATCTTCTCCGGATAGAGGCGAGTCAGGAGCAGCCATGAGGATCTCCCATGGGACAACTGGACCGGATTTTACCATTGCCGGAAAAAACGTCTTTCCGGTATCGTTATCGTTCTGATGGCCGGCCGTATCGACCGGTAAAATGACCCTTGCCAATCATGTTCATGTGGATAAAGTATCCGACCAGGGCCGGGGACGGATGGGGAGGAAGCATGAGGCGGGGGGCTTTCAGGGCATAGACTGAAAAAATATAGTGGTGTGGCGGATCACCCGGCGGAGGACAGGGCCCTCCATAACCGGCAAATCCGAAATCTGTCACCGCTTGCGCGGCACCGGGAGGAAGTCCTTTTCCGTCCTTCGAACCGGCACCTTCCGGCAACTCCCTCAAGGTCGGGGGGAGGTTGTAGACGACCCAATGCCACCAGCCCGATCCCGTCGGGGCGTCCGGATCGTAAACCGTCAGGGCAAGGCTTTTGGTTCCCGGAGGAACATGCCCCCAGTGCACTTCCGGAGAGACGTTTTTGCCGCTACACCCGAACCCCGAAAAAACATATTGATTGGCTATGGTCTGCCCGTTCCTGATATCACGGCTCTGAACAGTGATCTCCTGGACGGAAAAGGCCGGCTGGATCCATGCTCCAACCAGGGCCAGGGACAGAATGATCGCAAAACGCATAACTCTGCCTCCGGTCATACAGATTGCCCCTCTCCAATAAACATGCTCGTTCCGGTCCGGAAACCGTCGAAAATCAGTCTCTTCCTGAGAAAGCATCTTATCCTTTATAGCCCAACGACAAATCCCAATACAAGGGAAACCTGTTGATCGATGGCCTCGGCTCCGGTTTACAGCTGTCGGAAAAGCGGGGTAATATTAAAGCAGTTTGTTCGTCACCTTTCCGGAAGCCAGAACCCGGAAACCCGGCGTTGTTCCCACCACTCAGGAAAGGCTGCATGATCGATATTCGCCGCATACTGTCCGACACAGAGGCCATCAAGAAAGCCCTGATGGACAGAAACCAGAAGAACATACCGTTAGAGGCGATCCTGAACGATGAACGAGCCCTTTCGTCCCACCGAAAAATCTGGGAAAGCCTGAGGGAAAAGAGAAATCGTCTGGCGGAAGACATCGGCAAAAAAAAGCGCCTCGGAGAAGACTCTTCCTCCCTGATGGAAGAGTCCCGTCTGGTCAATGCAGAAATATCCCGGATCGAACTGGATCTCTCCAAGATGGAGGCGGGGGTACGGGAACAGCTCCTTCTCATACCGAACATTCCCCACGCGTCCGTTCCTGTCGGGCCGGACGAGCATTCCAACAAGGAAGTCCACCGGAGTGGCGTCCCCCGGACTTTTTCGTTTGAGCCCCTTCCCCACTGGGATATCGGAACCCGGCTCGGAATCCTGGATTTTGACAGGGCCGCGGTTCTTTCCGGCAGCCGGTTCTCGGTGCTCACGGGGGACGGCGCCCGGCTTGAAAGGGCTCTTGTGGCATTCATGATGGACGAACATGCAGGGTTTCAGAAAAAACGCCGTTCCGGTAAACCCTATACCGAAGTCTCCATCCCGTTTCTGGTCCGTCCCGAAATGATGGAAGGAACAGGTCAGTTCCCGAAATTCCGGGAAGAAAGCTTCCTGATCCCGGACGATAACCTGGTGCTGATTCCCACGGCAGAAGTTCCCGTCACAAACCTGAACCGGGATTCGATCCTGGATGAGTCGGACTTGCCGGTCAAGTACGTCGCTTCAAGCACATGCTTCCGCCGGGAGGCGGGCGCGGCGGGAAAGGATACGCGGGGACTCATCCGCCAGCATCAGTTTCTCAAGGTGGAACTGGTCTGGATAACCCGGCCGGAGAGTTCCTACGACGATCTCGAAGAACTGACGGGCGACGCCGAAACCGTTTTGGAGAAACTGGGGCTTCCCTACCGTCGGATTGTCCTCTGCACCGGAGACCTCGGATTCTCATCCGCCAAAACATATGACCTTGAGGTCTGGATGCCCTCCCAGGGTGTCTACCGGGAAATCTCCTCCTGCTCCAACTTCGAGGATTTCCAGGCAAGACGCGCCGCCATCCGCTATCGACCAAAAGAAGGGGGGAAACCCCGGCTCGTTCACACCATGAACGGATCCGGCGTGGCGGTCGGAAGGACGATCGCGGCCATTCTGGAAAACTTCCAGGACGAAGACGGTTCTGTCATCGTCCCCGAGCCCTTGCGGGCTTACATGGGGGGACAGGAAAGACTCTCACCTCCGGAAAGAAAACGATAAGGAGTTATTGTGAACGAAGGAACGGTCGACGAAAAGACAGTCCTTTATATCGGGAAAGACCTTTTTTTGTCCGGCCCTATCCGGCAGGCGGCCCAGTCCGAAGGATGGGCATTCCGGCAGGTCGATCCGGATAAACCTCTCCTGTTGCTTCAGTGCCGGGATCTGGTCGCTGTCTTCGACCTGTCAGCCCTGAAGGAATCCTTGTTCCCGATCGTTGCGGAACTCAGGAAGAGATCCGGGAAAACCGCCCTGGTGGGCATCTCCTTCCATACCGATACGGAAAACATTCAAAGAGGACAACAGGCCGGTATCGACAAGATCGTTCACCGGTCCCGGATGGGACATGAACTGAAAGCATTGCTCCATGAATATGCGCATATATCCTAGTCTTTTCTTTTCCATCGCCCTGCTGCTGACCTTCTCCCCTCTCGCCACGGGTGCATCTTCCCCTGTGGCTCCGTCATCCAGCCGTCCAGCCTCCGCTCCGGTGACGCCGGACATCCAGAATCTTGACTGCCGTGCGGACATGGCACTGATCAACCATGATCTTGCTTCCAATCCTGCCGGGAAGGTCCGGCTGGAACTTCTGATACTCAAGGCGAGGCTGCTCAGGGATGACCGGTCCACCAAATCCGCCCAAAAAGAAGGATTACAGACAGTCGATGAAGGTCTCCGCTCTGCCCGGAAGGCCGAGGTGGAAAATCCCGGACAATCATGGCCATGGACGATGGAAGGCATGCTCGACCTTCTGAAGACCCAATACCTCCACTTCCCCAAGGGAATGCGATACGGCAAGATGGCCAGCAGGGCGAACAACCAGGCACTGGCACTGTCTCCGGACGATCCGGAGGCGAATCTTTCAAGAGGACTGGAAGATTATTATAAACCCTGGTTCGTCGGTGGATCCTACGTGAAAGCGCAGAAAAGGTTCCGGAAAGCCCTGGAAAAGGAGCCGAAAAATCCCCGAATCCTCTCATGGAATGGTTTGGCTGATCTTGCCCTTGACCGGGATCAGCGGGGCTTTCAGGAACTCAAAGAGGCCGCGGCGATCTGCCCGGACAACCCCATTTACAAAAAAAGGCTTCTGACCCGGAGGCCGCGATGATCCGGGTATTTTTGTTCAGGCCCCGGACACCCGACAGCCCCCTGGGAACAGGATAATACATGGAATCGGGACAACGGCTTTTTCTCAAGCCGGGTCAGGCCGTCACCCACAGGGACTACCCGGAATGGGGAAGGGGGGTCGTCCTGCAGATTTCAACCTCAACCTTGCCCGGCGGAGCCGCTTATGTCCGGATCCAGTTTGAGGACGGGAATGAAAGAACCTTTTTTAATGACCTTGACGATGACCGTTGTGCCTACTTCATGGGCCTGAAACGGATCGACATGCGGGAGGGCGATTTCCCATTTCCCTTGTAAACGGCAACCTCAAAGGCCTCAAGCCCAGCCAGATCCAGGGCCTGTCAAGACTCTTCCGCAGGAAGGTCCCGACAGGCTTGTGGGTGACCTCTGAAATCATGCATGCCCTGGCAGAAATCAGCCATGATATCGGCAGGCAGACAGGCATCATCCTGTCCCGCGAAGGCAGCGTCCTGGAAGTCCTTGTCGGAACCCCCCAGGAAATCTATATTGAGAAACTCCCGGATTCGCGTGGAGGTGACCACCTTCTCCGGGGGCTGACCCTTGTCCACACCCATCTCAAGGGAGAACCCCTCTCCAGGGATGACCTGAACGATCTGGCACTTCTTCGTCTGGATGCACAGATCGTCATCCACATGAAATCTCACCTTCCTCAGGTCGAGACCTTCTCCATCGCAACACTGAATCCGGATCCCAAAGCCTCCCTCCCGTGGGATCTGGAAACGGGTCTCAGGGTCGAACCACGCAATCTGGAAGGCCATGACCGGGTCAGGGCGATCGAAGAGGAAATGCGGCGGGTCCGGACATCCTCCCGGCATCAGCTCTCGCTCCGTGAGCGGGCGATTCTGGTGTCGGCGTCACCCGAATCTCTGTCCGTCCAGGAAGAAAACATCCAGGAACTTGAAGAGCTGGCGCTGTCTGCCGGCGTCGATGTCCTCGGAAAGGAGGTCCAGCGCATTTCCGCCTACCACCCCAGCACCCTGATGAGCCGGGACCGACTGAAAAGCCTCATCATTCACGCACTGCACGTCCAGGCCAGCCTGATCATCTTCGAGCAGAACCTTTCACCCGTGCAGGTCAAGACCATCGCCGACATGACAGAACTGAAGGTGATCGACCGGACGCAGCTGATCCTGGATATCTTCGCCCGCCGGGCGCATTCCAGTGACGGAAAGCTCCAGGTCGAACTGGCCCAGCTCCGATATCTGCTGCCCCGTCTCGAAAAACGGTCAACCGCCCTTTCGAGACTTACCGGAGGCATCGGGGGGAGAGGGCCAGGAGAAACCCGTCTCGAGGAAGACCGCCGGAGAGTCCGGGACCGGATTACCCATCTTTCGGCAAAACTGGCACGCGTCGCACTGGAAAGACAAAACCGGAAGGAGCGTCGCAAAGAACGGGAGATCCCTGTCGTTTCCCTCGTCGGCTACACCAATGTTGGCAAATCAACCCTTCTCAACCAGTTGACCGGCAGTTCGGTCCTGACAGAAAACCGGATGTTCGCCACATTGGATCCGACGACCCGCAGGCTTCGATTTCCCAGGGAACGGGAAATCATCCTGACGGATACCGTGGGATTCATCCGCAATCTCCCCGGAGATCTCAAAAGAGCCTTTCTTGCAACCTTTGACGAACTCAAGGACGCCCACCTTCTTCTCCATGTCGCCGATGCTTCACACCCGAAGGTGGAGGAACAGATCGAGCGGGTGGATGAACTGCTCAAGGAGATGGAGATCGACGCCATCCCCCGCATCCTGATCATGAACAAGGCCGACCGCCTGTCTCACGCAGACCGGGAAATCCTTCAGGCCCGTTTTCCCGAATCCTTCCTGGTGTCAGCCCTCGACCGCCTCACGCTTCTCCTGTTGCTGGAGGAGATGGAAAGGCGCCTCTTCTCCCGATCCTTTTCCGACGATCCCGCCCGGGTTCTTGCCGTCAGGAAATAGCATGATACAGGTCGACGTTCCGCATGCCCTTTGCCAAAGCTGCCGGCAATGCTGTCATTTTATGACCCCACCCGAAATGACGCCATTTGCATCCCGTCTTCCCTCAAATCCGGAACAAACAGACGCACTTCCCCCGGAATTCAGAGTCTCCGGAATATCTTTGTCCTTGTCTCCCGGCCACCGGGAAGGCCTTACTGTCTGGACCTGCACCCTGCTGGACGAAGAAAAAGCTGTTTGCGGAGCATGGCCAGGCCATCCCCTGGACTGCCGGATTTATCCGCTGGTTTTTACCCTTGACCAGGGTGACCCCTGGATTGCACTGGACTCCACATGCCCTTTTTCCAGCCACCGTCCGAAGGACTGGTTTCTTGAGAAGGCTCTCGAAATCCGGGACCAGTACTGGGACCAATGGGATGACTGCCGGAAACGCTCTCTCTGCTACCATTTTTCACTGGACACCTTTCCGAATCGCACCCTCCTGGTCAGGCTTGACCGACCACAAACATGACCGGGGATCCCTTCGTTCTCCGGCCCCTGAGCGGATCCGCAGAAAACCTTCTTCCCCGGATGGGGGCCCTTCTCCCCGAAACCCTGTTGCCGGAAGTCTCAACCACCCATCCCCTGGCCCTTCTTCTCTACGACCGGGGTCTGAAGTTCTGGGAATCCAGCTGGGAGGGACTGCCGTTCCTGTTGGTCCAAAGCGGAGGTTTCTTCTTCCTTCCCGCCCCTCCGCCCTGGACCATCCCGCCCGGGGATCCGAGGAAACACCTTCTCCTCCATTGCGGTTTCTGGGATCTTGTTTCCCGAAAGCTTCATGCCTTAAACGGTGGATTCCCCGGATATCTGGACAGCATTCCTTCCGGTTATGCGGCCTCCTTGCCCACCCCCCCCGTCCATGCCGACACGGAAGTCCTGCTGTGTTCCGGGGAATGGAAAAATCTCTCCGGACACAGGCACAAAACCCACAGGTGGGAAAAGAACCGACTGTTGAGGGAAGAACCCCTTGCCCGAGTCTTCCCCTGGGAACCCCGCTTCAAAAAACCTGTCCAGGAAATGCTCGCGCAATTTTTCCACGAAAAAAACGCCCGTCCACTCGGAGAAACGGAAAGGCTCCTCCTGGAAGACCAATGGCACGCCCATCAAAAAGTTCTTTCAGAATCTGCCCGTCTGGGTCTTGTGGGCCTGATCGTTGCCTCGAAAGACCGCCCGCTGGGGATCGGATGGTTCGCTGTTCTCCGGGAGGGAAAAGGTGCCATCCAGTTTCTGGAAGCCCGGGTTCCCGGGCTTCCAGGTGTATCTGTCCTCCTGACCGAGGCCTTTTTTTCGCTTTTCCCGGAGGTTCCGCTGCTGAATATCCAGGGAGACGCAGAAAGTCCGGGTATGCGGAAAGCCAAGCGGCTGGAGGCACCCTGCCGGCTCTCGCCCATCCATCGCCAGACTCTGGATGGAGCGATTCCTTGAACAGTCTTCGGTTCTCACTGTAAAATCGGAAGAAGCTCCGTCGGGATTCGAGAGTTTCTTCCGGCATCCTCCCTGATTGCCGGCAAGAAGATTTTACCCTTCTGCTGACAACCCTCTTCAGCAAGCTTCTCAGCGTATTTTCATCTCAGCCAAGGAGGATCTTTTTTTGCTTACGCCCAATCAACGACCGACAACTGACATGCCTTCCGGGGAATCAGGCCGGGATCAGGCCAAAAAACTCCGCGATCTGGAAACCCTCTGGGAGGCGATCAACCGGACGACAGCGATCATCGAATTTTCTCCGGACGGAATCATCCGGGACGCCAACGACATTTTTCAAAAGGCCACAGGGTATAACCGGGAAGCACTTCTGGGCCAGCATCACCGGATCCTGTGCCGTCCGGAATATGCGAACAGTCCTGAATACGCAGGGCTCTGGAACCGGCTCCGGTCGGGGAACCCCGTCAAGGGAACCTTCGAACGGGTCACCAGGGACGGAAAACCCATCTGGCTGGAAGCAGAATATACCCCGGTATGCGGCCCTGACGGCAAGGTCGACCGCATCATCAAGAACGCCCGCGATATCACCTCCCAGGTCGCCTATGAATCGACCCTGTTGCAATCCACGTCCGCTCTGGAAGTAAAAATCCGCGAAGGGGAGGATTCCGTCCGGAATGTGGCGCGCCAGATGGGTGACGTCCTGGATAAAAATTCACAATTCCGGCAATCAATCGAGTCGCTTTCGGAACAAGCAACAGAGATCAGCACGATTGTGAACACGATCAAAGAGATCGCCTCACAAACCAATCTTCTTGCCCTGAATGCGGCCATCGAAGCGGCGAGAGCGGGGGATCACGGGCGGGGGTTTGCCGTGGTGGCGGACGAGGTGAGAAAACTTGCCCAGCGGGTCCAGGAAGCGACGCGGGAAATCCAGCATAATACCCAGTCCATTTCCCGGGCCATGCTAACGATAGGCCAGGAGTCTTCGGAAAACAGCAACCTGATGGAAACCACCCGGGATCTGGTCTCCAGGGCCAATGCCAGCTTTTCGGAAATCAGCCAGGTCACAACGGAACTCAGGTCGCTCGTCAAACGTTCACAGAAATGATTTCCCCACCTTCCCCGTCCTTCCAAACAGTCCGGGAAATCGGGAAAAATATCCGTCTGACAAAAAGGTTCCGGCTTGCCCGACAAGGCGTTACGGGTTACAATCCAGGCTGATTCCGGTTTGAAGACCATAGTCATATAATCGAAACGGAGGCAATGAAACGATGGATTTGACAAAAAATTTTCCCAGAAGCCCCGTAGACCGTCTTGGAGGAATGGACCACCTGAAAAGGGTCATTGACAAGGCGAAAGCCCACCTTGCCGGCACTTTGGGGGAGTATATTTACAATTGCCCGTTGGATCAGGGATTTTTCTCCTATTTTGGCATTGATCAAGAGAAATTTGCCGCGGCGGTCAAGGCCCACCCCGATGATGAGCGCATGCTCGCATGGGTCCGGGAACACTCCCCCCGGGCCAGGGATCCCAGAGAGGTAGAGGCCTTCAACCGGGAATACGAATCCCGGGGACCCGACTCCCCGGAAAAATGGGAATATTTCCGTTCCACCCGGGACAAGCTTGCGCCAGGCAGGAACGACATCGTCACCTGGGTCAAGCTTTTGGACCTCGAGGAAAAGAGACCCGTCTGATCCGCCGGATGGAACAACCCGACCGGATCGTTTTGTCCTGACCTTCCCCGAAGGAGATATGGATGTCATTCGTGCGCACTGCCAAACGCTTTCTTCCTGTGTTCCGTGTTTTTCCGGGCCTCTTCGCTGGTCTGTCACTCTGCATTTTTATCTGGCCCGGAACACTTCAGGCCAGCCCCGACGCCTTTCCCGGATCCGGATTCCATCCGACACCCGTACTCCATACCTTTCCCAACGGACTGCGGCTGATCTATGTCGAGGATCCCTACTCCCCGATTGTCACCTTCCAGATCTGGTACAAGGTGGGATCGATCGACGAACAGAAAGGAAAGACCGGCATTTCCCATTTTCTGGAACATATGATGTTCACGGGCACCCCCCGGTATCCTCACGGGGACCTTGACCGGAAGATCAATGCCGTCGGCGGACAGAGCAATGCGTTTACCGATTATGATTTCACGGCGTATTTCGAAAATACCGCCCCCCGTTACATATCGATCGGAGAAAAAATCGAGTCGGACCGCATGAACAACCTCTCCCTCTCCCGAAGCCAGCTTGAGCGGGAGAGGAAGATCGTCCTGGAGGAGCGGCGAAACGACTACGATGACCCCACCCAGAAACTGGTTGAGCAGGTCTACGCCAAGGCCTTCAGGACCCACCCCTACCACAACCCGGTGATCGGATGGGAACCCGATATCAAGCATCTGACCCAGGCGGATCTTCGCCGATATTACCGGACATACTACATGCCCAACAACGCCACCATTGTCGTCGTTGGCCCTGTCAATGGGCCCGCACTCGTCGAACAGGTAGCGCAAACATTTGGCTCGATTCCGGCGGGAGAAACACCGTCACCGGTGATCCCCCGGGAGCCAAAGCAGACGGGCCTCCGTTTTACGGTTGTCCACAAGCCTGCCATGCTCCCCGTTACCATGATGGCCTTCCATGTCCCCAATTTTAAAAGTCCCGACTCCTATGCACTGACCGTCCTGTCAACCCTGCTTTCAGGAGGACGCTCATCTATCCTGTACAGGACCATGGTATACCAGAACGCGGTAGCGGTCGACGCGGAAGGAGACTACGAGCCGCTGACCAAAGGACCCGCCCTTTTCTATTTCTATGCCCAGGGACTGCCGAAGGTAAAACCGCCCGTTCTCCGCAGACGGTTCGAAAATGTGATACTCTCCCTTCAAAAGGATCCGGTCTCGCCATCGTCCCTCGAACGGGCGAAAAAACAGGTCATATCGTCCTTTCTGATGAGTCAGGAATCAACATTCGGTCTGGGAATGATGCTGGGAGAAATGGCCAGTATCGGCGCTCCGCTCGACTACCTGGACACCTATGTGAAACGGATTCGCCAGGTATCTGCCCAGGATATCCAGAGGGTCGCCAAAACCTACCTCGTCAAATCCAACGAGACGGTCGGATATCTCTACCCGACGGGAACTCCAAAGAATCCTTCATTTGCCAAACCCAACAGGATCGTCCGGTAATGGAGACCCCTTAAGGAAGGAGACGAAATGAGACTCGACCATCAAGCCCGAATCGCCCTGGCCCTGGCCACCCTGATGTTGGCGGGATGCGCGGAAACCTCTCCCGCGACACCGCAATCCTCATCCACCCTACCCGTTACCTCCCCTTTTGAGACACGGGCGGTCCCCGTCATTCACAGCCATGTCTACAAGGCCGTTTTGCCTAACGGAGTCGTTGTCGTGGTCATCCCCCGGCCTGTAGTGCCTGTGGTTTCTTTCCGTATTGGCGTGCTGGCGGGATCCGACCGGGATCCCGCCGGAAAAGGGGGCGTTGCGGACCTGACAGCGTCATTGTTGAACCGGGGCACCCGCACCCGGGACGCCCTGTCGATTTTTCGCCAGATTGACGAAACCGGCGGAAACCTCGAAGCCGAAGCGAGCCGTGACCTGACGACGGTGTCCGGAAAGGTCCTGAAATCCGATCTCTCCACCCTTTTTTCCATCGCTGGCGACATGGTGCAAAACCCGGTGTTTCCGGAAAAAGAATTCCGGCACAACCTGCTGCAGGCCCGGGCGGGACTGATGGATGAAAAGGATCACGCGGGACCCGTGGCGCGAAACCTTTTCTACAAAACGCTTTATGGAAACGGCCCTTATGGCCATCCCGCATCCGGTACCCTCCGGTCCGTTTCCCGGATCACCCTTCAGGACATCCAGGCCTTCTACCGGACAGAGTACCGTCCCGATCGCACGGTTGTGACATTTGCCGGAGATATCACGCCGGAAGAAGCACTGGCGCTGACAAAATCTGTCTTTGGTTCCTGGAATCCTCCAGCCCCTGTTTCCCGGGACGCTTCGCCGACAAAAACCCCGGTCGCCCTTCCTTCCGCCAAAACGATTCTGGTCAACAGACCCCAGTTCGCCCAGGCGATGGTCATGATGGGAACACCGGGAATCCGGAGAAACGACCCCCGTTTTTACAGTGCCCTGGTCATGAACCAGATTCTGGGGGGCACCACGACATCCCGTCTGAACCACGTCGTCCGCCAGAAAAACGGACTTGTCTACTATATCTACAGCGGACTCGACGCCGAACGGCATGCTGGCCCTTTCTTTGTCGTATTCCAGACATTCGCGCCCAACACCACCAAAGTCATCAGTCTTTCAAGAAAACTGCTCAGAGAGATGAAACAACAGCGGGTATCGGACAAGGAGGTCGAGACGACCCGGAACAATATTCTGGGACAGTTTCCGTTCCGTGTTGACACCGACGACCGGATTGCCTCCCTCCTGCTTTATATCGAGGCGTATGACCTGGGACTGGGTTACTTCACAGATTATCCCGACAGCATCCGGCGCGTGACGCCCGGATCGGTCCAGGCCGCAGCCCGGGACCTTCTGCATCCGGGACATCTCGTGACGGTTGTCGTCGGACCCATCCAAAAAACCGGAATGCGTCCGAATGGCAAGGATATCGTCATGCAATAATCTTCCGATATCACCTTCGGTCATTCGGGGTCCAGCCATCCATGGGAGCGTCGGGACTCTCCAGAGATCTCAGGTTTCCTGCCTGCCAAATGTGGCGTGCAGAATTTCAAGAATCCCCCTGACCTGGTTTTCGTCCGGAAAACCATGGCGGTCATGTGCAACAAGCCGGTTGATCCAGAGATTCCTGGCAACGGTCTCGGGATCCGATCCTCCGGCCACGAGACAGCCCCAGTTTTTCAGGTGGCGCGTGGAGAGCGGTGCAGACAGATCCCCCGTTCTGTAAGCCGCCCGGAGAGCTTTTGCCACACGGATCATTTGCTCGGCCATCGGCGATCCCACACCTTCAGATTCCAGAATCTGTCGTTCGAGGCGGATGTCGTAATCCATAAAAACCACCGAAGAAAACCGATCCACCAATGACCAGTCCAGATCCCGCGTCTGACCATACCCTTCTCCGATATTGCATGTGGCACAAAACAGGAGTCTCTCGAGGGGAACCCTGAATACCTGCCCGCTGGTGAAATCGACCAGTTCGTAATACCCCAGGACCGGATCCATAGCCTTCAGAATAAGGTTCATGGCTGATTTGGACGAGCGGTTCAGCTCATCAAAGACAACTGCCAGTTTTTCACCGGAAGAGGCTCTACGGAAGGCCCTCCGCAGTGGACCCTCCGCCCTGTCCCAGTCCCCGAAAAGACGCGACAGCGACGCCTCAGTCACACCCGGATACTCTCCCCCCATCTCCCGGAGCCTGACGGCTTTTTCTTTTGGACCAACGGGAACAGGCTTGTTCAGAAGGTCATAGTCCTCCATCCCATCGGAGCAGGGGATCAGGACAATGTCACTGATGGTCCCTTCCACCTTCTTATTCCGCAGGCACTCAAGAACAACGCCATAGGTTTTGCCGGATCCGGTCGGACCGTACACCAAAACAGACAAGCCGCCAGACAGGCACCTTGCAATCTCCTTCCCGATAGAATCGTTTCCTTCCGGTTCTTCTTCGCCCATCTCTCCCCCTCCTGCGCCTTCCAGAGGGGGGAGAGCCGGATCGCCTACTGTCTTGGAACCGGAAGAGGCCAAAGGTTCCTTCGACGTTTTTTTCCTTCGCAGCCAGAAATAGACGGCCGTCAGACAGACGGCTCCGACAATCAGGCCAGATTCGACAAACAGGATGCGTGTATCGGAGAACCAACCCAAAGCATGGGCAATCATCCCGCACAGGATCGAGAGGCTGGAGAAACCAAAAAGGAGACGGACCCAGAAAGGGCTTCGGACCAGCAGATAGGCGCTCACGGCATACAGGAAAACCAGGCCAAAATACCCCAGGACACCGCCCAGGGCCACCAGATATTTCTCCATCTCGACTCTCCGGCCGAACGATCGGTCCCGGTGGGGTTTCGTTCAGTCCGCTTGGCTCTCCGGCCGACCTGCGGAAACAGGACCTGTCGCCCCTTCGCCCAAACCGGTTTTCTTCATTATCGGTCCGATTGTCAGCCCTTGCACGATAATCGAGAAAGCCACGACGGCAAAGGTCAGGGAGACGATGGCGTCCTTTTCAGGGAATCCCTCCGGCAAACCCAGTGACAACGCCAGCGCAAGTGGCCCCCTCAGCCCCCCCCAGAACAGGATGTGCTGGTGGGACATTTTTAGCCGCCAGCGGCCCGATCTGAAAAGAGCGCTCAGCGGATAGACCGTCCCCGCCCGGCTGATGAGAACGATGATGACCGTAAACGTGGCCGTCATCCAGTCGGAAAGGAAGTTCTCGTGGGCAATCCGGACACCGATCAGAACAAAGATGACTGAATTGACAATGAAAGCGACTGTCTCCCAAAGAGCCAATAAGGACTCCCGCCCGTTGGAAGAAAATCCGAGAAACGTCTTCGAGTTCCCGATCGAGATACCCGCCACAACGCAGGCCAGAATCCCCGAAAGATGGAAGGAATCGGCAAGGGTGAACGAGCCAAAAGCTGCCACAAATGTCAGCAGGTTCCCGATCATCAAATCCTGTGTCCGTCCCGCCAGGAGGTGGGTTGCCCAGGAGACGAGGAACCCGACCATTACGCTGCCGGCACCCAGATAAAGCAGATGTCCGGAAACCGTCAGGAAACCTTCATGTCCGGGGTTGGCTTTCGACAGGGACAACACGAGGCCAAACAAAACAACAGCCACAACGTCGTTGAACAAGCTTTCGGATTCGACCAGGAGACGTAAACGCCCCCGGATTTCGAGACTCTTGAAAAGGGCGATGACGGCAACCGGATCGGTGGAAGCGATGAGCGCACCGAACGCCATCGACGGGAGCCAGTCCCAATGGAGAAACCAGTGCATGCCAACGGCGGTGATGCCCATCGACACCAGAACACCGGCGGAGGCCAGTACAAGGACCGGGAACAGGTCTTGCCTCAGCTCTTTCCAGGAAATGCTGAGTGCCCCCTCAAAAACAAGCGGTGGAAGAAAAACAGCGAAAATCAGGCTTTTCGTGAGTGCGATTCTTGGGGCATACGGAAGCAGCGTCAGCAGAATTCCAGCGAGGACCAGTGTTGCGCTGACCGGAATCCGGATCCGCCTGGCGAGGATTGAGGCGACGGCGGCGACAACGAGAAGCATTTCCAGATTATTGATTGTCAGGGACACGATGGGATCTCCCAAAAATCTTTTTCAATACACCAGACATTCCGGGTCAAAAAACAGTTTCCCAAAAAGGAAAAGCATTCTCTCCTCTTCAGCAAGTCTTGCGGATTATGAAAACATGCACTCACGCTTTACCGCAATAGAATTTGTTTCGAAAATCCCACCATCGCCTGCCACCATGCAAAAGAAAGCCTCGGTGGAAAATATCGGCAAACAGGAATGACAAGAAGAATGTTCCAGGGGAAAAACGGAACTCGATGGCAGGAATCTGCAGTGTTGTTTTAGATAACCTGCCAAACCTTGTTGCCCGCGGGAGAGGACGCGTTATATTCTAAAACTATCATGACACTGCGTTCCCTTTCTCTGGCCGGGCTCCCTTCCGGAGCCCAATGGCTACTCTTGGTCCTTTCATCTGCCCTTCTTTCCGTCTTCTTCGAGCTGGCAAGGCTCCCGGCAGCTCTCCTGCTCGGGCCAATGGTCGGGGGGATTCTACTCTCCGTCGGCGGAGGCAGTCTCCGTGTTCCGCGGATTTTCCATACCGCAGCCCAGGCGGTGATCGGGTGCATGATCGCCCGCAACATCACCCCGGAAATACTGCTAACTTTCCGAATGGATTGGCCACTCTTCATTGGCATTGTCATTTTCACCATTGTTTCCAGCAGCCTTCTGGGATGGGTTTTGGGCCACCTCCGGATTCTGCCGGGAACGACAGCCATCTGGGGACTCTCTCCTGGTGCCGCTTCTGTCATGATGTTGATGGCCGAATCCTACGGAGCGGATGCCCGTCTTGTCGCGTTCATGCAATATCTGCGTGTCGTCATGGTCGCGACTGCGGCTTCCCTGATCGTGCGATTCTGGATGAATGTCCCCACCCCGGCCTCCAGACATTTCATCTTGTATTCCCCCGTCCACTGGCATGCATTTCTTGAGACACTGCTCATCCTCGTGATTGGAGGAGCTTTGGGGCGGATATCACGCATTCCCGCCGGTGCGTTGCTTCTCCCGATGTTTTTGGGAGCCACCCTCCATGGGGCGCACATCATTTCCATCGAACTCCCTCCATGGCTGCTGGCAGCCAGTTACAGTTTTCTCGGCTGGACGATCGGCCTTGGATTTACATGGCCCATTATCGTCCACGCCCTGCGGACATTGCCGCAAACCATCCTTGCCATCCTGACACTGATCATTCTTTGCGGAGGGCTTGCTTTCTGTCTGGTCCATGCGCTTGGAATCACTCCGCTGACGGCCTATCTTGCAACCAGCCCGGGGGGAATGGATTCGGTCGCCATCATCGCCGCAACCACCCACAACGTCGATGTCCCCTTTGTCATGGCGCTTCAGACATCACGATTCATGACCGTCCTTTTGATCGGACCGGCGATTTCCCGATGGATCGCCAACCGGATGGAAAAACCGGAAACTCCTGATTCAAAGGGCTGGAACTCCGATTCACGACCCATCGAGCCCAAAGAAGAAAAAATTCTGGAACAGGTCAGGGAAGACGAGGACGAGCTGGATTGACGATCGGAAGAGGAATCAACGCATGCGACTTCCGGGTTGCCCGCCTGGCTTTCATCCCTGCCGTTTCCGGTTTACCGAAAATACGAACGGTCTGTGATTCTTCGGGTTTATCCAATTCCTTGTTTGGCAAAGTCGAGAGCAGTCAATAGGATCCGACCGCCGGTTTTGCCTCTCGCACGCAAACTCTCCTGACGATGGAAAAAAATCATTTAAACACGGAGATGTATTAACCCATCCCGGGTATGAGGAGTCGGCCAACACATCAGTTGTCCAGAGACAGACAATTCTTATCCCGAAGGCAAACCTGGCGATCGTCGGCGGTAACACACAAAACTTTGGAAGGGGATTGATGACCTAGACCATGGAATCAGCTCAGGAAGAACCCGATTAACCGGATGAAACAATGTTGGCTTTCGGGAGCAGGCGATCGCACTCCTTTTTCACCACCGCATAGCACTCGCAAGACCGGGCTTCCAGACCCTTTCTGTCGAGGACAGTAATATGTCCACGGTGGTACTCAATCAACCCTGCCTTCTGGACATTTCCGGCAGCCTCCGTGACGCCTTCCCGTCGCACCCCGAGCATGTTTGCGATCAGTTCCTGAGTCATGATGAGTTCGTTGGTGGGCAATCGGTCGAGACTTAGGAGCAACCATCGGCAAAACTGCTGATCCAGTGAATGATGCCTGTTACACACTGCCGTCTGTGCCATTTGCGTCAACAAAGCCTGGGTATAACGGAGCAGGAGACGTTGCATCGGACGTGCGCTATAGAACTCGTTTTTCAAAAGGTGACCCTTCAGCCGATAGGCATGGCCAGCACTTTGCACAACAGCCCGGCTCGGCGTGGTTTCTCCCCCCATAAACAAGGAGACGCCGACGATTCCTTCGTTTCCGACCACGGCGATTTCGGCAGACGAGCCATTTTCCATGACGCACAAAAGGGATACGATCGAGTTGGTCGGGAAATAGACATGACGCATTTGCGTGTCTGGCTCGTAAATCACGTCACCAAGCATCAGCGGTACCAGTTCCAGATGAGACGAGAGACGGTTTTGTTCTTCCTCCGGCAAGGCGGAAAGGAGGTAGTTTTGGCAAATATGATGAAGTGGACACATGAACGGCTCCCGATTTCATTTGCGTGTGATGAGCTTTCCGGAGAATTCAGGGAGAGGCGCTGTAGAAAGCCGGTCTTGCTCACTCTTTCGAAAATTTTGCTTGCGCCAACAACCCAAAAATCTGCAGAACTGTCATTTTCGACATGAATGTTCAAGCATCGGATACGTGACGAAAGCGTGAAATCGGCAACAGGTCAACGGAGTGTTCCGAGGCGTAATCTGGGGAACAACTCCCGACCTTCCCCGTCTCAATCCGTTTCCCGGCTAATGTGCGTTATCGTACAGAACCCGCCTGATCATGCGACTAGACTCGCAGATGAATCTGGAATTTTTATGGAATCTGTCCAGATTGATACTGCCCAAACACGCAATTGGTTCATGGCCGGTCCCGACGGAAAAAGAACGATTGAAGACTTTTTCCGCCGGATTCAAAAAGGAGTATGAGATGAACTGGGACATCGTAGCTGGCAACTGGAGTCAGTTCAAAGGCAAAGTCAAATCTCAGTGGGGAAAGCTTACCGACGATCAGCTCAAAGTGATTAACGGCAAGCGCGATGTATTGTCTGGGAAGATCCAGGAAGCCTACGGGATCACAAAGGATGAAGCCGACAAGCAGGTCAAACAATTTGAAGACCTCAACAAGGACTACCGTCCAAAAAACCCATCCTGACCTGTCCAAATCCGCGCGCGTCACCGATCTGACGCGCGCAACTCCGGACTTTCTCTGGAAGAACCTGTCGGTCCCGTGGTCCATAAAGAGAGAAAGATGTTTTTCATTTCACTTCTCTCCCCCATTTGGGTAATGCGAGGCCAGTCTGTCTTGCCTTCTCAGTGTCTTGTCTGGAAACTTCGGACCGGTTCAAGCGGATCCAGGTCCGACAGATATTGACCAGAAATGGGAGTAAGAAAAAATGTCACCCTGTCAGAAACGAGCGATATCCGGAAAACTTTTAAACGGAAAAGAATATTCGGAATCATGATGAAGAAGCCCGCATTGGACTTAGTTCATCATGAAAAGAATTTTCAAGACTCAAAAAGGCTTGAATGCCCCCGTTGCACCGGAGATCTTGAACGTATTCCCCGACGTCTCCTCGATTTTTTCAAGGGTTTATTCATGCCACTCCGACGTTACCGCTGTCTATCAATGGAATGCTGTTGGGTCGGAAACTTGAGCGCAAAGGAAGACCTCCATTCGGAAAAGCAGAATCTGTTCAAAGAAAAAGAATTCAAACCGGATTCTCCATTCCCGCCTTCTCTATTCCTCACAAAGGCTTCTACCGCAATGAACCATCAACCGAGCACCGTGCTCCTTGTAGAAGACGACCCGGAGGACGCCAGATTGATCCAGGAGGCACTGGGAAATCAGGAAAGCAGTCTGTTTCACATCGAATGGGTGACAGGACTTTCATCTGCTCTCAAACGTCTGGCGGAAAAAAAGATCGATGTGATATTGCTGGACCTGACTTTAACTGACGGAGACGGGATCAATGCATTCGATCTCGTGTTCAAGGCTGCTCCGAATGCCCTGATTCTGGTACTAAGCCCGGCGAATGACAAGGCAAACGCGAGACTGGCCGTGCAAAGTGGAGCACATGATTATCTCGAGAAGAATCATGTCGATGCTCACTGGTTACCTCGCACCCTTCGGTACATACTCGAAGCAAGGTCGGCCGATGAAGCGAGGCGGAAAAGCGCGTCCCTTTTCCGCGCAATGAGCGACGCTTCTCCACTCGGCATCTTTGTCTCTGACGAAGAGGGGCATTGCGTTTATACAAACACTTCATATCAAAAGATATCCGGATTGACGTTCGAGCGTGCGATCGGGACGAACTGGAGTCTGATGATCCACCCTGATGATCGCCAGCGGGTTCTGTCCGAGTGGTATAAGGCGGCTCGAGAGCAACTACCTTTCCAGGCGGAGGTCCGGTTTCTTCGGGAGGACAAGAGCATTGTGTGGACCCGCCTGAATTCAGCGCCAATGCAGGACGGGCAAAGATCTTATGGACATGTACAAACGATAGAGGATATCACCGATCGAAAAAAGGCTGAATCTGTGATGCAGGTGGCAGAAGAATCTTTGTTCGAAGAAAAGGAACGCGCCCAGGTCACTCTCAACTCCATCGGTGACGCCGTCGTGACGACAGGCCTTCAGGGCAACGTAACCTATCTGAATTTGGTCGCAGAGACCATGACCGGATGGTCCCAAAAAGACGCGTTGGGTCGACATCTTTCGGAGGTATTCAAGATTATTGATGCAACAACCCGCCAAATAGCTTCCGATCCAGTTCAACGCGCCATCGAACAGGGCCGGACCGTCGAACTGGACAGCAATTGTGTACTGATCCGCCGCGACGGATCAGAGTTCTTCATCGAGGATTCAACATCACCCATCCACAACCGTGAAGGTCGGATCTCCGGAGCGGTGATCGTCTTCCATGACATCAGCAAATTGCGTTCGCTGACTCTCAAGATGGCCCATCTGGCTCAGCATGATTTTCTGACCGGTTTGCCCAATCGAGCATTGATGACAGAAAGGCTATCCCAGGCGATCCGGTTTGCTCATCGGCACCAAAAGCAAGTCGCGCTTCTGTTCCTGGATCTGGACTATTTCAAAAATATCAACGACTCTCTGGGTCACTCTGTCGGAGACCAGCTTCTGCAGTCTGTATCGAAGCGGTTGATCGGCTGTGTGCGCACAACGGACACAGTATGCCGTCAGGGCGGTGATGAGTTCGTTATCCTTCTTTCCGAAATCGAACACACGCAAGATGTAGTGCTTGTAGCGGAAAAGCTGCTTTATGCGTTTTCCACCCCCCATTTTATCGGCAGTCACGCACTCCACGTCACCTTGAGCATCGGAATCAGCATCTATCCGGATAACGGCATTGATACTGACACAATTATGCAAAATGCCGACACCGCGATGTATCACGCCAAATCAAACGGACGCAACAGTTACCAGTTCTTCAAACCTGACATGAACATCCGCGCTGTCCACCGTTTATTCATCGAATCCAGCCTGAGGAGAGCCCTGAACCATGGAGAGTTTCTGCTTCATTACCAGCCGAAAATCGACCTTGTTTCCGGCATTATGACAGGGACAGAAGCCCTCATTCGATGGCAGGACCGGGACTCGGGACTCATTTATCCCGGACAATTTGTGTCAATTGCCGAAGAGTGCGGCCTTATCTTACCCATTGGCCAATGGGTCATGCGAGAGGCCTGTGAACAACATCAGAAATGGCTCAAATCCGGGCTTCACCCTGTACCAGTGGCGGTCAACATCTCTGCAATGGAATTCCGGCAAAAAAGTTTTGTGGAAGGTGTTGCGCTGATCCTGGAGGAAACAGGTCTTCCCCCCGCTTATCTCGCGCTGGAAATGACCGAAAGCATCCTGATGTATGATGCCGAGGATTCGGCCCTGGTACTTAAGGCTCTCAAGACCATGGGGATAAAGCTCTCCATCGATGACTTTGGCACAGGCTATTCGAGCCTGAGCTATCTGAAGCGGTTCCCGATCGACACCCTGAAGATCGACCAATCCTTCATTCTTGACATCCCCGCAGACAAGGATAGCTCTACCATCGTCAGCGCTGTGATCGGAATGGGAAGGAATCTCCGTTTACGGGTTATTGCAGAGGGGGTGGAAACACAAGAGCAGCTCGCATTCCTCCGTGCACATCAATGCGATGAGGGGCAGGGTTTTCTTTTCAGCCATCCCTTGATTAACGCGGACCTGGAAAAATACCTCTCAAATTGAGAGTCATTCTTCAGGGCGCGCTGTAGCAAAGCAATCAAGGAGGCTTCCGGAAGATCCTTGCGTTCTCGCGATTGACATCGGTCTCCTTCAATATTGTCTTTAATGTCTTTCACATTATGTTCGATAGCGAACAGACAGTCCCAGTGAAAGGACCTATGCTTCCATCAAGGTGTGTGGACATGCCACCGATTGCGATGTCCTGTCCAAAAAAAGCTATAAGGCGTTATGCGAAACGGTCACTCGCAAAACATCTGTTTCATGTTGTGTCGCCCATCATGGTCAATATGATTTCTTGCCGGACACGTCGAAGGGGATGGCGAGCCCGTATGCCAAAGGTCATGATGACGCAACATCGAACCGGTAGTGCATGGACTAAAACCGATGGAGCAAGGTGGACTGTGGAGTTTATGAAAGCTCCCGGCGGAACACCTATGAACATGGAGGAACTATGTCGCTATTAGCATGGATTTTATTGGGGCTTGTCGCGGGATTCTCTGCGAGCAAAATCATGAACGGAACCGGGCAGGGTGTCTTGATGGACATAGCTCTCGGCATCGTTGGGGCCGTGGTGGGAGGGTGGGTATTCAACGCCTTTGGAATGACAGGTGTTGGAGGATTCAACATCTATAGTCTGATTGTCGCCTTTGTTGGCGCTGCCCTTTTGCTCGGCCTCTACCATGCCTTCTTTTCCCGTGCCACCCGTTAGCTGCGTGGTTCAAGACTGGGTTTCCAATGATAGCAACCTTGTGTGATTTCCATGGGCTCTTGCGATACCTCCTCCAGAAGGATGCCCTGAACCGATTGCATGTATCTTCCCGGTAAACCGGCCATGGAAAGAAATTCGCCCGGGGGGAAGGGTGTGGATGATCCTAATCTTTTTTTCCCGCATTGACCTGCATCCACATAAAGAAGCGAAATCCGTTCTGGGCAAAAAATCAAACCGTTTACAAGCGGGGTCTAAAATAGGGGATCCCCTTGTGTCATTTATCAGGAGATTGCGAACATGAAAAAGATTGTCGCCTCACTTTACACAATGTTACTGGCTGTTTCCCTTTTGTCCGTAGTGGGTTGCGGATCAACATCCAAGCAAGAAGGAGCCGGAGAATACATTGATGACGCTGTGATCACCACAAAGGTGAAAGCAGCCATCATCCATGAGCCTGGCTTGAAGATTGCCGAATTCAATGTTCAGACCTTCAAGGGAGAGGTTCTTTTAAGTGGATTCGTGAAATCGCAGGAGGTCGAAAACAAGGCGGTTGAAGTGGCGCGAAGAGTCGAAGGGGTGAAAGCCGTCAAGAACGAAATTCGCCTCAAGTAAGTTGAATATATTTCAAAACTGTTTTCTTGGTCATATGTTACCTTCAATCTCATACATCAGGAAACTGTCTGGTGAGGGGAAGGCCATGAAAAGACAGTCCTCCGCATTTCCGGGAAACCATCAAGAAGATCTGCCTGTTTTCTCTAGGATCTTCAAACAAAAGCGGTCATCATTCGAGAGGGAAATCGGAACTTCAAGAGTTCAATGCGCCGGAGCCATCAAAAATCCGGGACGTTAAAAAACTGTCTCGCCGAATGACGTCCGGCGAGACAGGAATAAGCTAAGGTAAAGCAGGGTTGCCCGTTGCAGGGGTCCCGCTTGTAGGGTTCCCTGTCGCAGGGTTGCCCGTTGCGGTTTTACCCTGAGCGGGTGATTCGGTTGGGGCATTTCCCGTGTTGGGGGTCGAATCTGCTTCTGAAAAGACAGTGCCTTGACCCATTTTCCTCGTCACCTGCTTGCCAGGATTAACCGCATCGAATCCAGATATCAAGATCTTTTTCAGATTGACAATAGACCTCATGTTACATCCAAGACTGCCCGGGTTCCTCCATGCTTTTCCGGAATCGGTGCTATCTCTCATCAAACCCAGCAAAACATAACTTAAAAGCAACTGAACTGAAAAAGAACGAAATGAAAGACATGCCGGAAACAATTTCTGAGGAATTTTTCTTCTCCCACGTTCAAAAAAAGGGGGATTCATCCTGAACTCCCTTCAACCGGTCGGAACTTCTACCCAATCCTTTTGACAAAGCATCGTTTATTATCTGAAAATCGGACGCCCTCGCAATGAATCGTTTGCTCCGCTTACCAGGCCAATCAGGAGAAAGCGAACTTGTTGCTCAGGAAATCGTTGTCGCGACCCTTGCATCCTTCGTTCGGTCCGCATCCACTTATTTGACAGAATCAGGGGAACCATGAAATCACCTGCATCCAGAAGTCACATTCTACTGGCAAGCCTCATCGGAACGACAATTGAATTTTTCGACTTTTATATTTTTGCCACAGCTGCCGTCCTGGTTTTCCCTTCTCTCTTCTTTCCTCCGGGAAACCCCGCCACAGCCACTCTCCAGTCCCTGGCCACGTTTGCACTGGCTTTTCTGACCCGTCCGATCGGGGCGATCCTTTTTGGCCATTTTGGTGACCGCGTGGGGAGAAAGGCCACCTTGGTGGTTTCCCTCCTGACCATGGGAATTTCAACTGTGCTCATCGGTATCTTGCCGACATTTGACAAGGTCGGGATTCTGGCGCCTGTTCTGCTTGCCCTTTGTCGGCTGGGCCAAGGAATGGGTCTAGGAGGAGAATGGGGCGGAGCCGTTCTGCTCGCCACAGAAAATGCCCCAGACCGACAAAGAGCCTGGTTCGGAATGTTCCCGCAGCTCGGCGCTCCGGCTGGATTTATCCTTTCGACAGGCGTCTTTCTCCTGCTCTCCCATTTCACCACACATGACGAGTTCCTCCTTTGGGGCTGGAGAATCCCCTTTATCCTGAGCACACTACTTGTCCTCGTGGGACTCTGGATCCGTCTTCGCCTTTTCGAAACCCCGGAATTCAAGAAATCTCTGGAAAAAGGGGAGCAGGTTCGCATCCCATTCTTTTCCGTTCTCCGACATCATCCGGGCGCATTGATTGCCGGTATTTTTTCCCTGCTGAGTACATTTGTCATGTTTTATCTGATGACAGTCTTTGCTCTCGGTTGGGGGACCAGCCACCTGCAATACCCCCGGGAATCTCTTCTTTTTGTCCAAATGGCCGGGGTTGTTTGTTTTGCATTCATGATTCCGATTTCAGCCCACTATGCAGACCGAAGAAGTTGCCGGGAAGCCATGATCCTGGCAACTGTGATCATTTTCTTTTTCGGTTTCGGATTTGCTCCCATGATGGTGTCCCATCATATTTTGAGGCTTTTTCTCTTTTTCGTGGCGGGATTTTCTGTCATCGGGCTGACCTACGGTCCGGCCGGCACGATACTCTCAGAGCTTTTTCCCACACCGGTCCGATATACCGGAGCATCTCTTGCATTCAATCTGGCCGGTATCGTCGGGGCTTCTCCGGCTCCTTACATTGCGACAAAACTTGCGTTAACCTATGGCATCAAAGCGGTCGGGTATTATCTGTCGATCACGGCAGTCATCACTCTTGTGGCCCTTGTAGCGCTTCGTCCCTCCCCCGAAAACGTGCGAGAGGCAGCACCGGAAATATGAAGGACCGTTCTTTTTGGCACCAACCCGGTGGTGACTCGACAAGGCAACAGACATGGGCAAATGGCAGAGGTAATACTCTCAAGAAAAGAGAAATGCCCCATACGGCTTGGGGATCTCAGGAAATGATGGATCTGCGAAGGGCTAGGCTTTAGCCGGAGGACCACAGATCCCACTGCAACTGCATTCGCAACCAGAAATCCGCCTCGATTCCAAGAGCCGATTCAAGACGCAGGGCCATTTCGACACTCATGTCGGACCGGCCATTCAGAAGGGTCGACAAGGCCTGCCTTGTGACCCCCAGGCGTCTGGCCGCCTCCGAAACATTCATTCATTCCCGGAGGGAGGTACCCCTCAGAACTTGACCGCTATGAGCTGGATCGAGCATGTCCATTGATACCCACAGAAGTTGCTCCTTGAGGGTCCGGATAAACCGCTCGGATACACCATTTCCCTCGGGAGCCCTGACAAAAGATGGACTGGACTCCACCCCCAGAAAGCGGAGCTCCTTTTGAAAGTCGTGACTCATGTATGGACTCCCATGGTCGTGACGAAGCGAAAGTCCCTGGGCGATCTTCTCATGGAAGGCGCCGTAGTGTTTCCGGATCCCCTGGCGAATCGGTTCCAGGGCTTCAAACCGGTTTCCGCTCCTGGCGGCATGAATCCCGATGGCTTCGGAGGTGCAAGGGTCGACAGCGATAAAGACGGTCACCGCCCCATCTTTCCGGGTGAACGTTCCCGTGGCATCGGTTCCCCACATCCGATCCGGGGCAGAAGTGCGGATCGTTCCGTCATGGTTCCGAGGCCCTCGGGATCTGGGACCCCGGGAAGGGGCCAGGAGACGGTTCTCCCGCATCAGTCTCAGGACCCGGTCCTTCGAGGTGCGGATGCCTTTCGACCTCAACCGGGCCCAGACCTTTCGATGACCTTCTCCCGTAAAGGGAGAGCCTTCCAGAACACGGCGGATGGAGTCGGTCAACAGGTCATCCGGCCACACCGTTCGGGGTCCACGCTTCTTCAGGGATCGGGGATGCTCCTTCCGGAGCTGGGCCGCATAGAAGGTCGACCGGGGGACCCCCCATTCCTGGGTGACAACCCACACACCATAACGCCTGTTTGTGGAGGGCGAGACCGCAGAACTCATGGCTTCGACCTCCTGGAGACCAAAGGGGATCCCTCCTTTAACCTCCGGACGGCTTCACGGGAGAGTTCAAGACGCATGCTCAAGTCTCCCACCATTTCCTTGAGCTGGGTGATCTCGGCCTCTTTGGCATCTCCCTGCCGGCTTTTCAATCCGGTGGTCCCCTGGGCCAGGAAAACCTCCCTCCATTCGGAAAGACGGGCAGCGGTGACCCCCAGTTCACGGGACAGGGTATCCAGGTCTTCCCCTCGAAACAGTCTTAACACGGCATCCACTTTCTTTCGGGTGGAGAACCGACCTTTATCATGAGATTTTGATTCCATCTTGAACACCTCCCTGTAAGGGCATTTTGCCCCAATTGGGTGTCCAAGAAAATCCTAGGGCGGGAGATCTCCTTCTTGCCCGGGGGATATCCATATTTTTTGAGAATCCGCTTGACCATGACCTTGAGTTTTGCCCGGACCGTCTCCCGGACTGTCCAATCACAAAGGCTTCAGGAACTGAACGAGAAAGAAGTTTTAAAGGAAACGTCTAACCCGAACCATTTCACTTTTGCATGTGGATCATATTCAGGTCGGGTAGAGGAATTGAGTAATCTCCACAATTTGGGGAGCGTGGATCGTGTTCTATCCTAAAGGTAAGGAAGGATATCCGACAAGAGACACAGTTCCCTCCGCACTGGGGGCAGGTGCAGGCTGAGTGGATTGCTTGGCCTCCTTCAGGATTATATGGCTTTAAGCAGACTGAACATCAAACATAGAACACCTCCGTTTTTTTCCAGGATCGAGTCTTCAATCGCCTATTCCCCGGTTGGCGCACAGGAGAATAGGAAGATCCCTCAGGATTGCAATCGTACTGGGCGACAACTTGAATGGCCTATCGGTCATTTGAGGTTCCATATTGCCCCCACAGACTTGGCACTTCATGATTCAAGCCGCATATCGAAGAATTTCAATTTCAGTATGTCGTGCCACGGCTTCTTCGACCTGCTGTTCAATCTTTCGCGCCACATTGCCGTCCAGGTAGGCTTCTCCGCAATTCTGACATACGTCGGCAGGAACGTCCTTAATGATTACAAGAGTTTCTCCACGTTGAACCTTGACGGTCGTTTTTCCTGGGGCAAGCTCTCCCCCTTTGCACATGACGCATTTCATTCTGATCTCCTTTTTCTAAAAACGTGGCTCCATAATGCTGGCTCCGGTTCATAGGACGTAATCACGAAACAGATTTCGGTTCCTTCGTCCTTTGCAACAACAACGTGCAGAGGCTTACCCTCGCAATATCCCAGGATCAAGCAACTTGGGTAAGGTTTATCGCTCGGATACTCTTCAATGACCTCTCCCGTCTCGACCACATTGAAAATATCCTCAGTTTTGATCTCCCGCTCAAGAATTCGCTCGTAGGCATGGAGGGTCAGCTTTAGCGTTTTACAGTCCATAGCCCAGCTTCGACAGATTGCTCCGGATCTCTTGCTCCAATCTGGCACTCTCCTTGAACTGCTCGTTCAACTGGGCCGTCAGCCTCTTCATTTTCTCCTCAAACGTCTTCCCGTCGTCCGGGGCCTCTTTCGCCCCGACATACCGGCCTGGCGTCAGAACATGTCCATGGGATCGCACCTCTTCCAGCTTGGCGCTCTTGCAGAACCCCTGGATGTCCTCGTAGGTTCCCGGACCGTCTCCCCGCCAGTTGTGATAGGCGTCTACAATTCGGGCAATGTCAGCGTCTGAAAGGTCCCTATGGGTCCGGTCGGACATGAATCCGAGCTTCCGGGCGTCGATTAAAAGAATCTCTCCGCTTCTGTCCCGGAGAAGTTTTCCTTCCAGACCTTTTCCGTTCTTCTTGTTTCTGGAGACGAACCAGAGAGACACTGGAATCGGGGTCGAATAGAAGAGCTGTCCGGGAAGGGCCACAATACAGTCCACCACGTCCGCCTCGACCATGTTCTTTCGGATTTCTCCTTCCCCGCTCTGATTCGAGGAGAGGGATCCGTTCGCCAGGACAAACCCCGCCACTCCATTGGGAGCCAGGTGATAAATGAAGTTCTGGACCCAGGCAAAGTTGGCGTTTCCTGTGGGTGGAACTCCATAGACCCAGCGTTTGTCTTCCCGGAGGCGTTCTCCGCCCCAATCCGAACTATTGAACGGAGGATTGGCCAGGATATAGTCGGCCTTCAGGTCCGGGTGAAGATCCCGGTGGAAGCTGTCGGCGTTTTCCTTGCCCAGGTTCGCCTTGAGTTTTTCCTGTGGGACTATCCCGGCTCGCGTCCTCAATCGCCAGACTTGGCGCTTTTCTCCATTTTTTAGGAGAACGGACATTCTGAAAACTGTTGGATATTTTTTCGGCCAGAACCTTTGGGACTCCGCTCTTCCTGGCCACTTGCGCCCACTGTCGAATACCTGCTTCGACCTTCGGTCTCGCGAATTCCATTGCTTCGACCAGGTCACGTCCATGTCCATAGTTTGGTCCCCGGAAGCCAGAAGAAAGCAATTGGCATATGGTTTCGCCTCCCTCCATAATTTACCCATTCAAGTTTTTTCAAATGGGTAAATTATGGAGGGAGGGTGTAATGGCCTGCTGGACAATCTCAAGCAAGACCCGATCGCTCCTGTGTCGAACGGCAAGGTTCATTTCGGATTTTCCTCGAGAAACGACAGAATCTTCTCGGCCACCAAATTCATTGGCCCCCTCAGATCCTCCAGAGAAGGGTGAAAGTAGTGTCTTCCAGTGACGGTCTGGATCGCATGGCCCACAATCACCTCCACGAAGTCGCCGGGAGTGACCTGTTTGCCGACCGTGATAAAGGTGCGGCGAAGGTCGTGTGCCGAAAATGAGGGGATATCCGGGTTGGCTTTGAGGAAACCGTTCAGTGCCTTTTGGTGCACCATAAGGTGGCCAGTTCTTCCGCTTCCTGGAAATACAAACTGCCCCGTGCCGTATCGTTCTTTCAAATCAGACAGGATTCCCGCCAATTTTCCATGAATGGGGATTGTCCGTTCCGACGCAGTTTTTGTGTCGCGGAAGGTCACGCGAAAGTCCGGAAGAGACACGTCTTTCCAGAGAAGACACGTCGCTTCGCTTTTTCTGGCCCCGGTCAATATCAAAAACAGCAGGAAAGACGGAGTGATCGCAGCCTCTGCCATTTTTAGTCGTATGGATTCCGTTCTCCGGGCCTCCAGCGCTCTCAAAAACCTCCCGATTTCTGCCCCGGTCAGGACGCGCGTTCTTGGCGGAGGTACCGACCATACCCTACGACGCGACAACACGCCGACCGGATTCCGCAAAAAGACCGGAGCATTTTCCGGAGCCAGGGCGTTCGCGTAATTCAGGAGTGCCCGGAGGTATCGGAATACCGTGTGTCCGGTCGTTGGAGCGGTCAGTGCCACCTTCCGGTATGTTTTGTCCACCAGGTCTGGAGTGATTTCCGATATCGGCAATTCCAGAAAATCGTCGAGATAGTGTTTGACGTGATACAGCATGGACTTTGCCGTGGATTCTTTCATTGGCGGAGTGGAAATCGTTCTGTCCGCCACGTACTTTTCAAGGAGCCACAGGAGAGTCGATTCGGTGGAAACCGATCCGGGTTTTTTGTAGGAGCCTCCGGAAATTTGAGAAAGAACCCGGAGAGCTTCCGTCCTGGCTTCTTCTACGGTCATGTAGGGAAATTCCCCCAGTTTGACGTACAGGACTCTTCCCTCTGTCCTTTTGGCCACATAGAACATTTTGCTCTTGCCGGATCGCAGGCACAACCCCTTGATACCCGTATCCCAAAAGGTGTTTCTGACAGATTGTTTCGGCAGCTTTCCGAGAAGGGTGTTTGAAAAACGAATTTTGGCAGGTTGTTTATGGCCCTCCGGGCCGGGGGTTTCGCCAGTTGCGTGGTCGTTCATTCAAAGTCCTTGTGTTGGCGAGGCTTGAGTGATCGTTTCATTGTTTGCCCCTGGCGGAAAGTCTAACTGCTCTGCAGGAAGATTTCAAAATAGCCACTAGTCGAAGTGTTGAAAAAACTTCCGCAGTCTTTTGGAAAAAACAGAACATCGGACACAACTGGCTAACAAAAATCTGTGAGCCGATTCGTAGCATTTGGCCTTGTTGAACCAATTGCCGTCAGGTTGGGGTCGATTGGGGAAATTGTTGCCTGTATTTTATATCTGTTAGCCAATTGTTAGCCAGAAGGTTTTTTGGGAGATCCTGGAAGTGCCACAAGTGTCTTATAAATATGGCGCGCCCGGAGGGATTTGAACCCCCGACCTTTAGATTCGTAGTCTACTGCTCTATCCAGCTGAGCTACGGGCGCGAAAGGAAGGATGATTTCCCAAGAAGAAGGCGATCGGGTAATTATAGCGTTCAGTCACTCTCATCTCAATAGCTGACTTCAAAGTCAGGCTTTTCTTGATTCCCTTTTCTTCCGGACCCTGTGGCAAATCTGATAGAATTGTTTTTCGAAAAACTCTCCATCCCTAACATAATCGAGGAATCCTTGAGCACCCTTTACCCATTTAAAAGCATTGAATCCGCAGTCCAGGAGTTGTGGAACCAGCAAAACGCCTTTTCCCTGAAAAATGACACGGGTGAAAAGACCTTCTATTGCCTGGAAATGTTTCCTTATCCATCAGGCCGGATACACATGGGACATGTCCGGAACTACTCGATCGGGGATGCTTTGGCACGTTACAAAAGGATGAGAGGATTCCATGTCCTCCACCCGATGGGATGGGATTCTTTCGGACTGCCCGCAGAAAACGCAGCCATTCAGAGAGGTGTTCACCCGGCTGTCTGGACGGAAGAAAATATCGCCCATATGAAAAAACAGCTCAAGAGACTCGGACTTTCCTATGACTGGGCCCGGGAGGTCACCACATGCCTTCCTGAATACTATCGATGGAACCAGTGGTTTTTCCTGAAGTTTTATGAAAAAGGCCTCGCATATAAAAAAGAAGGACTCCTGAACTGGTGTGAGTCCTGCATGACGGTCCTTGCCAATGAACAAGTCGAGGACGGGCTCTGTTGGAGATGCAAGTCTCCCGTCACCCTGCGACCAATGGAACAGTGGTACCTCAAGATTACCGATTACGCGAGCGAACTACTCGAAGGCCTTGCGGATCTTTCGGGTTGGCCTGAAAAAGTTCGCATCATGCAGGAAAACTGGATTGGAAAGTCCGAAGGTGCAGAAATTCATTTTGCTGTCAAGGATATGTCCATTGATCTGCCTGTTTTTACCACCCGCCCTGACACCCTGTTTGGAGTGACCTTCATCACTATCGCCCCGGAGCATCCGCTCCTCGAAGGACTGCTTCCCGCTATTCCCCGTCGCGACCAGGTCGCGGCGTTCATCCGGGAAGCGCTTCACAAGCGAACAACGGACAGAAATACCGAACCAGGGGAAAAAGAGGGAATCGATACCGGCCTTTCCGTCATTCATCCCCTGACCGGGGAAAGCCTGCCGCTCTGGATCGGGAATTTTGTCGTGGCTTCCTATGGAACCGGTATCGTCATGGGGGTGCCGGCCCATGACGACCGTGATCATGAATTTGCAAAAAAATACGGTATCCGGATCAAGACGGTCATCGAACCCCTGGTCGCTCATGAACCCCATCCACCGGAAGGTGCCTATACCGGCCCCGGACGACTGATACATTCCGGTGCGTTCAACGGGCTCCAGAACGAACAGGCCAAAGGGAAAATCGTCTCGGAACTGGAAGCACTGAGGAAAGGCAGACGGAAAGTGACCTTCCGTCTCAGGGACTGGGGGATTTCCCGCCAGCGTTACTGGGGGACGCCCATCCCGATCGTTTATTGTGACCGGTGCGGAACCGTTCCGGTTCCCGAAACAGAGCTTCCTGTCATTCTTCCAAGAGATGTCGCCTTCACCGGAAAAGGCGGATCGCCCCTGCGGGAATCCAGGTCTTTTTACGAGACACACTGTCCGGACTGTCGGGGCCCAGCCCGACGTGAAACAGACACCATGGACACGTTCGTTGACTCCTCCTGGTATTTCCTGCGTTTCACCGATCCGGAAAACACACAAAAACCCTTTGACAAGGAAACTGCCCGGCGGTGGATCCCTGTTGACCAGTATATTGGCGGGGTAGAACATGCCATTCTCCACCTCTTGTATTCCAGATTCTTCACCCGGGCACTGAAAGACCTGGGCATTATCGATTCCCCTGAACCCTTCCGGTCGCTCTTGACCCAGGGGATGGTACTGAAAGACGGAGCAAAAATGTCGAAATCGAAAGGCAACGTCGTCGATCCGGACCACCTCGTCGAACGCTACGGAGCGGACACGGTTCGTCTTTTCACCCTTTTTTCGGCCCCCCCGGACAAGGATTTGGCATGGGACGACAAGGCCGTGGAAGGAGCCTACAGGTTTCTCGGAAGACTTTGCCAGAGGGTGGAGGAATTATTCGGGAAACCGGCCTCAGATTCCGTCAGCTCCAGCCATTCAGGGTTCAAAGAAAATGGAGGCATCCTTTCCGCCACCCAAAAATCCCTGAAGGCCAAAATCCATGAAACCATCCGCGACGTCACGTTTGACCTTGAGTCCAATACCCAGATGAACACAGCTGTTGCTCGCCTGATGGAACTTCTGAACACACTGGGTACGGCAAATCCGGATGATCCGGCCGACTTCGCCCTTCTTCACGAAGGGTACTCGACACTTGTCCTGCTTCTCTCCCCCTTTGCCCCTCACCTCGCCCAACATCTCTACACCCTCATGGGGTTCGAGGGTCTTGTCATGGACCAGGCCTGGCCTGAAGCCCGTGAAGAAGCTATGTTGCGGGAGGAGATCCCCTATGTGATACAGATCAATGGGAAATTCCGCGCGACCCTGATGCTGTCCCCGGACATCGACCGCGCCGAACTTCTGAAAAGAGCGCTGGAAGACGAGCGCGTCCGCCGAAATCTGGCCAACATGAAACTGGAGAAAGAGATTTTTGTTCCGGGGAAACTTCTGAACCTCGTCGTCGTGCCCCAATGAACTTTCTTTCCGATGACGATTGCATCCCGACAGGAAAGCGTCTTTGGCAAATCCTCTTCCTTCCTTTCCTGCTCGGGATTTTGACCCTCGGGGGATGCGGATACCACGTCATGACATTGTCCGCCGTAACGCAGACTCCCCAGACGGTCAAGCTGGGCCTTTCCCGGACGGTGACGATCGCAGTCCGGACTTTTCACAACAATACCGTCTACCCCCTTGTTGAGACACAAGTCACACAGGTCCTGAAGGATACCCTCCAGAAAACTTCGGGCGTCATTCTGGTCAACAACCCCAAAAGGGCAGACGTGGTTTTGACGGGAAGCGTGGTGGCTGTCAATGAGATTCCGTTTGCCCTCTCGAGTGTTGTCGGCATTGAAGAATATCAGGTGGAAGTGATCCTTGCGGCAAAACTTGTGGCTTTCAACGGCCAGGTTCTCTGGACAGGCGGTTCGGTAATGGGAACGGCGCCCATGTATATGAGCGAAAACCTCGCGCTTCTCCAGCAGACCCAGCAATATGCGATCAACACGGCTTCCCATAACGCGACAATACGCCTGATCCAGCAGATGGCCCACGGAATTGCCTCAACCAGTTATATTCCTATCCAGAACGCCACAATCGGTGGTTCCCAGACACCCTTACCCGGTGCAATGCCCTCCACCCCTGGCGGTGCTCCGGCTCCCCAGCAACCATCGCTGCAACCTGGTGCCATCCCATGATTCTTTCGGCCATCAACCTGTTTAAGGAGAATGCTCCGCTCTCGGAAGTTACCATCCTGATCCCTGATGATCCCCTGCTCCTCTCGTGGACCGCTGATCATTTCCGGTCTCTTTTGCTGGGCTCCGGGGAGGAAGCCGGCATCAACGCTGAAACGCTCTCCGGACCGGAGGTGACGGCGGATGATCTTTTAAGCCTGGCAAGAGAAAAACCTCTTTTTGGGTCCAAGAGACTGACCTGGGTGACCCAGGCAGAGAAATCGCCGGGGCTTCTTGAAAAAAAGAACCTTTCGGAACTTCTATCCTTAGCCCGGAAGGGATTGACATCAATTGTCCTTGAAATGCCGGAAAAAAAAGCGGGCCCGCTGGATGAAACGGTTCCGGTTTACCGGGTGGGTCTTCCGGCCCAGCCCCGCCAGAAACATACCGAGCTTCTGGAATGGATCAAGCTTCTGGGAAGAAAGAAAGGATACAGGCTGGATGAAGGAGCCGCGGAAATCCTTCTCCGGGCATTTCCCGAACAGTTCGGCCAGATCTCCTCATTTCTGGACAAGATTCCCGGGCAAGGGGACGGGAAGCCCCGGAATGTCACGACAGACGATCTGAAGAAACTCGGACTGGAAGATCCACTGGAGTCCGTTTTCCGTTTGTTTGACGCGTGGGAGAAAAACGACCCCCGCTTTTACGGACAATGGGAGAGGTTTGTCGAAAACGGACAGTCTCCATTGGGCATGCTGTCTCTCTGGCACAGGCAATGGAGGCTGTATGCGTCCGCCAGGGCAAGCCTGAAGACGTCCGCAGACCTCTCGGCCTTTTCTGCCCGGAACAGGATTCCTCTGGCGGTTGCGGAAAAAATCCGGTCTTCGGCCGGGAAAATGACAAAAGAAAACCTGAGGAAAGGCTATTCCCTTCTCCGGGAAACCGACCTTTGCCTTAAATCCGGAGCAGATCCGTCACTCGTCATGGTCCGTTTTTTTATCGGCATGTCGTCCCTTTCCCCAGGAAAAGGGGGAGTCAGCCGGAAAACGATCAGGACAGGGCGTTGACCTTCAGTGTCAGGCGGGAAATTTTCCGCGATGCGGTATTGTGGTGCAGGATTCTGCGGTTAACGGCATGGTCGATCACCGGCACGACCTCTCCCAGAGCGGTAACAGCTTCGGCTTTTTTGCCTTCTGCCACGAGAGTTTCCACTTTCTTGGCCATGGTCCGGATCATCGATACGGCCTGCCGGTTACGAACCCGTCTTTTTTCGTTCTTCTTGATATCCTTGAGTGTAGCCTTGTGAGACGCCAACGACAACTCCTTTCACGGGTTTTTGGGGGTGCACCGGAACGGATTTTCCGCCCCAGGACATATAAACCTTCAACCCTTGGAATATAATGGAACTTTCGAAAAACGTCAAGGAATCCCCTCCTGAACAACCGCACCCTCAATACACAATCCGACAAAGAATGCTGTCTGTCTCCGGAGCCACCTTCCTCTCCCGCATCATGGGATTTTTCCGGGATATGCTGATCGCCTACAGTTTCGGGACCGGTGTCGCGTCCGACCTGTTTTATATCGGTTACCGCATCCCCAACATGCTCCGGGAACTTTTTGCCGAAGGCACCCTGTCCTCAGCCTTTATTCCCCAACTGACCCGGACCCTGAAAGAAGAAGGAAGAGAACGGGCCTCACGGATGATGACATCTGTCGGGATCCTGATCCTCTCGATTCTCCTGTGCATCCTTGCAGCCGGAGAAGTTTTGGCTCCCACACTCCTGGATATACTGGCTCCCGGATATGCCTCCCAACCCTCCACCCGAGAGATGGGAACCACGTTGATCCGCATCATGTTCCCCTTCCTCCTCTTCATCTCTTTTTCCGCGATCGCGATGGGCTCACTGAACGTTCAGGGCAAATTTTTTGTCCCCGCACTCTCTCCCGCATTTTTCTCCTGTGGATTGATCGTCGGAACCATTCTGCCCCCTTCGCTGACATTGGGACACAGAGTGTATGGTCTGGGTTTCGGCGTATTGTTGGGTGGACTATTTCAATGGATGGTCCAGTGGTACCCCCTGAGAAAGGGGATCATTCATCTCGAGGGAAGCCTTACCCTGCAGGAAGCCTGGAAGGATTCGGACGCCCGAAAAGTTCTCCGGCTTCTTCTGCCTTCCATCGGGGGTTTGTGGGTCACCCAGGGGAACCTTCTGATCGCAACATTTTTTGGTTCCCTTATGGTTTCCGGAACCATTTCCGCACTCTACTACGCCATGCGTCTTGTCCAGTTCCCCCTGGGACTGATCGGAGCCGCCATTGCTACGGTCCTGCTCCCCGTTCTCTCCCAGCAGAGGATGGAAGAAAACGGGGTTGAAAAAAATATCCGCACTTTGGCTGAATCTTACAGGCTCTCCTTGTTTTTCATGATCCCCGCATCAGCGGGTCTTATGGCGTTGGCCCCACCCTTGATCCGGCTCCTGTTCGAACATGGCTCATTTTCGTCACTGAGCGCAGTGTTAACCCAAAAAGCCTTGTGGGGCTTTGCCATTGGTCTCTGGTCATTTTCCGGAGTCCGGATCCTTGTTCGCGTATATTATGCCCATCAGGATACGCGATTCCCTGTATGGGCTGCCTTCTGGGGGCTTGTTGCCAATTTGGGACTCTCTTTTCTTTTTTACCGGTCAGCCGGTATCTTTGCCCTGGCGATGGGGATATCGGCCGGGTCTCTCATCAACCATCTCGTCATCTTCACAGGGTTAAAACGATACCTGGGGAAGACGCCCTGGGAGATTTTCGGAAATCTTCTTCCTGTCTTGGGGATTTCAGGTGTTCTATTTGCCGTTGTCCGTTTAATCTGGACAGAAATATCCCGCTGGCATGTTCCGCATGGAAGCATGTCTCTGGTGGCGGAGGTCATCCCGACAATTCTTGTGGGAGTGGCTCTTTATCTTGGAATGGCCTATCTGTTGGGAGTTCGGGAAGGAGTATCGATTGTCCGCGGATTCTTCCGGAGTCCGGAAAAATCCGTATAGGTCCAGAATGATGGATTACATATGGGGTTCGACCGTCTGGGAAAAAAGGACGGTCCGGGAAGCGTCGTAAAGATAGTTTTCCCAGACCTTGGGCCCGCGGCAATTCAGGTTCATCATTACCAGAATGGCCGGAGACCAGTGGGGCCGTTCTGCTTTCTTCAGAAGCCGCATTCCGGCCTCTTCCGGCGTTTTCCCCGATTTCTTATGATTGCATCGCCGGCAGGCCGTGACGATATTCTCCCAGTTTTTGGGGCCACCCCTTGCCGCAGGAATCACGTGGTCAAACGTCAGGTCGTGCTTGTCGAATCTCTTTCCACAGTACTGGCAAGAAAAAGAGTCTCGCGTAAACAGGGTCTCACGGGAAAACTTGACCATCTGCCGGACATGGTGGAAGGAAACAAGACGGTAAAGGCGAATGACGGCGGGAAGACGCATCGAAAGGTGGGCTGAAGAAATCTGGCGATCATAGGTTTCAACGATTTCGACCTTGCCCTGAAAAAAAAGATGCACAGCCTTCTGCCACGGAACAACCTTCATGGGTTCATAGGTTGCGTTCAGTAGAAGGACCTGTTCCGCCATGAAACCCTCCCTTCAGATGGGAAAAGCCGACACGGACGTTTTTCAGAATTAAGGTCTAGGTTTTTAGCCGCCCAGAAGATCCAGAATATCCGACATCGATCGGGATATGGCTGTGATCCCTCTTTGGGAGTCCGCGATATAACGGTAAATCTGCGCGCCCTGGAACGCGCTGTTGAATTCTACGAGTATTTCGGGAGAGTCGCTTTCAAGAACCATGACGTAATCGGATTCATCCAGCCCGTAGCTGGCCATGCTCGTGAGACGGATCCCCGAGAAGCGCGGGGCAATTTCCCTGGCTTCCCTTTCAATGACGTCTCTGATAAATGGAGCCAGCTGGTGCCATTCATGCGTCATGACAATGGGCTTCACGTGGATAAAACGGCTTTTGCTGGGTGTAAAAATGGAACGATTATTTTGCTGGGTCAGGTAGCCCATGTAGTTTTTTTCTGTAATCAGATATCGCCCGAAAAAGGTCGACAGCATTTTTCCGGTCATTTCCTGCAGGACTTCCAGGCTCGTGCCTGTCCTCCAGAGCAGAAGGTCGCCGGTCCCGTGCAATCCCACCAGGCAATAGGAATATACGGAAATCTGGTTGGAATAGGACTTGACGATTTCATGAAATTCCCGTTTCCCATGTCCGATTTCGGTGGGATGAAGCTTTCTCCACCCCGGATCCAGACGAAACAGGGAGAAACTGGAAAAATCCTTGGAAAGGGGGGATTCGGACAAGGCAGATTCTCCTTCATCGGAACGTGCTGAGGTTGCACTCGTTCCTTTAGGATGGACTTCCTTTCCGGCCGTGTGTCCCGAAAGGGAAGCTGCGCCAGCCTCCGGAGAGGTTGACCGAAATTCTTCCGGGGCAGCAGTGCCTTCAGGGGAGGCATTATCAGGCTGCGTCTCCTCCGACCGTTCCATCTTCAAAGCCTTGATCCGGGCAATGACTCCGGCATCAACCTTTCCAGACGCGTTTTGCCGGGCATAATCCTCAGCTTCCTTCTCAACGTTTTTCCGGATGAAGAAAGGAACCTTTTTCAAAAGGGCTTGGGCATCATCGGTCCAGACAACAGACTTCTCAGATTCCGGTGTTCCACCTTCTGGCATAAGTCGGTCACCCCCACGGATTATCCGTTATGAAACCCGTCCCGGCATCCTTCCGGAAGCTCCGGCAAGATGCCCCAAAGGTTGCCTCGACGGACGGCCGGGCGTATTATGCCACACAGTTCAAGAAAAACTCAAACAGTCTGCACGCTTTGCACCGGGAGAAGTCGTGGGATTTACGAAACTGGGTCCTCTGACCCGGGCTCTGGCCCTTCAATGGGCTTCAAAGGAAGATCTCCTTCTGGCCACAATGCGGAAAGAATGGGCGCGATGCTTTCCCGGACCCGTGTCGATCCACTCCCTCCCATGGTCCTACGGCCAAAACATTCTGGTCATCGCCGTTGACACCCCCCTTCACCGAAAGGAGTTTTCCTTTCTGGAGCCCCAGTTTCGCCACGCCATCAAACAAATTTTTCCGGAGATCCCCGATTTTGTGATCCGCTTCCGCGTCCAGCCCAAAACCTTTCAACAAACGGCCACACCTCCTGAAACCGGCCCCCTTCCTGAAAGGAAGATGGCGGCCATCGAACAGCAGGCGAGGGAAATTGCAAACAGCATCAGCGACAACGATCGCCGGGAGGCCGCATTCCGGTTCGTCCTCGTCTGCCTGATTCGCGGAAAAGCGTTAAGACTTGGACCACAGGTTCCTGCCATAGACAAGACCCTTTCCACAAAGCTTTTCCAGCCATGATATGACCTCATCTTCCCCTTCTGTTATACTTTTATCCAGACATGCATGCAGGAAACAAATATGCGATTGAGGCCATCGGGCCCCATATTATGGACAAAGGGATTGCAACTCAAAATGACAGAGCCACAGACCGACAACAGGCAGGGCGACGGAAAAGACCAGGAGGAGAAGACCATTTCAGTCTTCAACGCACAGACAGGGCTTCGTCTCCGTTTCCCCTTCCGGCGCAAGGTTCACCGTTTGCTGAAAGACCTGAAACTGGATCCAGAAACAGTTCTTGTCATACAGGGTGACCAGCTCCTGACGCAGGACGAAGATCTGTCGGCAGAAATGGAAGTTGAAATCCGTCCCGTCATCTCCGGAGGGGCCTCATGAAGTGCCGCGTTTGCCGGGGCAAGGCGGTGATCGATCTTCCACGCCACAACGCTTCCTTTTGTCCCTCCTGTTTTGATTCCTACCTGATGGACCAGGTCTGGAAAGCCATAGACGAATTCCGCATGTTTCACAAAAGTGAGCGGATTCTGATCGCCGTATCCGGAGGGAAGGATTCCCTGGCCCTCTGGGATATCCTGAACCGCCTGGGATACAGGACTATCGGATTTCATCTGGACCTCGGCATCGGGGACTACTCAAGGGAATCCACTGAAAAAACCCGGAAATTTGCCCTGGATCGGGATCTCCCCTTGCATGTTGAATCCCTTGCCCAGGAAGTGGGCGCTTCCGTGGACTCGATCGCCGATCTGACCAATCGCCCTCCCTGCTCCGCCTGTGGCGTTTCCAAACGTCACCTTTTTAACCGGGCGGCCAAAACAATGGACTGTCAGGTCGTAGCAACCGGTCATAATCTGGATGATGAGGCTTCCCGACTTTTGGGGAATATTCTCCACTGGCAGGACGGGTACCTGGAAAAACAGAATCCCGCCCTTCCCGATGAAGGCAGTCTCGTCCGGAAGGTCAAACCCCTGAACAGGCTCACGGAAAAGGAAATGGCCGCCTATGCGTTCCTGAAAGGAATCGATTACGTGGTGCATGAGTGTCCGATGTCTGTCAACGCCAAACAGCTTTTTTATAAAAAGATCATGAATGAAATCGAACAGGAATCCCCCGGAACAAAACAGGCGTTCTATTTCGGCTTTCTGGACAGACGGAGTCATTTCTATCCTGAAAAGGATGAAAGCCCCCCCTCTTTCCTTTGCAGGGAGTGCCAATCTCCATCCTACACGGAAATCTGTACATTCTGCCGGATCCGCCTCAAGGTTTCCCTGGCGGGACGGGACCAGGACTCCGGCACACACTCCTGAAAGACGCCCTCACCCTCCCAACTAGCGAAGGGGCACGCCGAATGGCCGAACTCGTCAACCGTTTTTCCTACTCCCTTTCCCAGGGCTTGCAGTTCAGGACATGCCAGAGGCAATACTGGTTCTCCCGCTATGGTTCTTGGGGAGGATGGGAAAAAGACGCATCCCCGATGGCAAAAGAAGCTTACAGGCTAAAAAAGCTGACGAACAGGTTCCTGTGGACGGGAAACCGGGTCCACGAAACCATCAGACAAGCTCTGGAAATCTACCGTTCAGGCGCCAAGCCGGACGAGAAGGAAGTCAGGAACCGTCTTCTTGAAAAACTTCGGGAGGATTTCCGGGGATCACGGGATCACCCTCGAAAAACACCGGGAACAAAGTCCAAGGTCCTCCTTCTGGAACACGAAGACCCCGACAGCCGGATTCCAGACAGTCAGTGGAAAAGCGTTGTGGACAGGGCGGTATCGGCAATTGACGGTTTTTTCCGGTCTGAGGCCCTGCGTGTTATTCAGAAAACCGGTTACGATGCGATCATCCGGAATGACGATGTGCTGGAGTCCATGGAGGCTACCGTGGAACACCGGACCTTTCCGGTGTTCGTCACGATTGATGTGGCGTTGCGTTTTCCGGAGGGGATCCTGATCCTTGACTGGAAAACGGGCAAGCCGGATACATCGGGAAGCCATGCCGAACAGATGGGGATTTACGCCCTTTTTTCGGAAAAAGAGTGGAATGTAGGACCGGAATCCATCCGTTTTTCCCCGGTGTATCTGTCATATACCCCGGAAAGGCTCGATATATCTCCTGCCACACGTGACATGCTGGACCGGGCGATGGACAATATCCGCGCGAATGCGGGAGCTATCCTGGAAAAAATCGATGATCCGGAAAAAGGGGTGGCGCGGATGGAACGGTTCAGTCTGACAGAAGATCCGGGTGAATGCCGGAAATGCGTTTACCGCATCCTCTGCCCTGACAACCCCCTGGAAAACGGTGGAGGGCAAAACGCCGGCTCCGCACTCTGCAATCAACCCATCCAGAAAGGTGCCAATCCCTGAAGACGTTCCCAGTCGACCATGAAATCAGAGTGATTGTGGGTTCTGGTGACGGGAGGGGGTTCCTTGGGTGACCAGGACAACTCACGCATAATCGGTTTTGTCAAAGGAAACCCGCTCCTGTTTTTCAGGACAAGGACGGAAAACTTCTGGATCAGCTTGTTTGCCAACCCTTCCTGTCGTTCCGAATAGGGGTGGTACTTCGTGACAATACCGATTTCTCCGCCTGAGAGTTCCACCACCGTCCCGATCGGATAGACGCCCATCCCCAGGAACAACTGGGTCGCCCACCGCGGGTCGAGAGATTCCTTCGCAGCATCCACGATGATCTTGAGTGCCCTCGACGGCGAAACACCCTCCCGGTAAGGACGATCCGTAATCAGTGCATCGAACATGTCGATGGTCATAATCGCCCGGGCGACAGGATCCGTCTGTCCGAAATCCCCTGCGAGCGGATAACCACCTCCGTCTCTCCGGAGGTGGTGTTCTCCAGCGACACGCGCCACAACTTCCGGTAGACGGGTGTGGGAGCGGATCAGTTTTTCTCCAGCCCGGGGATGTTCACGGATCAACGCCCTTTCATCGGATGTCAGGGGTTCCTTTTTATGCAGGATTTCCTGGGGAACATGCACCATACCGATATCATGGAACAGTCCGCAAACCCCCCACAAGACAGACTCTTCCGGAGAAAGCTTCTGGAAATTCGCCAGATAGAGAGAAAGGAACATGACATTGGTGGAATGGATGAACAACTCGTCATCCGTTGCCTGAAGATGCGCCAGGAACAAATAGACCTCAGGGTAGTGCCTCCCCAGCTTCTCCACATCCTCCGCCGCCCGGAGAATCGGGGCCACGTCCAGAACATAGCTCGAATTTTCTTTTTCCCGGATTTCCTGGAACAGGGCCTGGAATTTCCTGACCAGATATCCGTGCAGACCGGTCATCATTTCCGAAATCCGGTAGGACGATAAAGGAACGTCCTCCATCAGCAAAGGAACTGTTTCCAGTCCGTCCGGCTGAGTGGTTGATTCCTCCGGGACCTGAAGCACAAGGATATCGCGGTCGGATCGTTTGGGATCCACCATAACAAGCCGGATACCGTGGGATTTCATCCGTTCGATGTCGCTTTCTGATTTGATCAGGAACCGGTGGGAGAGAAAGGGGGTGTCAAGCCAGCTTTTATCGATTCCGACAACATAGTATCCCACTTTCAGGTCATCGACTGAAATGGTCAGATACTTGTTCAACCCTTTTTCCTCCAATGGGAACTTCAATCGGAATCCGCAAACCATGGACGCTCTGGCCTGAATGGGCCCTGCGCGGATTCAGACCCGGAATAGCCGGAAATTACCAAAAAACGGAACCTTTCCCGATCCGTGGAAATTCCTGCCATTTTTTCCACCTGTTCACGTCTTTCCCTTGACACACCTTCCCCCTTGGCCCTTTCCCGACCGCACCTTCCGTGACCGGCATTCCGTCGTCCTCGCGCAAAACGATGCAGCAACTCTCTTCTGAACCCGACAGGGCTGCCTTGCAAAAAAAGGGCCATTCAAAAAACAGGTCATTGCTCATCGAGGGCAGAGACTGTCAACCTCCAGACTCCCTTATCTCTTCGGAAGATCAAAACACAAAATCCAACAATACCACATTACACCTATCACATTACGCCAGGATAGAAAGGAGATCTCACCTTCCCGAGAAAACTGGCAGTACCTCACCGAGCAAAACGCATCCTTTTCCCGAAGACTTGAAGGGTCATGAAAGGCTTACGAATTCTGCTATGATAAAATTCTGTCTTCGTTGGGATCTCTCACCCACCATCGAGATGTGGATTCCACGACAGGAAAATGGAAAATAAGATGACACATGTGAAAAAAAATGTGACACCATGAAATGGCAATTTTCATAAAAATATTCTTTATTTTCAGACAGATAATCAATAGGCCGGAAGAGTTGGAAAGAGGCCCGGGAAAGCGGAACAAAGCGAAGACCAAGCGTCAATGTGGGGTGAGTGAGGGGTTTCGAACCCCCAACCCCTGGAGCCACAGTCCAGTGCTCTGCCCTTGAGCTACACTCACCATGTCAGCATACGGAATGAAACGCGATCGGACGAAGCGCAGATCATTCTAAATCAACTTCCCCCGGCATCGCAAGAGAAAGTCGGGTCGCAACAGGACTGGCAGTGATGACCCGATCAAAGTTGACCGTCCGGCCTAATGTTCCCTGGGATCCCGTATCCATTCTTTGTTCTCCTGAAAGGGCATTTCAGGAACCGAAGATCATTATCGACCGGAGGATGCTGTCAGGATGGAGTTTCGTTCCATGGAGAACCGGAAAACAATGGGACTTCCCCTTGCCTTCAGGATCGGAGGATCCCAGCTCATGGGATCGATGCCGGACCCTTCTGGAAGGAATGGTTTTCCCCGATTCTTCCACTTTTCTCCGGGAACCTCCCTTTCAAAGCGGATATCTCCTTCTGCTCCCTTACGAAGCTGGCGAGATCTTCGAACCGGCAGGAACCTTTCTACCGGAAAGCCGGTTTCCGGTCACGATCATTGAATGCATCGAAGTCGTCGCCTATCACCATGAAACCCGAACCCTTTTTTTGCCCGCTTCATGCCCATATATCCCGACTTCACGGCCGGAATATGAACGACGGCTCTCCCCCTTCCTCACGCTTCCTGCTGCCCTCCAGCCCTCCATGTCATTTGCTGAATACCGGGAAAAAATTGCCTGTATTCAGGATGCGATTGGCCGGGGGAAGTATTTCCAGCTCAATTTTGCCATGCGATTCGAGGCAGCCCCGGAAAACCTCCCGGACTTGCTCGGACTCTACCTGAATCTTTCCCGGGCAAACCCTTCTCCCGGCATGGGGTTCTTCTCCCGGAGGGAAACTACCATCGTCTCCAATTCTCCAGAAAGGCTTTTGACCATCGAGGGAAATCGGCTGACCACAACGCCGATCGCAGGGACCCTGCCTTTGGTTTCCAACCGGGACCTGTCTGAAAAAGACTTCGATTCCGACCCGAAGGAAAGAGCGGAACACATCATGACTGTCGATCTACTTCGCAATGACGTCGGGCGGATTTCCCGCTTCGGGTCCATCGATGTCCCCAGGCTTCTCGCTGTCGAACGCTACGCCCACCTCCTCCATCTTGTTTCCGACATCCGGGGAACCCTGAAAATCGGAACGTCGATGTGGGATGTTTTATGTGCCATGTTTCCGGGAGGGTCGGTGACAGGCGCACCCAAGATTGCCGTGCGAAAAGACATTGCCAGACTGGAAAGACTCCCCCGCGGTTATTATTGCGGGACAATCGGGATCTGGGACCCGGCAGGATTCGCTGACTTCAATATCCTGATCCGGACGGTCATCCGGCAAGGGGCATCTTTATCCCTTCCCGTCGGTTCAGGGATCGTCTCTGATTCCATCGCCGACAAAGAGTACCGTGAAATCCGTGCGAAGGCCATGACCATCATTGAAAGAATGGGAGCCCGCATATGAACAATCCGGTTGTTTTCAACGGAAAGATTCTCCCGGCCGATCAAGCGTTCGTATCCGTTTTCGATCCCGGCTTTCTCTATGGGGAATCCGTGTTCACGACTATTGCTGTGATCGACCATCTGCCCCGCTTTCTCCCCCGTCACATGGACAGACTGATGATGACAGCCCAAAAAATGGGTTTGAGGGGGCTTCCGGAAAAAGGTTCCGTCTCGGAAGCCATCCACCTCCTTCTCGGAAAACTGCCTTCCCCTCCGGCTCTTTTGCGGGTCACGATTTCACCCGGTACCCTTTCAGGGTATCGACTGGACGGCTCCAAAGAAGGACCCTGCACATGGATGGTCCTGCCTGTATTCCGAAGCCCCCTTCCGGATAATCTGTACAAATCAGGCATTTCTGCCGAAATTGGCCCGGTCATTTCTCCCGGTTCCGCTGACCCGCGCTCGGTCCACAAAACAGGAAACATTCTTTTGCAACGCTGGATCCGGCAGAAAATGGACAAAGACCTGTTCGAATCCCTCTTCCGGAACGCCCGGGGGCTCCTCCTGGAGGGAACCATTTGCAATCTTTTCTGGATTATGGAAGATGGGCTCATCATGACTCCCCCCGAATCATGGGGCGTGCTTCCGGGAGTCGTCCGAGCCGTCGTTCGGGAAATTATCGGCGAAAAAAGCCTCCCTTTCCGGTGGGGATCCCTTACGGCAAGCTCCCTTCCCATGGCGCGGTCGGCGTTCCTGACCAACAGTTATGTCGGGATATTACCTATCCGGTCGATCCGGACAAGGCACCGGACAATCCAATACGATCCAAGCCATCCGATCCTGACCTGTCTGTCCGAAGAGCTGCATCTTCGCAGCCTCCGGGAAAGCAATCCATGAAATACTCAACCCCGGTTGCAACCCGATGGAATCCCCATCTAGAATGAACAGAGGATGTGGGAACGAAGGCTTCGAGAAAAAAAGCCGCACTTGCCAGCCGGGAAAAACACCAGTCGGTACGGCCCTGGACTCAAATAAGAAACATCCTGATGCATTTTTCCCCTTCTGGCCCCCGGAATAAAATCTGTTTGGGGTTTTCAAAACAACCATCATCAATGGCAGGAGGATCATATGCCGGCATTAAAAGGAAGCAAGACCGAAAAGAATCTCAAGGAAGCATTCAGCGGTGAATCTCAGGCGAACAGGCGTTACCTGTATTTTGCTCGCAAGGCGGACGTTGAAGGCTTTCCCGATATCGCAGGCGTGTTCCGGGATACGGCCGAAGGAGAAACCGGACATGCTTTCGGACACTTCGATTTTCTCAAGGAAGTGGGCGATCCCGCGACCGGAGAACCGGTGGGGGACACCACGACCAATCTGAAATCGGCCGTTGCCGGCGAAACCTACGAATATACCCAGATGTATCCTGGTTTTGCCAAGATTGCCAGGGAAGAAGGATTCAGTGAAATCTCCGAATGGTTCGAAACCCTGGCCAAGGCAGAAAAATCCCATGCGGGACGTTTCACCCAGGCCCTCAAGAACCTTCAGTAAATCTGCGTTTTCCTTGTGATCAGGCTGCACGGAGAAGGGCAACATCGTCACGGTGTTGCCTTTCTCTGATTTGAGCACATCCTGCATCTCCGGCTTCCGGGTCAAGTGCGCCCGGAATACCCGCCTGAAACAAGAGATTCGGGGGTCCGTTCCTAGAACCCCACAAACAGATATTCCCGCACAGCGTTTTTATTCTCTTTGCCCTTGTCGTTACGATTCCCGAATGAATACCGGTAGTTCACCGGCACAACTTCTACGTGTTTTTTATATTTGCGCATCATCCGCACCATCTCCGGGAGGGTCGGGTAACCGTTGGAGGAGTAGGAGACAAGAAGGATGCTTTCCCGGAATTTTTCGAACAATTGTTCAAACGCACGTTGTGCACCATTCCGGCTTGAAAAGGGCGTCGGGTAGGACCTGAACTTGCGGGTGACCGTCTCTTCCTGGATTTGAACGCCTGTCCAGTCCAGCGCCAGACCTTCCACGAAATGGTAACGGCGGACATAGGCGTTGTCCGACAAGGGCGTATAATAGGGGGGATCGATATAGACCAGATCCGCATCATAGCCTTCCAGCGTCATCGCATCCCCGTGACGGGAGCAGTTAACCCTGCCATTATCGAACACCGCTCCGTTCACGCTTCGGACGGCTTCTATAAAATGTCTGTCAAAAGGCATCGAAAGATCCTTGCGACCATCGTCGTAACGTTGCCCCACATAAGTAAAAACCCCGCGCGGCCTTTTTTTCAGACAGGCGCGGATCAGTGCAGACCGGGCGATCGCCTGCTTCAGTGGTTCCCGGATAGCCTTGATGTTGGCCCGTAAGATATCTATCAGGCGGTTGTCATCATCACTGAAATAAAGATTGCCGAAGGTTCTCTCCACAAACCGGTCTACCGGTTGGATGGGCTCCAGAAGCATCCAGGCCTCCTCCTCCGGAAGGAGAGTGTCGCCGTTCTCAATCATCGCACGGGCAAATGTGGCGGACATGGCCATATGGTCGTTGCTCATGACGGTCTTGCCCTGCACTTTGAATAGATATCCAACGACCCCCGACCCCGAAAAGAGGTCAATAACCCTCTCGAAACGGAACTGGGATGCGACAGACCATATCTCACCGAGAAGCTTGTTTTTGGATCCCATGAAACGGGTTGCAGGATATTGTTTCAGCTGAACCGGCAATATGTCTGCTTTCAGGGAAGACGAAACGGATGGAGCGGGTGACACCACAACGATCACGTCGCGGCCAGAACGGCCATTCCCTTTGCAGGAGATCAGTCTTCTGGAAGAAACGATGTCTATCCGGTGTTTGCGGTATAGATCATGGACCAGGGGATGATCCGAATTGGTCAGGATGACATGGCACCCCAGAGATTGCAGCCGATCCACCTCTCTTGCCAGATCCCTGTGATCCTCTTCATAAAACTGTTCTTTGGTATAACGCCTGAAATCCGCGTATTCCGATACCGGCAGATAAGGAGGATCCAGAAAAACGAAATCCCCGGGTTCGGCATATTCCTTGAGAATATCCCTGTAATCTCCGCACAGGATGAGGGTATTCCGAAGAAGGGCGGATGTGGCCCTGAGAGAATCTTCATCCAGGATTTTTGCCTTTTTGTAATGCCCGAAAGGGACATTGAAATGTCCGGCCCCATTGACCCGGAACAATCCGTTATAACAGGTGCGATTCAGGTAAAGGGTTCTGGCCGCCGCAAAAGACGGGGAAATCGCTCTCCAGTCCATCCTCCGGACAGCATAGAAATCCTCTTCGGTATTGACAAAGTTTTGAAGGTAACCGATAACCCCTTCGACATCATCGGCGATACATCGATAAAGGTTCACGAGTTCCGGATTGCTGTCCGAGATCACACCCTTTCCGGGAGCTACGGCAAAAAAAAGGGCCCCTCCTCCAAAAAAGGGCTCGATGTAACGACCGTACTTCTCCGGAATTCGGGGAAGAAGCTCTCCGAGCAACTGGTGTTTTCCTCCGGCCCATTTCAGCAGGGGACGGAGATGGGGAACTTTTTTATCAAGAGGTGCGCTACCATTCATGAGTTCTGCCTAAGCAAGCATGTTGGGTATCCGCCATCCGGCCCCCGTCGGACTTCAATGACACAAAAAGAGGCCGGCTCCCCCTGTTCCGGAGGATCCGGCCTCGTCGCACGTATTTGGACAGGTCGTGGCTCAGGTCTCTAGCATTGGCTCCAGCCGCAAGGACCGCCTTTTTCCCCTCCGACACATTTCAGACAACCTTCGAGGAAAGCAACCCGTCCGGAACAGGTCGGGCAACCGATTTCGATCGAAAGCCCCTTTTCTGCATCGACTCCTTCCTCTTTCGAAAGAATCATCCCGATCGCCTTGGCAATCGAATAGGGATCGGATCCAAGGGTACCGGCCTCTTCATGGGACTTGATGAACTGTCCGATGACCTCTTCGATCGGCGCACCGAACTGAAGGGCCATGGACCCCAGACGGCCAAAAAGGATCGCGCTTTCCCGCTCCCGATGATCCGCCGCCGGTGTCACAAAAATTTCCGCCGGACGGTTCTCCTCGTCGAAATAAAGATGGACATAGGACTTTCCGGATTTACCCTTGATCTTTGCCCGGACGCCCCTGCTGATGTCGAGCGGAACACGCCGTTCTCCCCAATGAAGTTCACGGGAAGATTTCTTTTCCTGGGCATTGGTTCCCAGGTTCAGGACCTGGTTGTGCCGGCTGCCGTCCCTGTATACCGTAATTCCCTTGCAACCGAGATCGTAGGAAAGAAGGTAGGCTTTTTCGACATCCTCGACCGTGGCTTCCTGGGGAAGGTTGATCGTCTTGGATACCGCGGCATCGATGTACTTCTGGAAAGCGGCCTGCATCCGGACATGCCACTCCGGAGCGATGTCGTGTGCTGTCGCAAATACCTTCTGCCATTTTTCCGGAACTTCCGCGATTCCCCTGCAGGAACCGTGATTGGCAACAATTTTTTCCGGAAGGGCATCTGACCAGAAGCCTTCCCTGCGGGCGACAGATTCAAACATCTCGAGCGTATAGGGGAGATGGGTTCCGTCCATGACGTTCTTGTACCAGATGATGGAAAACTCCGGCTCGCATCCGGACGACGTGTCAGCGATCATGCTGATCGTTCCGGTCGGAGCAATCGTCAGGAGATGGCTGTTGCGCTTCCGTGTACCGATTCCTTCGAAATACGGGAACGGCCCATGGGCATTGGCCAGATCCTGGGATGTTCTCTCCGCTTCGTCACGGATAAAGGACATCAGTTTTTCCGCCATTTCCAGACCTTCTTCCGAGTCATAAGGTATTTCAAGCAGCATCAAAAGCCGGGCGAAACCCATGATTCCCAGACCGATTCTCCGGGCACCCTGGTTGACGGCAGCCAGTTCCGGTATCGGAAAACGGTTCGCGTCCACAACATTGTCGAGAAAACGGACGGCCAGGTAGACGGATCGGGCCAACTTTTCCCAGTCGACCTCCGGCTTGCCGGGCGGAACAAGCTTGACATGCCGTTCCAGATTGATCGATCCGAGGTTACAGGATTCATAGGGACCCAGTACCTGCTCTCCGCAAGGATTTGTGGCTTCGTACGACCATCGGCTGGGGGTTGGATTATACCGGTTGGCGGTATCGATGAAGAAAAGTCCAGGCTCGCCGTTGGCCCAGGCGTTATGTGCGATCTTGTCAAACACCTCCCGGGCCGGAAGTTTCCCGACGACTTCGCCATTGTGCGGTGCCACCAGATCGTAATCACCGCCTTCCTTGACCGCCTTCATAAAAGCGTCCGTGATGGCAACAGATATATTAAAATTCGTGACCTGTGTCAGATCCATCTTGCAGTCGATAAATTCCAGAATATCCGGATGGTCAACGCGCAGGATGCCCATGTTCGCGCCTCTTCTTGTTCCGCCCTGTTTGATGGCATCGGTCGATGCATTGATGACCTTCATGAACGAAACGGGACCGGATGCCTGACCTCCGGTAGAACGGACGACGGCTCCCTTAGGCCGGAGCCGGGAAAACGAAAAACCGGTCCCGCCTCCGGTCTGGTGAATCAATGCCGTCGCCTTGACGGTATCAAAGATTTCCGGCATGGAGTCACCGACAGGGAGAACAAAGCAGGCTGAAAGTTGTCCGAGAGTCCTCCCCGCATTCATGATGGTCGGAGAGTTGGGCAGAAAGTCGAGGCTTGCCATAAATCGGTAATACTCTTCCGCCAGAAACTCCCGCTCCGAAGCCTGACTATTGGAACTGGCAATTGCATCGGCTATCCGCCGAAACATCTGCTCGGGATTTTCGCGGACGACACCACCCTCATCCTTGCCCAGATAGCGTTTCTGAAGAACTTTCAAAGCATTTTCCGATAGACTCAGGGTCACATTGCTTGTCATCACTTGCCCCCCAATACAATCCGTTGACAACTTGAAAATAAAAAAATCCGGACAGAGCGGATCCCCGAAAAACAAAATAAAAAACACAACATATTGTATTAATGCCCCGTCACCATACCAGATATAGCGACTGTTTGGGGATGATAATCCTTCGCGAAAGGGATATCAAGACCGATTTTCAATTCCCGGAGATATCAGAAAAAACCTTTTTCCTGTCGTCCGCTAGAGAAATGTGAGTGGGAAAATCGTCCCGCATCCTGCCCGCTTCCCGGGAAATCTAGCGCGCATCAACGTCGCGGATCAGAAGGTATTGTCCCGGCGCAACTGTCAGGTGCTCCTTCAGCACGTGTCCGCCACCTCCATATTCGCTGACAACCACCCAGTAGCTCCCGGGCGTGACGTCTGCCTCCGCATAATCAAACATTGCCGGCAAAGTTCTCCAGGAGCGCGTATCGGCAATATCCGATGCTACATTGGCCGCGTCTCCGATGACCATCGCACCCAGATAACCCAGAATTCCCCCGTAACGCTCGCCTTCCCGCTGGGCGACCACCTCCTCGGAGGTCTTCAGAATAGCCCTCACCGCCTCTCTCAGAACGATCCTTTTCAAATGGTCCTGAAAATTCGTCTTTCCGATCGCATTCAGGTCTTCTGCCTCTTGCGAATCCACAGACAGGACGGTCTGCTTCCTGTCGTCCACAACATCGAGGCGATGTCCCGATATGCTTGTTCCGCCTCCATCCGCCCGGGGAATATTGAAGCTCACCATGGAGATTGTTCCTAGGATGGGTAGCGGCAAAACAATACGGTCTGATGACAGATGGAAAATACGTCCATCATAGCCCACGAAAATAATATGTCCTTTTTTTTCAAACTCCCGCTCCCTCGTCCACATTGCTGAAGGATACTCCTTGCGAAGACGGGCAACCAGATGCGTCCTGCCCGCGGCATCGGACGCCCGGAGAAGCGCCGGAACGACAAATGAAGGGATTGGGGTGTTGTAGAGAAGTGCATTTTTCCGATAAACCCGGAGTGCCTTCCGGTAGGAAATCATGGCTGACTGGTAGTCAACTCCACCGGCATTCACCTGGGCCTCCTGATAAACGCCGGAGAGGAATCGGGCGAACGCGTCGTCGGTGTAGTGGTTCAGTTGATTGATGTTGGAAGGAATGTTGTGCGATGAAAGCAGTTCCTGCGCCAGACCTTCCGAGCGGGAGTAGTTCCCTCCGGCCAGGGTCGCCTTCGGATATCGCCGGTTGTATCGAAGAAGCTTTTCCCGGATCTTCCGGGTCTCGACCAGTGCCCCCACCCAGTCTCCCTGACCGGCATAGTTGAATGAATTGACCAGATTGATCATGACCCGTTCGAACGGCAATCCACGAAAAGGCAGGACAAGGTCGTTTGTCTGGTAAGACAGGGCGATCCGCGAGAGGCTTTTGGTGTAGAGCTGATGCTCCATCCGTTCTGCCTCACGAAATACCCGTTCGCTGTCGGCAAAACTTCCGACCACGTTGTTGGCCATACCAAGATCCATCCAGTAGAGAACCAGGTCCCTGTCGGGATAGGCCTTTTTGGATTTCTTGATCGCCTTGACAAGAGCCGGATCCGGACCCGATCCCGGATAGACGGACATGGCTTCAAAGTAATGCCGATATTGCGCCACAGGAGGAGAGCAGGAAACAAGTAACGCTGAAATTGCCAGGATTCCCGGCAAGACTTGCAACAAGCGCATCAAACCTCCCTTGCAAGGGACGCTGCATTCGTCATCCGACAGGATTGGATGACGGCCGGCGTTCAAACTCTCTCTTTGACCGGCATGCTTATTCGGAAGGAAGCAAGGAATTCCGGGGACCGAGAAAGTCCCCGGACAGGTTAGAATCCATATCCTGATTGATGGGCGATCTTCTTCACCCGGTACTCCGTTCCCCAGATAATTTCGTTTGTCGACAGGTCGATGGCCTTCAAGTGTGTTTCGTAGAACCGGACCGTTTTTCCTCCCCGGCGGGCCACATAGGAATTGATCGATCCTGTCAGAAGATAATCAGCCCCTGTCTGCTGTCCTGGACCATGAACGGTAGACGAACGGGCGTGTTTCATCTGATACTCTCTCTCCTCCTGAAGGGCCCTCCGATGCGCTTCACTGGCCGTCACAAAACGAACTTTTCCCGAATTGATGAGTTCGTCCTGGAAATGATTCAGGAATATCCGGGTATTGATATGCTGATCCGAGCGGTTGATCATTTGCCCCAGCTCCACCACGGGACGCCTTCCGTGCTTTTCCTGAAAATTCGTCAGCCAGGGCGTATCCAGAGCTTTCCTGATCAGCGTCTTGGCGGTCAGCCGGGCATCGGTATCCGTCCATCGACTGGTGACACCACCTTCGGTATCGACGCTCACCCTCTGGACGCTATAGGAAGAGCACCCTCCTGCAAAAGGAACAAGAAGGGTAGCGCATACAAGAGTAATCCTGAGTAAAGGTTGAAGATTCACGTTTTCCCTGCTCCTTCTCAATCATCGTTCATGAATGGCTTAGAAAATGATCCATTCGGCTTCATGGTCTTATCGGCTATTCCATCTGTTCTTCCGGTTCGATGATGTGAGTATCTAACGCATCTGGGGAAAAATCGCAAGATAAAAGACAGGGAAATGACAGGCAGGGTGCCCAGCGTCCGTTGGAGTTTGGTCCACGAAACAATTCTTCGGTCGATGCCGATTATGGGGCCACTGAAAAAATCTGGGGAATGGTGAGGGATAGTATCATGACCCAGAAATAAGTTTACATATTTTCTCGACCTTGTCGAGAATGGACTCGGCGGTGGCGGTCCAGAGGAACGGCCGGGCATGCGGGTTGTAGTGGGAGACGAAAGAATCGATCCGCTCCACGAGTTCCTTGGTGCTCTTGAACGAGCCCCGGCGGATGGCCCGCTGGGTGATGATCCCGAACCAGCGCTCCACCTGGTTCAGCCAGGCGGAATAGGTCGGGGTGTAGTGGACGTGGTACCGGGGATGGCGGGCCAGCCAGGACCGGATCTTCTCGTGCTTGTGGGTGCTGTAGTTGTCGACGATCAGGTGAACATCGAGACCGGCCGGCACGTTCGTGTCGATCTGCTTCAGGAACGCGAGAAACTCCTGGTGCCGGTGACGGGGCTGGCAGCGGCCCAGGACGGTCCCGTTGGCCACGTCCAGGGCGGCAAAGAGGGTGGTGGTCCCGTGCCGGATATAATCGTGGGTGACCCCTTCCACGTACCCCAGCCCCATCGGCAGCACCGGCTGGGTCCGGTCCAGGTCCTGGATCTGGGACTTTTCGTCCAGGCAAAGCACCACCGCATGGTCGGGCGGGTTCAGGTAGAGCCCCACGATCTCCCGGACCTTCTCCACAAAGCGGGGATCGGTCGAAAGCTTGAAGGACTTGCTCCGGTGGGGCTGCACCCCAAAGAGCTGGAAGGTTCTTTGGACCGTGCTCCTGGACAACCCGGTCGCCTTGGCGGCGCTCCGGATCGTCCAGGCGTTTCCCTCGGCGTTCCGTGTGTCCAGCACCGTCCGGAGAAGCGCGGCCACCTTGTCTTCGTCGTGGACCCGGGGCCGTCCGGGCCGCTGTTCCCCGTAAAGTCCGGCCAGTCCCTGGGACAGAAACCGGGACCGCCACAGGCCGACAGTGGGGCTCGAAACCGAAAGGCGCTGGGCAATCGACAGGTTCGATTCCCCCGCGGCCGAGGCCAGAATGATCTGGGCGCGCCGGACCAGGCCGTGGGGGGATGTCCGGGAGCGGACGATGCTTTCGAGTTCTGTGCGTTCCGTGTCCGTCAGAACGATCTCCTGCGTTTTGGGCCGGGCCATGCCTGACCTCCTTTCCGGGAGGAAAGAAGGATAGCATGATCCGAGAAGTAATACAACTTATTTATGGGTCGATATACTAGAAAGACAGTTTCCCATCATCCATTAAGCCTTCCAAATTCACTCGGATGGCGGATTCAAAAATAATCCGACAAAACCTCCGATCGGGAAGATCTCATAGAGAAGACTGCCTTCCCTCCAGCGAATCCTCGGTTCAAAATCAGAAGGGTTCCCCAGTTTCAGAAAATGTTCGACAACCAGCGGATCATACAGGCTGCCGGCCTGAGAGGACAGCTCCCTGACGGCGTCATCTGCTTCCTTGAGAAGGTTATAAGAGCGCTGATTGGTCATGGCATCATAGCTGTCCGCAACGGCAAATATCCGGGCCCCCGAAACGATCTCTTTCCCCTTGCGCCTGTCCGGATACCCGCTACCATCCCATCGCTCCTGGTGCTGGTGGACAATATCCCGGGCAAATGACAAAGAAGGAAATCGGCAAAGGATTTCACTGCCGAGTCTCGGATGATGCTCCATCATTACCCATTCTTCACGGGTCAGTTTTCCGGGTTTGACCAGAATTTCACGGGGAATCCGAAGCTTTCCGATATCGTGCAGTAATGATCCCACCCCCAGGACAAAAAGGTCCCGATCCGAAAGCCCCATACTTTCACCAATCAGAAGGGAAAGTCGTGCGACCCGACAAGAGTGGGAACGCCGCTCAAACGTCCATCGATCCAGCATCTCCATAAACTCGTCGATCAGGGATATTGTTGTCCGGTACAAATGATGGGTCACCAAAGCGAATGAATGCGGGGAGCAATCCATACGGGTCAACTCTTCATAGGAGAATGCTGGTTGATCGTGAAAAAACTCCACTATGCCTCCATATAGCATATTCAAACCAGATAAGATGGTTCCCCATCCGGAAACAGTCCTGACAATCCCTTAAGAAGTGCTAATAATATTTACTATTATTTCATTGATAATGATTATACAAGACTCAAAAAAATATACTTTTTTTAGCTGAAAAATAAATTAAAACTATCATTCACCCATTTCGAAATACCCAGGAAGTCCGTTTTTTGAGAGGAAGAACAAAGGGAGAGCGAGAACCATGATGTCTCTGGAAAAAGATCATTCATCCTACAACGAAAGATCGGAGGCAAAAACTGTCCCCGCAAGAGCTGACGCATAGTCGAAAAACCTGGCCGCCAGAAAACGTCTATTGTCACTTGAAACAGAAGTGGGCGCATTCATTCTTTTAATCCTCCCCCGGCTTTCTGAAACAGAATATCCTTTACACCATAGCCCAACCCGAAAAATCCCACACGAACAAAACATGAGCAACAAAGATTTGACAGTCTTTCAAGATGCGAGTAAAAGTTAAAAATTACCCCGGATGGACGGGCCTCTCTCTTGTAGGCCAGGGGCTGAAAGATCGGGGAAGGATTGGACCCGCAAGAACGTCAGGCGGGATTGCCAATGCAGGGGTTGTGACAATTCCACATTGCATGGATGGGAGTTCTCTTGGAGTCCGACAGACGTTTATCTCCGGAAGAACTGGAACTGGCTCGACTAATCGTCACAACGTTGGGGATAGACCTCGATCCCGAATCGGTCGATCCTGAAATGCCGATATATGGCGACGGAATGGGGCTTGATTCTATCGACATTCTTGAAATATCCCTGGCAATTTCCAAGGCCTACGGCTTCAGGTTGTCGTCCAATGATAGTGATAACACCCTTATTTTTCGTTCTCTTCGCGAATTAGTTCACGCTGAAAAAATAACATCGTAAGTATTTGTTAAATTTAAATATTATGTTATAATATCTTCCGGAAAGCAAACCGATTTTCACGATTTCTTCCGGAGGGCGATCGATGCCACAGGAACGGACACCGCAACCGAGCCTTTTTTCCTGGGTGGTGCAACGGCATCTCGACCCGGAACACCCACTGCTGGTACTTTCCGGAAAGATCGACTGGAAAGGGATCGATTCGGCTCTGGCTCCGTACTACGCCCGCTCCGGCACCGGCCGTCCCCCCAAGCCGACCCGGCTGATGGTCGGCCTCATGATCCTGAAACACCGGTTCGACCTGTCGGATACGGAGGTTGTGCAGGGGCTCCACGAGAATGTGGTGTGGATGGTTTTCTGTGGAGTTCCTCCGGAAGAGGCCCATTTTGTGGAGAGTTCCACGTTGTGCAAGTTCCGGAAACGCCTGGGTCCGGAAGGGACGGAGAAGGTCGAGACGCTCGTCCGGGACCAGCTTCGGAAGGACAAGCGGATTGCACCTTCGATGCGAGTCGATACCACGGCGATGGAGAAACACATCGCCTATCCGACCGATGCGGGGCTTCTTCAGAAGGGCCGTGTTCGGCTGACCCGCCTGATCAGGAAGATGGAGACGGCGGGCGTCGCTGTTCCCAAGGGGCTGCGAAGCTTTGTCCGGGTGAGCCGGAAGACGGTCCTGACCATGGCGAAGTTCGGCAAGGACAAGAAGGAGCGGATCGCCAAGGGCGTGAAAAAGCTCCTCTCCTTTGCCCGGCGAACCATCAACCGGGTCCCTGAAGCGCTCGGGAATGCCAGGAAGGCCGTGACAAAGGCCAAGAGAAAAAAAGACGGCGTGTTGCAGAAGACCCTGACCCGTCTGGTGGAGAAAGTCACGGAGGAGAGCCGGGTTCTGGGGCGAGTGATCACGCAGGCCGTCAACAGGATCAAGGAACGTCCTGTAGAGGACAAGCGGATCTACAGCACTCACGAGCCGCATGTCACTTGCATCACCAGGAACAAGGCGGGCAAGAAGCATGAATACGGGGTGAAAGTCTCCCTGTCGGTCGATGCCAACGGGTTCGTGGTGGCCCATCGGGAATATCCGGACAACCGACATGACTCGACGACCCTGGGAGAGGCTCTGGAGGATTGGGTGAAGGTCACAGGGTCCCTTCCGAAGACGCTGGCAGCGGACCGGGGATACCGGAGCAAGGAGGAACGGGAGCCGGAACTTCTGGACCACGTTCCCAAGGTGGCGATTCCCCGCAAGGGAAAGACCAAAGGTCCGAACGAACAGACCTCCTGGTTCAAGCGGTTGACCGCCCGACGGGCCGGTCTGGAAGCGATCATCAGCCACCTGAAGACCGATCACCGGATGAACCGCTCCCGATACAAGGGATTGGATGGGGATCACCTGAACGTCTCCTGGGCAGCGATCGCCTGGAATACGAAGAAATGGGTGGAGGGTTGCCGAACTTGAGAGGAAAGACGGGAAGGAATCCCCTCGATCCCATCAATAGGGAAAAAAGAATCCATGAAAACCCCTCCCACGTTAACCTGACCCCCGATTTTATAGGGTCAATTTCCAAGAACCGCGTTTTTCAGCGTGAACTAACGAAGTGATGAGTGCCTTATTAATTTGAATGATAGAGATTGATTCGGGAGGACGGGAGTATGTCTAAAGCATACAATGAGTTCAAAAAAAATGGATACTATGTGGCAAAGGGACTCATTAATCCTACAATTATTAAAAATACGATTGACTCATTGAATAAAACTGTAATGTCGCAAGTCAATTTAATTTCCGGTTCTAAGGATAGTGATAAAAATGATATTTTCACGAATTTAAAGAAACTCTTCAAAGGTGATATTAATCGTTATAAAAAAATAGTGGGAGAATTGTGGCGTAAAGAATCTGTATATTCTTTAACGAATAGTACTTCAATCACTGAGTTTCTTAAGAATGAATTTTATTGGGAAGACCTTTTTGTTCCAGGAGGTCAAGTTGTACACATTATGGCCGAAGAATTGAAAATACCCGATGGATATTTCGGATTAGTACCCCATCAGGATTTTCCTTCAGTACAAGGAAGCCTGAACGGTGCAGTCGTCTGGATTCCATTAGTGAATGTTGATAAAAATAATTTCCCGCTTGAAGTAATACCTAGAAGCCATTTACGAGGCCTTGCACCAATGATAAGTCATGGTGCATCAACGTGGGAGGTTGATCCGAAATGGTACGATCAGAATCAGTTCCTCCCTGTAGAAGTAAATGTTGGGGATGCTATTTTTATGTCGATGTTTACCATTCATCGCAGTTCAAAAAATGGAACTCTTGGAAGCTTTCGGCTTGCAATTTCAACTCGGTTTGACGATGCAAACGAACCCACATTCATTGAGCGCTCATTTCCAACAGCCTATATCCGTTCTGTCAGACGTGAACAATTTTTAGAAAACTTTCCTTCATTAAAAATGGTAGAAAAAGTTTTTAAAATAGATGATTGATCTCAGCACTAATTTTAGAATCATCTATTTAGGATAAATACAGGTATGCAAAAGAATACAAATCCCCAATCGATCAAAAATTTTAGAAGCAAAATTCAGGCAATCCTTCGTTCCATTGCACTGAATCTAGAATCAGTCAAATCGCCATCCTAACGAATCTGGACAACAAACGGGTGAACCGATTCTTAAAGGGTCTGATCGGGTTGACGAAAACTTAAAGGATGTATTCCTGTTCTTTTTCTAGCAAGTCTGCTCAGTCTTATGAAAACGAACGTGCATTCTTGCCATGGGGACACCCGCTCATTTCCTTGGAAGTCGTCTCCTTTTTTTAAGGCACTGAGATACTCCCCAAAAACTGGACCAGTGAATAAGGTAGTAAAATGAGTGGTGCCCCAAAGATTTAAAGGAGAAAATGGGAACCACTCGCACGAAATTCAGTCCCGACTTCAAAGCCAAGG